>Ga0210040_10000037_pt1 | contig 371632 bp, 294 predicted proteins | sample CryGeyCG12114_NA_FD_185462 | JGI IMG/M metagenome (GOLD analysis project Ga0210040, IMG submission 185462) | Groundwater microbial communities from aquifer - Crystal Geyser CG19_WC_8/21/14_NA (SPAdes) (version 2) | ecosystem: Environmental > Aquatic > Deep subsurface > Groundwater | place...
GGGGGGGGGTATATGACTTACACAAGCCGAGGCCGATGGTGGGCACCATCCAGTGCCAATTGTACTCGATACCACAGCCGTACAAGATCAGAGCGAGCGGCGTGCAGACGAGCGCAACAGTGATTGCGGGCAAGCGCATCTCCGGCTCTCTGATGCCACCGTTGCGTCGTGTGAAGAAATCCGCGACCCAATCAGAGAGCATACCCCCGCCGAGGATGCCAAGGAGCGTCCCGATCAGGCCCGAGATGAAGCAGAGACCTGACTGCCACGATGCAAAGCCGTATGTCTCGGTGAAAGCAGATGCGAAATTCGATGAGATGGCGACCAGAAAGCCGATGGTGACGGACATGACCATGGTAGCCCATAGTACAGATGGAAGAACGAGAAGGACGATTGGACGGTAAGCTATCGTCCAGATGCTTTCTTGTGAAAACTTCCCGTACAGTGGACGCCAGCTGGTGAGCAGGAACGGCTGCTTTGCCTGGTTGATTCCGAGGACTGGTGTGGCCCTCGACGTGTGCTCTTCCTCCTCAAAGACGGCTTGGTTGGACTTGCCACCGAAATCTTTGAGCTCTTCCGGATCATTCTCGGGGGTCGTGTTCGGGATACCAATGCCTCGTCCACTCGTGTTGCGGACGAATGAAGTTTCTGGAAGAGTAAAGATGACGAGAACGGTGAGAACACCGATGAGTACGGCAGCGACGTAGTAGATGTAGCGCCACGAGTTCGAGATCGTGACCAAACCAGCAATGATAATGCCCCCAGAGACGCCCCCCGCGAGGGAAGAGGTGTAAAGACTGATTAGACTGTCAGCAACGTATCGCAACATGACCCCGGGGTACGCCAGGCGACGGGGCAGGGTAGACTCACGCCATGTAGAAGCCTCTCTCGTGGAGGAAGAAGATGTCAGAGATGGTGAGTGGTGCCACACATTCACCTGCTCCAGAGAAGAATCCGATAAAGATTCTGGCCGCTAGCTCACTGCCATAGCTCTTGGAGAACCCAGCCCAGATCGCAGTGAGTGTATAGCAGGTGAACGAGACAATGTAGACAGGCCTTCTTCCATATTTGACTATCAGTGGCATCCAGACAAGGTTGCCAGTACCCTGGAGGAGTGCGGTGCTGGTGAAGAAATAAGCTACCTTAGCTATCGCACTTCCAAAGGCTGGATCTGTCGGTAAGACCCCCGTGAAATCAATGGTGGTCTCGACTATGGCCACGGTGGGACCTGCAGCAAGGAAGTTGCAGAAGAACATGGCGGCACAAACGAGTAGTGCCAGGTAGACTTTGTAGGCCTTCGACCTGTTCAAAATATTAGTCAAAATGGATAACGTGCCACGCTTGGAGGGGGTCTTACCAGTTCAAAGGATCCTTGGGATCATTGGACGGGGTAGGAATTAGGATAATGTCGTTGGTTTCGACGTGACGCAGACGCACGTGGCCCAAGTTGGTGCCATGCTGCACTTCTTCTGCGTCTCTATCGGTGGTGTATTTGGTCATGGCTGCACTGGCCACTTCCTGTTCAATGGGGAGAAAGCTTTGTAGAGCCTTTGTCGAGGCGTGATGGCTGCAGAGTGTAGGCAACAGGTAGGGACCCAAACAGGGGGAAACCCATGTATATTACGAAGTCCATTAGCATGGAAGGAGTGCTAGACCAGCAAGCGTAGCGAGGCTACGCGTCTGGAGCTACCCCATGGGGTTCAAGCGATGGACACAGCTGGGTAGAGACAGCCAATAGTACAGTTTGTGGATGCGGCGGATCCGTAGTGGAAGATTGACTCCCTGCGACCACATCCCGAACCGGGATGTGGTGCGGACTAGTAATCTGTACCTTGCGTCAACCCCTGCCGGCGCAACTCTCCACGTGGAAGCAATCATGTGGCAGCATTGGTGTAGACCAGAAAATCGTCTTTGGTATGTTTCTAGAAGACCGTATTGGTCTTATACTGTGGTCAGAACACGTCTGCGTCTGTCTTTGTGAAATCGCCAACAAAAAGGGAGCGCTCCACAATATCAAAGATGAGACCTGCAAATACCCCCGCAAATCTGCCTATCGTCTGGAGAGACTCGTCTAATCCGGATCGTTATGAAGAGGCTCGAGTCGGTCGAGTTTTCAACCAGCGGCGACCCAAAAGATATCCTGTCGCCGTCGTTGAGGCGCAAAGCGAAGCTCATATTGTCGAAGCGGTCAAATTGGCGAATGAGTTAGATTGCAGGGTGTCCGTGAGGTCAGGTGGTCACTCATGGGCTGCTTGGAGTGTCCGCGACGAGGCACTCCTGATCGATTTGGGGTCATGGAATTATATGTCGCTCGATGAGAGTGCCGGCATAGTCAGCTGCTCTCCCAGTACCACAGGCCGTATGGTCAATGGCTATCTGGACAAGCTCGGCTACATGTTTCCAGGTGGTCATTGTCCTGACGTTGGACTGGGAGGCTTCTTACTCCAAGGTGGCATGGGCTGGAACTGCAAGGTAAGGTGATCTCGAACATATCAGTCATTGAGCTGATAGGAATACAGAACTGGGGGTGGGCGTGCGAAAATATTGTAGCATTGGATGTGGTCACTGCAGATGGTCGTTTGGTTCGAGTTGACGACCAGGAAAATTCTGACCTGCTTTTCGCTGCAAAGGGCGCCGGTCCTGGTACGTATACCGTCACTACTGCATCACGCCCTGTGCTGACTGAGACTAGGCTTTCCTGGTGTCGTCACATGCTTCCACTTGAAGGTGCGTAAGCACTATCCTGGCATGATGAGCTCGACGTTCGTTTATCCAATATCCGAATACGAAAAGGTCATGGACTGGGTTCTTGAAATTAGTCCCCAATACGATGAAAGCGCCGAGATAGTGGCCTGTGCTTCAACAGTCAAAGACCTTGACCAACTGTGTATCAACGTTCACATTCTGGTGTTCAAAGGCACAGCAGACGAAAGCGTTAAGGCCCTAGCACAGGCCAATGAAAGTCGGCCAGAAGGCTTCTTGGTCGAGATTGTGAATCGGCCAACAAGTCTCGAGCAAGAGTACGCCGGACAAGCTGACGCGAACCCTTCTGGCCACCGCTACTGCGCGGAAAACGGGTATGTGAAAAATGACAGCGACGTGATTGCCGCCCTGAAGCCAGCATTTACCACTTTACCGCATCCCAAAGCGTTTGCAATCTGGTTCGCTATGGCCCCTTGCAGCCGGCGGACCCTTCCCGATATGGCGTTGAGCATGCAGAGCGACCACTACTTTGCGGTCTATACTGTCTGGAAGGATCAGAGTGACGATGAGAGGTGCCAACGTTGGACAAGAAGCATCATGCAAGACCTGGCGCCATATTGTGAAGGTGCTTATCTTGGGGACTCAGACTTCCAAGTCCGGCAAACCAAATTCTGGACAGATCCCAAAGCCAAAAAGCTCATGGACATCAGAAGAGCGCGTGACCCACATGGTAGATTTTGCGGCTACCTCGTCCAGAGTGATCATAAAGTATCTAGCACTGATGGTCTGCCAAACGCAGATCGATGGTTTGTGGACGTCTAGGTTTTATACATAGTGAGGACATAAGGTCGTAAGAATACCTAGATCTTCCCCCTATCGCTCTTTCTCTCCGTAAGGATCAATGCTGTTGCGGCCAGGCTGTCCCTTGGTACGGGAGCGTACGTGGTAGAGGGCCAGCACGCTCGTACGTATTCGCAGAGTTTCATCATTCGTATGATCTGTCAACCAATTGTATACCATGTCTTGTCAGGATATGAACCCACCACCACATCGAGGCTGACTCCACTGTCGCTAGATCCACTCTGTTCAATTGGTCGAACTAGTATCCGTGACTAGCGTGGAACGCTAATGCTTCCAAACACTCGGGCCCTCTACCATGTACCTAGACACTGATGTAGACCTCCACATGCCGGGAATCAGATCACTGCTTATTGGACAGTCTTGCTAGCGAAGATCGTGCAGCACTGAGTCTTACGTTCGCACACCTGGTACACCTGGTTCAACCTGCATCACCCGGATCACAAAGCAACGCCGGAAGCAAGATGTCTAACATTAGTTTCGAATCGATAAGTGACCCTGACACTGTTGCAACGAGGGATGCTTTGCTGCAGAGCAAATGCTTGAAATCACTAGAAGGCAAAGTCGCCATCATATCAGGGTCTAGCTCCGGGATCGGAAAGGCCATTGCAACCGAATTGGCATCAAGGGGAGCTCATGTTGCTATAAACTACCCATTTCCAGATCTGGAGACAGAGGCAGAGAAGGTCGTTGCTACGCTACCAAGCGGGGCTATTGCAGTTTGTGCTGACATTGGTACGGTGGATGGCCCGTCGAGACTTGTTCAGGAGACTGTCAAAGCTTTCGGCAAGGTCGACATTGTCGTCAATAACGCTGCACTAGCAGTGAATAAACCCTTCGAGGAACAAACTCTCGAAGACTGGGACAAGCTGGTGAACATCAACGGACGCGGGACCTTCCTTCTCACGCAAACGGCGCTGCCATTCATGACAAAGCCAGGAGGACGGATTGTCAATATTTGCAGTGCTTCGTCAAGGGGTCCACCACCGATGCAGACGATATATGCGGGGACCAAGGGAATGGTGGACAGTTTTACAAAGGTCTGGGCAAAAGAGCTATCTCGCAAGTACGGCTGTACTGTCAATGCTGTGAGTCCTGGTCCTACGAAGACAGAAGGCTTCGCAGCTGCGGGCGAGGAGGCTATGAAGATCCTCCAGCCGACTATTGATGCAATCCCCGTAGCAGCTAGGATGGCAGAAGCTTCTGAGATCGCCTACGCAGTAGCGTTTCTTTGCGAGGAACGTGCAAGATGGATGAATGGGGTCCATCTTCATGCTAATGGAGGACTTCTTGTTGATTGAAATTGGTAGTACCAGGATCTATGTTGTCCAGTCTAGCAACCGTCTCAGCTTCCTGAGAAGCACCTTCATACCAAATGCCAGCTATCACTCAAGACTTGGATGGTTTGACACCCGGGATGCCTCCATAATCTTCGTCCAATACTTTGCCGCCCACCACGACAGGCTCTGATTCCTGTAGAACATACATCATGCGTGCCCATTTGGTATCACTTGCATTCCTCCATGCGTGGTTCGTGGACCGCTGAATGGCAACATCGCCACATCTCATGAGTCTAACCTCCCCAGAGTCGAGAACCAGCTCAACTTCACCTTCCAGCACAACGCCATAGTCCAAACTCACAGTCCTGTGCATAGGAGACGTCGATCCAGGACGCATATCAACGAAACGTAGGACTGTACCACCGGGTATCATGATACCAGGTTTGTTGATCGTGTCTTGTTCGTAGTCTGAAAGGTCTTTGCCATCGCTCATGTCCACAGGAGTTTTGTGCGTCGTAAAGCCTAGACTGAACCGGGCCCCATCTGCAAGCTCCTGCCATTGCAGTTCCTCCTCGATTTTATTGGAGAATACCGCCTTCCCTTTTTCGTCATGATCAGTGATGAATCTCGATATTGCTGGCATCTGGTTGTCCAGAGTTCTGGCCGGTTGCGAAGACATGACTTTGAAAGATGATGATATGGTGCCTTCGGGTGATGGTATCAGATAACCCGAGAAACGGCAAAAGAATAATAGAGCAACCTTATGTAAACAAATAAAGGGGCAGCGGCAGCTCATCGGCACGTTGAATCGTCCGTTGTTTGGGTGGTCGACAAAACCCCGGCCCCACCTACCGCACACCCGAATGTACCACCATGTACAGCTCGACAATGAAATTCAAGACAAAACAGAAGATGATAGAGGTATCTGACTGTGTTCGTATCGCCTAGGCCTGCATCTATCTCCTGTCCTTGTCGCCGCAAAATGTCTAACCCAATCAAAGACATTCGCACCGTTGATGCAACTTCTTTTCCCTACATCTATGAACAGAACGTCACAGTTCCGTTAAAGAGCTCAGGAGGCATTGTTAGATGCAATCTTTATCGACCCAAAGATGAAGCCCAGAAGTATCCTGTGCTCATGACTTATGGACCGTATGGCAAAGACATCCCTCTTTCAGAGTTTGGCCCACGATGCTTTGCAGAGATTAATCCTGAGCAGAAGTCCGCTCATGCAGCTTGGGAGGTGCCAGATCCTGGCTACTGGACCTCGCACGAATACATCGTCATGAGGGTGGATGAGCGTGGTCTAGGACAGTCACCTGGTCTCCTGGATACCATGTCACGGTCAACAAGCGAAGCCTTCTTCGATGCTATAGAATGGGCTGCCGAGCAGTCTTGGGGTACCGGTAAGGTAGGCCTTCTCGGGATCAGCTACTATGCAGGGAGTCAATGGCGTGTCGCTGCGCTTCAGCCCAAAGGCCTTGCCGCAATGATTCCGTGGGAGGGAATGAGCGACTACTATCGAGACCGGTGTCGCCATGGCGGCATCTTATCCAATAAATTCATTGACTTCTGGTGGACCCTCCAAGTGCTGTCGAATCAGTACGGGCTGCCGGGGAAGGCAGCACGGAGCTGGGGCCCTGATACCATCGAAGGAGACTTGGATTCCGAGCAATTGACGCGAAACCGCAATGAGCAGCCTGCAGACAATGTCAACAATCATTTCCGCGATGATCCCTACTACGCTTCGAAGGAGTACAATATGAACGATATCAAGGTTCCGCTCCTGAGCGTAGCCAACTGGGGTGGTATTCTACTGCACCTTCGGGGAAATGTTGAAGGTTTCGCCCATGCAAGATCCAAGTTCAAATACCTTCGTTTCATCACTGGGAGACACGACCTTCCATTCTACTACAAAGAGGAAGTAGAGCTACAGAGGAGCTTTCTCGACGCGTTCCTCAAGGACGATGATCGGGAAGGGTGGTCTGTTGAGGGCAAGCTGCCTCAGGTGGACCTTGCTCTCAGGAAAGGAAATGTCGGATTCAACAACGCCGAAGCCGAGAGGGCCTACAAGAGACGCACGGAGAATGAATGGCCTATTGCGAGGACTGATTACACGAAGTTCTATCTCACACCAGACCTAGAACTGACCAAACAAGCCCCCTCAGTCAGCAGTGCAAAGCTCACATACAAAGCACTCGGCAATCTCGAGAATTCCCAGCTCCTGGAGTTCTCCACACCTCCAGTGACAGAAGAGATTGAGATTACAGGCCACATAGTCGCCCATCTCAATGTCTCAATGAATCCCTACATTGGAGGGCCTCAGACGAGTGATATTGATCTGTTCTTGACACTACGACATATCTCAGCTGCTGGGACCGAAGTCTTCTACACCGGTACTGCGGGCGATCCTGTACCTCTCTGCAAAGGCTGGCTACGTGTCAGCCTTCGCAAGGTCAACGCTGAGCACCCCAGGCACAGACCTTGGCTTCCTTATAGGGACTATTTCTCAACCTCAGTATTGCCCGTCCTACCAGGTGAAGTCTATCCCGTCGATGTCGAAGTCTGGCCAACGAATGTGGTGCTGGAGCCAGGAGCGAGATTGGTATTGGAAGTGGCATCGGGCGATACGCAAGGGTGTGGTGTCTTCCAACATGTCAGTCCTATAGACAGGTAAGTCCTTCACGACAGCCCTATGAACCCTCTCTGCTTGACTTTTGTTGCTAACTTCGATTTCACAGAGCGGAGAGCAAGTTTGCAGGGAAGAACAACATCCATTTCGGCCCCGAATACCTCAACTACATCACTCTGCCGATAATCCCCACCGCGTAGAACCTGATCAATGGCAGTAGGTACCGGCAGTCTGTCAGATAGGGATAGCATCAGGTAGATCGGCATTTCTGGGGACTAGAGCGCGAGCATTACTAGATAGAATACTGCAGAAAACCGGGTTACCACAACATAGTCTCGACTATCAATCTCTTTCTTCTGCTAAGACTTCATCCCAAACGTGGTACATAGAGCGTGGATTGAAGGGTCGCCGAATGATGAGGAGCAGAAGAGAGAAGGTTTCATGTGAAGCATCCGTCTAGGTCTCCCATCACCTGAGATGCTGGTACGAGGGCCACTACCAGCAAATCTCGCCCCCGTGACCCTTACCGATTCGTGTCGCCGTTGGCACGGGCCAACTTTATCCCGCGCTCCGGATACTAGGGGTCGATGTGCCGGAACGTACCCGTGGCCGAGCGACTTCATGTGTCTCCAACTTGGAGTGCGGGGCCGGACTCCTCGACCGCAACAACCAAGGTACTATGGCCACAGTTGGGGCCGACATATTGCGGGATGGTCAGTCTGTAGCCATGTCTGGTTATATTGACCAAACTCGGCGAGGAATTGAACTCACGAATCTCGGTCAAGAAAGGTTAGTCCATCAGAGCAATGGCACCAACATATCTGAAGAGAAAGGTAGTCCAAGAAGACGGTCAAGGCGTCAAGACTAACGAAGGCGTCGCCTCCATCGTCAAAGGTGTCATCGACGACATCAGAATCAATGGCGATTCGTCCGTTCGCACCTACTCGGAGCGATTTGACAAGTGGACGCCTAAGTCCTTCAAGTTGTCAGACGAAGACATCAAGAAGGTCCTAAAGCAAGTACCCGAGCAGATCATCAACGACATCAAAGAGGTCCAGAAGAATGTCAGAACATTTGCCGAGGCCCAAAAGGATTCGCTCAAAGAATTCGAACTTGAGATCCAACCTGGAGTCTTCTTGGGTCAGAAGAACAACCCGATCGAAAACGTCGGAGCCTACATTCCTGGAGGCCGGTATCCTCTTCTCGCTTCAGCACATATGACCATTCTTACGGCAAAGGTTGCAGGCGTCAAGCACGTCATTGGCTGCACACCACCCATCCAGGGACAGCTGCCTACCTCCACAATCGCCGCGATGCACCTTGCAGGCGCAGACGAGATCTTCATCCTTGGCGGCGTCCAGGCCATTGCAGCAATGGCCGTAGGCACTGAGACCATCCGCAAAGTCGACTTCATCGCCGGCCCGGGGAACGCTTTTGTCGCCGAGGGAAAGCGACAACTCTTCGGCGAGGTTGGTATCGACCTGTTCGCTGGGCCTACCGAAGTCCTCATCGTCGCGGATGAGCACGCGGACCCATATACGGTGGCAACGGATCTGCTTTCTCAGGCCGAGCACGGCCCCGACACTCCCGCGATATTGATCACCAACTCACGGGAGGTTGCCGAGAAGAGCATAGAGCTGGTCGACAAGCTGTTGGTCAATCTGCCCACTGCAGGCTTGGCAGGAGTATCATGGCGAGACCATGGAGAAGCAGTGGTGGTTGATGACCTCGACGAGGCATACGCGCTTGCGGATGAGTATGCTGCCGAGCACGTCCAGATCCTGACTCAGAACCCGCGCGAAGCGTTACAGAAGATGAAGAATTTTGGCGCCATCTTCTTGGGAGAGGGCACTTGTGTGTCATATGGTGATAAGGTACGTAACCCTGGTGATCTGGATGGGCTGCATTGCCGCTGACCGCTTTGCGCTTCCCCGACGGAACATTGACTGACCTTGCGCAGTGTATCGGCACGAATCATGTCTTGCCAACCCGAAAAGCCGCTAGATATACTGGAGGACTCTGGGTAGGGAAATTCCTGCGCACTGTCACCTATCAGGAAGTGAGAAACAACGATGCAAGTGCGAAGCTTGGACGACTCTGCGGCAGAGCTGCAAGGGCCGAGAACTTTGAAGGACATGCTAGATCTGGAGACCTCCGTGCACATAAATTCTTGAACGACCAACATGATTGGATCAATGGTAAGCTAGCAGCTGGCGATGCAAGACCAAGAGTTGAGGCTACCCAAAACGGGTCTTAGGCAGGCTTAGATCTGACAAGGCTGTTACAGACAGAAATGGCTGCAACGCTGGTCGAGACCACGAAAACGCTAGGCAGTGGGAACTTCACGGTGTGAGCGACGTCTTGATTCTGGCTTTACTCTCTTCCACGTTGTTTAGGGTGGTTTGTCAGGACTGTGAGCTAGGTAGAACGCTTATTGAAAGATAGAAGGTTTTCTCAGGCAACGATGTGAATTTCACCGTGATTTCCTGGCGAGACACGCCGTGCCAAGCGAGTGCATGAGCACACTCAAGTTCCCAATTAACGGTGGGTTGCTTTTTCCTCCACCCTCGTGGTTTCTCTGCAGGATCCTTGTGATTGTTCTCATCAGATCTTCGGGTTCATTCAGCGGCACTTCACATGTCGCAGAATTGTCTCCTGTCTGGACCTCGTCCTGAATGCATGGGAGTCCTCGACCTAGCAGGAGGAACCGTCGGACTTCTGGTCCGTCCTCACCATCAAGTCTGACCAAGTCCGGTGGACCTGCACAGGAAGTTCCAGTACTAGCAGACTCGAGCGAGCTGGCGACTTCACTCTTGCTTGTCACGGCATATGCCCAAAACGTAAGACTCGCGTGATACACAGCGATTGCAGAAGCATCCCTAAGCATGAACTTTGGGTATCTTTTGGCCACACGCACGATTTGTCCCGCGTGGTAAAGGCCTTGTCGGGCTTCGGTTGAATTGGCCCAGGCCCTCATCGACGGAAAGATCCGACGGGCCTCCTCTTCACCTTCTTTACCAGCAAGGAGCTGAACGTCCTCCAGCGATACGCAAAGGTGCATTGAACACTGCTCGTGGAGCAAACGCGTCGCCGGAACCAGATCGAAATGCCATTCCCTTGCTGTCATGCGAATGTGTTCCAGCATTTGAGTAAGCTCCTGGCGCCTGGAGGTTACAACCAACGAAGTGTGTCGCTCGTCGCCCTTTCTAGAATGTTTCACCGATGTAACCATTTCGTGGTACTGCCACAGTTGCGGCCACACCATGGCTGTAGCAAGCAAGATAGAAGCATCGACGTCGAGAATATTCCTGTTGTGAAAGATGTGATCAGTTTCTTCTAAGAATGGACGTCTGGAATGGGACATTCTGTCACCATTTCTGCTTTGTTGAAGGTATACAGATTTCCACTGCAAGGCTGTATTTGCTTCCCACAAAGTTCTGTGGCAAGGTGGCGGCACCGTCAGTTCGGCGTACGAAATCAAGGGTTGAGTCAATAAAGACATCGAAGATCTCGTGTCTCGATAGAACAAGTATAGAGCCAACCTGTACAATCAGTCAGATACGATGGGGTTCGTTCGTGTTGTCAAAGCACACCGTTTGAATGATTCTTGCTCCGCCCAGTTTCGCCATTTAGACTCTAGAGCTTCTCCGGTATCTTCTTCTTGTGGCGGAAATTCAATGATCTTCGGAGCTTGAAAACGACCAGCTCTACGGACCATCTACATGTATGTCAGACAAGGTGACAACAGGAGAAGTAGTGTTGTTCGTACCGTAATCAATGGCATTGCAAAGCTCTCAGAAATCTCCATCTTCCTCCGATTGCCACTCCAGAGACCTACCTCCAAATGTAAGGTGAAGGTTTGTAGCGGTCTTAGCTCGCGGGTCAATCGGTTGTCCTGCTCAAACTAGCATGGCTTAGCATAAGACATAGGAGCTGATGGAGTGGAAATACTTGGTTTGGACTTGACATTCGAACCGCCTCCTGTATCGCAAAGCCAAGCTTACGAATTTCAGGCTCCTGAGAGATCGCTGCACCGTAAGCGATCATGCTAGAAAGGAATTCGGGGCTTTCTCTGTCGAAGTCGATAGTACCTGAATGGATCCAGGGCAATTCTGTCCTCGAATGAAAGGTGATGAAGTTGTGGATCAGCTTTGTTAGAAGCTCGGCGCAAGGGAAGTTTGAGACGACGTGCGAGTACATGGCAGACTCGCAAGTACGTAGGACCATTGCTAAGACTTTACCTCTTGCGGCATTGCTCACACACTGGCTGGCGGAAGTGGACTCAGACGTGTTGCGCTCCTCTGCAGATATGCTATTCCACGGTAATGACAAGTTACCCTGTTCCAACGCTCCATGATCGCCCTTTTCTGGCGTCCAAGACCACAGCGACTCTTTGAAAGCCCGCGCACTGGCCACGATGTTAATCTTACCTCTAAGACCTGGTGTAGCAACTCCACTCCTGCTAACACTCAGCTCGGTATTGTTGACGTTTCCTGCTGTCGGATATTGATGATCGTTGAAGGAGAGTTGAAGTTCGCTATCAAAGATGTTCGGGGAGTTGAACACAAAGTCAACTCCAAAGTCCAGAATATCTCCTGGGAAGGCTTCATTGTTGAGTATATCGTCCATCGGTGTTAATGAAGTCGTGGTGCCGTGTGCCTCGCCTATAAAATCATATGACTGCATCTCATCACCAAAATGATTCATCAAATCATGCTCGTAAGGTCTGCTGGACGACGGAGCATCTAGTGTATTACGGGTAAGTCAACAGGAATCAAGGATGGAAAGTGAGACCTACCTGGAACGAACATAGATGGTGCAGCCAACTGAAATCCATCAGGCTGAGCACTGGTAGAGTCAGGAGGTTGCATGCCGTCACCTCTGGGGGTTTGAGCCATCTGAGGTGGAGCAGAGGTTCGTGTGAGGCTTGGGGAATGATCTTGTGTCTGTTGTTGCGCTTCGTCCTGGCTATCCTGGCTGTCCTGGCTTCGTGATAATATATTTTGAGTAGGATCTGGCGCGCCCGTGGAGCGTGGCTGCGGGTACCTGCAAGCAATGGACTTTTGTTGACACCTCAAGCAAGGATTGCTACCCTCACATCTTGCCTTGGCATCGGCGCAAGTCTGGCAGGCACGTTGTGCCCTCGGCCTGTGTGCATCGGCTAAGGTTTTGCGGCGTTTAGATGTGGAGGAAGTGCTAATGGAGGCTTGCTCAGAATCATTGTGCTTCGCAGCGTGACGCTTAAGTAAATCACTATAAGACCAGGCAGCCGTAAGACATGGGAAGACAAGGAGGAAATCTTGGTGATTGCAAGACTTACACTCGGCCAAAGGTTTTTCCACAGTCTTTGCAAGCGAATGGGCGCTCTTGGGAATCTTAACAACGTCAGCAGAGCCAAAGCGCGTACTACGAGTTGCAGCAGCTAAAGCTTACGTGATCGGTAGTGCCTGGCTAGGTGGTCAATACGCGTGTAGCTCTTTCTGCAAATGTTGCAGGAGAAAGGGTTTTCCGGTAGCCCAGAGTCGACAGGCAGCGTCTGCTCGTGCGCGCGTACCGTTATCGTGTCCACATCCTCTCCCGGCTCCATGGAGATACTGTTGTTGACAGCAGTCCAGGCCAGTTGAAATTGGAAGAGAGAGGGCTGCTGAACGGAATAGACGCACGGGAAGTGGTCGTAACTTTGTAGCCCTAGTTCAACTCAGGCTTGGCGCCAAATAACTGACACGATAGAATGCCTAGGTAAAGGAAGGTAAGAAATGATTGGAGCTTGTAAATCGCGCGTCGCCTCGGCCTTTTTTGTAAATGTTCTCCGAGTTGGAACGTACAAGAACCTCGGGGGAGTACGCGGCTGTACTGGTGGTTTTGGAGTCATGCCATGACACCACCTTTGCGCCCTCATGCAGTCACATTATATGAGGTGTGTCATCTATGTTGGTTTCCAGGCGTAACTCGAATCTCAACGTGACCAACTTAGGCTTGCAGCTGAGGAAGGAGGGGAAACCCAGAGGCAAAATGATAAGCTCAGGCGCTAAAGTACTGGGCATGCCCGCTTTGGGATCGTCCATTGCTAGATCTTCAAGCCTATCTACGGGGTTGAGACATTAACAAAGCTTGGTGATCGTTTGATGCTCTACTATGGCAGATGCTCAACCTCAGGTGCGATCTTTCATTTGCTCCTCGCGCGGCACTCGTCGTATTCTGCTAAGTAACGATCGCCTCATTGTCTGCCGGCAGATTTAGACTTTCTTCGGGGACGTTCCTCCATTGCTAGAGTCTTGACCGTTGAGGATTACTCAGAACGCCTGTGCTGTTGGAAGTCAATCAAGTACTTTCAAATTCCCTCTAGATCAATTGCTGCCGCCTACTTCTCCCCACCAATCGGATACCGGAATATACGATCATTGATCCTACCCCCAGTGTTGCGCCAGAGAGTGTTTACGTGCTGTCAGAGTCAACGTTAGCAAGGATCGTCCGGCTGCCAGCTATAGGCGGCGATTCGTGCGCTCACAGCATTAATGGCACATCCTCCTAACATGGTCAAGATGAAGCATGTCTCCACAAAGAAGCTGCCCGCGGGTCGCAGATCCCTATCCAGGTTTCTGTTGATGGGTCGGTGGTCTGGTATCCTGTGATGGTCTGTAGGCCACCACTCGGGGTTCTCGACGTGCGGTTCAGGTCGCGGGTTTGGTTCTTCGATGACACCAGGCTCGACGAGCTCCTCTGAATGGTGCACTTCGTAATCGGCCAGAAGATGGAGAACACTCTGCGAGACGGTATTCGTGCTTGTTGTGACTGACATCGCTGTTTGCTTCAAGTGCTTTAACGAATGTACAGAATGGCAACTACTAGACAAACGGATCTTCGAGTCACCGTGGTTCAATGTTGCCTTACTAAATCTGTTTCCTCGGCTGAAAGGCGGGAACACTGCTCGGCTTGTGGGGATGATCCTGCCCCCGCTCCAACTCCTACCCGATCGCATGCAGTCTAGGCGGAATGACTACTTACCAACTGTCCGCCTCTCGATCGACAATATTCTCACGTACCGTGTTCGCGTTGCATCATTAGTCACCGTGTTTAGTTCCCTGCAGTATTTTTGACTTCCGACATGACCAACCCCTTAGAGCGAATCAAAGCCGCCGTTATTGATGGCAGGTGTCGCGAGCCTCGATACATCCAGAAGCAGCTCTTGAATTTGCATGACGCCTTGGTCCGCGAAGCAGCCAAGTGTCATGAAGCTATCATACGGGATACGGGATGCTCGTCATCAGAGGCATGGTTCGAGGTTCATATGACCGTACAAGCGATCAAGCATCAGTACGGTATGATCGACTTCCATGGCTGCCTCGAGCAAGAATACAGCATTGCCCACGGCAGGAACAATACGAGCAGGAGGCTGCCATATGGATGCGTCTATCTTGTGCCTTCCCAAAACAACCGACTTTACTCAATCTTACAACCATCATGTGCCGCCATTGCTGCTGGCAACTGTGTGGTCATTGAGGTAAGACATGCATACCTTCACATGGCTTTCCAAGTTTGCTGAGACTGTGAAGATGAAACAGAGACTTCTAGAGGTAGAGAAGATCTTGAGGAACATAGTCCAACAAAACATGGATAAAGACGCTTTTGTCATCGTTGAGCAGCGACCGGCTGAGGAAGCGTTCTTCACAGAGCATGTGATCGTCGTTTCTGCCGACAGTGACCAGGAGGTCCACAGCCACGGACCTGCAGAGCTTCTTAGGTCTCCATCGTCGAGAGCGATCGCTGTGGTTGACAGATCTGCCGATATCTCTCAAGCTGCCAAGGAAATTGTTCAAGCTCGCTTCCGCTTCCGTGGCAAATCACTATACGCTCCCGACCTGGTCTTGGTAAATGACTTTGCATTGAAGGAATTCTGCCAGGCAGCTGTACAGTACCTCACACAAGATCTGTCGTCAGTGATGGACTCTAGTGGCGTTTCCAACCCACAGACAAGGGGTGTCTCACAGAAGGGATTACACGCAGAGAACGCTACCACATTGGTCAGTGGCGCAAATGGGGCTATCCAGTTGCTGAAGACGAGGCAAGTCAGGCTGTTCGAAAGGTCAAGGGATTCATGCACTAACCATTCACAGGGAGAAATCAATCCTGTCGAAAAAAGTTAACGAGCCTCTGTTACTGATTGCTCCGATGTCAAGTCTGGACGACGCAATCGACACGACGAACTCCAGCGACGATACCTTGCTAGCAGCCTACCTCTTCGCGGATGTTAAAGCCGCCAAGTACCTGAGCCAGTTCATCAACGCCCAGGTATCTCTAACCAACTTCATTCCGCCGCAGCTTTTGGGTAAGCGCCACAAACCATCAGTACGACTTAGCTAACATCCTTCTTAGTCGGTCCACCAGCACCTCAGGGTCACAAGACTTCTTTTGCAGTGCGCTATAGCAAGGATATGTTCTCGTTCCCGAGCCCGGAGCACATCGCATCTCCACCTTCGGTGAACAGCAAAGACAAGGTTGCCAATGATGCATTGTGCAACGATTCCTCTAATAAGACTACTATTGAGAAGTTGAAACGCAGCATAGGCGAACCTTTGTCGCCTATGGGAGAGCCTGCAGGGAAGTCCATCGGGTTCTTCGAGCAAGGCTTATTCACCGGCCTAGCAATAGAAGTTGTCGTCTTGACGAGCTTGCTTGGTGTATCGGCTAGATATCTAGTGCCTGCCCTACTACAGAGAGTGGGAAGAGGAAAATAGCTTGATAATGTGCAACTTTCCCTGTTACTCCACTCTAGAGAACTTGAAGATGACTGCGAATTCTTATCTTGCGATTAGAATCGAGCTTGTCTAGTATTGCTAACGATAACGCTCTTCAAGCAATACATGGCTACAGATTCAAGCTCTGACTACTCAGGAAAACTGCTGAACGAAATACTGGTAAAACCGATATCGGATATGTGCCTCGACTCCCTTCTAAACCCCACATCAAGCAGCCGCAACCCATTGCCCAAAGCTATACTGAGAATTGCACATATTCGTCTGTACGTCAAGGACGTTCCGTTAGCATCGTTATCCCAAAAAAAACAGGCAGGATCTAAAGCTTTGCGACTTACCAGCTCCCAATCCTCGGCCATCAATCGACCAGAGACTCCTTCGTCCTCGATACCGCCCGCAGCACCAGCCACAAACATCGCACTCATGAAATGGTCGTCAGTTCCATGTGCCTGTCTATACTGCGGATGCTTCATCAACCGCGTCATTCCGCGCCTCAGACGTGGCCCGCTGTTCTTCGTGACAACGTCTTGGACCGCCTGCCTGAACTCGAGCGCCCAGTTGTCCGGCGGTGTTTCCAGAGCGAAGTTGTCGCGATACAGGATCATCGGCTCCCACTTGTTGCGGTAGAGGTTGTGGACGGCGCCGCCGGATCCGATGATGAGATAGCCTTCGTCCCGTAGGTGTCGCAGAGTCGCGCCAACTTTCATGTGGTAGTGGGGGTCGAATCTAGCGTTCATGGAGACGATTGTCGTCGGGGGGGAGCCTCCTGGGAACATACGTATTATGATGAGATAGGTGTCGTGGATCCAATCAAACGTGGGGTTCTCCTCAGCATTGAAGCCCTCTGCTTTGAGGAGTTGCACACATCTCCTACCGGTTTCGGGGTCTGGGACGAGCTTGTAGTTCACGTATTTAGACGGATGGACATAAGCCACTGGCGACTTATTTGGTTTCGGGTTGGTAGCGACTTGAATTTTGTCGTTGAGAGCATCCCAGTGAGCGCCCTGAAGGAAGAGTATCAGTAAGCGAGTCCTCGGAGCACCCCAGTATGGTTTGCAGGGGATGGATCGCACCATCATTATTATACCCTTAACTCCATTTGCGAGAGCCTCATCGCCACATTTCTTCCAATATGAGGCAGATTCACATTCTTCTCCCAGCATCATGGTCGAGCCATGGGAGAAGAAGTGGACTGGTGCTCTCTTTCCTAAGGCCACTTGGTCAGTGCGGTTCGTAGCATGCACCCGCCAACAGACTCACGTTCGACAGGCATCTTCGCTAGCACAATTGATCAATTCCACACACTTACACACTCTGAATTTCATCGAGCGACGTTGAATTATGTTCTCGCTGTTAGAGTTACCCCAAAGCGGATAAGGTATCACGCGATGGGGCCCGTTGTGTCCGGTGGCAGATCCCCCACATCCCGGGAAACTGTGGAGGGGGGGTCTTATGCTAGCAGGTTCGGCGCTAGAAACCACCGACTTAAGTACCAAGCACATGGAGATTCGCTGCAAGAGAGTAGTATTGGCAACAACTTGAGCTTGACATTGCCTCCAAGTCTGGCCAACATAGCATAGTGCTGGTGAACATGACTTCTCCCGTGAATGGTGTCAACGGCAGCGGCCATCACGAGCAAGATGGGCTCAAGATCCTTATCGCTGGCGCGGGTATTGCAGGACTATCTGCAGCAATCGGTTTGAGACAACAAGGACATCGTGTACACATATTCGAGCAGAGCTCTTTCGCGAGAGAGGCAGGCGCAGCGGTCCACATCGCGCCTAATGCGAATGGCGTTCTGAAGAGGCTCGGCATTCGCACGGAGGACATCGAAGCAAACAAGATGGAAAAGGTTGGTATCTAGTTCATAGGATAGCAATGTGTTCGAGCTAACTCTGTCTTAGCTGCGGGAGTACTCACTGAGCGGCGACCTCCAGCGCTCGATGGACCTGAACCAGGCTAACAAGATTTGGCAACATGTGAGTAGTGTATGAACAGGCTCCGACGGTCTACTGACAAGTTCAGGACTGGCTGCTGGCACACCGCATACAGCTTCACGAGAGTCTGAAAGTGCTCGCCAAGAGTCCCGACAAGCCGGGCATTCCCGTCGAGATGCACCTTGATTCTGGTGTCAAAGATGTCGACCCGCACTCAGCGAGTGTCACTCTTGCCAACGGAACAGTCGTCACAGGCGATTTGGTTCTCGGAGCTGATGGGGTCCGTTCAGTTTGCCGTCAAAAGGTAGAAGGCGGTAATGTCAAGCCATTCGGATCCGGCAAAAACGCTTTCCGGTTTTTGATTGAACGCAAAGCAGCGGCCGATGATCCTGCAACCAAGCATTTCGTCGAAAACCCAGGGGAGCTTATCATGTGGTACGGCACGGACAGGCGGGTAGTGATGTACCCCACATCGAATAACACACTGCTGAACTTCGTGTGCATCCACCCAGAGTCTGAGTCAGAGGGCGGTGCTGACTGGACCACGGATGCTCACAAAGATGCGATGTTGCGAGTATACAAGGATCTCGACCCAGCCTGCATCAGTTTGATCAGCAAAGCAGATCCTGCGTCGCTCAAGTCTTGGAAGCTGCTAGACATGGATGTACTGCCGACTTGGACCAACGATCGGCTTGCTCTGCTTGGTGATGCAGCACATCCCTTTCTCCCTCATCAGGGTCAGGGCGCTGGAGTCGCTATGGAAGACGCAGCGGCTTTGGCCACAGTCCTTGAAAGATCACTACCAAGAGAAGAAGTCCCAGCCCGTCTTAAACTGTATGAGTCGATTCGGTATGAGAGAGCAAACAGGATCCAAGAATACTCTCGACTGGCGGGTGCGGATCTCAAGAGTGGCGTGAAGATGGACAGTAGGTCGATGCACACAATTCTAAAGTCCTTGCTAATCAGCTTCCAGTGGTCCAGTATACCAACTACAATTTTGGACATGATGAATTTGACAATTCTGCACAACGCCTTCGCGAGTGGAAGTGGTCGAAAACGCCACAGATATACTGGCGTATGCCCATTGCGTTTGGACCGATGCCAGGACCAAGGCAGTCGCACGCCGGTGTAGTCAGAAAAGCGACCGAGTCAACCTTCAGAACTGCGTCAATCAAATTTAGGACATCTCGCACCATTCTGCAGAACCTCTTCCCGCCCGGTGTCGAAGGTTTCCGATTTAAGTCGCCGGGTACAAATGCATACTGCTCGTTCAGCTGCACAACGCTGAACAAGATGGAGTGGTTGGGAGGAACTGGATACAGTCATCTCGGCTTGTACATCCACGGTGTTGAATATGAAAAGCCTGACGGCACGATCATCAGTGGCACATACATGCCGCTTTTGTTCGAGTCCTTGACAGACCCTATCGTGTCAGGACGCGAGGAGCTCGGTATGCCGAAGCTCTACACCTCCATTGATATCCATCATGGTGCAAAATCATTCCGCATCAACACTGGCTGGCAGGGCTCGATGTGGGGTAACTTCCGTCTAGAGGGGCTGGAACAAGAGACTAATCTCGCAGGAGCATCTGGCAATGTCAGTGGAGAAGACGATGCCGGCATCCTAGTGTACAGATATATGCCAAAGGTGGGCAGGGAGTTCAAAGGTGAGAAAGAAGCAGGTTACACAGTCTTCGTACCCTTCGCAGAGGACTTTCCACAGCCGGTTACTCAGAGAGCTTGGACCGCTTCGAAAGCGAGCGTTAAGATTGACGCCATGGACTGGGACGCACTGCCGACCTTACACCATATCATTTCTAGGTTGGAGGAGATTCCAATGTATGAGATCGTCAAGGCAAGACTGGTGGAAGGCGTAGGTGTTCCAGATGTTGGCGCGGCACGGAGGGTGTTCTAGTGCAGAATCAATGCTGATAGCGAGTATTGCAAGAGAGAATTTGAAGTCCTCAGTCCTGTGGCTCCAAGCTCGTGCTCGCCAGTGGATAGTCGAGAATGGCAGACAGTTATTTGACGCAGCTCAACACGACAGCTATATTCCTTGGCATACTGCTCCTTGCTCGTCCACAGGCTCGACCTGAGAATTGTCCCCGTACCCCTCCTTATGTTCGATAAATTCCATGCGCCAGGCCAAATTCTGTTGTTGCGTGTGTCAGTGTGTCGCAAAGGGTAATCGCGTTGAGAATGGTTGGTTCGTCTAGTCAGGTAGAACTTGGACGATGATGGAATGTTTGACTGTATTTTAAGGGTAAGAATGCCCTAGTTTGGGCAGCACATCGAAGTTTCCCACATACTATCCGTACGACCCTTAACAACATCAGTGTCTTGAGTATGAAAGCAGAAGCCCGGAGTCCGTAGTTGCCGGTGTAAGGAAGATACAACATGCCAGGCGGCTGTCACAGTAGCCCGATTGCCTGGCGCCAAGTTACGGGCGGGGGTTACCGCACCTTCCCTTTTTATTATTTTCGAACTTTTGGATTTCTAGACTTTTGTAAAAGCAAGAACTGAATTTCTCGTACGCACTTTATTTACAACGCAAACCACTATATGTAACTTAGGTTAGAAGAAAGGCCGTCTTTCGTTCTCTCTTTGAGCGAAGAACAGGCTTTCGTAGGATATACATATTATACTACCCCTTTTACTATTTTTTGTATACGCACGAAAACTGTAGTCTTAGATATTCAAAAGTCGAAAGTTCAAAAATAATAAACAGAGAAGGTGCGGTAGCCCCCGCTCGTACAAGTACACTAGCATGGTGAAAGTACGCTAGCTATAGAAGGAAGTTATCACTTGCAACAACGAACAATCAATGGCTGCCCAACACCGCTCAAGACCAAGACATCTGGGTACGGGTTGTGGCCTAGATGAGTGGGAAGCCGTTTGCTGTTTGTTGCGCGAGTCTCCGCCGGGCTAGAGCGGTGTGATCACTTGGCTGTCATGTTGTTGACCTTTGTCTGTAACCTTCGATGTTTGCAATCCAACTAGTTGTGAGTGTCGTCATGCTCGCAGAAACTCGAGTGATCCATCGATATCGCAAGTGAGATATGGAGGTCACGAGTCTGGTATAACTCCAGCTCATGGATCCGTCCTTCCTGCTGGAAGCCTCGACCAAATCTGCGCACACATGGTTGCTACCTGCAATCAACACTCCGACTGTTTTCTCATACCAGGTATGATGGAGTCTGACTGCGCCACTGGGCCTCCAGTCATGCATGAATCTCTCGGACACCGGGAATATCTGATACCGATGTTTTACGCTAGAGGTACGGTGACAGTGCACAGAAAACCTGAAACCCCAGATGAGGCAGACACCCTTCGTGAATGGACGCCGCCAGAGCTACTTAGCCGATATATATGGGGTTACGTTCTTTCGAGGCATGTACTGAAGAAAGATCATTCTTTGGGACGATATAAATACTCGACGTATGCTGCGCGAAGTGACTGATCAGGCCAGCGATATGTACCTCGCCCGATACGCTCCTATCTTCGAACATGGTCTACCTAGCCTTCGCGTCCATTTCGGACCAAAAGAACAGTCAGATGTCTCGGCTCAACCAACGACACGAACGAATACAGTCTTATTGGGGTAGGATACCTCTGTTCATCATGTAAATGCGCATTGTTCTAATGGACGTCGGACTACACTCTCGTAGTACGCAAAGATAGCCATCTGATTCTCAACACCATGCAAACCGGCAGGGAGGTGCTTTCAGAGGATAATGCATCCAGCTGCCTTCGTTCTCGGTAGACACCCAGTCATCGAAGATCCGACCTTGCACAAAGTACCAATGAAGTCGTCCACACATGACACTACAACACCGACCTTCACAAAGTATCATGCAACACAGCCCAACGTTTCACCACCGGGCAACTTGCACGACAAATCACAATGCAGCTCTCTGGGATAAAATCTCCTCTATGCCAGTCGCACATTACTCCAAAGCGTGGTACGCATGACCTCGCCTGGAAGAAAGCATTGGCTGACGATATCTCTTGACTGTGGAAGAGAACATACTGGTCGAAGAGTTCGAGCATGCCCAGTATCTGAAGCTACTTTCATGGTGAGCGTTACAGCCGCGGCGGGACGCAGGAAGAATGAGAAATAGAGATCATTGGCCTATGAACCAGAGTCAGGAGGCTTAATCAAGGTTATGAGCAGCACTGCAGCCACATCAGGGGCCACATCTGCCGTGCGCCAACCCGCCTACCAAAAAAGGCATATGCGCTCCATGAAATCGTCCAAAGTTCTAATATGGCTGGGTATTGTCGACTTCAGAGCTTGTCGATGGACCCGGAACGTTACCATAGTCACACCAAGCTTCTAAAGTGTGTTCTTTAGAGCTTCTGTATAGGATCACAGTAGATTCCTGAATCACAAGACATCAACTAGATTGTCTGCACAGGAGACTTGTTGACGCAGCACGATAACAGAACTCCCTTTGCCGCGTTTGTTGCGTTACCACACAAGGTGTAGTGACACTGCTGGAGGACATTGAAGTCCAAGGCTACCCCGATACCTCAAGCTGCCAGCACCCTGCTACTCATATTGGACGACCCAGAGCTCCGGCAGATCGACCACGTCTTAACGCCTCTACGTAACTCATCACGTCAACACCCTCCAAAGAGCCCGTACGCTTTCAGAGCCACGCAACGACTAGTACGCACACCCCGCTCGAGGATAACACATCATTTCCTCCTTGGAACCACTCCGCATCCCCCTACCATCTAACACTACCCCCGACCCCCGTCCTCGTCGCCTCTCTCCAAATGCCCCGTATCCGTGGCCTCCAAAACCTCGCCCGTCCCCTCAACCTGCACCCCCCTAGCAGGCACCAAGACAAAGAAAACGCGACAATTCGCCCGACTCCGATTCCGCCACAAATGCACCGTGCCGCGCTGCACAACCACATCGCCGCGCCTCATCGTCGTGCTCGCCCCATTGTCAAGCACAAGATCGATCTCGCCCTCGAGAACCACGCCGTAATCCACGCTGAGCGTGCGGTGCATGATGTTGACGCTCTCGGGGGCCCCATCGGGGACGGGCGGGAAGTCGACGATGCGACACGCCACGCCGGCGTCGCCGACCAGGTTCTGCAGTTTGCCGTGGGGGTCGGCCCAGGGGCCCTGCGGGGTGGCCGGGTGGGCGTCGGTGCGGAAGATGGAGGTGAAGCTGGGGATGAGGCTGGTGGGGCGAATTCAGTCAGATGGGCGTCTGTCGGTGATGGAGGGGGCTTGCGGCAGCGGAAGCCCGGGGTCATGTCTTGCTTACCTTCCTTCGGGCACGGGCCCACCTTTCGGGTCCACCGGGTTTGCGGGTCTCAAGACCTCATCTTGTCCGAAGATCGCTTTGCCGTCTGCAGTGTGGTCGGTCACAATCCTTCGTACTCCGGGAAGACTTGTCATGGTGGTTTTTCTGGAGCTCCTGTCGATCTTGTGTTGATTGCTTGGTCTTGACTGGCCTCGTTCACCGTTGAGATGGTCGTTGATATGTTCGACGCGTTGTGCTGCACGGTTGCCGAGCTGCAAAGACGAGGGTGGGACGGCGGACTTTTGCGAGTCGTCTTCCTTATGTTTCGGCATTAGAATCAAATACTCGTCGAGCATTGAACAAGGTCCGTCGCTTATAGACTGTCCACTTGACCCATTGCTCACCGTAACGTGGTACGGGAGAGCGGGAGATGGTGAAGTGAAACGGAAAATAGATGATCCGGTGTCTTCACTTTCTCTGGTTCTGCTACATATTTGCTTCAGAACATCCTCTACCTGATGCGGAACCACGCTATGCTATACCGCTGCACGCTAAATCATACACAAAGGCCAGATAATGCCACGTCAAACTTTCGCTCAGCTCAATTCTCAATAAGATGCCACCTCTTGTCGGCCTCCTTCTTACCCTTTCTTTCCGCCACAGCACCAAGTGTGTCCTTGATAGCATCCTTCGAGCATTTGGGGAATTGCTTCTTGAGAATTTCGATCAGGCCTGCCTTAGTCAAATCGCTCCCATTAATGGCTTTCTTGAAGTCCTCCATGTATTCTGGCTCGACGATCTTCAGTGGCTTGTTGTTGCCGCTTGCCTTCTTTTGTGTTGATGTTGACACAGCTTTGCTGTCAGTGGCAGCGTCCGGTTTCATTCCAGCAAGGAAGTTTGGGGAGAGAGAAGCGAGCGGCTGTCTGGGAGGCTGCATTGATGCACTTGACTCTGCTTTGACCGCTGGTTTGGGTCTGAGCTCATCCACCCAGTGCTTAGTTGAGAAAGGGTCGATGGGGAACTTGGTTGAATCGTGCAAGAAGTCTATGCGATACTGTTCAAGATTTATGCTCCTGTCGTTCGAGGCCTGACCTGCCCAGCACAAACCACTTGAAACCGGTTCCATATCTGTAAGTGGACCTTTCCGTCTCGAAATGTCGTCTTCGTCATCCAGAAAATCAGCCATTTCGTCCTCGGCATCATCGGCATCGGACATTTCTTCATCGTCAAGTTCCTCATCATCTTCGCCGGGTGGCTCCCATTCGGCTTCACTGTCGTAGTCGTAGTTCTTATCGGGCAATCCGCGAGTGAAAGGGTTTCGGGAGATCTTTCGGGATGTTCTAGGTGAGACCAGTCGAGTGTAAGTCCCTTGGTATGGCGGCCGAACGTCTTCTCGGAAGTGTAGGTATTTGTACGGTGTCTGACCAAGAGCGTCGAGTGCTGCGCTATCCAGCTCGGCAAGATCCAAACCACTGACTTGGATACTGCTAATGATCTCTTTGACCGGCATCGTCTTCTTCATTCGTTTTCTCGGTCGTCCAAAGTGCTCTGATACTTCACCAACAGTTGCTGTCGAATCTGTTGTGACCTCAAAATCCGATTGCCTACTAAGCTTGAATCGGTTGTAGGGTGCAACATCCGCTAGCGGAGGAACGTAAAAGGGTAGGATCCATTTCTCGTATTCAGGATTTGCTGGGCCATCTGTGTCTCTGGGTAGGTCGAGGACGGGTCTTTCCACATCAATGCTAGCAATGGACGACCTCCGGCTTGACACCCCTTCTGATATATCGTCTGGTGTGCTTGGTGGCGTTGCTTCTGGCCTGGGCTTGCCAAAGAAAGCTCCGAGTCGCATTTGAGACTGCACTCATGTTAGCTTTGACCTCAACAAAGGGTGAGGTGGTACTCACTCTCTCCTTCTTCAACTTCTCAGCCTCTTTAGCCTTTTTCTTCTCGTCCTTTTCCTTCTTTTCGGCTTCCAGGGCGGCTTGCTTCTCGGCCTTTTCTAACTCTTTAGCACGTTTCGCGCTCTCCTTCTCCTCAGCGATCTTGCGTTTTTCCTCATCTTTGCGTTGCTTCTCTGACTCCTTTCGAGCCTTCTCTTCCGCTTTGGCCCGTGCTTTTTCCTCCTTCTCTCGAGCCTTTGCTGCCTTCTCAGCTTCCTTTTCGATAAATCCTAGCTTTCGCTTCTTTGCTGGGGGAACAGCGGTTGAGAAAGATGCTTGTTTTACTGCAGAGCTTGGAGCATCAATTGTGCTAGTAAGTTCTGTGAGTGAGCTGGCCGAGCTAGGTGCTGGAGAAGCACGTGGCGAGGTTGATTGCTGCTCTGTCGATGAAGATTTCGCCTTGAATGTGGCTACTGTTTCCATGTTCACAACTATACAATCATCGTGTGTCCTCTTCTGAGGCGTAGTAGGTGCCACATCGAATGTGACATCTGCCATAGCGGAATCGGGTCAAATGATCATGAGGAGTCGTGAAGGCGAACCAAACAAAGCAGGGAGAGAAGCAGAACTGCAGAAGTCCGTGACGGAGTGATATGAATGCACTGTGCAAAGGAAAAAGCGAACTTGTATGTCGTGGTCAGTTGTGTAGGTTGAAATTGGTCGTGACTGCACTCTCGACTTCTCGAACGAGACGCGTCCTGGCGCGTCGACGCAGGATCGCGCTAGTGGTTGCTGCCTGAGATGCCCCGCTGGCAGCCGTGGAAGCCATTCGGATGCCAAGCGGTAGCGGTCAGAGCACAAGATCAGGGCAAAGAAAAGGATCCCACGACCTGCACTACGTCGGAAATGCAAATTAACGTTTAAATCAGAGACGTGCAGCATCTTTGACAGGACCATGTAATAGTGACTGACTGAGCGCAAGGAAGTGAAATCAAACTGTGATCAGGCATATAGTATCGCAGGCAGCTGTGCCGTGCTTATCGCGATTTGATAATTATGGACTGCACGCTGGTGCAGTGGTTGCATATGGAACGATCATGTATATGAAGAAGGGCTTTATACAAACCAGCCCCTAGCGGTCTCGCCAATCCCTGTGCCGTCATTATTCCAGATGACGAATCTCAGTATGGGCATTGCTCCGTGACCATATCTCCCAAACGCGGAACATTGAGGTACAGTATGGGAGAGTCGTGAAGGCTGGATAGACTGGTCATCCTCCCCAACGTTGAGATCCTCTCTAGGGGTTGCCATTGACACTTTGATTCGGAGCTGGAGCATTGCTCATGTCTTCGTCGTCGTCATCCAGCGTCTCAGGGTGTCTATCGTTTCATTAGCCACAGTCTTGTCCAGTATCAGCGATACTCACCCAAGCATGCCTTTCACGTTCCTCATCTCGTAGTGCTTCTTCCTCTGCTCCTCGAAAACCCTGTGTTTCTCTAGCTCCTCCTGTGTTGGCATTCCCGGCATCCCCTCGGCGCCACCGACACTAACATGCTTATCTTTCGAGCTCTCCCTGCTCAAACTCCCCGATGGCCTATTCTCATTGACGATTCTGTCATCTTCCAGACCTGCGCCAGCATTTACGTCCTCCGCCTCCCCCAGCTCCAGGCCAGGAATGTCGCTCTCCCGTCCCTTCCTTCCGTTCTTCTTCTTCGCCATCTCCACCTCGTCGACATTAACGAATCGCGGATCAATGCTTACGTCTTCCTCGTCGTCCTCGTCCATTGCAGTGTTGCCATATTCGAAGGGTGTTTTCGGTTCTGTAATCTTCATCCGCCCACCAGCTTCTTGCTCAGCGAGATAGAGATTTGCTTCGTCCCACTTCAGGCGCATTTGATTTTGCTCTTCTTCAGAGGAGTTCATGCCCGCCGCGGAAGAATGCCGTCTCGAGGTAGACGCACGTCGCGCACCAGCTGACGAACTGCGTCGGTCGCCAGCATTCTGAAGTGTGTTCTGGAGAGTGATCTCTTTCGATTCTTGGGGGTCAAGCGGGATAGAAGGTGGTGTTCCTACGGCTTCGTTCCCAGTTGGCTGGCCGCTCGGACCCGAGAACGACGGGTTCTTCAGTATACCTGGAGCAGGGTGTTAGCTATATACCTTGTTTCGTAACGTCGTCTGAAATCGCACCTTTGGGCCTGACATTTGTATGATGCGGTTCGTGGGTGGGAGGCGACTGGTCGACTTCTGCAGGCATCTTGTCGGCAATATGTTCTATTCAGGATTTGTGTGTGGGTAAGGACTGCTGCGAAAGGTTCCTATCAATGGACTGTGGCAGTTGATTGGTAGAGGAATCGTGAGGTTGCTTGTTTGCAGTGTCGATTGTTTGGCTGATTGCGATTCTACTTGGGGACAATCAGGTCTAGGTTACTTTTGTAAGCACGGATAAATGCTACGAGCAGCCAGGAGTAACTTGAATTGCAAATGGTGCAGTGTTGCAACATCACACGTGTGGGACTGGTGGAGGATTGAGGGTTTGGTTGGAGGGGCCACCAGGGTCTATCACGAAAGCATGATGCATCCACAAAGAATGACATGGTCAGACGTCGGCTTTCTTTTTCCGCCGACTCAAAATACGCACTCTATTTGTGCTCGCATCTTCTGTGAATGATGGCTCCAGAGAGTGGAAAGCTACCGACTTGTGTTCGGTGGTTGCTGTGCACGCATGTGTCCTAGGTAACTTTGCTTTGGCACCTAACTACCTCTCTGCTGCTGCGTTGTGTTAGGCAGTGAATGCTTGCTATCCGTCAAAGACCCGGACATTTGCGGCGGCCATTGTCAGCTTATTGGACCACTTTCGTGCGATGGATCATCTGTGGCGAGGCATGGCACTGTCGCAGAAGTATACATGTCAATCAGGTGGCTAGAGCCCTGAAACACGCGAATGAAGTCCGACGAATACCCGATTACCTGGTGTTCGCGATGTGTCGTACATTGAATGGCCGCATTGCTCTATTGCCTTTCGAATTCATGGGAAAAAAGTGCCTCTGTCATGACAAGCTCTTTTCGTAAGTGATGGAAACGTGCAATCATACGTCATCGCCAAGTGCTTTCGATCTTCACCAGGAGGGGCCTATGTAGCCATGTGCTTGCCGCCTCATTTAGTCACATGATCGAGGTCATGCCCTTGTTATTCGTAGGGTGGCTGCTAGGGCATGGCAGTATGTTCCTATCTTTGATTGCCCTTTTGTTTGTGACACAACACGCGCATGTCCTAGGATCACACAAGACAATCTAGCAAGATGCATGATTCGGCTATGATATCCTCCGTTCAACGCGAGTAGTATCTGATACACACGTGAGGGGCACACAGCAAAGGGCTATGTGCAATGCGGTCATGCTGCAGGTTGTTACATATGACTAAATTGGTTGGACATTGTCCATAGTCTTCGCTTTCACACCTCTTAAGAGTCTCATCGTCGGTCCTTGTTAAGGACGTGCAGCTACGTAGTGTCAAATGTTATAACGTTTTACGACGGGTAGTTAGCGCAATATGCTAACACCCTCCGTCTTGGGAGCTGACGCCTACACGGCCGCCGTTTGTGTGTGTGGCAGAGAAGCTAAAATATCACCCTGATGAAGAGTATGTCTCCTCAACCTTGCTGCACAAAATAACCCAACAAGCAAATTGCCTCGCCCAAGTGGTATCAGAGTCAAACACAAATTTATCGAATCGAAGATCTTCCGCCTCTTTCGTCCAGCTTCTTTTGAGCGAGCTTGTCGCCTTGTTGAGCTGCTAGTTGCATCCAGTGCAACGCCAAACACAGTGCCTGCCTGCTATTAGAATTGCCTACCTTCTTCTCCCACATCATCTCGTCTTTGAAAACCTCCCCTGATAGCGAGAGAGGCAATGTCACCACCGGTACAAGTTCCGGATGCATCAAGTAAAGTAGAGCTAGCTCCCGTTGAGCAACTCGATTGCCTTCGAGCGCTGCAGTCTTCCAGTAATCTGCTGCCCTCGATATTGGAGGCTCTGCATTGCTAGTCGATCGTCGACGCTTGACAGGGTCTGTGGCCATGATTTGATCAGCCACATCGACCATACTGCCGCACAATTCCACTTTATACTCTATTGCAGCCATGCCAACATTCATAAACGCTTTGCCAGCAGCTGTCTTGTTAAGCATGTCTGGTGGTGTAAAGACAGCAATGTATTGCAAGTCGCGAAAAATGGTTTCTGGTTTTAGGCGAGCTAGTATTTGCTTGAGATGATGCATAACCTGCAACTCGGTGAAGTCGGTCCTTTCGATGAACGTGAGTTGCGAGAGCTTCTGTACTGATTCGTCCGCAGACCGTAGAGACCCTTCATGCAGGCTGTTCCGGCGGACAGCTTGATGTGCTTGCATACGTTCGGAAGAGTCAAGCCTGGGGCTCCTCCGTAATTCGAGCTTTTCTAATGCTAAGGTGTTAAGATCGACACATGCTTGTAGTTTGCCCACAGGATCGATTTGTTGGCTCAAGCGAACCAAGACGTCTCGTAATGCTGAATCGTAATCACTTTCCATCTCTTCGGTCGACGTGTTCGCAAGTTGCGGCAGCTCGTCGTCCGCCCTTGTTCTGGCTACAGAAAGTACTTCACTGGTACTTTGTCTTCTCGGCATCCTGGTTTTCAAGCGGATATCCGGCGTCATGAGTGCCTGGTTATCAAATCGCTTATGTAGCCGATCCATCACTGGGGCGGAACTTTGCACGCTCGCCACCCACGCGTCGGTCTCACATCCCCAACTCCAGACAAGACTCCCTAGGTCGGACAGCAACAAGCATACCAGTCCTTTGCGAAGCTGATCCCGAAACTTTCTCTTTTCACGCGAAGAGCTCGCGGGACGTAATCCAAAGTTCGGCAGGCCTCCTTGCAGAATCGATCCCGGTCGTGAGATGACGGATGCGGAAGTGACAGACGTAGGAGCCTGAGAGAAGATGTCACTGACAGCGGTTGATGCTGAAGAAGCTCTGCCATACGAACTGATTGATGAGGCAAGAGATGGCGTCAAGAGTTGAGGGTTCAAGGACCGTTGGAAAAGGTTATAGACTGAGCCTCGCCTGTATGAGCTACGATCATCCGAGATGTTCGATCTCAGATCGCTGTCGATTGAGCGTCCTATTGGCCGTGAAGCTGGAAACGTAGCAGAAGCTGAGAAGTCGCTGATGATACTAGCAGGTCGCGTGCTTGCAGGTCGTGTGCTGGCGGGAGCACTACTGATGCCGTACGCTGAGATATCATAGTACAATCTTTCCCGCAGAAACAGTTCGCTTGCCCAAAGCTCTCCACTTTCTGTGATACTGTCTCCTGTTAGCTTTCTTGAGAGCAAGAACATTTCCATACAGAAGCGGTGAAATCGTTCCTCGCCCTTGCAGAAATTATCAATATTGTACTGCTGCAACCATTGCTTGATCGCATCAACTTGTTCATCTGCGAGTTTTCGTGGTCCACCGTGCTCGGTTGGTGCTTTGAGTAAATCCATTGTGTCAGTTTGGCGCTGACCCAAGAAAGACGAGGCTACAGATCTGCTTGAGCCCGGACGCAAGGACGCACTGCTTGATATATCAACGTTCGTCGTCATGCGGAGCTTCGATATATTCATGTGGCTCAGTGCCAATGCGACATTTCTTGCATCTGCGTAATGGTGAGAGTTAGTAATCTCAGAAGTGTACCAGAGTTTGAGTCGAAGCTCTTCCAGGCTGTCGGTGAAGCTGCCGACTTGCTTCTTCAGAGTCCGGTACGCTTTCTCGAGTGGGCCGAGCTGTTCTTCAAGTGTGGCACAGTTCTTCGAGTAAGATTCTCGCAGATCTTGTATGTGCTGCAGTGGCCGAGATAGCACCGTCGTATCATCACTAGCCAGCTCTGTTGCAGGGTAATGCCGATGCAGCTGATTTAAAGCCTTGCGCCAATACAGGGAGTCTACTGTCTGCGTTTCTGCTTGACACTGGTCCAGACGTAGCTGGAAAAGCTCCGTCAGAGTCGACTCTGGTGTCCACACAGAGGGGTAGCTGGCTGCATCATCGGTGTCGGAACCTGAAGGGCCAGTGCAAATACGCAGCGCTGCCTGTTGAGCTAGGCTTAATCGGAGAGTTTTGGAAAGTCCTGCAAGGCTATCTGGATTCTGACGCGGTTCTTGTCCGATAACTGTTCCGTCCGGTTCGATCTGAAATTCAGTCCAAGCTTCAGCACAGGGGTGGATGTCTTTTGCGGACGTCCCTGGTTCGATGAGTTGTAAAAGCGCCTGTTTCAACATGTCAAAGCGGGTATTAGGGCGGGAGTAGTAATCGTTTTGAAAGGCGCGGCCAACATCGCGCATGGCAGGCACGGCGGGGTTCGAATAATGGACGGAATGAATTGCTTGAGGCGAAAGTGTCTCAAGAGCTTTGACGACCTCAGACGCGCAAAGGACGAGTACCGGCTTAGTCTGCACGGCGAACGTGGGAGCGGTTCCAGCGGCAACATCCTGATAGGGGTCTGTTGCAGGCTGACCATCGAGCATATTTATCATGCCCAATATTATATTCTGAATATTCTCGTTTACCTCGGTGCTGGGAATTGTTAGCGATGCAAGAGACAGTCGACTGGCGCACTTACTCTTGATCCATGAAATTTTCAAACTTGGCCACAAATCTGGTAAAAAGGGGTGCAAGTATGTACTCTCTTGCTCTTCTACTGACGTGTATCTTGAGAAGCATATTTTCATTTTCTGGAAACATGATGGCAGCCTTGAGAAAGTGGTTGAGAAACCACTTCTGGAAGAAGTCGATCCGAAAATCTGCTTGATGTTGTTCATCGGGTAGTTTCCCCAGGATCGCGTGCGCCAAAGCTAGTGCGCCAGTAGGGTAGCAGCCCGCGTTGCATTCGATCAAGGTCCAGTAGAGGTCCGAGACAGCAGATTCCAAGAATTGATGGGCTTGTGCGGTATTGAGAGACCCTTGGCCAATCCTTGTCCTCGGAGACGCATTGTCGTTGATGAGAAACGCACCTCGCTGCAGTACATCCATCAAGAATAACTCGATTCGAGTTCTAGCTGGCCAGTCTTGCATTGCCGAAAAAGCCTCGAGCACCTGCCAGTACAGAGAATTGTAACTCTTTGATCCAGAACATAGCAACTCTGCGCACACAGTGGACCATGTGGACAAGCGTAAGCGGCTCTCTGGAGCCTCTGGAGAGGTGTCATGGCCGTACAAGTTGTGGAGCAGGAAGGCAAGAGGATCCGACCGCTCGAAGGAAGTGGCATAGTCTTCAAGCTCCTTCGAGAAGGCTTGCACTCGACGTCGGCGCTGCGCAGAACCACCACTATTCTGAGAGAGAGATGCGAGCAGCGATTCTGATGCTTCCCACTTTGGTTTCCCTGTGAGGATGGCTACCTGCGAAAGGGGCAGACTTGACAGTCGCTGTACTAAGAATCGCGGGTTGCTTCGCAGATTTGACAACAAGTCCAGCAGCTCTTTCTGCGCCTCGAGGACGAGCTGGCCGAAGAACGGCACAGGGGTCAGGGGCTGTATGGCCGTGCTCTGGGAGGCCTGGAGGGTGTCGATACTCTGCAACTCATTGTTCCAGTGAGAATAGCAGAGATCGACCAGGTCGTGCACATGACTAAAGACCCTCGCAAAGCCTGCGGGGTCTTGATGTTTCGAGATCTCTACCAGACCATCCTGTACCCACGAACTTGTCCTGCGCAGTCGAGCAGACAGTGCGATCGATCTCTGCAATGCCTGTTTTCTCGTACTCAGGAACCTCTTTCGCTGTTCGTGGTGCTGCTGTAGCCGAGTCTGAGCGGCGAAATCGTAGAAGGATACACGAGCTCGTTTCGTTGGTCTACGACCCATATAGCTGTTGTCGTCGGTAGTCTGCGTGCCGCCAGCGGTAGAGGCAGATGGTAGTGTCTGAACAGGTGCATCGTCTGCGCTTCCCTCTTGCTGCATGGAGTGTCTCGTTGGACTTTCTTCTACCTGCATGCCCCGGTCCACTGAACTTCCTTCTGCCGCATCGTCCTGCACGATCCACCCGCCACTCAATCTGTGGCTCGAGGAATATTGCTGTTCGGACCGTCCATGATCGGACATCGTCGTCGTGTCGAGCGGTGCATGTTGCTCATCGTCAAATGGCTCGAAGGAATCTGGAAAGATAAGCACGCCGTCAGCCAGGCCACTTGACGGGCTCGAAGTGGCGGCACGGGAGCAGCCAAGGAGGGAGCTAAAGGTACCATTGACTGCTGGAGGATGCGCAGAGCGTCTGTCAACTTCATGCGTCATGCGAGAAGTCTCATCGTGATATCCAGCACTATCTTGGAGACCAGCACGAAAGGCCAGTCTGCTGGAGTTGAGGGCGCTGCAGGATGCACCTTCTGGCCCCCAGTCGTTCCTGCGCCCGCGCAGAACACCTCCAAGGTCGGTGAATCGTCACGAATCGAGTCAGTCGCAGCTTGCTATCACTGTCGCTATTGCGCGCCGCAGACCCACGGCAAGCCTCCGAGCCTACCGCCGTCAATAGTCCAACCAGTTGTCGCTGATGCGCTCCGCCAATGACAGCGTCTATGGCCGTGATGAAGAGCCCAGCTTCTGGGTCGAAGTGGGGATGGCTGTTTGGACAGCTTGACGACTAGCAAGTAAGGGCGCACAGGGTTCGCAAGGCCAGGAGAGTCCCAAGGGTTTCAGTAAACGTGACGAGGCGTCGTGGAAGTGTGATCACGGAATCTATCGACCAAAATATGCTTCGTACAAGAACTCATAATAACGTGTCCGGGTGGCGCAGAGACGTGGCATGTGTGAGATGGCAAAGCACAGCGCAACGATAGCGTGCCTCTCCCACCGTCTCAAGGGCAACTGGACGACTAACAGCAATGAGACACGAGGACTGATTACTTGCAGCAAAGACGCTTGACGAAAAGAATTGCCAACAAATACATCCGCCGTGCATTAGCTGCCTGCAGCAGGGACTGGCCAAAGGCGGCCCAATAAATGTCCTGCATAACATAGGCTTTCTGGCACTCGCTCTAGGTCAACGGCCAACAGCCTACCATTCGATTCCATGCTCACTACACCCGCTCGTCGTCGAGGTGTGCATGAACGCTCCTGGTCCGACAATTGAAATAGCTTCAAAGCCCTCGGTCACTCGCCATGACTTCCGCTCGTTCAGACCCGTGATCCTGTGTCCTTCCTCTGGGCTTTCTAGTCGTGCCGGCTGGACACCCGAGCGAGCTGAAGAATGTCGTGTTTCACCTATGCTCCGAACCCGTGGCAGGTTCGTGGCAGGTTGGTGGCAGGTTGGTGGCAGCCCGCGGCTATCTGGTCCCGCCATAGTCTTCGAAGGTTTCCTGCTGCAAAAAGTGCTTGGATACGTCTCACCTCTCAGCGGAGCTCGTCGGGTTCAATACTAGACACGACAAGTCCGGTAACGCCAAACTATGGAACACGCTTGCAGGTTCAGATACTGCGCTGGCCGGACCGCTGCAGGACTATATGCAGGACCGGATGGATGATTATACGAAAGTATGTAATGCCATCGGGATCGCCGCGGCAATCTGACTGCACAGCATGCTGGACTGGCCCAGCATCGCTCCAGGCGAGCCTACTACACCTAGCACTGGTACAACCACAATGCCCACGCTTCCGACTACACGAGACGTAGAAACGTGTTGACACCCAAATAATGATAGTAGTCGAGGCCTCGTCATCGCCTACTACTGCATGCAACAAGCACTTCGTTGTGTCCGGTATCCGGACTGATGCGCTGGCAGCCTAATGCACGGTGAACTACCACAGACTTCGATGTTTCGCCATGGTCAAGAGAACCCAACTCCACCCTAGTTGTTCCCAGTAATTCTAGTTTCTAAGCCCTGCTCACCCGTGCTCACCGACACGTTGACGTCTTTCTCTCGCTGGCTTGAAACTCATCATCCATCCATCTTGATCCAGCGGAGCTGTTGGCAAAAGCTGACATCAGCTGACGGAATTACGCTCATCACCGCCATAAAACGCACTTTTGCTGCCTGACCAAACTCAACACGTTGGTGCGTTGTGTCACCTACGGAGTCAAAACTTCCGCTAACTAATCTTGGACTTGCTCACCTTCCGACCAGCATGCTCCTCACTGACATCCTGCATCCCCGGATGTACTGTATGTCAAGGCGGAACGATGGCGCCGAGCCACGCAGAGCGACAGTGCAAGATGTTTCCGGACGCCGCCAGCGCTACAATGGATGTGAACTACCCTCTATGCATGCAGCCCTATCAAGGCCTTGTTTAGTTTCGTAGGACAACGCCCACTGCTGCTAACACGAAGAGTGTCATGTACAACAACCCGTTCCGTCTTGCGGTCCTTTGAGTCTGGCCAGCAAAGAAACCCGCGGACAGTTGTGTTCATCGATGTTTTGCCACGTTGGCTGCACGTGTTAGGTTCTTACATATGGCATACAATTTGAGGCCTGTTAGAGGACTCATCTTCTTGATCATCTGCTCCGATCCGACAAGCTTGGCACTGCAGTACAAACCGGAGCGCGTCCATCAGCACCTGGCTGCCCGAAGATGGGCAGGGAACTGACGAGAGCCGCCCGCGTTTCGATCGTTTCGGCGTCTGTCAACCCTTGTCACATCTTCGACCCCCCGAGCCAAGGAAAGTGATGTTAGCATGCCGCTTCTATGCGGCTTGAATTATCCATGGAAGGGCCGTGCTCTTCTCTATCCCGGACGTTGCCCAACACTGGCAAGATGACGTGAATAGCTCAACCCTACGCAACTAGATCACCACATGAGAGTATACAGCAGAGTAAGCATGTTACAAATGATTCACGTCTGCACACACTACTTGAAATTATCAACAAGTCCGCTGATCGTGGTTGGTTGGTCTGCTGGCTATGTAGACAGAGCCGGTGACCTGCGACCATCACAAGGTGTATTGACTTCGGAACGGCAAATCTGCTAGAGTGCTCAACCTTACCAACAGTCTACCACCCACGAACAGGATCGCAAATCATATACACAGTCGACATCAGCGCACTCACAGGAATAGCATATTCGTAGTCTCTTCGAGTATTGACGAACATGTCTTGCCACTGGCCTCTAATTTCAAAGACGCATTTGAGCCTGCCAACTTCCGACTACATACTTTAGATATGTGAGGTTTCGCAAGCCGTGATCGGGAAGATGAACGACGATAAAGCACAACTGTAGAGCCGTGTTGGCCCTCACACCAGGGAACACCACAAAGCACGCATATCCAACGTTTGAAGTGTTGTATGGAAGACGAGCGATGTAGGTCGAAGGGCCAGCTCGTGCTGCGTTGTGAAGCTCGAACGTTCTGCATACCAAAGACAGGCGATGCGGAAACTGCGCATACTGCATTGATGGCTTCTATTGTGAGCCGTCATCGCCTTGAGCTGCGGCATTTGACCCTACTGGGATATGCTTGGCGGACTTCGCAGGTGTTTTCTCCGCTCTCCTCCGTTGCTTATCACTCACAGAAGATGTAACGTTGAGCACAAGCCTTGCAAGCTCCATCTAGAATTGGAGATTCTAACTCTAGAGCTCGTCTAGCACCCAATGATGTGGGCCTCATCTGCGACCCCAGTACAGGCTGCCCCAGACAATGTATCCCTGGCATATCTGAGCTCTCCAGCATTGCTGCCATTGGCCAAAGTATTTCTACCTTCCATATCCGACAAGCAACGTCGTGCTCGTTCATGCTCTGCTCGTCCACCAACGTCATTTATTCACCGTTACTACATTACAGAGAGCCATGTGGCGGATGGACTTCGCCTTGAGCAAAGTCCTGCATTGCTTCTCATGCGATCGAGGTAGCTAATATCATCACTTTCATATACCTTGGCAATCTTTCCATTCCATTCTCCTTGAGCCGGATCTCTACATGAACTTGCATGCAGAATCATCAGGATGAAGCTGACACAAGTAGTACTGCAGTCCTTGACATTTGGATTGACAATAGCAAGGTGAGCTCGACCCCATACACGCCACGATCCACAACTAACGTATGCAGTCAACGACCAGCGCCTATCTTGCGTTCGCGAGATGCACCTGATCCAGCAGATTTGTATCCAGCCCACAACATATCTGTACCTGTAGATCATTTCCAGAATGAAAGCAGATATAAACCACATTCTAGTGACATGTTTGATCTGCGATATCATTTCGACGCTAGCCATTACCGCACTGGAGGGCCTGTCATCGTTCTGAATGGCGGCGAGACAAGTATCGAGGGTAGACTAGCCTATCTTCAGAAGGGAATCGTGGCGGAATTGGCAGAAGCAACTGGGGGCATTGGTGTGATTCTGGAGCACAGATACTATGGGACAAGCTTCCCAACTCCGAATCTGACCACTGAGAACTTCCGCTTCTTGACTACCGAGCAGGCAATGGCAGATCAGGCATACTTTGCGCAGCATGTGGTATTTCCTGGAATGGAAGACATGAATCTGACAGCACCGGGGACACCGTACATCGCGTACGGAGGATCATACGCGGGTGCTCTTGTGGCGTTCCTTCGGATACAGTACCCCGACATATACTGGGGTGCTATTTCATCTTCGGGAGTCACAGAAGCTATCTATGATTTCTGGGAATACTATGAAGCACAGAGAAAGTACGCTCCCGCTGATTGTGTGGACAACCAAGGCAAGCTGGTCAACATCATGGACAACATTCTAAGGAGTGGCGACGACAGCACGATTGATAGTCTCAAGGCTGCTTTCAATGGCACCGGCTTTACCTACAACGACGACTTCGCCAATCAGTTCGCTTCGCTTTTTGGCTACTGGCAAAACCGAAATTGGGATCCAGAGGTCAACGATCCAACATTCTTCAACTACTGCGGCAACATCACCAGCGACCAAGATCTGTACAACAGCTCTCCACAGTTGGCCTCGGAAGTGCCCAAACTAATTGAAGCCGGCGGTTGGGGCAACGAGTCATCTGACTTGACGGCTCCTATGCTCAATTGGATAGGGTTCAGTATCCCGTTCTTCACCGCTAGCTGTGACACGACACTGGACAAATGCTACGGCAACCATAATTCCTCAGATCCGAAGTACACCGACAAGTCTGTCAGCAACTACATCAGTCTGTCGTGGCCGTATCAATATTGCACCGAGTGGGGTTTCCTGCAGTCTGGGTCAACAGTGCCTGAAGACATGCTGTCGTTGATTAGCAGGCTCGTGACCATCCCTTACAACATGTTGGTCTGTAACTACGCCTTCAATATTACCGGCCCCCCGGACGTCGAGCGTGTCAACAAATATGGCGGTTTCAACATCTCATATCCAAGACTCGCAATAGTTGGTGGTGAAGCGGATCCATGGAGAGCAGCATCGCCCCTCGCGACATTAGACGTACCGACTCGTCTGAATGACACTAGCACGCTCAGTCAGCCGTTGATACTGATTGAAGGCGCAGTGCATCACTGGGACGAGAATGGACTCTTCCCGAATGAGACTACGCCTAGTTTGCCCCCAGCACCGGTGAGAAATGCGAAGACCATGGAGGAGCAGAGTGTGCAGGAATGGATGACTGAATGGCAGCAACATTGCAAGGCCAGTCCAGGCAGCTGCAACAACTGATGCTGGTTGGACAGCGTCTGTAGCAAGGCGTGTGGCCTATTGTCGTGTAAATAATATACAGCGACAATCTACGTTTTTAGCACGCGCCTTGTCTCCGTACGACCAATTATTTGTGGGCTAGTTCCGCATGTCTGTCGGCGCAAAAGTTCTGGTATATCACCAAGTCATGAAGCATGTTTTATTCCCGAAGCTTTACAGGATTTGGAAATGATACCTGTCGGACTCGACAACAATGGCCCTCAGCGTCAGCGTTGGAATCGTTCTGAGGTAAGATTCCATATCCATAGGTCAAGGCACGGATTCATGTAGACCGTGACATGACTGCCAAGTAGGAGCCTGCCACCGCCAGGTACCCAGGTAGCATGTCCGTGGCCACATGCCGATAGTAGCTGCCTCAGGCCACACTGAGCATCCATGGCCGACAGCCTCGCCGTGGCAGCCTCGCGAATACCTCCATCTGCGAGTCGAAAACAGGTCAAACTAAGTCATCATCACGCTTGCACAGCAACAGCTTCCTCCTACATCCGACCGACGTTGCAGCGCCCGGCGCTCGCCTTGTTCGACTTCCAACATACTGGCGCTGACCAGATCGCATCGAAACCACCAAATTCCTGAGCATCGCCTTCTTCCAACCAGGCCCCGTATCAGAACTCCCACTGCTACCGAACCTTTGGCATACTCTTCCAGTTGGATCCAAGAACCAGCGCCAGGTCTACCTTCACAATGACATCCTACTTCCGCATAACCCTCATGCGCTCCGCGATAGGTCTGCCCAGCAAAAGCGCAAAAGTCCTCAAAGCCCTGGGTCTACGCAAAAGAATGTCTACAGTGTTCCACCCTGTGAGCCCGGCGGTAGCGGGTCAAATCATGAGGGTCAAGGAGTTGATCGCAGTGAGCGAGGTTGACAAGCCGCTGAGCAAGGAGGAGGTGAGGATGGAACGGAAACCGGATGCTGGGTTTTGGGTGGAGAAAAGGGCGCTGAGCGCGTGAGACAGTGCGGGTGACGAGAGGGAAAACACTTTCAGCAAGAGTTTGAGGCTCTCCTTTCCCCATTTGGTTGCAGTCTACCTTACAATTCGAAACCCGAAGAAGGAATGTGGCAGGGCTGCCTGTGCTGCTTGCAAAGGGCCACCAAGCGTGCAAGCAGCGAAAAGCAGGGCGCATTCTCAGCCACGACGACTGCAAGGTCCACTCCAGCTAGACATCATTCAGGATGTGTCAGTGATGGAGAGGCGGAATATTCAAGAGGTTTCGAAGTCATTTCTACCCATGGAAGCCCGTGCGCTTGCATGTCTATGGCTGAGCCATCTTCGTTGAGGGTTGGTAAAGTTATTCACGCTGGCTGTATCGTTGCAGGGAAGCAAGGCATGGCACTTCGATGTATATATAACAGTCTCACGTGGTCTTGAGTTCAGGTAGCCACGAGTTACAATTGTATGGTATTATGAGGCTCTGAGTTTGTCGTCTTTAGATAGTGTTTTGGTGGATGGATACGTACTACCGCTTTGTTCTAAGGTTTGTTACAACTCTCTGGTCGTGTTGTTTGGTTGTCTTGACAGTCACTACTTACATTATGTGCTCAATACGTTCGGCGTGCTCGCTCCTGAGCCCTCGCTCAAGTCTCGATCACATTGGAGCACGAACCCCATTGTAAGGTTGTTTGTTGCCTCTTCGGGCTTGCGTTACAGGTGGAGCGAGAGCATAGTGCTATTGTTGTATCCAGGGTCTTGTGCCCTAAGATGACGGCAACGTGTCATAAGCTATGCAGGGAAACAGGTCTGCTTTGATTCACGGCCGAATGCGCCTGTCTCTAGCGCGTCAAGTAGGGCATCTGTGCAATAGCCAGTGAAGGTGCGGATTCGGTAATTCACGTTCCAGCACCGACGCAGCCGAAGCATGAAGTCGTACCGAGAGGAAGGTTCGGGGCCCAGAGTTGTGGAGGGCATATGCTAGATCCTACTCCATCAGATACCTCTGAAATTGATCATGCCATAAGTGACAGGTATTCCGCGACATAGAGGGATTTGGCTGTGTCGCAGCCGAGACGCTCGAGTTTACCCCGAACGCAGCCCCATAGAGCACATGATGCCATACTTCAAGCACCTCCTCCTGGCAGGCTATGGCAGACGCTACATGCAGCTTCTTGAAGAATGACCTGCGACGAGCAGTCCTGGGGTCGCACAAATTGCATTTGCCATCCCCCTGAGCCTCTGGAGATGACCCTGCAAGATGAAACACTATTGCTTTCTGACCAATCCACAACGGCTGTGCGACATCGGCCAGATCCTTTTTAGCGTCTTTTCGGGCATGCAGACACTAGCGCGATATTGGTTGGTGGGTTGGAGCAGCCATGTGCAGCTTTCGGCACAGGCTGGCAAACACTTTCAAGGTTGTGTTCGGGGTGGTGTTCGACTGGTTCTCTTCCCAGATCTGCCCAGCTTGCCACGTCGGACTCTTCGCTTGACACAGAGAAGTGCAGGATCAGACGTGGGGTGCTTGTGCCTCGATGCATTTCAACGTAGAAGTGTTTTGTAAGCAGTAGTATATTGATTGTGAAGGTCATTCGAGGGAAGTCGCCACTAGTCTTTGCAGCTTCCATTGCGCATTGTCACCCGACCTCCAGTAGGACCGAAATGAATGTTCTCCATGATCAAACAACATGTCGCACACCATTTCATGATTCGGTAAGAGGATGCTGCTGCTCGCAATGTTCGATCGTCGCCTTTCCGCGTTTTGACTCCATCCTCGGCAGGCTTTGGAAGATCCCAGCGGCGAATGCCACGAGAATTACTCGGCGCTCGAAAGGCCGGTCGTGCTTTCACATGTCAGTGGCCTGCTTTTCATTCATATATTGAGTGGATGCTCGGAAGCACGAAGTGCACAGCTGGCAAGCCAAAGGAAGAAACCATGACACAGAACAATGCCCAGTGTCAAGGCCAAGAATGCCAGAACAGGCAGAGGCTGAAAGAGCTTCGGACCGGGGGGGCTCCAGCACAGACATTCGAGGACGAGATGTATTCGAAGCACTTAACAGATAATCTTCGCTCTGATTGGCCTACCGTGCCTTATCAGTGCCGAATCTCAAGTGCATTATGACGGCCCACGACGCGACTACTGTATGATATCCTGCTGCATGAACCCGCACAAGCAGTTGTTAAAGCGACGTTAGTGTTTCTCCGAGCAGTTAGCGATATGCTTATCCATGAATCGAGCTTCACTATTGGTCATCGTTTTGAATGAGCTATGGCAAGGTCTGGCCGTGCGCTTGTCCATCTTTGCCTCTGCAGTACCTCTCACAAGCAGATCATAGCCGGCAGACCAGTCCTTTTTGCCGGTGAAGTGAAGTGGCCACGAGTAGTCGAGCTCCAAAGTCTATGACCTACTCCAGCTCCACTAACAGCTCGTCTGGGCATGATACTTGCTTGCATTCTCCTGCCTGCGATTCGCCAGCCGGCACCGCACGCTTCTGCGACGTGCACCCCACTTATAGTAATTTCTTTCTGTACACAGATCAATACACCCTGACTGTGTCGTTCCTGCCTCTACTCGTGCAGCGCTAGAAACAGAGTCGCCTCGTGCTAGTGAGCGGCCCATCTCTGCTTGTTTGACCAGAAAATAATTCTTGTGTTCCTCTTACTACTTGCCACCATCCTTTCGTGTCAGCCAAAACAGCCTTCCTCAGCTGTTTGATAGACGACTACGGCAGTACACTGAGCTTGCCACACACTCCTTCAACTCAGCACTCTGTCCATACCAACGTCGCAAGTCGACGATAGAATGGGTCTGGTCGTGGAGGAAACCGCACAAGTCACGAACAACGGCGAGGTCGAACAGAAGGAAGAGTACACTCCTTACAAGCCCGAGAAGGGCTATGGATGGGGAGGGGCTCTGCCCGTGAAGCAGGGTCTGTACGACCCTAGTCTTGAGAAGGATGCTTGCGGTGTAGGCTTTGCCGCGTAAGTAGAAAGTGGCACAACCTTGGAGCTTCAGCTAACCATGGTCTAGCAATATCAAAGGCAAGCCGAGCCACAAGATCGTTAGCGATGGTAAGTGCTTCACGATAAGACTGTACAGAGTATCATGAGCTAACATCTGACCCAAGCACGAAATCTACTATGTAACATGACACACAGAGGCGCCGTCGGGTCTGATGCACGAGACGGTGACGGCGCCGGTGTGATGACCTCCATCCCACACAAGTTCTTCGTCAAGAATTTTGCCCGAGAAGTCGGCATAGAACTCCCTCCTCAAGGACAATATGCCGCTGGTAACCTTTTCTTTAAGCCCGACACCGAGATGCTGAAGCAGGCAACCACTTCCTTCGAAGAAATCGCAGAAGAGCTGGGCCTACGAACCCTCGGGTGGCGAGAAGTCCCTAGAGATTCTACTTTGCTTGGTCCTGCTGCTCAATCGAGAGAGCCCATAATACTACAGCCATTTGTGGTGCTACAGTCTGCATACGGCGACGGCAACAAGCCTAAAAACACTGATCCAGAAGCATTCAACGATCTGGAGTTTGAAAGACAGCTATATGTCCTCAGAAAAAAGGTCTCGCACGATGTACGGTGGAAGCCGTGGTTCTACATCTGCTCCCTCAGCAACCGAAACATCGTGTACAAGGGCCAGTTGGCACCTGTGCAGGTCTACCAGTACTACCATGATCTGGTGTCGGTAGATTACGAAGGTCACTTTGCCCTCGTCCACTCGCGGTTCAGCACAAACACATTTCCCTCGTGGGACAGATCGCAGCCGCTGAGATGGCTTGCCCACAATGGTGAAATCAACACTCTGCGAGGAAACAAGAACTGGCAGAGAGCAAGAGAAGGTGTGCTGAAGTCCGACCTCTTCGCTGAAGAGTTGGAACAGCTGTTCCCAATCGTCGAAGACGGCGGTTCCGATTCTGCCGCTTTCGACAACGTGCTCGAACTATTAGTCATGAACCGAGTAATGTCTATGCCTGAGGCCGTCATGATGATGGTACCAGAAGCATGGCAGGGCAACCAGGCCATGGACGCCGAGAAGAAGGCTTTCTACGAGTATGCAGCTTGCTTGATGGAGCCATGGGATGGTCCAGCGCTCTTTACGTTCGCCGACGGACGCTACTGCGGTGCCAACCTCGATCGAAACGGTCTACGACCTTGCAGATTCTACGTAACAGACGATGATCGGATCATTTGCGCTTCTGAAGTCGGCACAATTGCTATTGAGCCCGAGAGAGTCATTCAGAAGGGCCGGCTACAGCCAGGAAAGATGTTGCTGGTCGATACACAAGCTGGTCGGATCATCGATGACACAGAATTGAAGCACCAGGTTGCTACGAGACAGCCGTTCCAGCAGTGGCTTGACAAGCATTTGCTCAAGCTGCCAAATGTCATTGAGGAAGTCGCTGGAAAACAGGATCTTGGGTGGACGCTCTCCGAGCATTCTATCCAGGAGGACCCTCTGCTGCGTGCCTTTGGCTACTCCTTCGAGCAGGTCTCTCTTTTGCTTGGTCCAATGGCTGCCGATTCCAAGGAGGCTTTGGGATCCATGGGCAACGATACTCCTTTGGCATGTCTAGCACAGCAGCCAAGGTTGCTGTACGAGTACTTCCGACAGCTCTTCGCACAAGTCACGAACCCCCCTATTGACCCCATCCGAGAGGCGATTGTTATGTCCTTGGAGTGCTACGTTGGTCCTCAGGGCAACCTTTTGGAGATGGATGCATCGCAGTGCGGTCGCTTGCTCATGCCTTCGCCAGTTCTGGAGATTGAGAGCTTCAACGCCATTAAGAACATGCACAAGATTCATAAGGCCTGGACTGCCAAGACCATCGACATCACATTCGAGAAGCAGACTGGTATCGATGGTTTTATGGAGGCTCTTGACTCAATTACCGACGAGGCGACTGCCGCTATCGAGAAAGGGGACAGAATTATCATTCTGAGTGATCGAGCTACCGGTCCAGAGCGAGTCGCCGTTCCAACACTGCTGGCTACTGGTCTTGTCCACCACCACCTGGTCCGAAACAAGTGGCGATCGAGGGTTGCACTTATCTGCGAGTCTGCTGAAGCTCGTGAGGTCCACCACATGAGTGTGCTTGTTGGCTACGGTGCGGATGCTATTAACCCATACTTGGCTATGGAGTGTATCCTGAAGCTTAACAGACAGGGCTTGATCAAGAGGAAGCTTACTAACGAACAGGTGATTGCAAACTACAAATCATCCTGTGACGGTGGTATTCTGAAGGTCATGAGCAAAATGGGCATCAGCACCCTCCAGTCTTACAAAGGTGCTCAGATCTTCGAAGCCCTTGGTGTAGACGATACCGTCGTCGATCGATGCTTCGCTGGTACAGCTACCAGAATCAGAGGTGTCACCTTCGAGGGCATCGCTCAGGATGCTTTTGCTCTGCACGAGAAGGGCTTCCCTTCGAGACATGTTAAAGGTATCCCGGGTCTGCCAGAATCTGGCGAATACCACTGGCGTGACGGTGGCGAACCTCATATCAACGACCCAACCAGCATCGCCAACATTCAGGATGCTGTGCGCACTAAGAATGACAAATCTTACGAGGCGTACTCTCTCTCCGAGTACGAATCAATCAAGAACTGCACGCTTCGAGGCATGCTTGATTTCGACTTTGAGCAGAGGCAGCCCGTGCCAATTGACCAGGTCGAGCCATGGACGGAGATTGTCCGAAGGTTCGTCACAGGTGCCATGTCCTACGGCTCTATTTCGATGGAATCACACTCAACTTTGGCCGTGGCAATGAACAGACTAGGTGGTAAGTCTAACACTGGTGAGGGTGGTGAAGACCCAGAGCGATCCCTCAGCATGGAGAATGGTGACTCGATGCGGTCTGCTATCAAGCAGATCGCTTCTGGACGATTTGGTGTTACCTCGAACTATCTTGCCGACTCTGATGAGCTGCAAATCAAGATGGCTCAAGGTGCCAAACCTGGTGAGGGTGGTGAACTGCCAGGCCACAAGGTCTCTGGGCCCATTGCAAGAACCAGACACTCTACTCCAGGTGTGGGTCTCATCTCGCCTCCTCCACATCACGACATCTACTCTATCGAGGATCTCAAACAGTTGATCTACGATCTCAAGTGTTCCAACCCGAGAGCTCGTGTATCAGTCAAGCTTGTCTCTGAAGTAGGTGTTGGTATCGTCGCCGCTGGTGTCGCCAAGGCTAAGGCCGACCACATCCTGATCTCTGGTCACGATGGTGGCACTGGTGCTTCTCGATGGACTGGTATCAAATATGCTGGTCTTCCTTGGGAACTAGGTCTTGCTGAGACCCACCAAACTCTTGTGCTCAACGATCTGAGAGGACGAGTCATCGTGCAGACCGATGGTCAGATTCGTACTGGCCGTGATGTCGCTATTGCCTGTTTGCTGGGTGCCGAAGAGTGGGGTTTCGCCACAACTCCTTTGATCGCTATGGGATGCATCATGATGAGGAAGTGTCACTGTAAGTTTCCGTGTCTGGCCTCAACCGTGTTTTCAAACGCTAATCTATACTATAGTGAATACCTGCCCTGTTGGTATTGCCACCCAGGATCCAGTATTGAGGAAGAAGTTCCAGGGTACGCCCGAGCATGTCATCAACTTCTTCTACTACATTTCGAACGAGCTTCGAGCTATCATGGCCAAGCTCGGTTTCCGAACCGTCAACGAAATGGTTGGCCGAGCAGAGCTCTTGCGAGTACGAGAGGACCTCAGGACCCCCAAGACAGTGAACATTGACCTGTCACTGATCTTAACTCCTGCTCACTCTATCCGACCCGGTGTAGCCACCTATAATGTCAGAAAGCAAGACCACAAGCTCCACACTCGACTCGACAACAAACTCATCGCCGAGTCTGAGCTAGCACTTGAGAAGGGTCTACCATGCAGAATCGAGACAGATATTGTCAACACCGATCGAGCTTTGGGAGCTACCCTTTCCTACCACATCAGCAAGCGCTACGGCGAGGCAGGTCTGCCCAAGGACACAATTCACGCCAACATTCGAGGCTCAGCTGGTCAATCGTTCGGTGCCTACCTGGCTCCTGGTGTGACTCTCGAGCTTGAAGGTGACGCCAACGACTACATCGGCAAGGGTCTATCAGGTGGCCGCCTGATCATCTACCCACCACGAGCAGCAACGTACAAGGCTGAGGAGAATGTCTTGATTGGCAACGTCTGCCTATACGGTGCCACGATGGGTGACTGTTTCTTCCGAGGTGTTGCCGCCGAGCGATTTGCGGTCAGAAACTCCGGTGCAAACGCCGTTGTTGAAGGTGTTGGTGATCACGGTTGTGAGTACATGACCGGTGGTCGAGTCGTCATTCTCGGCAGCACTGGTCGCAACTTTGCTGCTGGTATGTCTGGTGGTATCGCCTACGTGTTCGACAAGCACCAAGACTTCCACAGCAAGATTAACATGGAGATGGTCGAAGTTTCTGGTGTTGACGACCCATCTGAGATTGCGTTCCTTCGAGGCATGATCGAGGATCACCACCACTACACTGGCTCTGAGTTGGCTGCCCGAATCCTGCTTGAGTTCAACCGTGCTCTGCACCGATTCGTCAAGGTTTTACCAGTCGACTACAAGCGGGTTCTACAGGAACAAGCGGCCGCCGCTGCAGAAGCAAAGAAGGCCCAATATCCTTTGCCAATCCTGCCAGGCCAAGCAGTGCGAAACTTGCACCAAGAGCAGCGCGACAAGGTTCACGACAAAGAAGCAAAAGAGGCGAAGAAGGCCGACATGCTTGATATCGAAGAGGGCGTCAACGGCGATGCCAAGAAGGCCAAAGAGAAGTCCAACCTTGTTCTCGACAAAACTCGAGGTTTCATGAAGTACACTCGACGCAGCGAAAAGTACCGAGCAGCTAAGACCAGAGTCAAGGACTACGCCGAGCTGTCTACGCGACTCAACGAGGACGAACTCAAATACCAGGCTGCAAGGTGCATGGACTGTGGTGTACCATTTTGTCAATCTGATACAGGTTGCCCTATCTCCAACATTATTCCCAAGTGGAATGAGTTGGTGTTCTCCTCGCAATGGAAGGACGCGCTCAACAGATTGCTCATGACCAACAACTTCCCAGAGTTCACTGGTCGTGTATGCCCCGCGCCTTGCGAGGGTGCTTGTGTTCTCGGCATCAACGAGGACCCTGTCGGCATCAAGTCGATCGAGTGTGCCATCATTGACAAGGGCTTCGAGATGGGCTGGATGGTGCCTGATCCACCCGAGGTTCGCAGTGGCAAGAAGGTCGCTGTCATTGGATCTGGACCAGCCGGTATGGCCGCAGCTGATCAGCTCAACCGAGCTGGTCACGAAGTCACCGTCTACGAGAAGTCTGACCGTGTTGGTGGACTGCTCATGTATGGCATTCCCAACATGAAGCTCGATAAGCGAATTGTCCAGCGAAGAGTGGACTTCATGGCTGCTGAAGGCGTCAAGTGGGTCACTGGTGTCCAAGTTGGGCCCGGAGGCGATATCACCCTTGAATCGCTGCGACAACAGAATGACGCTGTCGTCATCGCGACAGGTGCTCAGGTGGCTCGAGATCTCAAGATCAAGAACCGGGAGGCCTCTGGTGTTCACTTTGCTATGGAATTCCTGCACGCCAACACGAAATCACTGCTCGACTCTGAGTTGAATGACGGCAAGTACATTTCGGCCAAGGACAAGCACGTTGTGGTCATTGGTGGTGGCGACACTGGTAACGACTGCATTGGTACATCTATCCGACACGGCGCCAAGTCTGTCACCAACTTCGAGTTGCTGCCGCAGCCACCACCAGAGCGAGCGCGCGACAACCCATGGCCACAATGGCCAAGAATCTACCGGGTCGATTACGGTCACACTGAGGTCAAGCAGCACTATGGCAAGGACCCACGTGAGTACTGCGTCATGACCAAGGAGTTCACCACAGAGGACGGCCGAGTCACTGGTATCGAGACTGCACGAGTCAACTGGACCAAGACGAGTAGCGGTGGGTGGGACATGAAACCCGTCGAAGGCTCGGAGCAATTCTTCCCGGCAGATCTTGTATTGCTTTCCATGGGATTCCTGGGACCAGACGACCGACTTTTCGAAGGCCTCGTTGAACTCGATGCCCGCAAGAACATTAAGACGCCTAAAGGTCAGTACGACTGTAACCTGGAGGGTGTATTCGCCGCTGGTGACTGTCGACGAGGACAGTCGCTCATCGTGTGGGGTATCAACGAGGGCAGAATGTGTGCCAGACAAGTCGACTCTTACCTTGTGGGTGAGGGCTCGCTACTGCCTGTTACTGGTGGTATTGTGCGACGAGCACAAACAGATTCGGTGCCAAAGGGTACCAACCACGTGAAGAGGGCCGAGAAGCCGGCGAAGGCCGAGAAGGAAGCCGACATGGCACATGCAGCTGAGGGCGTAGGTAAGGTCGACGCCAATGACGCGAGGAACGGTGCTTAAGAAAGCAGCGTGACCGAAGTCGTGGCGGATTGGGCCGATCACGAAGCTTGAGGACCTTCGTAATGGGTGCAGGACGCTACAGACATGACCGAGGAGGGAATGGTGGTTAAGGTGCAAAGTTTGTTTATGGAAGCGTCACGAAGGATATCATGTGCAAGATACCCCTTTTGATGATAGATGCAAGTTTCCGAGGCTGGTTGTATGTATGATTCACGATCGTTTAGGGAGCATGGGACGGTGGCATAGGGTTTTATCAGAAGCTCGTTTAGATTGATGCCAGAGATACCATGTATAGACAGGTTTATTGAAAATGGCAAACGCCAATTAACGGCTCTCAAGTTATCCCTTTCGAGACGCGTGAATGATCGCTGGCGTCGCTTCCCAAGGATTTCGACCACACGTCTGCGGTATACAGGCCTCGATCGTAACCAAAAATAAGTTGTGGAATAGTGGGTCTAGTATTATTCGTTGATTGTAAGCCGAAGACAGTAGCATTTATAGGATCCAGGGGGGCGCCAGTACAGAATTCGGGCTATTCAGATGGTTACGGAATAGTGGGTTGACTGTAAGCCGAAGACAGTAGCATATATAGGTTTCAGGGGGTCGCCAGTACAGAATTAGGGCTATTTAGATGGTGACGGCCGCCTAAAGCCAGAATATAATCACTTTGTAAAACAGTCGTTTACGCGACCCCTTATTCCACAACTTATTGTTGTTTACGATCGAGGCCTGTAGCTCTCACCCTCCAAGCAGACAGAGCAACATCAGCCGAGACAGCTGTGGTTGTGCTTTGTCGCGGCTAAACTTGCCGATGCTTTGTCCGCAGCTTGGAACCTCTCGTCATTCCAGAAGCTCGTAGCTCGTAGCTCGTAGCGACTATCAGCACCAGCAGGAATAAGTTGATTTACACCCGTTCTATCACTCCTCTGTCTCAACGTTCCTCCCCAGAGCACATACTTCTGACGCTGCCTGCTTGACGACTTCCATTCTCAGATCACTAGTGCAGTAGCCATCAGCCCAGCATGAAAGCCTTCAGCACTGCCGCAGCACGCTCGGGCGCCAAACTCTCCGCCTGCCGAGCAGTCACCCGACAAGCCTCAAGCGCCTCCTCCGGCAGTATCACACCCCGCTGCGTGCGAGGCAACATTGTCAGAACAACGCAGCAGACATGGCAACCACTCCAGAAGTCTAGTTTACGGCCTTTCACAATCTCTTACCGCACGCCGAAAGGACTATCACCAACCTCTTCAGACCCCGAGCCCCCGAAGACCGAAGACCACAATGACAGCACTCAAGAAGCCGTTGATCTGGCGGATGCGGAGTACCATGAGATCGCAGACCAGTACATGAACACGCTACAACTGACGATGGAAGAGATCGCCGACAAGGATGCGCAGCAGGCGCTGGAAGTTGAGTACAGTGTACGTCTACCTGTCTACGCGAAGCCAAGACATGCTGTAGTATAAACACATTGCTAACGAGAGCTCACAGGCCGGAGTCTTCACCATTGTCCATCCAGACAAAGGGACCTACGTGCTGAACAAGCAACCGCCCAACAAGCAGATCTGGCTGTCCAGCCCGATCAGCGGTCCGAAACGATTCGACTGGGTCTTGAAAACTGGCGGCATGCACTCGAAGCAGGACACTGAGGGCTCGCATGGCGCCATGGGCGACGACGGCCAGATCGGCGGCGGTCAGTGGACGTATCTGCGCGACGGCACGACTTTGTCGCAGATCCTGAATGACGAGTTGGGCGTTGTGCTTAGCCACGAAGGAGAAGGAGACGTCACCTTGGGCAGAGAGGGCCCTGGTGCGTCTGGGGTGGGAGGCGGGACTGGTGCGGCTGGCACCCCGACCAGTGGGAGTCAGGCTATAGAGGGTTAGGCACCTTCTGATAGTATGACGATTGGCACGGTCAGTAGAGTTTCTGGTCACTCGGATCAGGCAAAGAGTGACATGAAGGAGGGCGAGCGGGCAGCTGACCGAGACTCGAATTCGTGAGTCTCTGGACATTAGTTCGTCTGGCGAGGGGGACTGTATCTCCAGCCTCGAACGTTGGGGGACAAGTCGAATATGCGTGTGATGGCGTTGGGTTGAGCGAACATACAGTAGCTGAGCCACTGGCTATACAGCTTTTCAGTGCTTCCATGACGACCACGCGCGTGACCCGTTGTTGCGTCTACCTACATCAGTGTTGTCTATTATTCAGGACTTGGGAACCCCTCATCCGGACGCTGACTCATCATGCCTGCCAATTCCGGGAAGACTAACCCAAGTTCTCACCACACCTGGTAGATGGTTAGAGATGATGGGGACGACATTTGGGGAGTCCACCAGCTTGGTGAATTTATTGGTGTGTTAAAGGTCAGCTACTCAGGTAATACATGACCCAAGACCACATCGTATCTACACCCTATTGCTCCGAGACTCCTTTCTGCAACAGCATCAACCCCAGTCCATCACGTCTTCTACCACTGTAGACTCGTTCCATGTACCATCGTCATCAGCGCCCACCATGTCAACCTCAACAGAACCATGAATAGAGGCAAGATGTTGGCTAGCAACAGATCTCGATTCTTCTAGAGCAGATAGGAGCACGGCCAACATCTCATCTAGCTTGAGGTCGACCAGTATCCTATGATAACTGCTGTGCAAACCTGCGAACTGGTCCTGACTGTCAGCAGTCTCAAGCTCAGCCTCTTTCCATCGATTTCGAAATTCTTTCGCAATGCCAAGGTATTGACGGACTCGACCCGTGCCGAGGATGGGATGGAGGGGGTTGGAAGGACGGTCGAGCGCGGCTAGAACGTTAGCATGAAAGCGATGGGTATAGCCGTGGAAAGCACGCGAATTGCCAATAATGCTATTTTCGTTCGCATAGGCATCTGAATGCATGCTGCGGTTGAGGTCTCTCTCTTCAAGTGGGGCGGGCACTGGTACTGTGCCCGTGGTATGGTCAGCACTAATGACCATGCCGTAGCATGCCAGTAAATGGACAAGGACTCGTTCCAGCAGGGCATAGTACTCGAAGAAATCGACCTTGAACATTATCTCTGCTGCATTGGCTTTGCCCGTGTCGGAAGTGATCGGGAAATTGACGTTACAAATGACGTTGTCTGTCTGTTGTAAGAGTGCTCGGTGGTGGCAGAACAAGAGGGTCGTCGACTTCCATTTTAGCCGTCGGAGCGACTGTAGGACATGCTGATATGCTTGAATTTGAGCTAGCTGCCGTTTCTCTCCTGAGGTCTTCCGGGGTGGCGGCACTGCGAAATTGGGGTTTGATACACTGCCCTTGAGATGTTGGTAATTTCCACTGCTGAGCCTCTGTGCAGAAGGCGCCCATCTTGATTGCTTGAGGCTGAGTCCAGACATGGTCGTAGCCTGTTTGCTGCAAAAGTCTAATTGCTATTCTCCGAAATTACGGGGTTGTTAATACTCCAGTTCCCATAAGACATGAACGCTTCACACGGATGAGGCGATGTTAGTAGCGAACAGGACATGATGTGAAACAGGACATTTTCAGACAGTGACACATGGGCGGATACATCGAAGAAATTACGAAGCAAACAACTTTGGACAGGAAGTAACGCCCGGCGAAGCCGCACGTGACACTCTATGAAAGTCGTGAAAGGGTCTCCGCGACGTGCCTGCACCTTTCCGGCAAACTTGCTCATGCAGTGGTGGTAGTATGAGAGGAAGCCCGACCACCGGGGTTGGGCATGATTGCTTCTGCTCTCTATCTGGCCCACGCGGTAACAGCCTCGTCGGTTGACTTTCAGTGGCTTTTGTTCTGCTACTGGTTGAGAAGGCAGGGAGATTGTCCCACAATTTAAGGATTTGTTTCAAGCACCGTAGGTGTTCTCAGCCCTCAAAGGAATGACCCCTAAAGCATCAATCATGCAGCACGGCAACGCCCCAAGAGGCTCAAGCCGGAAATTGCAATGAGGTGAACGGGGAATTATTGACCAGGCTCGTAGGATTGTACCTGTAAGTTATCCAAGGTTGCCGTGCCATGCTTCTCCGCAGTGTCGACTTTCTCCGCAGCGAGAATCGAGAATGGATAGCCGGGACCTCCCATGATCAGCACGAGATTGCTTTGCTCGTTGATCTGGTAGACAAATTGAGCCTTCCACATACACGGACAACAAATCTCCTGAAACAAGAGCGAGTCTGACAAGGAAGATGCCACCAAATGCTCAAATCGCAGCTGATGGGGTAGAACATGTGGGCTATATCGGTCTCGGGAACGCAGGGTTCTCAATGGCCTCGAACCTGCCAAAGGCCGGATACAAGCTGGTGGTGCACGATGCTGACATTGCGCGTGCGGACCGTGCTGCGAAGGAATGGAAGAATACAGTTGCGTCTCAAGGCAAGGCCGAAGCCTTTTCGGAATGCGAAATAATCGTGACCATGCTGCCACAAGGCAAAGTGGTAAGAGAAGTTCTCTTTGGGGACAATGGCATAGCCAAAGCTCTCAAACCTGGCACGATCATTGTTGACACCTCTTCCTCGTCACCTTTCGATACTGTTTCGCTGGGCAAAGAGCTTGCAGAGCACTCCCTGCAACTAGTGGATGCACCTATCACGCAGACATATATGCACGCGACGGATGCAGGGGAGTCCACCCTGATGGTAGGTACTGATTCGGAAGCTGCATACGAGAAAGTGAGGCCTGTTCTACAGACAATGGCAGGCTACATCTTTCACATGGGTAGGCTTGGTGCAGGGCACGCCATGAAGACACTGAACAACTACATTATGGCCAGCAGCATAATTGCGTTGAGCGACTCGCTCGTCACCGGTCAGAAGTTTGGTCTGGATCCGCAGAAGATGATTGATTGTCTCAATGTAGGGACCGGTATGTCTGAAATAGAACTCTGCGTTGAATGCCGTACCTGACTAACGAACTTGGCTGTAGGGGTATGCTTTCCGACTCTTGACACGTTCAGACGGGACGGGTTGACGAAGCAGTACAACTCCGGGTTTGGATTAGCATTGCTCGTGAAGGACCTTGGAATCACCAAAGAATTTATGGAGCATAGTAGATATAAGACCGATTTACCGGATCTGATTCAGCGGAATCTCGCAGACGCCCTAGCATTGGTCGAGCCTGGATCCGACCATACCAAATGCTTGGTCGGCTGGGAGAAAAGGGCTGGCATTGAGCTGCGCAAGACGGAGAAGGTCCAGGACATCCCTGCGAAAGACTTTGAGCACCGCTTACAAGGGCTGAATAGACCTTAAGACATGCCCTGATGTTGTCAAGCATGTCCAAAGAGGCATCAAGCTGTCGAGCTGGATTTGACAGCTCATGGTGATTGGGTGTAGCGCATGTGAACGACGAACGAGACGGAATGATGACGTTAACGAAAGGGCAGGATCGCCAGCCTCGATGATAGTTGCTTTTGTGGCGTTAGCTCCCTTAGCGCTTACCCTTACATGATAGGTCAGAAACTCCGATGGAAACAATCTCATGCAGCTGTGTTCCCACTCTGGCTGTCAGTTCTGCGTTCCTTCAGGCCTCCTCCCTCGAGCAAGCCACGTTCCCCTCGTTCAACTGCTTTCACTTCCGTAGTGACGGGCCCGTACCTTGCATTAATGACGCCAAACAATCTTGTTTGTAGATCTAAAAGTGGAAGTAAGCTTGTTTGTCACCAAGCTCTGAGGTACCCTTGAGTATATAAGTCTGTTGAAAGAACCGCATCAGTGATATGTTATACTACAGCACCCTAGCATTCGATCTATCACCACTCAAATTTATCTCACCATAAACAAACATGCTTCGATCAGTCCTCTTCTCTCTGCCTCTGCTCGTAGCAAGCGCAGTCGCTTCGCCTACGTGGGGACAGTGGCACGGCCAAGGTCGCAATGCTTGCTTGAGCAACTCGACCGTACAGAACATCATTGAAAGCTACACCTACCTCCTGCAATCCCCGCAAGGCGACGACTTCAACGCGACAGCCAATGCGCTACTTTCTGACAGTTTCTTTGTCTCCTCGGACTCCATCAACACGCTAGTCAATGCTAACGGGGGAATGGTTCCGGTACGTTCCCGTGGTCGCCTGATCAGGCCTTCGTCGGTCCTTTTTACTAACAGCCTTCTAGCTCGGTGTCAACGCTTACCCAAGCAAGAAAGCCTTCATTGCCGGTCAAGCACAAACGCCCGCAATCCCATCGGTAGAGACGCTCGGATATTTCTACAGCTGTGACCAGATCGCCTGGAGATGGAACGGTACCGGAATTGGGTCCCAAAAATACGAAGTCAAGGGCCTAATTACCTTTGATGTAAATGTCACGTCGTCGCAAGTCGATGCGGTCTATTCGGAATTCAACTCCGCTGCGTGGTTATCCGACATTGGCAACCCAGAGTGCAAGAGCGCTTGAAGAAGGGTGACATGAATTGAGCTTGTGAGACGTTAGGAAGACAGCCAAAGAAAAGTGTTGATGCACCGGACGATTGGTATCGCAATTGCACGGTCGATGTTTTACCTGCCACACGGTATATCCTTCATTGGCACGGCGTGAACACTTGGGCGTGTATGACGCCGGGATAGCTTAATATCATTAATGTCTACTATAATTTATGGCTCCAACCATCCAATATTTGTTCGACCTTGCACGTGTTTTCCATCATTCGAGTTTCGCCATCGCTACATTGACAGCAGTTGTCTTCTGTCGTACTTATGTCTCCGTCACAAGTTTCTAACTCTGCGCCGTGTACCAAGTGGCGATTCGACACCCCGACCACCGCAGAACCTCGTTACAAGCACATGCTTTCCACAGTGGATAGCTTGGCTCTGACCATCTCATTTTCATGTGCACAGAGATTCGGAGGTCGCCAGATCCAGCGAGGAGTACCAGTGAGTGGATGTATCCAATTCCGCAAAGGCGTTGGAACCTTAGTAGTTGGAGCGGCTGGGGTTTATGCATGAATGGCAGCAACGCTTCTGAAGCGGTGGTGCTTTAGTGTAGTGTGATCGAACCGTTAGTGGAAGGGCAGCCGCGGTCGTGTTGATCGGCCATCTGCTTAGTATGTATGCGCTTCCTTCCAGCAATCACAGCTCAGACCTACAGTCGACCAGACAAATCAGAAGAATGCAGCATCCGCGCGCACACTATCATCTTCATACAGTGTGGTGCAGTGTGGAAGCCGACGGGACCGGTAGCCGCAGGACCATCAGCCGATGAACCATTCACGTTTCGGGTTTAGCAATCGAGACAATGGAGCACGATAACGGGGAACTCTGCTGAGCTGCAGCACGAAAACGGTAAATGCATAGAAGTTCCAGAAGGCTTGCAGTCTAAGCCCGTGAAAATATCGTGACGGGGGTAGCAGGTGCCAAGCCTTGTCTTGGCACCGCAGCCGGAACCTCCGCATTCTCTGTCCAGCGAGCCCAATCTTCTGCCATCTGGACCAACCAAGAGCACTGACTTCTTGGCTACTTGACGGATGTCTCTTGGGAGAGGGCTCGGCGTGCTTGGGAGTTGCAGTCACCAATCGTTTCTAGTAGCCGTCCAGGTGAACTTTGTACTTTTCATTATCGTGGCCGTTATCGTGCCTATGATCTCCAGAAGCATCAACCCGTGCTGGCCAAGGAAACCGTCGATGCCCAGACTTTCTAAGCCACCTAGGGCCTCAACCATGCGTCAAGTCCGCTCTGCCATGCTGTGATTTGTGTTGAGGCTGATGCTCATCGCGTCCCTAAGATTCCCAAGATTGTGCTTGGCATATGGCCACCCGTGAACGACGATCTAGACGAGAACTACAATTCACCTTGGCATGACGGCGATATGATAGAAAGCAACAGGGGCCCCGCAACCTGGGGGAATACGATTCAGTATAAGATACCATTCCTCGCTCCTCTTTCTCCAGATATCACTGCAGCTTCATTGTTCCACGCCTCTGGGTCTCTTGTCCTCTCACGCAAGGCTTACCAAACTATCGTGCAACCACCCTTCAAACGCAAAGTCGGCCTTCCGAAGACCGCCCATCATGGTTGACAACAAGAGTTACGATGATCACCGCCGCCGCTCTTCCTTCGGGAAGGCGGATGTTGCCCAGAAAGAATACTTCGGGGACACTGAGACGCTCGAGCCCAATTCTCCTCTCGACTACTCGGGTTCAGGCAAAAAGACTGACCCGGTAGAGATCAAGCTCGTCAAGCGCTTGGACATGTTCATTATGCCGGTAAGAGTGGTTATAAAAAAAAAGGATCAAGTGTAGTAGAGGCTAACATCGCTGTTTCAGACACTCTGGCTCATGTACTGGCTCAATTACCTAGACCGAAACGCCATCGCTCTCGCCAGACTCGACGACCTCGAAGAAGATCTCAACTTGACCTCCACTGAGTACCAGACATGCGTGTCGATTCTATTCGTCGGCTATATCCTTGGCCAAGTTCCCTCCAACATGTTGCTCACCCGGTGCCGACCGTCCTACTACATGGCAGCATGCATGGCTCTCTGGGCTGTTGTCAGTGGTCTGACTGCTCTATCAACAAACTTCATTGGTCTGCTTCTTACACGTTTCTTCCTGGGTGTTGTGGAGGCTCCATTCTACCCTGGTGCCTTGTACATCCTTGGTATCTTCTACAGTGAGTCAAACACCATTTCCACCCGTCAGTTCCAAACTAACCATACTGTCCAGCCCGAAAGGAAATTGCGACCCGGATCTCAATTCTGTACACTGGCAACATCCTCGCTACAGCTTTCGCCGGTTTGATCGCTCTTGGCATCTTTGAAATGACTGGTGTAGCGGGAATCACAGGCTGGAGATGGCTATTCATCATTCAAGGTGTAGTCACCTTTGTGGTTGCTGTCACGTCCGTCTTCACTCTTCCCGACAACCCGCTCACCACCAAGTGGCTATCTCCAGAGCAACGACTTCTAGCTGAATCAAGAATCAACAAAGACACTGTTGGTCACAAAGAGAAGACCAGCGCCCTTGCAGGTCTCAAGGAAGCAGCTGCCGACCCTAAGCTCTGGCTCTTTGCCTTCATGCAACACATGCACTTGGCTGCCAACGGATTCAAGAACTTCTTCCCCACCGCAGTCGAGACTCTTGGTTTCTCACGGGAAATCACGCTTGTTCTCATCATGCCACCGTACCTCATTGCTGGCATCATCGCGATCGCTTGGTCTTACTCATCCGGTAGATTCAACGAGCGAACATGGCATATTACCATCGCGAAGGCTGTTGCTATCTTCGGATTCATCCTCGGCTGCGCTACACTCAACACTGGTGCACGATACTTCGCTATGATCGTTTTCGCAATTGGTACCTACGCCGTCAACAGTATTATTCTCGGATGGGTGTCCAGCACTTGCGGTCAAACGAAGGAAAAGAAGGCATCATCTCTTGCTATTGTCAACACGATCGCTAACATGTCATTCATCTGGACTCCTGTAAGTTTCTTCCTCCCTGAACTATACCCAAACACCTTCTAACACTTCACAGTACCTATGGCCTGAATACGATGAGCCACGATACACCATTGCCATGACTGGTTCAGCTGCACTTTCGTTCGCCACTGCAGCTGGCGCTTGGGCCATGAAGTTCTGGTTGATGCGATTGAACAAGAAGATCATGACCAGCACCAACGAGAGCACCCTGAGATACGCATATTAAGCAGATCGCAGTTGGCAACATCTTTAGCGTTCGCTGAGGGATGGTTTGGCGGATCGGGGCGTTTGACAAATCCTATTCGTATTCACTGGAAAGCGTTTCGTCCGATGGAAGTTGGGGTTTCATGGTTGTAACATACTTACAATAGATATTCATGAAAGTTTCATTGTTCATCAGAGGTTACTATCCTGCTACCAAGTTGAGGTCAAACGTTGACGTACTTTCATCATCCTTTTTTTTTTTTTTTTGGAGATCATCTCAGGACAACCACATCGTGGATCTACAATCACCTGGCAGGTTACGTGGGTTGCAGACCCCCAGCAGTACCCAGATCATCCGAAGCTGACTTGCACACTATTTCACGATAAACAGCACAATCCCGATCTCAATGGAAGACTTTCATCGGCCTTTACGATGTCATGCATTCTCGCTAGTCCCAACTCGTACCCCATCTGCAGCCCCAGCCGCAAGCGTTAGGATCTACCTCCGCATTTGAGGGTGACGTCTTGGAGAGATCTACCAGACCCCAATGCTTCCACGACAGGGATCCGGTAGGGATCTAAAAGTATGCTGTGGTACCTGGTCCGGCAATGTTCGGTTTGGTCCCGTCTTCCAGGGAACTCATCATCCCGGTCGGACGAGTCTAATGAGTCCTGGTCCGCTCCTCTTTTGCCCCCGTCTGCCAAGCCGTGCTTTCACCGCAACTCAACAGCGCGACCGGTCATGCACGATCAATGTAACGTGCTCCTCACGCACGCTCCTGATCTTTGCCGCTCCTCACTCCAGCGAGTGCTGGTTTAAAAGCCTGCTGTATCTTGCAGGTAGCATAATCTACCCATACGCTGTCCTTCTCTTGAGCATGCTACCCACTGCCATGCTGTCTGTCACTTCGCGCTGCTTCGTTGCTCTCCTGTGCGTATCTGCTCACTCTGTCGTCGCAGTCGAACCATTGGTGGATCTATCATACAGCAGATTCGAAGGAACCGCTCTCACCAATGACATAACACAATGGCTTGGAATGCCCTTTGCGGCTCCACCAATCAACGACCTGAGGTTCTCTCCGCCAGTTGACCCTCCGGACAATCCCGGCGTACAGCAAGCCAATAAGGTAAGCCATCCTTCACAAGCCTCCTACAACATGAGCCACGAAGCCCGCCCTGCCGCTGACACAGCAACTCCCAGCAAGGACCGCTCTGCATATCCACGGGATCAAGTACAATTTCATCCACCCAGTCGGAAGACTGCTTATACTTGGCTGTCTATGCACCAAGCAGCGCCACGTCCGAGTCGAACCTGCCGGTCTTCGTCTTCATCCAAGGAGGCGGCTTCAACTCCAATGCCAACCCTAATCTCAACGGCACAGGTCTCATTGAAGCGTCCGGCAACAACATCATCATCGTCACTTTCAACTACCGTGTTGGACCATGGGGCTTCCTCGCGGCAGCTTCTTCCGCAGAAGGTAAGCCAGTCGCTAACAATGGTCTTCGTGACCAGCGCAAAGCCCTCGAGTGGGTGCAGAAGTACATCACCGCCTTTGGCGGCGACCCGAACCACGTCGTCATCGGCGGCGACAGTGCCGGCGCCGCCTCAGTCGCCCTCCAACTGTCAGCTTACGGCGGACGGAACGACAACCTCTTCCACGCCGCCGCAGCAGAGTCCGTGTCCTTCGCTACAGTCCTCACGCCAGCAGAATCGCAGTACCAATACAACAACTTCACCCGAGCCGTTGGCTGCGACAAAGCGGACCCATCAACATCCCTAGCGTGTCTGCGAAGCAAGTCAGCCGCAGAGCTCGAGGCGCAGAACTTCAACATCCCCTCTCCCGGCCAGACCGAACCGCCATTATACATGTTCAACCCGACGCTCGACGGCGACATCATCACCGACCTGACCTACACGGCCTTTGCACAGGGCAAATTCATCGACGTGCCCGTCATCATCGGCGACGACACCAACGGCGGCACCGTCTTCACGCCGCGGAACACATCGACCGTCGAAGAAAGCAACGACTTCCTCACCGAGCAGTTCCCCTACCTGACACCCGCCCAGCTCGCGGCGATCGACAGCCTCTACCCGAACGCAAACCAATCCGCTTGTCCCGCGCCCGGCTGCTGGTGGCGCCAAGTCTCCGACGCCTACGGCGATACGCGATACATGTGTCCGGGCCTGTACATTAGCAGCGCGTACGCGAACGTCTCCTCCTCCTCCTCATCACCTTGGTCTCCCTGGCCACGCAGCATCGGCGGCGGCGGCGGATCGCTCCGCGCCCGCAAGTCCGCATCTGCATCTGGGTCTGGATCGACGGCGAAATCCTACGCGTACCGGTACAACGTCGAGGACCCCGCGCAGGTCGCGCAGGGCCTGGGCGTGCCGCACACGGTCGAGCTGAACGCCATCTTCGGGCCGAGCAATGTGCCCGCTGGCTCTGCGCCGGACTCGTACTACCCTGGCGAGAGCAACGCGCACGTCGTGCCTGTCATCCAGGCGTACTGGACGAGTTTCATACGCACGTTCGATCCGAATACGTATAAGCTTGATGGTGCGGTGCGGTGGGAGGAGTACTATGGTCCGGGTTACGGTGGCGGTCATGGGTCTGGTGAGGAGCAGGGGCCTCAGAGGTTGGTTTTTAATACTGGAGGTGTGACGGTGATGGAGCAGGTTGACGCTGAGCAGCGGGTGCAGTGTGCCTACTTGCAGAGTATTGGGGTGAGTATCAAGCAGTAGTGACCTATGTTGAAGGGTCAGGTGCCAGTGGGCGACGAGCGATAGTAACGATATGATGAGTAATGAACTTACGAAAGACATGGATCGAACAGCCCGCAAAGCATTCCAGCATGTAGTCATTATATATGAGAGTGGGGGTCTCTCCGTACAGTGTGCCTGACTACACGTACTATTCGTCCGAAATGTAGAGTCTCCATCGAGAAACAGGCTAGGCGCAGTATGGTGGGAGACACATACATGTAAGAGTGAGTACTGCACCTTCCTCGTGCATTTTTCATTTCAGTAGATGTAGCCTCGCCTTGCACCAATACTTGGGTAATGACTTAGACGCTCCCAACGAGACTCGAGCTGACCACTTTCACCTGCCACGTTGCTTTTCGAAAGCGACCATCTCAGATTTGTGGCGGGAGGAAGTCCAGATATCTGTGACTTAGTAGAGATGTTGTCACGTAGGTTTGACCTTGAGCGCCGAGGTAGACATGGAGACATACTTCATTAGAGTTGTCTCCAATCCTTTTTTCCACGAAAAGTAGGTCTGGCTGTACTCCTGCCATTCGGGACTATCGTCCTTCAATACGTTCTGGAAGAAAGTCAGAGGGTCTGGGGAGTTTCGGGCAGTGAAGAGAAGGGTCGCTGCGCTGAAGCAGGATGACGCTTCTGTACGCCTTCCCTTCTTAGCAAACTTGCTACTGAGCTGATTCAAAGCCTGCGAGGAGTAAATGTAAGATCTTGCTGTTGTCATTTCCCAGTTCTCACTCAGGAACTGGACCTGCTCTTCGAGACTTTCAGGAGGCACCCGGCTGAAACGCTTGACAACCACATTCGTTCGACGTGACTGTAGCACTTCGATTTCTCTCAAAAGACGAGCTCTTTCTCGTTTCGCCTTTACTAAGCTCGGAGTAGACTGATTTCCTTTGGTAGCGTATTGGGCAGTGGTATCGTCCATTACTCGCAAACGACACTTCTTTACTTCGATTTCCTGGCATGTTGGGCAAGTATTCGATTGGTAGCTATCGATGCCAACTGACTTCGGCTCACATTGTTCACGTCTGTTGTAATGGCGTGGACATTTCTTCACCACATCACCCCATTCCAGTCAGCACATGCGTATACCGTTAGAGCAAATCGGCATCCGATGTTGGGGGCATCGAAACGCACAGATTTGCTTCTTGTTGGCAGGACTAATTTCGGGTCATCTGAGCTAGGTCGGCATTGCGAGGCAAGCTCATGGTGATTTTGAGTGTGCTCGTCAGCAATTCTGATTGTGCTTCGGTCGAGCGCTAGCTACGGACTAGAAACGCCTTCGATGCTGTGCATACTGTCGTGAGAGTGGTGGGAAAGGTTAGCATATTCATCGATCCAGGCCTCATTCTTCGCAACTGTAGCGGCCCAACAAACGGTCTTTGGATCCCTTAACGATAGTCCTACCACGCCGGTTGACTGGCATCCTCCTGGCGCCGCGACATCCACAGATGGATCGACCATCTTCACCGTTGCGTGCTTGGAGACGGTGTTTGGCAATTGCTCTTCTCTTGTAGCAACAAGCAAATTTACTGCTTTGAATGCAACGCCCGCAAGAACGGTCGATGCTACATTAGCACCTACTGCTGCCAATGAGAGGCTGTATTGCATGAGTGAGCACAACGAGGGTGCCATCTCGGGGAAAGTGAGACTCGAGTGATGTGACATTGCACAAGGAAGGAATAATGGCGTGGAGTTAGTTGTCGTAAATGGGAGTAGAGATGAACGGCGCAGGAACGTGTACGGATGGTATTAATTTTCGAGCCTTGACTGGATGGTGGCGTGTAAAGCGTTGAGCCGCCTTTCAATATCGTGGCTTTTCCGCGTCAACTTGCGCTCCAACTTCATCAGCTATTAATGTTACGTTGTGGTGTGCACCTATATAATGGACGATACGCATCAGCCCTGTGCGTGAGCATGTACAGCCGTTCATAGAAGGTGATGTTCACCTCCTCTTCTTGCCGCCCTTGCCAGCACTCGCTGGGGTGGCAGGCTTGGCAGCCGCGGGAGCAGGACGACCAGCGGGAGCAGCACCTGCTGGCGCATTGTTGGCATAGATGTCGGGCGCATTCCTGTTTGCACCGCCGGCCATCCTTTTCCCCATAACCTGGCGCGAGAAGAAGGAGATGACAATCATGATCAGCCAGCTAGGTGTGTTTCCCATTCCCCAGATGAAGTAGCCTAGCCACTCCTGCACGCCAAATTTTGCGAGTGGACCGTCGACAGGGTGTAGGATACCAGTATACTCGGGAATCTCGAATATGCGACTGCCTGGTGCATGGGAGGCGAACTGAACAATATCGTCCGCGGTAGTTGTGGTTCTGTTCAAATCCTTGACGCGAAGAGGAGAAGACGGTTTGGGTGATTGGTTGGCAGAGGAGAGTTGAGGAAAATCGAAGTGGAAAATGCTAGGGCTGTTGCCTGCCCAGGAATGGCAGAGGACTGATTCCTTCTCACAGTCAACCTTGCCCAGATGAAGCTCGGCGGAGCCCGCTGGCTTGGGGAGGGCAGAGAGAAGTGGCACAGCTTCCTGTACACTCAGATATTAGCCTTTAGACGCCCTGAGAATATCTTGAATATGATGTGACTTACATTCCATGCAGCGTCAGTCTTGCCACATCTCCCAAAACAGGTCTTGTTGCCGCCGGTCAAGTAGATAATCCACTCCTCTTCGCGCTCGAGCTTTGGCTTCAATAGCCGTTGGTAGTTTCTGATGTTGATCCTGGTGACCCGCTTGTCTTCCACTGCAGCGGCTGCAGCATCGATGGGGTTCTCAACTGAAGATGCTGCAGATGGGATGTATGACTTTGCTTTGTCAAACCACCCTGGCGCCTTGTCCGCGAGGGGTACCTGTGCGTCTTGCGCAAGTACAACGCCGACAAGCAGCGACGCGAGTACTGAGGTCTTCATCGTGAGAGTGCGCCTGTGAATGGTTGGGCTGGACTACTACTAGAAGACAGTGCTTGAAATTGAGTACTTTGAGAAGGAGCAACAAAGATTATTGTCGGCCAGGAAAGAACGTCGAGTCTTCGTTCTACTCACAATCACTTCTTCGAGCTCATGCACGATGATGAAAATGGACGATCGTTCAGGGTCTGAGCTGCGGAAGAGACGTGGAGAAGAGATCGTGCTTTAACCCCACACATTGTGTTGCTGCACCGATGACCGGAGGCGCCGCTCATTTGTATAAAAAGGGAAGATGTAAGTACGGCTTTGTACGTAGCAGACGGTGAATTGGAAATGAAATCTTCCAGGCGGCACAAGCAAGGGCAACGTGTTGAACCAGAACGCTTCTGAGTGATGTCTGGCTTGTACTTAGAAGTAGTTGTGGACTTCGGATCTACGTGCGGCACAGTTCCAAGTCGCGGTGACCACGACCCGACCTCGTTCTAGAGCACCATCACGCGTCCTACTGGACCTTCCTACGTCCCCGCAGTGTCACGTCTCTCATTGCTTGTCTCCACGATCTCGGCAAATGTATGATATTCTGGCCGAGTATGGCCGAGCCTGCATGGAGCGCAAGGACTAGTCACTTGTGGTGCAGCAATGGATACTCACCGTGTGCTCGAGCTACTGCTCATAGGATTGGGAGAAGCATGTTTCTGACAGGTGAGCGGTAAGGTGATCATATCTCAGTCATCGGCTTCCCTGCTCCAGCCCGGGGCGTCTTCGGGCCATCAGGCTCCTTCACGACCTCAGGCTTAGTCCCCTTCAACGCCGGCAAATCGAAGCTCTTGCTGCGCCCTACACGAGCTGGCTTCCACGAGCCGACTCTGGAACCTAGATATCCTTTATCCCAGACCAACGCGCCCACCCACGGTTGAACGTTCCAGCTGACTTGCAGCGTGACATTCGACCGCTCAGACATGAGCCCCGTCGGGTCTGTGAGCTGGTATTTGGGTTTCTGGTTCTTCAGGTTGATTCTACCAGGCTTCGACACTGCTGTTGTGCTGCTCTTGCCTTTGCTCGCGTTCTGCTTGTTCTTGTTCTTGTTCGCCCGCATTGTCTTCTTGTCGGGGAAGTACGTGGTCTTCAGATTCGTCCAAGACCATGGCGTGGCAGTGGCTGGTATTATCATGTCCCATACGACAGATTCCGACTGCTCTGTCCCCGTAGCTGTTGAAGGGTAGCTGGCTGTCACATAGACAAAGAGCTGTTTCGTGTTCCAGGTGAAGAGCGGCGAAAGGTCTGCATCGAGGTCGAATCGAATCTGGGCGTACTCTTCGCGCTTGGAAGAGTAATAGTGCGGCCGTCCTTTAACGACTTGGATGTCTCTGGCTGTGATTTTGGCTGAGGGCTGTGATGTCGGGGTGGGAAACGGAATGAGGCTCAGGACCGCGATTATGCCTGCTACGGTGAAGGCGCATGTTGTGAAGAAGCCAAAGGCCGTCTGTAGGCGGTTGAGGGAGGAGTGCATGGTGGGCAGTGGTCAGGGCCGGCCTGTGCTACGTGAGAGAGCGTAGACGGGGATCTTGTTTGAACGCTGCGACCTTCAATTCATTGCATCACCCAGTATTGTGGAAGAGTGAGCAATGTGTATCTTGGACGCGCGTAGTTTGAAAGGCCCGTCAGCTTATCATCAACCCGCGCGATCATGAGAGGACAGTTCTTCGCTATGGGCCGTGAGGCTGATGTTCGGAAACATATGTCTACGGCTGACCTGGAGGCCAGAACTCGCATCTGACCTACCGTAGACGCCAAGAACCGACCTGTAAAATCAATTTCAGCCCTTGTGCTGCTTGGTCCTTCCTTCTTACCCATGGACTTCAGCTTGGCGGCTCACATTCTCAGCATCATCCCGTTGCTAAAGAGGTGGTTCAGGCTCTCAGGGCTTTGTGTTCTGACGACCCTGCGTACGAGGTCCAAGAAGGATCTACCTGTCGTTAATCGCTCGTGCTCTTGTGTCAATGGGAAGCATGAGTTTCATATCAAGGTAACAAACATGAATCATCAAAATTGCAATATCTATTACTCTGTGGTCCGCGAACCCATCTTCTCTACAGCCTGTTTGCTGTCTATCTCCACTGCACATGTCTCTGGCTGATTTGAGCCTGCGCCTTGGGGACGTCCTTCGTTTGCCTGACCACTGCTAAGCAACAATAACTTAGTTTGTCTAAGAATCCGTGATCGCTACTAAATATTCTGACTCGAAAGTTATGCGCACGGCTCAACGTGTACGCTTCTAGCCTCGCCGTTGCCTCGTCAGACTCCTCTCAGATTCGTGACATTCCTGGTCTGTGCACTGATTGTGCCAATCTATGAACAACAACATGGCAAGATGCCTACTCGCGGTAAGTCTTTCTTCTGTGTGCGTCTGTCACCTAGCCGTTCTGCCATCCATACACCTCCGAGTCACTGCAGTCCGAGAAGGCGATCATGTGGCCGCTGTGGCTCATTATCGTTGTTGCCGCCAGCGGCGCGGTAACTTTGACCGTGACCGGGATCCTTGTAGCAGTCTACGTCGAGCGGAAGCGACATCGCAAACTGATTGCGCAACATGCTCTCGATCGCAACGTCAGTCAGTACCATCGTCCACATCTCAGCATCAATGATGTTGACTTTGCTGCGCTGCCTCGGCCGACTCGAAGTCTACGCCAAAGCATCGTGAGCCCACGACGAGACTCTAGGTTCTACTCGACCATGCCTTCGGAGGATGAGATCAAGACATTTCCTGAGGGCAGCGCAGAATCTATGGCGGAACCCTCGTTCGTCCATGCAGATACTGGTGCCGATCAATCCCATCAATGGCTGAGTCCATCGAAGTCGAGGAAGGACGATAAGCGGAAGAAGAAGCCCCCGGTGTTCTCAATCAGTGCCCCGATGGCGAAATCCCCGCTCTCTGTTGTAACAGAGATGACCGAGACAGAAAGAACTGGATCACCCGAGCCTGTAGAGCTGCCTACCCATATTACCCCTAAAGTAACGCCAGAGAAGCCGACGGTTCGCCACCACAACCCCATGCCGTCTCATGCTCCTCAGGGTTCGATCGACAGCGTCGCGAGCGGCACCGATAAACATCATGATTGGGTCTCACAGCGTATCAGCCATGGTCATACGATCAAATCCAGGTCAATCAGCATGGGCAGCATTCATGCACCACCCCCTGACTATCCCTTGCCTCCAGTACCAGAATGTATGCCAAACGGTCATTCACGAAGTAAGAGCCACTCGAGGGTAGTGTCAGAAATCGATACCGAGCATCGTGATATATCTTTGCTCAACACCCCGCTTTCACCAATGCCCAGCAATATAAGCACGTCCCCAAAGCCAAGCAACGTGCGACCCAAAACTCGCAATACATTTTCAGGTTTCAACTTTGGCCTTGAAGACAGCACAATCCAAGTTATCACAGTTGAGCCTGAGAAAAGCCCGCGTGACACCACACACCGTTCCGAGCTGGGGACCGAGCCTCTTTTTCTACCGTCAGCCGCCGCTAATCGTCGGTCAGAAGAGAGCTTCAAGACGATAGATGCAAGCGCATGGAACTTGCCACGAGGTCTACGCCACCTAGGCCCTTCAACACACAACCTGTCAGCAAACAGTTCGGAAGCGGGAAGCCGACCCATCTCAGCCATTTCATTACATGCCAACAGCGGTGTCAATAATTTGACAACACCAAACCGCAGTCCGAGTAAAATGTCCTTCAACCCACCATCCCGACCTGTGTCTGTAAGCAGTGTGGACATTTTTCGCAACTCAGTCATCGGTTCGAACGCATCCGTTCTTACACCCGAGTCACCGAGGAGCCGCGGACACAAGAGACAAAATTGTGTGAGAATTAGTGGTCTCACGCCAGTCGATGCATCAAAGAAGAGGTTGAGCTCACAACTCCGCCGACTCTCTGAGGCTGAAGAAGCAGATCTAGAAGGCACCGATTGTATGCCTGTCGAGCTGCCGACCAGAAGTCCTACCAGACGTGTAGCAGCGGAATCCGAAGAACCGGTACCTGATCCGACCTTGAACGTGCCGAAGATCAGACCGCCACAGGCCCTTTCTCTTCGAATCAAGCGGCCAGGGGTGCATTCTATTCGAGACAAGCATACTGGATGTCCATCTCCGCTCGACCCAAATGCCAGTCTTCCCAGCCAACAGCTAAGCGTAGATTTGGCAAATCAATCTCAACAGCCCCTGACCTCTTCCCAGACGATAGAGCCGCGCTTCGTTTACCAGGGATCGCCAGCATCGGACCCTACCAAGCCACTTCCACCAAAACAAGAATACTCACCCGCCTCCCCAACACCGCTCGCCCTCACACCAGAAAAGAAAGAGCCACAACGACCGTCGCAGACCACGTACTCGCCTGCTCCTACCTCTATGCTCGACAGCCCGATCTCTAAGTCAATCAGTCCCCGACGAGTCCAAACCCAACTCTACGGACCTCGCACTATTCCAGCGGCTTCGCTTCGGACACGCAACAGGACCAGCCCCATCGTACGCCAGGGCGAACGGTCTGGCTCGCCCATCAGGAAGACATCTGCCAGCAACGCTAGCAGACAACGCAGCACAAGCCAAGATGACATCAAGAGGTCACTTACCTTACTTAAAACGCTCACACACGCAGCGCAGTCAAGCGCAGGACTACCAGAAGTCAACATTGTCAACAAAGCTGCTGCCGATCGGCCTGCCGATGCTATCACCAGGACACCATCGTCTCGGTACACCGACAGCCCAGCACCGCCAGCTCCAGCTCAACGACAGAGACAGCGCGCTAAGACGATCGGTGGACGAGCCCCACCGATCATGTTCGACCCGCCACGCCTACGGCCTGAGGTGATATTTCCATCACCATCACAAGAGCAGCAACAGCCGAAAGACTTGTCATCCCCAAAATGCAGTCCCTCGAGCATCAGCATCTACGAAGACGCCAGCGTCAAAAGCAGTACCTCTAACTCCCCGACCAAGCCTCCCTCAATTACCCTAACAACCAGGCAACGCGCCCACTCACGGCCTGAGCAGCCACAACCACAACCACGAGAGAAAGAGAGCAGCCTCCCCCAACCCCAGCAGAACACCGACAATGTCGCATCCCGCGCCCTCGCACTCGGCGGCAACTCGCCCAAGATGAACGACCGCGGCACACCGACAGGCCGCAAGGTCTTGAGAGTCGTCGATGGGTACTGGGGCGCACGCGCACATGCGCCGATACCGACGGCCGATGACCTCGCGAAGGTCAGAGAGAACATCAGTGCGGTCTCGGGACATAGCACCAGCACCGGCACTAGCGGCGTGACGTCAACACAACGAGTGGGAAGCACGACGAACAATGCCCGTGCGCGAGACAGATGGGCGCAGGCAACTGCGACGGGCTACGGGGCACCTGGACCCAGATCGAGGCAGAGGAGTCATACTGTTGCTGCGAGTGCGAGTGCGAGTGCTAGGCCGGTGGGTGGGGCTGGACATACTGCGGAGACGAGGACGAAGGAGGGAGTTGGATTGGGCGTTGACTTTGGGAGGACAGGGCTAGGCACGACGTTCTTGAACGAGATGGAGAGAGATGGGATCGGGCGCTTGCGATGAACGTTGTAGGGCGTTCACCGTCTAGTTCATGCTTGTTTCGGCCATTTAGCTCACGTAGCTCACGATTGAGTGCGCCACGGACTTTTGCGTCGATCGTGCACCACCGAGCGCTCTTGATTTTGCCTGGTGGGATCTGGTTGTTTTTGCACGGTAGCTTTTGGCTATGCGGACTTGGTCTCGTGGTTCGTGTCGGACGTGCTATACGAGAGGTTATACGCACTTCGCATGACAGACTACATCTGGTTTGAATGTTGCGGGGAACACATCTAGACTCAGCATGCTTATCGCGATTATTGCTAGTCCTCGATATATCTCCTAGCGATCGCCCCAGTGCATCGCTCCTCTTTCGATCGAGCGCGGCTGAAGAAGGCAAGTCACTAGCTTGGCAAGTTCTTGCCTCTAGTAAGTAGTCCGGATGAACTACATCCGCACAAAGGTGGGCCAGATTTGGCCGGAGTCAAATATTGAAACTTTCTTTTATTCGCGGGGGACATTACAAATGTCCCACTTTGGCAAAAGTATATTTCCGACCAACAGGAGTTTTTTAATCCGATCGGACGACCTGTAGCAAAGTACACTGAGCTCCAGAAGGGGCCTGCAATGAGCATCAGCAGGTCATGGGGCCCTGTAGCCGTCTAATGCAACATAGCCATTCTTTCCACTTCTGTCGAGGCGTAACGTCTTTGCTAAGGGCCAAAGTATGTGCAGTGGATGCGACCGATAGGGAAGTACTGCTCGACAGAACCACTTCGGGTCGACGTGAGCATGCTGTAGGATACCATGACTCGTGTCCAAGTGGTCTGATGCAAACAGCCCATATCAACGCTCTCCGTTGCACCTTTCACGACAACCAATCAGAAGTTGACATTACACAGGTGCGATAGGCAATTCATCTGAGGGCCTACTGTGGTCTCGATGTTAATGATGCTTAGGTCGACTTGAAGCCTGCGCTTCTGAGGTCCAATAGTAGAACGAACGCCTTTGAACTAAATGGTCGTTCCGGGCGATCTGTTGCGTTAGCACTAGTCTTCTTCAGACCGCGAAGGACGACCGCTCTGGTAAGTGGATGTGCTGATGCCAGAGACTTCGCTGGCGTCGGGCGGTACTTTCGTAGTAGTTCCTCAATTTTCTAACGCTCAGTCTGATATGTACGGCCGAGTCTGTCGTGGATCCATCCTGCTTTGTGCATCACTTACCAGCAGTCGCGAACAGATCGCAAGCTCTCGAGCAATAGAGCTGCCCCACTGACGCATCTGTCAGTGTATTGACGAAAGCATCAGTATACTATACCCAATACGTGGTTCAACTCAGGGTTTTAGTGTCACAACACAGGGAATGTATACTTTCGAAGGAAGATCGTTTACACACCACACGTAGGACGGTAGAGCCGACGTTGAGCGTGTCTGATCTGCTTTCAAGTTCGTACGATCCGGGTTCGGCCGAAAGGACTCTTCATTCTCCGCGGACCTGCGTACGCTCGAGCCGGAGGAAGGTCAAGCAGTAATCAGGTTGGTTTGTTTGGCTTCGTAGATGCCGTGAAGTGTCAACCATATTGCCGAGACCGCCTGAGGTTGAGAAAACGCTGCCGCTTATGCGAAACTTCTGGACAGACGACGTAGTCGAACTCGATAACTCGCCAGGGTTACTGACAGGGATCGGCCTTTCTAGATAGAGACACGCCGACTCAGCCTTGCATTAGTGATGGAGTGGTGGATAAGACGCAATCGAGTCTCTACCATCGCGTCCAAGTGGACTAGTTGACTGAAGATATGAAGCTCATTACTGGTTACCGAGTAATTGTCACCTCGAAGACGATGTATGCGCACTGACGCAGCGGGGAGGTACTCCTTGCAGCGGCTGTTCCACCTCCGACGAAGAGAGGAGTCGCCGATTGCTCGAGAATTCCTAGTCACCCGAGCACTTAACCTTAAATTCCCAGATCGAGGTAAACTCAAAATCTCTTGGTGTTGTGATGACTTGCAGACTGAACTTTCTTCTCCGAAGTTTAGCCCACTGCAAACTGCGGTTTTACTTCTGTTAGCACGAGTGATTGGACCATGCTCCCAGGCCAGGCATCAGCTTGAAGATTAGCAGTTCACTTGATGATGCGTTCTGGGCTGACCCCTGGTGAGCGCATTAGAAACGATCAAAAGCGGGTCTCGCGGGGCTCTTTTCGGACCACTCGTAGACATGCAACTTGCATGCTTATTAGTCATTAGCTTGGGGTAGAATGTCTCTCATCCAGTCACCCGCAATACTCTCAGCTTGTACCAGGTATAGAGCGCACAATGATGGGTTAAGGCAAGATGTTAACGCGGTCTTCGGGGTTCAAGACTGCTTTCAGCACACATCTTACATCGTGACTAATGAGCTCGCGAGGCAGCTAGCCGGCCACTACCATGATTTATTGTTGTAGCCAGAGTGCGGCGATCAATCTTGATTGAGTAAGCTGTCGCAACGCAAAACAGGTTCAAGCATATTTCTTGGCACACTGTTCTATCGAATCGAAAAGTTTACTAGAAGATGGACGATGAGTTCAGTACTGCCAGAAGGAGACGTAGAGGCGCAGGATTTGCAGCCTAAGGTAGTCGAAAACTTCGCCAACAAAGTCTATTGCAGGATTGCCAAGACGATCGTAGTTGATTAGTTGTCCCCATTTGGCATCTATAGCAGAACATGAGGTAGGCGCGGTTGGCTACTCATGGTGCCTTCACCACCCTGGCATGAGTATGATGGTTGTTCTTGGTCAATGGACGGCTGAACGGCCTCTTGCATGCCTACTTGTTGACGGTCCTTACGACCACATCCCTCGAACCTATCCACTCGTGTGCAGGTATGCGTGATTACGTTCCGCCCGACCCTATTCTTTGCTTCCGGAACTTGAACGATAAACGAGGCTAAATCTCCCGTTGGCCAGATCATGGTCATACTGATAACCAGCTGAACAGAAGTCATGCGTGTTGCAGCTATACACCCTAGCCAGGCACCCAGAAGAAAGTTATACGCGTACGGTGGGGGGGCTAAGTTGTCCGTCGGGTTACCCACCAAACCATGCAGCTACTATGATCTTACCATGTTCAATCCCAGATTTCAGATGAAGGTTTTGCCAGAAGGATGGGTCAAGATCGAGCAGGGGTGGTGTCAAGGACTAGACTTCGTAGTGAACGTAGAAAGAGAAAAGGTTATATGGCATCGATGGTGTCCGTCGGTCCAAGTCTCCTCTCCCATCACTGTCCTTCATGACAACAGTAGAAGCTGAGTAAGAAGCTCGACAAGCAGTCTTCCATCGCACCTCATCACTACACTTACCTTGACCACATCGGCGAAGCCGTCATACGATACAGCACGGGCTTCCCAGCCACGACATCGCCAAGCTTTCCCAGCAATCAATCGTTGAGACGCAGAGACAAGGCTCATTCGCAATTCCCAGCTACGGTGTGCCTGTCAGTCGCCGTAAGCCAAGGCGTCATCGAGGGGTCTAGACGGCACAAGTGCAGGTGCCGAACGTTCGGTTCATCGGCAAAATCCGGTGGAACCCCAGCGTGGCCCAGCGGCTTTTCGGGCTTGCTTAGCCACTGAAGTGCACGGCGCAGGCATTCAGAAATGGTACTGCTCCGAACATTTGCTCCCCCACTTCCATACTGATTGGTATTGCCTGCAGCTCAACTACTATCCATACACTCCTCCGTCATCCTACCCCAGCCCGAGTGGTGGCTTGGACGATCTCGACGGTCCTTGGTACCTCGACGGTCTACAACAGCCACAACGTGGGGACTATATCCCGTATCCTCAATGCCCTTATCCATCCGATCTCGCCCAGCAGTCATACTTCAAGTCTGAGTATACTGGTTTGCCTGTCACCATGGCCCACATTCCCCACGCCCCAGTCGACGAGTCCATGTTGAAAGCCGAGTACTCGGACGACAGCAGGCAAGGTGGCAAGATGGAGATGGACCAAGAGGAGGTAGATGCGATCATCAGAAACCGCAGAAAAGTCAGAGACCCTAAGGCATGTTATGCTTGCCACCGTCGCAAAGTCAAATGCGACCGCGGCTTGCCATGCGATTCGTGCGTCAAGAGAGACCACCCCGAACTCTGCTCTTACGAACGACCGACTAAGAAGAGGCGGATCGCCCTGAGCAGTGCTCTGGCCCAGGCAGATGGCCGCCAGCCCGAGCCCAGCTCGGAAGGGAACGTCAACTCCGGCCCCAATATCACAGTACCAAAAGAACAATGGCAGAGGCTTAACAGAGAGCTTGAGCAGTTGAGGGCAGCAGCCAAGGAAGACCCCGACGATGGCGCTAGCACCACCGCCGAAGAACAATCAGCCTCTGGTCTGGCTAGCAGGTCAGACGAAGGCGACAGAGAGGGGGTGCATGCTCCCAGCAACCAAATGGGGACCATGCATCTGGGCTCCCGCTCGGTCCTGGCATACATGATTGGCAATCGAACGAAATCCACTCAAGACACTGCCAGGTCGCTGCTCGAAGAAAACATCCTGCCTAACCTCGGCCTCGACAACGAGACCACCACATATCCATTCGTCGACCTCTGGAGCACCGACTCGAGCATGCAGGACGTTAGCAGCCTCGTTAAAGCACTGCCCGAGGACAGTCTGTGCCGCGAGTTCTGGTTGACCTATCGCGACATCCCTTGCGTCATATACCCCGTCGTCCCAGACGCCCAAGCCTTCGACCAGACGCTGAACTACCTTCTGCAGCAACGTGCTCATATGACAAGGACCGGCGCCGAAATAGACCCCAACAGACCGTACGGAGTGTCATTACCCTGGTTGGCATTGTTGTTCGCCGTACTCGCTTCAGGTTCACAATCGACCGGGCGACTGGCCAAAGAAAGAGAGCTCACCTCGCAAGTCTACATCTGCTGCTCCTACCAGGCCTTGAGGATGTCGAACTTTCTCACACACCCACAGTTGGAGACCATTGAAGCGCTGCTGATCATAGGCAATGCTCTTTCCTACAACATGAACCCAGGTGTCAGCTACATTCTCCTTGGCATGACTTTGCGAAGTGCATTCAGCATGGGTCTGCATGTCCAGTCCAAAGACTTCTCCGAGCACGAGAATTACTTAAGATCACGCATCTGGTGGGCTCTTGCGTGGCAAGACTCTCACTTCAGTGTCAGCTATGACCGACCCAGTTCAGCCTTCCTATGCACACCAGATCTTCCCTTCACCAAGCATAGCACTCCCGGTACCAGAACTTACGTCGAAAGCATGACTCAGATAATCAGGCTTACCCAGGAAATCTTACGAGATCGTGCTTTGAGTTCGAAAAAGGCCATGAGCTGGAACATGATAATGAAGTACAAGAGCGAAGTGCACAGGATTTGGGAAGATGCCCTGCCTCGCCTCCGTGACCGTCAAAAGTGTGTCTCAATGACCGACCACTTAGAGAGACTGGCACTGGCTATACACTGTTCTTACATGATCAGCGAAATTTGCCGCTCAGCACTGAAGGAAGAGTACCAGCCTGCACCTACGTCGCATCCCGGTAGCAAGCAGTCTCCTATCATTTCACCAGAGTCTGGCAGAAGAAAGTCCTCGTCCGCTGGCTCGCCCACATCGACACCGGGTGATCCTCAGCTGATCAGTCACCTCCGAGCCGAGTGCATCAAGTACCTCGAGAAAGTTGTCGAAACATACGTTGAGATTAGGGACATCAATCGATTTGGAGCACGGTCTTGGATCGGCATCCAAAGGGCGATTTCCGCAGCATTCTTGCTTGGCATCTTGCCAGAGACGAAGCAGGAGCCTCGGGTTATCAATTTGCTCAACGAGCTCGAAAAATGCATCAAGCTGAGTGCTGTCGAGGACTCAGGATTTGCTAAGGAGGCCGAGCTAAGGCGTTCGCAAGAGGCGGGACATCCCTTCTCGGGCGGGCCGTCAAAGGACTCCCCTCTATGGGTTCAAAGCATGACAAAGTCTCTGAGCGCTCTGTCGAACCTCAACGCGGCTCTTGCAAGTAACAAGGCAGGGTTTGTCAACCAACAAATTTTCCCACCTTTCGCAGGGTTCCCATCAGTACCCCCCACTCAAGCGGCCGCTATGTACAACAGTCCTGCCGTCTCGCCAGGGAGCGGCAATAGTGTCACAGGTGTACGATCACATACACCACAACATCCTTTTGGTTTCAATGCCAGCACACGATCTGGCTTGCAGATGAATCCACAGACAATGTCACCTATGGGGCCTTCGGTTGCCCCTGACTCTATGGGAGGCGACGCTTGGAGTTACGGCAACATCACCGAAAGAGCGTTGGAATATGTCCAACCCGGGTTATGGGGTTAGAAGTTCTGCTTTTCTTGTTGCGCAGTTCACGAGCGCAAAATTGTTAGAGTACATTCAGCCAGGCGTTGGTGCGTGATATCAGTACACAAGCAAGTACGGATCAAGTGTATAGCAACAGTAATTTCGAAGTGTCAACGAGTGCTTCTGCAGGCAGGACTTCAGCACAAAATTCATGCTTCTTCTGCCACTTTCGTTCAAAATGACTAATTACTAGTCTCACCGTTCCTTCTTCGGTTGTTTGACGGCCCCGCACCGCAAGTAGACTAGATTCATCCCTGCCATCTTTCGCAACCGGGATCCTCTGGCTTCCCAACATGTCGAGCTTTACCATCCATACGTACTATATGCTACATCATTTCCATTAACGGCTACCGAGTGCGCTGCCGTTACTCAGTGCCTAACACCGTCTTGCGTCAGCCGAGTGGAATCGCTGGAGAACTCCTGTTCAGAGCTAGTAACTAGTTGAAGCGCGGGAGTACACGAAATTCTCAGCTGCAGAACCATGCATGTTCAAGGCTGTTCCCTTCGTCGCAATCTCGGTTTCGGATCGACCGCCAAGAGAGCAGCATGATGCTGTAAGCCCTCCCTCTCCACATGTCGTTGTACTAGTTTGTGCATTAGGCGAAAGGTCTAGATTCAGCCACGCAGGCATCTATACGGGTACCCACTCTGACGAAAGTGGTTGACTACTTATGTATCTTCGGCTGTAGAAAGCCCAGAAAGGCAACCACAAGCAAGAATTGCTAGCACCACCCAAGCATCCTGTCAATTCATCTACGCCCAACCCGTTGGCGATATCGCACCGAAGCCAAGCTCCTTCCTTGTGTCAAGAAATTTCAATGCTAGACCAATCATCAATCGCAGCAACCGTCTGCCGTTCGCCCCCAGACAACCATGTCTTTCCTTCTTGGAATCTTGATTACCTACTCTGCGTGTTGAGGTCGCCGTGGATCGCTCCACCCAGCCATGTGCGGTTATCGAGCCGAGATTCCGAGTCCGTACGACGCGCGCCAACGACGTTACCAAATTCAGAAAGTAGTCGTACTAGTATGCTATCATCGTGCAGGATTGTTCCTGCGTGAGGCATATTACTTAGTGCGTCCGCCTCCAACGTCAGTGTTGCGAAGTCTATATGCAAGACTACCACCAACAGATGGGAACGATCCACCAGATCAAGATCGCCCATGCTATGAGGACTCCCATGGGATTGCGAAAACCACATCCCCTGCACTGAAAGCTCACACTGAAGTGGTCCCCTTGCCTAGCCTGCGAACGTGGCGTCCGCAGAACGAAAGGACAGCGAAGCACGAAAGCACGCGTTTAGCATCCGTGAAGATCTTCCCGAATATCGGATATCTCTTGCATAAGGACAAATTAAAATTCCCAACAGTCCGGAACAACTTTCTTCGGGGAATGGTCAGACTTTTGTGCTTGCAGCTCCTTAGCTGGAGTGATTATGGATACCGACTGCCTAGCCCCGCCGACGAGAAGGTGGTAACTCGATCACTAAGAACAGACCGGTAGGTGCAAACAGTGCCCTAGACACAGCAATTGCGCGAGAAGCAGTGCCTATAGTTATGAGGGTCTTCAGCCAAAAATGCGTCCCTACTGGCGTACAACAACTACCTAGGTATTTTGCCGCTCGCGTATTCTTGAAACCAGCTGCGCCCAATACCCTAGTACTAGCATGTGAGCTCCAGCCTCGCCGTTTCAGGCCAGGCTACCACGTGATCTCGCGCGTCAGAGACCGCTCTCGGTTGGCACCGCGTTGTGTATGACATTAAATCTTATCCTCTTGCCTTCTTACCCGCCTAGTTAGGCGATCGTGAGGCCTGCTGGAATGCTGGTATAGCCACTTATGGTGTAGATGGTAGCTGATGTCGAATCTCTTACCGTTCACGGCGCAAAGCGCGTGCCTGTCGCCAGAGCTCCTCCCTTCCCACTCACCACCAGCCAAGTCAACACGCGTCACAGGAGATGCGTATCGACCGGTTCGAGCATGACCCATGCACGCTATCCATGTCTATCGAGGTCAGCTTCAACGTATGGCAAACGTCCTGCACGCTTGCCTTACCCTCTGCTGCGTTTGTTGTCGTTCTCGAGCCTTCTAGGCTTCAGGACTCTGCGGTGACTCAAGATCTATTTGAGCATAGTAAGCCTTTGTACTGACCTACAGGCGATCCATTATGCACCCTTCCTTATCTTCTCCGTTCTTGTCCTACTCGTCTTTGTTTACATGCTCGATGGCGGGAGTAGTGGTCCTACCTCCGCCAATATCCACAGCAAATGCAGCATGCAGTACGATATAGTGTGTAACAGGAAGGATCTACGCTTCTACAATATATCGCTTAGTGGCGATAGCCACGAGGCCAACAGGTCTAAGCATCAGTAATACCCAAGAGTCGAGAGTCAACACCACCAACTGCATCGACCAGTTGCCAACAAAATCTCATCATTGCCTGACAAAGAAGCTAGCACTACTCCATTATCAGGACCAGTCTTGCACTGGCCGATAATAATCACGATGAAGTTCAATCTGGTATTGATTGCTAGACCGATCTATGGATAACGACTCATCGCTTGAAGGAAAGCAAGGAGTTAGGGCCCTAAATGGCCGTGATAATCCAGCTGTTCCTTCCGGCCGATTCTTAGCATGAGTCAACGTTTGGTGGCTTGGCATTCGTGACGTCCATTAACTGTCCATAGTCAGGATTGATCTTATCGGGCGAATGGGTTACCTCTCACGGAATACGATGATAGCGTTGCTATCAGGACCGATCCGATCCTGTCTCAATAAATGGTGGTTGAATGCTTAGGCGACAGAGCTTACCTCAGACTTCATGAACGCAGGTACTGCTAGTTTTGTCTTGGCACTCCGTGATAGTTTGCTTATGACGGAAAGGCTGAATTGTCGACTTGGACATGGGGAGGACAGTCTCTTTACAACACCCTAAAGGCAGATGTGGTCTGGGATCTGGCCTCTTCAACAGCTATCTGCGTGTTCCTCTGTTAGCCAACCCTAGCCCAGTGAGCTCGTGTCACACGCTGACGTCTGGGATTTGAAGTATCCAAAACCATTCGTCTGCACCTTCGAGATACTGGAGTTACGTTCGCTAAAGACCAAGGACGGCGCATGAGATCATGACACCAAAGGGACATGACGTTAGGCCCTCAGAAGCATAAAGTCCTCTGTCACATCAACACGAAGCTCTTCCACGTATATTCTGGACTCACGAGCGAATCTGCAGCATACGATTGTGATAATGTCCTCTTCCGGCTCTGAGCGGCCTCATGTGCCAATCTATCATGGCCAGACCACACAGAAAAAGGATGGGCCTGTTTTCGTTGGAGTTACTACAGATCCACATTGCTCCAGGCCTTTTGTTTTGTGTGAGGATGACGCAAGCAAGCACTTTGTGAAGTTAGATGCTCATTCAGAGATGAACGAAGTGTTTGTATGTATGACAACAGCTTACGATAGGTAGTGATCCACAACCTAATAGAACAATATGCCTTGTCATATTTCGAACCTATCCGGACGACGCTAACTCCAGTCCGGCAAGTTTTGTCCTATCTAAATGGTTGGAAGGCCAACATCTTTTGCGAAACATCGTCATACGTACCAACACTTTGGCCTTTATTTGAAGTGCAAGGGCCCCATAATAGAAGGACCGACCAAGGTACAAGCCTAGCTAAGCATTTTCAAACGAAGCCAAGAAATGCTTAGCTCAAGGTAAGTATCCTATCGTCGAGCCGATCAACTCTTGGGCTACTGCTCGTGCGCGAACGGGCCGCAACGATCAGAGATCAGGGCAAGGATTGACATAATCAGTGGAACTAGCACTTCGACGGAACGCCATCCATCGAGAATTGGTTCCCATCGTCTACCTGCGACACGAGCAGATACGTACTTGGTGCGTCATCTGAGAGAATTGGCAGATCACCGCGAACTCCGTGGCGGGAGCGGTCGTGGGCATTATCGGTTAGACTGGAAGCTTCCCTAGACCAGACAATTCGAAACCATTACCCGGCTATTCTTTCGTTGCATGCGAGAATGTCAGCCCACCGCTGGGGTTTGCCGGCTGTCCACCCCGCATAGCACCTTTTGGTGCTCGTCGACAACGCCATGTCCCCAGCGAGATGCACTTTGAACAAATTGCTGATATCACAGACTCAGTCACTCGATGTTTGACTTGTAGCTCATGGTCCATGCATAAACTACGCGAACCGTCTGTAGCAGACTCCCGTGCTGGTCCTGGTCAAGCTGTTAGGCTTGAGGAGCAGAGGCTGTTGAAGCGAGGCACAGCATACCTCACTAGTGCGACCGCGTTATGTATAATATCTGCTAGGTCAAGGGGCCACGTTGCGCGAACGGGACATAGCGGAGGGTGTAGTGTTCCGGAGCCAATCGGACGTATATCTATATTTGCCTGTTCGGTAATATAGCTAGAGATAGACATAGCAAAGGAGTATACGACCTGGTCTTAGCGCGTACTGCTAATCTCTTACTCGCACTTTAAAGTTGTTAGAGCTTTGCGCTGTGATAAGAATACCCGCGAGATTAGGGTAGTGCACGTGCGGTTTCCAATCCCGCAGAGCCGCTCACGGGGACGGGTAAGAGCGATGATATCACAATCATTGCGGCCCCTATTCGAAATTAATGATAATTCGACGGGACAATCTAGCGCTACTGTGCGGATGCAAAAGCCATGTGTTCGTCTGATGATCGATATATCGCAATAATACGAAGTGGCCGATAGTGGTTTGACAAGGGCCGGTCGTCTTGTGTATGAATACAAACAGAAGTAGAACGTACGAGTAGATGTGAGGTTAAGTACTAGCCACCAGGCCGCAATTTCCGTTTCAGGCCTCACGCCACCGCGTGCATTAGCAGTGGTCGGAGTACGGCTCCATGATCTTCCGGAGACGTCTTGCGCCAATCGTGCCAAGGGGCGCTAGAAGCCAGTAAGCGGTAAACACGGGCCGTTTTCAAATACAAGTTCGATTGTAACAAAGACAGTGGTTTCGAATTGTGACAAGACCACTATGTTAGTAGGTAGGTTTGCGAGTTCAGACTTCATGCCCCGCGGGTGCACCACTGTGCCGTGTGCCGCGACCTTTCTGTTTTCGAACCCACCCCTGGTCTTTCCGCGTGGCACTGCGAAATGGTTGCACGCTCAGAGCTCGTATTTTGTGATTGCATCGAGGGTGCCGTGGTGTGAGCTTGCATTACAATGTTCTCTATGATCGATTCTTGAATCCGTGGACCCGTGGACTCGTGGACTCGGTATGGGTTAATCTTCGGCGTTGATAGGCCAGAGCGGTCGATACGGGTAAGCCACGTGGGTAATGTTTCTCGATGATGCAAGCCATGATAGTGAAATCTTCTGGTGTGCCAGTGTGTTGCGCTTCATTGAGTACTAGCTAAGTGCGCATTACGGTGTTAGATTCTTCTGCGCTTATTCTGAGCATTTGGCGCCACTCGTTCAGTGGTTCTCAACAAGACTATCCAATGCTGACTAGTGGCATTAAGCTCCTGACCATTACCACAACCCAGCCTGGCGCGATGCTGTTGCACATCACTCTTGGCTGTTTCATCCTTGTTGATTTCAGCAAGCCGAAAATTGTACGAGTAAGTGCACGACTTGCATTGGCGTCTTGTTGCGGCAGCTAGCCCTGTCTTCGAATCCTGGTCCGTCGAACTGGTTCGTCCGTAGTGGAATAACACGCCCCGAAAGTCTGCCGTTCTTGAACATGGAGACATGCCATGCCGAAGCCGAAAGTGTCAAACGCTATCATGTCATTACGCTGCGTCAGAAATTGTCTGCCCAAGCTGCCTTAATAAGCACCAGTGGAAACACAGACCGAACCCACCAGACATTGGACACACTTGTCATGGGCAGTGTTCTGAACCCTTGGGTCATATGATTGCTGCTTGATCCACCAAGGTGTATTAGTGCTTAATCAACGTCACTAACGCAACAGCTTCAGTCTACGTTACTTCATGTGGAAGGAGCGACATGCAGTGGATCAATAACCGATCCTCAGACTTCAGCTCGACCGGCTTACATATGCTGTTGACGTTCGTAACACCTGCCACACCACGCGAACCAGAAAGCTAAATCTATGCACATATATCTACTGCTGTAAACCCACTACACCTTTTTCACGCGGTCGCTTTCGCATCTCAAGAAACGTGCTCAAGCTATTTTGAATTCGACCAAGTCCCCAATCATTATATCCCGACGTGCACCCTTCATCATGGGCAGCAGAACGACCTCTCCGCCAGCGGAACCCTTGTCACCAATGGAAGGTGGCATCAGGAAGCGAGTATGCAAAGCATGCGATCGCTGTCGACTGAAGAAATCCAAATGTGACGGCTCCAGCCCATGCAGTCGATGCAAAGCAGACAATGCCATATGTGTGTTTGGCGAGCGCAAAAAGTCCCATGACAAAGTATATCCCAAAGGGTGAGTCAGATAACCGTCATAGCGACAGCAGGATGCTAACTTCTACTCAAGCTATGTTGAAATGCTTGAGAGTCAGCAGTCGCAACTTGTACAGGGGCTACAAGAGCTTTACCGTCGGATCAAAACCGGAGAGGGCTGGACGGAGGCCCCTCTGAAAGAGATAAATGGTTCGCCTCTTACTCACGACATCCTTGAACGCTTAGGAGCATTGAAACAAGACGGTCAAGCACAGTCGACACATTTCGAAGAAGAGTTTGGAGCCCTTCAAAGTAGACTACTGGCAAATGGTGCTGGCTACATGCAACGAGGTGTGTCTTTTGACACCAATTCGGAAGCAGACCAATCACCTCTGTTTGACCCTGCAGTACATTACACGCCTATGTTCACCAATCCATTCCGGAGCCAATACCCTCCAACACCTCCTATGGACCGTCCACACGGGTCAGTCATGAAGACCGGCTCACCTCTGAAGGTCCAGGCAGATACCTCGGCAACACAGTACACGCAGCAAAGCATGTGGCAAGCGGAGCCGTCAGAGATGGAGAGGACGGCCTACAATATGACTTACAATGCACCATCTTTCGACACAACCATGGAGACTGTGTCCCTCACAGCGAACATGCCCGCACAGATGTTCCAGACAACGGACATAGCCATCAATCCTTGTATGACCATGAAGGACTGGCACGGAATGGTGGATGACAACATGCAGCAATACTATTCAGGAGGTGTTTACACCTAATCTGTCATCACTAAAAGTGTCAATGAGGTCACGATTGAATTTCGCTCCTGTGTGGACTGCTACATGCACCGAGGATAAAGTCGGTCGCAACATCAACTTGACGGTCATTTTGCATGGCTTGTTTGAATTATGGACCTGTGCGATTTAGCGCGGCGTTGGAGGATAACTGAGACTTACTTTGCACGGGGCGATCGATCCCGGCACGGACATGAGGGAAAGGAAATACGACTACTTTGCTGTTTGCATAGTGTTGGACGAAGAGTCATGGAAATGGGCCGTCGACTGGAAGTCCTTGCGCAACGTGAATCCGCGATAGGCAATATGCTTGAATTATCACGATGACCATGAAACATAGCCAACTCCAGCAATACGGCGGATAAACATTTCCATCTGCCTGTTCCTCTGTATCTGTCGATCTTCGGTACTTTAATCCCCTTGGGAGGCCTATTCATGCAGCAAAGAGGACCACGACAAAGGCTGTCTTCTGCGCGACTCTCCTGGACCTCAGGGCAATACAGAACCAGACAAGTTTCTGTGGTATGATGATCGAGCTCCTGCAATGTCAATCCCTCGCATCCGTGAGTGACGTCAATTGAGCGTCACGAATTAATGGATTATGCTCTGTACAAGCTCAGAGTTTGACCAGCTTCTAGTACCTTAGTAAAACCTACCAAGCCCACTAGCTCAGGTACTGAATGCCAGCTCCAAGTCTACCATCACGACCTAGAAATCTAATACCAGCGTCAGAATTTCCCATTCACCGTCACCTCACCGTGAAGGTAAGCCTACAACGATTAGCAAAGAGTCTGCATTTAGCATTGTCGAGTCAGGCTCAGCAGTGATTACTGGCTGAGCTAGTCGTGTCGCACCTCTGCTTTGCCAACCTTAGTACTAAATTTCCAGGACCTGTAAGTTTAACCGGGTGTGCATAAGCGTTGTAACCTTGCATCTTGGACGACGCTCCCATACAACCTCGATATGGCGACGTGATATGTTGCTACTCAAGTCCTCTGCATTCGTTATACACCCATGCTTTCCTGTTTCTATGTAGCCTTATAACCCATAAGATAAGCAACCTCGTTGGGCGAACGAAGCATAGCTGGGTCAACTTTACAGGTTGTAATAAGTACTCTAGGAGACCTTGGATGTTTTCCTACGCACAAGCCTATTCCACAATAGCTGTGATCAATAAGCTGATTGATAGTATGCCTTATCACAAGACATGTTTACTACGACGAGGCTGCCTCCCTTTAGCTTACGTCTACTCTGATCAATTGAACCAACAATCAATACCTAGCGGAGTAACCGCTAGAACCTACGAAGAATTCCGCGGTCTTCTAAGTACTATTCAACAGATATCCCAAGCTCCATCGTTATAGACACGACATGTCGATTATCTCTCACCGAACTGTAACCGAGCTACTGCTACCCATCGTGAGACATTCATGAGGCACCGTGAAGCGCTGATACCTCGCTAGGTATTGTGATCTTAGTTTTGTGGCTGGTCTGAGTTTCACGAGATTCTGACAAATTTGCGCGTCCCCAGCCCACAAGATTGAATCTCTTACTGTTCGCGCGCATTGCCACTTGGTATGTCCCGCTAATGGAAAATGTCGTTTGCACATCCAGATGGCCAATCATGCAGGGTGCACATGCTTCGATCGATGAGTCAACAAGCGGTGGTATCATCGCGACCTAGAGTGTCGACCTGGTAGAGTTCATCTGCAATAGAGTTGGACTCGGAAGTTAATTGCTTCCTGAGTAAGCATTTAGTTCGTGCTAGGAGTACTGTAGCGTAGGCTGAACCTCGGAAGTTATTGAGCACCAATTCTGGTTGTTTACTCCTCGTCCGTGCCTCGTAACCGTGTGACCCAAACAGCTTGCTAGTTTCTATGAAGCACAATCACGAAAACGATGCATTCCCAGGACTTCTGCCTATGGGGTCGTCATCTAGTAAGACTCGGCGAACGCGGCAAAAACTTCTCTTGTACTGGCGTTGAAGGTGTTACTTTCTGTTTGGCGACCTGCTGTCCTCGGCAGCTGCAGCTAAAACACGGATGGACTAGAAGTAAAACTAAACAGGATTAGTCATAAGACATAGAGATCGTGAATGATCTGCATGTGAGATGCGACCTCGGATGTCGCAGATCACATGGGATGCCATTATTGAAGCAACAGACTCGAATAAGCACCTCTCAAGCCTCTACGATAAACCAGTTTCATGTCGGCTCTAGTGCTCGGTATCCTCGCGAACGATCATGTTCTGTAGCGATGTCAATACAACGATTAGCCTATATTCAAGTGACATCCATGGGCTATCAACCGGACACTGGTACAAGTAAAACGCGCTTGCCCCTCAGCACGATGCTTTCTTCCCCGTCAACTTGAAATTCTCGTCACCACTTACCCCGATCCTTAGTGCCTATGCAGTCTCAAACTTTCTAGAGCACCAAGCCTGTATCAGCCCTCCGTCCTGGACCACACAAGCAAAAGAGCCTCAAGACTGACATCCTGCTTGCACCACAACGAAACTCTTTTACTAGGCCTCCGCACTTGTCTCGTCGCCCCCCATCCACGATGACTTCCTCAATCTCAAATTCGGCTAGTGACTCGTCCATCAAATTCTTGCCCCAAGGCGCTATCATCCAAGAGTTCGTTGTTGGTGGGCACAATATCGTTTTGGGCTTCTCGTCGGCTGTCGCCTACACTTACCTCAATGCTCCCTTCTTTGGCGAGACGATTGGGCGAGTTGCAAATCGTGTCAAAGATGGATTCATCAAGGATCTGAATGGCCGCGAAGTCCAGCTAGCAAGAAACAATGGCCCAAATCATCTGCATGGCGGCTCTGTCGGCTGGGGTAAAAGGATCTTTACTGGCCCACAGGTGATGAACAGAAATGGCAAAGAGACAGTACAATTTACCTATGTCAGTCCTCACGGAGAAGAGGGATACCCTGGTACAGTCGAGCTGCGCGTCTGGTACTCGACATCTGAGCAGGTTGATGGTGGAGTCAATAAGATTGTCCTGGATATGGAGTACGAAGCAGAGCTAGTTGGCCAAGAGTGCGAAGAGACTGCTATCAACATCACTAACCACAGGTCAGTCGAAGTGTTTCCGCTTCCGAAAGTAGCTGTTTGCTGATACTTCTAACTAGCTACTTCAACCTGTCCGAAGGACCTACCATCGAGGGCACAGAAGTTGTCCTAGGCACGGACCAGCATCTCCCTGTCGATAGCAGCGACATTCCCACAGGTGCTGTTGAGAAGTATCCGGGCATTACTGCAAATGAACCATTTGTCCTGGGGCCGGAAGAGCCTGATGTCGACCATTGCTTCATCATGGATACGGATGCTAAACACGTGCCAATAGACACTCGGAGCCGGACGTTGTCAAGACTAATTGCACTCTCACATTCAGCTACAGGCGTGCATTTAGAGATTTACAGCACCGAACCGGGTTTCCAGTTCTACACCGGCCGGCATATCGATGTGCCTGCATCAGAGCATGGTCCCCAGCAAGCTGCACGATCTGGGTTGTGCGTTGAACCTAGTCGTTATGTTGACGCTGTCAACCGACCTGAGTGGAGGGACATGTGCATTCTGAAGCGAGGCGAGAAGTATGGCTCTCGTACGAAATATGTTGCTTGGAAGGCATGAACAATTCACTGCACCACCCACTCTACAATCGACCGATTGCCAAAGAACTGTTTCCACGCAAGGTGGGCTACATACGAGCCGAACAATGATTGAACAAGGAAAATCTACTACCTGAACGACTTCATCACAAGCCGTCTGCCATGAACGTATCGTCGAGCTGGATTGATGGCATGGAATCGGCTGGCGCACCTGGCGCCTACTTTACCGACTTTTCTTCGGCACGCTCGTCGCGTGGGCAAACCAGTGATACGTGCCAGCTCATGCTCGCTTCGAGAAGTCTATACGCTAGAATAAATTACCGGATCATGGCTTCCATGATCCTGGTATGATCCTCAATCGCACGACGTGGGTTTCATACGTGGCGCCGGACACAAATATCTTCATTGAGATCATTCGCTGTTTTGAGTCCAACTATGAGCCGTCCGGATTTGGTGCAGTTCTTTTGCAAGGACCCCGCCGCCACAATCATGAGGCTCACATTGGGTCTTGCTGCCGTAATCGGTCCTTTTGAAGCCCTCGGTGTCGGGAAGCTCAAACCAGTAGCTCCGTCTGTTCTCCTTCCAGATTGGTGTCAAAACGTTCTTCAATTCGTCAGGTCCAAAAGCCGATGGGGAGGGGCTTGCGGGTTCTCTAGCCGCCTCATTCCCGTGTGCTAGGGGGTCCAGGCCATCGCAGAACGTCTTACCGTCCACTACGATCATGAAATTGGGCAAGCGTGGCAAGGGAGCTTGAACCTTATTCGCCTGATCTCGCACAAATGAACGTTTAGCAGTGATAGCCGAGGGCCCACCCCAAGCCCCAGCACCATTAAGGTACGCGCTGGAACCACCAACTCTTAGTCTGCAGGTGTTCGTATAGATATCAGCATGCTGGGTCTATGGCTTTGCGTTGAGCATAATCTTTCCAATAATGAACCGTGAGTCGGTCGTAAGTTGGTCTCTGAACATGCGATGCTCGACGTGCGGATGTCTGACCTTCGTTTGTTGATGCTCAATTCCCAGATGCTTGCATGGGAATTGCCGTGCGCGGGCCATCGTGCAAGCATTGCCTTCTAAGTCTCGCCGCATGGCATATAAATATGTCTACCCGGCCGGTATACCGGTACGAGTACTAAGTCGTCATTACAAAGTCAACTGCTGTATCGTCGTTACACTGTTTACGGTTGTCCATGATCGCACTACTCCATCTATGTATGATCACAAGCATGCGGCTCTTCTTCCCCTGAGCGGCTACAGCCGCCTCAGCTTCGATGGTGGAAGCGGTCAAATCACATAGCGTCTGTTGCAATGGTGAGTACGCGTCCATCGACTATAATCATTTTACTAGTACTGCTGACAAAGTTTTGCGCCGAAGTAATAGCTACGTGTTCCTCATATGCTTTATCGCAGCCTTTACCCCGCCTTTGCGAGTAGAAGCCTGAGTGCGAACACTTTGAGGGTTGTAGTTACAGATCTATCGAGGCATGTTGGTTGATACTCACCAGCTTTGGGACCTGCGTATATATCAACCATCTCGCGGCGAGCTGCAAACAGCTCACAGCTGACAAACAAAGTACGATGAGCCCGTTAGCACGGAGGCTTAAATCTTAGGCAGACCCCATCCATCGTATCAATCTAAAAGAGTTAGAAATACGATCTCGGTAGACTTCAGGCGATGCAATCTACGAGGCCAACTTCGAGTGTTAGCGAGATAGATCTCCTGGGGTTTGACTTTCATGTCGGCCAAAGATGCGGGATCTTGTGACTTTCTTGTTGCGAGAGGAACCGATTGAGGTAGCCGTTGACCACGTTCAACACTTACGTGGCCTGGGACAAGGTAGAGCCAACCGATATGCGTTCGGATCGCTAGGCTTGTCAAGCTGAGCAAAAGCCAAGTGATGTTCCCCCAAGTTCTACACCAGTTATGGAAGCACAAAACTTGCTCATATCAAGGCCAAAGTATGCGCTAAGATCTGGAAGCAAGGACCACGCGTCGTTCCTGTTCTGGATCGACCTGCCGATGCCAGGAATAGCATTTCTCCAGGAAATGACGTGGCGCGTGTGGAGAAGCAGATAGCGATCAACACAATCAACGCATCGCACCGCAGACCATTCTGAAGAGCAGGCGGAGACGTACTTCTGAACAGCAACGTGGGCTCGACCTCGGGCCCGGACTGTTGAGGTTTCCGCCAGGACCGGTATGCTTTGTGCTGTCGTGTGCGCTCGAGGTATTTTCTGGCGCTGAGCGATCCAGCTACGCAGCTGCTGCATTGCGAGGACCGACGCTAGCTGCTCCCGTCTGGACGCAAGCAGCCACCCCGCTGGGGTTCCTACCATGAAGAGCAACTCGGGTCGGTTAGCGATTACTCCACTATAGTCATTTCCGCCCAGAGCCTTAACAGCGAGCCCGCTAGGTCGATATACACGTAAGCAGCTCTGAGTTTGTAGCATCGAGGCTTGTTCGAAGTGATGGCGAGCTAATATCTGATCGCCGTCCTCCATCTCAGAACACTGGGCAAGTGGACACACGAAACTATGTTCCTTGATTACATACTCGCGTGATGCACCTGCTAGATCAGCCTTCGGGAAGCAAGTTCTTGTTTGGAGGACGGTTCGACTAGCATGCACAAGCTTAATGTCCTAGTGGTGTGCGCCGCCGCCCGAAAGTTGCCAATAAGGCCTACTACGAGACTGATGAGGCTGAAGGGACGGTCATCGGCCTCACACAGGAGTATCCGGTCAGCTGTCGTTCATTGCTTTGCTGGAGGTAAGGGAAGAATTTCAACGAGCTTGGCTGGTGGGCTTCCACTGACAGACTTGCCTATTGATTACTGAATCGTTACTCGTCGGTATGCCGGTGAAATGATCTTGCCTCATCTGATGGGGGTTGTTGCCGGAGTCGCTGCATCTGAGCCGGCCACGGATAGTTGACCCCGAATCTCTGAAAGGTAGGTGGTACTGACGATCGAAGACTCCAAAACAACGACTCGTTAGTGGGCAATACTCGCGGAACGGCTCGGAAAGTACCAAGCTAGGGACATGAACGGCTTCGTTCAGGTTACAAAGCCGGACAGGTCAATATAAGCCACTCTATAAGCCCCGGAGAGAGCAATCGGCCTGCTTCTTCCCTTTCACATCTTGGGAGTGGGAAGGTGACGAAGGAAATAGTCTGACAGCTTCGTGATAGGTCTGGCAAGGCAAAGATGTCTTAAAGCACACAAAGGGCAAGCGCCAAAGCACAAACCGCCGCATAGACTCGACACGATGCTTCTTCTCTTCGAGCGCAGTTTCTTAACGCTTGCCCGATGGCAGCAAACATGAATACACAATGCATTGATCTATAAGCATGACATCCGGTCTCGCTCAGTTTTCCGTGTTTCAGTATGCTTTGTACCTTATCCAGATTTGCAAGCCGACATATCTTTCATCACTGCCAGTACATCATACATGGTAGCTCATGGTGGACTATGATTCTACCGAAGAACGTCCTGTGACTGTGCCTGCCGCGTGGAACACTGACAGGTTTTCTTGAACCACCGAACGCGGATCAATTCACAACTCGGACGATTTCCTTAGCTCGGATGCCGCCCCACTCTAAGAGCCTGGATGACTAATGGCGCTTTGCAGGCCGCTCGACACTGGCATCACCGACGATCTCACTATCCAGTGCGGCGATACTGTATGGCATGTCGTCCCGGTATCTCAGTGCCACGATGCTAAAAACTTATCCTTTCACTCCACGGTTCATGGACACACCCAACGACACTTGTTACCCTGTCAATAGTGCCTGCGCCGATGTTACAAGACATGTCTAAGATGCACATGCTGACAAAACTGATATGTCGGCATACATAAAAGATCCTGACGGCCAGGGGGAAAAGCTGCATACCGTAATGATATCCTTGCAGGCGTCAAGACTCAAGAACAAAGCAGGTCACTCATCAAGTCCGATATGCGGCCCCACACCTTCTCCAACATCTCGAGACTCGATGTGAGACTCCAACAACATCTTCTATCATCAAACTCAGGCGTCTGGTTCCCACCATGAACTTAGGCTGTTCAAGAAGGCAACATTACTCAGTACTGCTGCTATATACTGCAATTGAGCGTAGCGATTCACAATACAGTAGGGCAGTTAGACACCCCCATCTCTATTTCACCGTGCACCACTCCGTCCTAGTTCCCTAAGACCACCCTCCGTTCACTGACCAAGCGCATCGTACCCATCACCCACCCAGAAATGCCGACCCTCTCCGACCCCATCACTCTCGGCAACACCCGCCTCACCCACCGCATCGTCATGGGCCCCATGACGCGCCTCCGCTCCGACACAACCCACACCCCCCATCCGATAGTCACCGAATACTACTCCCAACGCGCCTCCCAGGGCGGCCTCCTCATCACTGAAGCAACCTTCATCTCGCGGAGCTCCGCGGGCCGCGACAGAAACGCGCCCGGCATCTACACCGCGTCTCAAACGGCCGCGTGGCGAGACGTCGCCGACACAGTCCACGCCAAAGGCGGGCGCATCTTCATGCAGCTCTGGCACGTCGGACGCGCGGCGCGGCCCGCCGCCCTCGCCGTCGAAGGGCTGGAGATGGTCAGCAGCAGTGCGGTGCCGATCCCGCCGCGGCACGGCGAGACGTACGCGACGCCCCGCGCGATGACCGAGGAGGAGATCTGGCAATGTGTCAAGGATTTCGCACACGCTGCGAAGAACGCGGTGGATGGGGCGGGGTTCGATGGTGTGGAGATTCATGCTGCGAATGGGTATCTTGTCGATCAGTTCCTACAGGATACGTGCAATCAGAGGACGGACGGGTGGGGAGGGACTGTGCGGAACCGATCACGGTTTTGTGCCGAGGTGGTGCGGGCGGTTTGTGAGGCGGTTGGCCCGGGACGGACTGGGGTCCGTTTGTGTCCCTTTGGGGAGTTCCAGGGCATGGGGATGGAGGATCCGGTCCCGCAGTTTACGGATCTGATTTCGAGGTTACGTGGATTCGGTCTTGCGTATTTGCATCTCATCGAGCCGAGGGTGCAGGGTAATGTTGACCGGGACGTCGTTGATACGGAGAAGCTCGACTTTGCGTTCAAGGCGTGGGATCGGGCGGGACCTGTGCTGCTCGCTGGTGGGTTTACGCCACAAACGGCTGCGAAGGCTGTGGAGGTTGATCACAGGGATGACGAGGTGGCAATTGTGTTTGGTCGACATTTTGTCTCGAATCCTGATCTGCCGTTCCGCGTGTTGAACGGCATCGCGTTGACCCATTACGATCGGGACACGTTTTACAAGAGCGAGAGCGCCGATGGGTACATTGACTATGCATATAGTGATCAATGGGTAATGCAAAACGCATGACATGGCTGATTTGTCTTTTGTACGCTGAGTGCACCTGAGGCGACGTCTTCCTGTTGGACGAAGGTGTCCTGCATGTTGGCCCTTCGGAAACTTAGGTGGTGTGCGGGAACAGGCAAGAACAGACGGACACTACGTGCAGTCCAGACGGACCAGAACCCCGCAGCGAATTGAAAAGGATGGGTCTATATTGCTATCTCACTGGGTTATACGAAGTAGACAATTGAGCCGCTGCCATCTCGAGGTGGCCAATCACGTGGTCAAGCGTGGGCACTGAGGTATCCAAGACTCTTGGTACAACAAGATGCGTACGCTGTTCAAGAAACTTGCCGTCTGCCCTTGGATGGATCCTTGAGCGAGATATATGCAACTGGAGAAGGTGGTATCTCAGAGATCTTCGATCTATTATGCGAACGCCAAACCAGCTTTAAGACTGCTTTCGAAGGACCTATTTGCTCAAGCACCTCAGATCGCTTCGAGAACTGTGCTGTACCCTGATGGAGTTCGTCGAACGGGCGTGCGTCACTGTTTCTCGGGTCGTTATCTGATCGAATGGACACACTTTGTATCAATGCATGTGTGTATTGCTTGCAAAGGTGTTTGTTTAGCCTCATGAGATCGTGCTTCGGCTCGACAGGCGAAGCAGATACACATGAGATACTGCTTACATTTACTGTATCTGTCTGCCTGCGCCGAGGATTTTCCGTCGGCCCTGGCCATGATCTCGTTGGTTCGAAGATGGGTAACTCAAATACCAACTGGCAGGCAAGAGAAGAAGCTTTTCATACAGTAATCGACACATGGGGTGCTGCGAGCCATAGCATCGCTGTTCACTTCTTTGTTGCCTTGAACATTGCGCGCATGAGCGCCAAGTTGAAGTCAGGGTGTAGTTCCAGCAGTTCTTGAAAAGGCTCGTACTCAATGACCAGGTCGCCTACCCCACTGAGCTGATGTACCATGGCTAGCCTGATTGCGAGCGAGTCCGGCATGGTCCACGTCCACACTCGATCGAGGAAGTCGACCCATTGTGTTTTCTGTTGCTCGCTCAGCGAGTTCCACCTATAAATGTCGCGATCGATGCATGAAAAAATCTGTTGGAAGCCAGCAGTGCGAAGCGATGGAAGGGCGTATTTGTCACCGAGCAGATAGCACTGTTCAGCGTTTGCGATGGTTGAAATCCTTGGCGGCTCGAGGGTATAGAGATAGATAAGCATGAGATCAACACCATCCACATTGTCATCATCGAGAGTGATGATTCTTGATTCTGCTTCCTAAACGGGTCAGTCTCGTTACTCGGGGCGTGACGACACGAACGCACACTAAGGCCTCCACTGATTGCTACCTGGAAGAAATCGCATCGTTGGGCGAGAATTGCGCTTTGACAATTCCACGTTATCCCGTTACACTTGACCGTCAGGTCGCTCGTGTCTGGGGCTCGCAGGAGTCTGTTGTAATGTTAGCGAAGCAGGTGCGCACTGTCCGTGAGCGGTGATACATACCTCGTTTGCGCTTCGACTAGAGTTTCTTGATGAGGTGCCATCGGGCCATCTATGCGGTTTGTAGGTACACTGAACACTTTTGTGTAAATGGGATCCATTAGTAGTGATCAACAGTCGGTGGCGGAAAAGAATTGTGTACCGATGGTGGACGGCTGACAAGCAGTTGTGGTATGAGGAAAGAAAAGAAATCACATACAAGGTCAGGGCTGCTACCCGAAGTTGAGAGCAGGTGAGGATGCCTCATCACTTGTAGGTGAAGGTATGAGAATAGAAAGTTGACCAGATGCCGTAACCAGCGACCACGTTTAGGAACCAATCGCGCTCAAAGGTAGCAGGACATCGAAGCTCGAAGCACGCTGTGAACCCAGGAAAGCCGCCACTGCCAGTTATATGACATGCATAGATGAAACGCCAGCCGAAGCTGTCATACCCCCGACGCCTTCCACTCTCGCACCAAAGTTAAGACAATGTTCCAAACAATGCTGTCACTTGCTTCTGCCCTCGTCCAAAGCTCTGAGGAACGCCCTGTGAAGCTCTTCATACTCCCTCATTAGGGCTGAAATTGTTCGTGTTCGATGTTTGCCTTGGGCGTGCCTATAAGCGCGTCGGGTAGAGCTTCTCTGGCCTGGTCCGAGCCTGCAATGGTCCATCTGCATGCTCTGCTGATGGACTGGATCCGTGAGACCCTAGGTACATTCTCCTTCTTGTACCTTGCGCTCAGATTGGTGTGTATGGAGTGTTTGAGTGTCGGCCGCCCATGGTCTCGAAGGTGTAGCAGGTTGTATCTGTTACCCAAGAAGTACGCATGCTGGACCGCAGAATGACGACGAGGAGAGGGCTGCTTGTTAGCCAGGCCGGGTAGCCCAAGGGTGCAGAGATAAATCAATACCATGTCTACTCCATCAGTGTCGTTGTCGTCGAATGTGACAGTGGCTGTCTCGCATCACTGGCGGCGTCGATGTCAGTATGGACGCGGTCAACTATAACACAACCGACATTGCCCGCCCGCCAAAAATTGAACCACATATGAGACGCACGACTCACTCCAAACTCCCGACCATAAGCCGCTTCAAAGGATTCATATATCTGCGTCAGTGTGGCATGCTGACAGCTCCAGATTCTGTCTCTGCAAGTGAGGGTAATGTCGCTGTGGAAATGTTAATTCAGGAGACTGAGGCATCCAATGCAATATTGATGAAAAGTCCAGCAAGCTCACCTGGTTTGTGTTTCGACCAAACTTTTTTCTTCCGACTCCGTTGGACTGGGAAATGCGTCAGAAAGACGCATAACATGTTGAGGTTTGTTGTCTTGTCCTTGCCCATTTGCTCGCAGCTATTGACATCAAGAAGTACTTCCATCTTGGATTGGTAATTGCATACGGCACCTGCGCCGGTAGGCTTTCGTGCGAGAAGAGGGCATATTGTCCATCATATAAAGTGAACGTGATGAGGCCGATATCTTGCACCAACCACTGAAAGCATCATCTACCAACAGAGCCGAAGTCAATGTACGGCAAAAGTTTGCTCTGCAGGCCGAAGCCTATCGATCACTATATATCGGTCACCACTCGGTCCAGGTCTTCAGTACGATCCACACACGCTGCTGTCTTTGCAACTCTATCTGCAACCGGCCCCCCTATTGACCAAAGCATCGGAACAACACCATTTTCCGGCAAGCTGAGGAAGTGGCCCCTGCGGCAGTCGCCTTCATCCGCACCATACGCTTCGGAACGGCCTTCTTCAGCTTCACGATCTCTGAGCCATCCCAAGCCCGCCCGTTTGCGACCAAGTTTGACGACTCTTATCTCATAGCATTGTCGCATCTGCCATGTCTTTTCTGGAGCACGAGCGCACGACTGGGTAGCGTCCTGTAACGAGCATCACTAGAGCTTCGAGAATGTGCATTGAACCAACATAGAGTATGTCGGCCGCTTTGAATCGGGTCGTCTGGGCATCCTCCTTTAGGTCTGAGCAGTCGGGTGTGGCCGTCAGAAAATGCTCTGTCGCCTTCGCCTATTCATCGTGAGACTCGAGGATACCAATAGACACACGTTTCTGGGATCTGATTAGTGCAGACAGTCTTCACGATTCAGAAGCACAAAGGCTTTGAGTCTGTACTTGATATAGGCGGGACACAGACACGCAATCACGCAATGGGTGTAAATGAGGCCTCCACGTCACCTATCAGGTTTTGAGTACTCTGATTGTAGAGCAGGCTGGTACGCCGATTCCCGGTACGCCGATTCCCGTCACGCTTCTACGCGAAGCAGTCGAACCATACTCAAAGTCGACATTGAGGAGAACTCCGTCTAGAAGGAGGGTGACAATCTGTTGCGGCGGCATGTCGTACACAAATCATGCAAATCGGGCTTGGTGTGATGATGCCGGTGCGAGTCATAGAAGTCGACAAGAACGTCAGTCCTGCTGTCGTGCAAAATAGTCTGTGAGGCTGAGTTTCATTTTTATCCAATGTCGAGACTGCCGCGAAGGAAGCGCGGGCCGAGGCGACGACAGTCGCTTTGATTGAGTGAAGGTGACTATTGGATTTGTTGTTATGCCCTCGATCGATCTCGGCCTCAGAAAAGCGACAAGAGGTCTTCATTTGTCTTCTTGGCTCCTTCGCCATTCAGCTGTTGTGCAGGCGGCGGCGGTTGTTGAGTGTTCAAATCCATCCCCGCGAAACCGCTCATAACGTCATTGTCCGACATGCCATTGAATCCTCCTGCTGAATTCGATGCGGCATTACCACCATTGCCAAATACTCCCATCAGATCGTCAAGATTGTTCTGTGGTTGCACTGACTGTCCAACAGCAGGCGATGCCACCCTCTGAGGCGTACCTCCCAGTCCTTCCAGACCAGTCACGCCGTTCGAGGGATCCTTTTGTGCCGAGGCAGGAGCAGCCCCATCGAAGTCGATGTCGAGTAAGTTCTCTGCAGTGTTCTGAGGCATGGGTGATTTGCCTTGCGCAGCTGCCGCGACTGCGGCTGCAGCGATTGGTGCTTCTTTGGCATTCTCTATCTGCTCATCGATAGCCGCTTGCTGGATCGCTTCTGCCCCAAATCTTCCTTGTCCAATGAATTGCTCCGGTGGCTTGTGGTAGACTGAGGAGAGCGTTGACAGCTCTGTTAGTAGCCTTTCCAACAGTGCTGGAGGCAGTGACTGTATCGTTGTCGTGATTGCTGGTTTCTCGGAGAGGATGATGTTCTTAGGAGCATTCTGGTCTGTCGTATTGGACAGTAGCCGCCAGTATACGAATGCCCTGTCTCTAATATCTGGATTGTCGGAATCTGCTGTTGCGGCCTGTAGTACCTTTTGCACTAAACCTTGTGCTGCTGATGGCTTTTTGAGAAACAGTTTGACCACTGCGGTCAGGATTTGTAACTGTGTTTGTGCGAACTCCTCGCTGAAACCGTCAACGAAACCTGCTAGGATTTCTCCAGCATTACTGATCTTCTCGGCATATTCTCCAACAATCCAGATGAGTGATGCTCGAGCGTTCGGTTCATCGAGCTCGTCTATACATTTGCACAATGTCGGTATTATGCCTTCATATCCTGGGTATTTCCTGAAGATGTCTTTGATGACCACGATCACTTCCTGCACAACGTAGTTGACTTTGGAGTTGATGAGGTCCAGCAGAGCATTGACACATCGTTCACTGGCGCTCTCGATCTTGATGGCGACCTGTCCGATGGCCTTGACCGCTCTGCGTACAAAATCCATGTCAACCTCGAGAGCATATTCCTTCAACTCTGCCAAGAGCTGATCCACGTTTGATTCGTTCGCTATCCGCACCATGATTTCGAGCTTCTGGAATTTGACGTAAGGAGGATCGTTGTACTTGCAGAAGAATACTCTGAGCTCCTTGCTCAAGATCTCAGGCTGTTTTTGTAGCAGAAGGTCGATGTTTCGGAGGGCAACGTATTGCACCTCCGGAGCGGATGAGACAAGTGTTACCAGGGGAGGTGACATCTTCTTGAGATAGGACTGCCGCGACTCTGGTCCAATGTAGCGCATGTGTAAGAATACCGTCTTCACAGCGGCAAGCACAACGCTGGAGTTGACGTGTTGAAATTGTGGCACCACTCTCTCACAGATGTGCTCGGCCTCCTTCACATCTGTTGTTTTGTAGTCTGCCAGCACAGTCAGGATGGTGACTCGACCCCACTCTGTGCATTCGTTCAAGGCCATAAGCATCTTTTTCAAAGTGGTTGAGCTGATCTGCAGCGCATTGGTCTCAGGGGCTGTGTCGCTAATCTCAGCCAGTGCCTGTACAGCGTTCGCTACAACCATCGGATTGGGATCGCCAATGAGTTCTTGGAGTGACTCAAGGAAGCCGTTCTCTAAGCACATAGTAGGGTTCAGATCAAACAGCTTAGCGACACAGATGGCTGCTGTCTTTCGTACGTACGGAGACTCGTCTCGTAGCGTCTTCCGCAGTGGCTCTTCCATGTAGTCAATCATCTTATCGACTCGTATGCAGCCCATGGTCCGTATCGAGAGGGCTCGGATGAGAGGGTTTGGGTTCTCTGAATCTTGGACGAAGGTGTTGACAGCAAGGATGCATAGGTCTGGGTGTGATTTTGCGTAGTTCCTAGGCAGGTCAACGGTAGGCCCAGCAGTAACGGACAGGTAAGACCTACATCAGATAGAGGTAGACCAGCTTCTTCTGGTCCAGATCCTCCGTGGCGATGTTTTTCAGAACATCTGGGAAGAGCTGTGATACGTCTTTGCCCAGCGTCATGGCCATGATTGTCTTCTGTATGGCTTCCTTTCTTTCGTATGCATATTGTGATCTGAAGAACCTTGTCAGACTATGTATGCCAGAGCATGTCGACCCATCAGCTTACACAAGCCCTGCTCTCAGCTCAAAGGTCTCGCCCTTTCGAGGAGGCGCCAACGCGCTCCTCATCCGGTTCATCGCCATGATACGTGGCTATATGTGGATCACCGCAGGCAGGGTGAATAGACGATGGAAAGGGTCAGTGGCAGTTATCGACGAACGGTCATACCGTCAAGTTGAAGGATGTGCGAATGCTATGTACTTCGCTGACGGAGACGGAGTGTTGCTGCGAGCGTCGAGAGTATGTAACCATTCCAATGCAGAGGACTGCGTCTCGAATAGTCTCATGCTCCTCCGACCGGCGGGCGCACCCCGATCCCGCCAAGACTCCAGCGCCCGCTCCTGCCTTTAATTCATACTCCCGCATCTTGAGCATACACACAATCGCTAGACGACTCCTCCAACAACATTCGACTTTGATGGCTCTACCGCTACTCTCAAGATTGATGACCGTCCCATGTTTGACCACGACATAATTCTAGGCTCATCTCACACAACGATACTAGCGCGTATATTTTGCCCGGCTGACATACTTGGAGGCACAGAAGAATGGCTGGCAGGTGTAAGATTCGTGTAGTCCAGCACGGCAGATCGAACAGGTATCACACGGGCTAACGCCATTGCAACGGAAATGCTGTCTGTTCAACGATGTCAGTCGAGGAAGGCGCATCGGGTCTTACAGCCAATGGTACATGATGAGGCAAGCTACCTTGCTGGGTACTCAGGCAAGCCTCCAAGAACGTTCTTCGAGCATAGTCACTTTGCAGCTTACGCAACTCAAGGAACTCTTAATTGCCACATGCACACATGTTTAGCCTAACAGCCTCTGTCGGCCGTTGAGCTTTTGTTCGTGAAGTCATTGAATGGTCTTTTGTACTCGACACGTCAACCTGACCGCAGGGGTCCGACCAACTGGTATAACCTCCTTTCTATCGCGTATCTGCGAGACCTCATGTCATCATGTCTCATCTAAAGAACATACTTGAAGTCAGGACGATTGTCTCCTGCAACCCAAATCTGGTCAGCACTCATGCCTTGGTGCATGTTGTCTCGTCTACCACTGGCTCTGAGTCTGTTTTCTCGTCGCAACATGAGGTGCATGAAAATAGTGCCACCGAGCAGACAGACTAGTTGATAAGCCAGCACGGTGCCATGACCCTGCAGGAATGTTAGCTGTGGTCCCGACATCTGGAAGGTGACTGACAGTGTAGTATTTGGGCTTCTCGCTCTTCAGATAGATGTTGGAGCTCACGACACCGTTCAGATTGCCCCACCCAACGATGATACCAATGCATACACCTCGCTTGTACACGCCTTCGAGGTTGTTCGAAGCCCATGTGAGCGTGTTTGGTACGGCCGGATAAATACCCATCGCTCCGAGGAAAGTGCCAGCATATTGGATTTGCGGGTTCGTACTGCCAATCAGCATGCAAAACCCAACGATGCCGATGGTGACGGTGACCATATTGCAGTAGCCTCTCCATCGTGTCCTGTCTGCCACCCAACCCGTAAAGATGGTCAACGCTGCAGCACAAGCGTAGGGTGGGACCGAAAGAAGCTGAGCCTGTGTGCCGGCATAGCCCATGGCAACGAGGATAGTAGGCAAAAAGAGCGAGAATGAGTACAAGGGACAAAGAGTTCCTGTACATGATTGTTAGTAAGAGCCAGATGCCCGGAGAGGCTCACTTACCCATATAGATAAATGCATAGCCCCATGTTTTCCAGTCCTTAAGCGCAGCAAAGATGTGACGCTTGTCGTACTCCTCACCTGTAGAAGACTGCTTGTCTTCTGCGAGACGCCTTCGGACTCGGATCCGCTCGTCCGGTGTAAGGAAAGTTGCTGTATCAGGCCAGTTGAACACCAACCACCAACAGAAGCAACCGACGAACATGGTTGCAAGACCCTCGATGATGAAAATCCATGCCCAACCCGGCTTACCTCCAACGCCGTCCATTGTAGCGATGGCGGCAGCAAGAAGACCACCGAAGGAGCCGGCCAATGCAGCAGCTGAGAAGAAAATGGCAGCTCGAATTCCGAGCTCCGATCTCTTGTACCAGCAAGAAAGATAGTAGTTGACACCTGAAGAGTGTTAGATCACCAGCAAGGGCTATGCCAGCTAGACAGTCTCGTGGGGCCACGTACCAGGGAACAATCCAGCCTCAGCCAATCCAAGGACGAATCTGCACGCCAAAAGGCCTCCGTAACTGGTGACTAACCCCATCATAGTCATGATGAATCCCCAGAGCAGAATAATGGCAGTGAAGAAGACTCTTGGCGTCATTCGCTTGAGCAAGACGTTCGTGACTGGTTCTGCCAAAGCGTAGGAGATAAAGAAGATTGTGAGGGTATTGTTGTAGTCGTGCCCCGTCATGTTGAGACTCTCTTCCATACCTGCAACGCGAGCATTGCCAATGTTTGATCGATCAAGGAAAGAGAGTAGATAGAGCAAACAGAGCCATGGGATGATCCAACGGTCGACCTTCCACAGCAAAGCTTTGTCCTGCAGCAGTAGTCAGTGACAGATGTACCATACATGGTGGGCTCCCACATACGATCTTCGCGCGCTCCTCAGGCGACTTGCCCGCGTCAGGATCAGGCAGTTCATAAAGGCTTTCGGCTCTGCTATTAACAGATGCATGGGAGCCTCGACGCTCGACTTGTGCATCTAGCTTCTTTTCATTGTCGCTCGAGCTCGGCGAGCGCTCCCGACCAAGCATTGTGCAAGATTGAAAGAGGGAGCAAAAAATGGTAGACACGCTGGTACCAGAAAGAGGTAGAAATCTTCTCAGGAAGGGAGAACCATCCCAACATATTATACGCCATTTCCTCATCTACCACAAACTGCCGGCATGCCAGGACGCCGTATTTTCCGCGAAGAACCATGCCTCACACCACTACAATAGCGTGCTCTAGACCTAGTCTTATCATCCCGAGCTAGTGTAGATGTGGGATGTCCCCAGGATGTCCGTGGGTCACTCCGTGATTTGGACGAGAAGGCCGGGGAAATGAAAGGTGGGAGGATTTGAGCCAAGCCAGCCACATTGACTTGGCAGCCCCTACAGCAACGCCTGACACATGGCCAAGCATTTCTTGATGGACGCCAATACCACATTCTGGCTAAAAGGCGTATTGGAAATCTCGGTCTTCCATACATGTTCCATTCGCTCCACAGTACCGCGCATCGAAGGATATCAAATCGAGCTTTGATTGAGATTGGAAGGAATATAAGTTGTGCTGCTGTGAGGACAAGGAAATGGAGAAGACGTCAAGTTGACATCCTGCCACGCCAAGCTGCCAAGGACCGATGAGCCGCTCTAATTCGACATTAGAATTCGATCTTACGGTGGCAAGCCGCCTTGACAGAGTCCATATCGGCTTATCACTCTCAACAGGAACCTGTATGACCCGGCTAAATAAACATTCCTTCACTTGTACATGGACCTCGGTCTGAAACACAAAATCTTCGTGTTTTGCTGCATCTGTCCATCGGCGCCCAGGACAGTGCCTTTCTTGGGGCGGACGTGCTGCAGCTGAAACTGGACTGACTTCTTGCTGACATTATTGCGGTTCGCCTTTCACCCGGTGTTCTGGTTAGGGTAAGATACGAAGCTCACCCGGGCCAATGGCTCTAGTATCTATCAATGATTCTCGGAGTTCAAGGGCTTATCCTGCTCCGGATCCACTCTCGCCCCTGTGCGTCCCCAGATGAGAAGCCTCGGTCGTTGTTGTTGACTATCCTTTGACGTTCACACCTGCTTCTATCGATGTTCGGACCCTTAACCCGGATGTCCTCTGGTGACAAAACTTACTGCTATACTTATTCAAGGCTTGCATATGCAATTGGTACCAGTAAGTTGTACAGCCGTTCCGCTAGACTGGGAGACGATACAAACGACCTGGGCCGTTTGCAAATACATGCTGCCAAGTGCTCAAGATTTCGGCTCCCATGTGGTGCGCTATCTCACAGGCGACCACTCAAACATGGACTTCATCGACCTTGGCACAAAAGTACGTAAAGTCCCCTCTATTTGTAATGATGAGGAGTAGGACACCGATGACAGCTAGAGATTGTCAACTTTAATCGAGCCGCTCTCGCCTATGTCGGAATAAGGTACCCAACAAGAACAATGACCTTGCTGTTCTCTATTCACGGTTCTGACATGCCGGAATTCAACTAGGCATGAGCTCTTACAACCCTGATTTGATCTCAGTGCGTTCCTTCGGACCCTACGACGCCTGAAGTGTGCATGTTGCACGAAACATTGCAAGGCCTTCAGCGTCAGCAATGAGAACAGTCTTCGATAGCCTAACGTGAATTGGGCTCCGAGGACATGATGTCCCATGATATGTGGACTTGCCACAACCTTTGGGAATGTCAGGCTGTCTAATCCACGCGCGATGCTCAATGGATGTCGTATGGGATTGTTGCCTATCACCGACGGCTAGATTCTCCTATGTCTATACGGTCAATCAGGACCCCTGAATTGCCCGCTCAGCGTCTACAACTCGCTTTGGCTGACTGCCACTGCGCGATACATACCACCCATAGGCAGTTGAGATAGAGAAAACCAAAGTCGCCTGGCGTGGGTTCGGCCTCTGCTTAAATCTTCCTCCTTGAATGAGCTTGCCTCATGTCAGACAGAGCCGCCACACGTAGCAAGTCGGAACAACGAAATATACATTTTCTGCAAGGCGAACGATGTTTTGGGTTCTTTCAATTCGGCACCAGCCAGCAAGGAGGCTCTGGTGAATGTGAAAACAATTGTGCTCGGTATACACGAAAACCTGCTCGCGGACGAATCCCCTCCCTTAATATCATGACTGTCGGCTTCTTGTGCAGAATCTCTCGTTATGCTTGTCAAATATTCATAGGCAGGATAGCCAGAATTGCCACATCTTATCAGATCTTGAGGGCCATCTCATTCAGCGGTGCGGCACATGTTGGTCTGGATGAGCATGCGGCTCTGATACTTGTGTAGATGGGTCAGGAAGACTCGAGGATACCAACAATCGTGAGAACTGTATCTACTCTATACCAAAGATTCACGTTGTTCCCAAATGTTCTTTAAAGTTGCCTTATCTCCCCACGCCTGCGGCATCAGATTTGTGGTGCCAGTGAATTTAGCGTTGGCCGCTCAGGGTCGTCGTCAACGCGTGCTACTATGCGGACTCGTGTTGGACTTGCACAACTTTTGCGTTCACCACAACGACACAACGACCTGACCAATCCTCTCCGGCCCTCTAAACGTCTGTAAATCGAAGCTCGAACCCCTCGGACGACTTCGTTGTCGCCATAGTTGCACGCTACGCATCTTGCAATCCACCTGCCATCCAATCTCTAAGTAAAGCCTGACGGAACATCCGGGAACAGATCAACCTCTGGAGTCCGCAGGCGAGAGCCCGGCTACTGCGATATATCTGTTGGACTTCGCAACATGTCTCAAGGAGGGCTCACAAGGCGGCGCGGCGCTGGAATAGCACTGGAGAATACTGACGAACAATCGTCATCACGGGTTGCTTCCCCAGCACCAAAAGATAATGCCTACGATCGAACGCCCGAAACAGGACGCGAAGTCGGCGAGAATGGGCACATTGTTGCGTATGATCCTAGGGACATGAGCGAGAGCGCAGAGCGCAACAAACAGCCCAAGCTTACACTCATGGAAGAAGTCCTGTTACTCGGCCTGAAAGACAAGCAAGGTTACCTGTCATTCTGGAACGACAATATCTCGTACGCCCTCAGAGGGTGCATAGTGATCGAGCTTGCTTTTAGAGGCAAGATCAGCATGCAGAAGGACTCTTCGAGAAGACGCTTCATGCTAGCAGACCGTGTGATAGAAGTGATTGACGACGGCCAGACAGGCGAGGTTCTGCTAGACGAAGCCTTGAAAATGATGAAATCAAGCGAGAAGATGAGCGTGAGCTCGTGGATAGACCTCATGAGTGGTAAGGCCGAGCTGCGTAGGTGCAGGTCGCAGGAAACGAGGCTGACATGACGGCAGGCGAAACGTGGAATCTGATGAAGATTGGCTATCAACTCAAACAAGTACGAGAGCGGCTGGCAAAAGGCCTGGTCGACAAGGGCATTCTAAGGACCGAGAAGCGCAATTTCCTCCTCTTCGATATGGCAACACACCCTGTTGTCGATTCAGGGGCCAAAGACGAGATCCGTAAACGAGTGCGGAACATATGCTCGAATAGAACCGTCGTCCTACCGCCCTCTCAATTCCTCCCTGCCGAGCTGGACTTCCGATATCTTCGAACAATTGCAATGGTCTGCGCCAGCTATGCTGCAAACGTATTGGAAAACGCTCTGGTGACGATGGGGCATGAAACGAGAGAAAGAGCATTTGCACACGTCGACGAGTTGCTGGCAGAATACAGCCAGTATCCGTTCGCGAAGAGACAGGCAGGTGCACAAGGTATCGGCGCAAACCTGTCGCAGGCCGTGACAGACGAGGTCGAGAAGAACAAAGACAGAGAACTACAGCTTGAGGTGAGTCAACTAGCCGCTGAATTCGTCGTTCTCTTGCTGATATGCGCCAGGTCGTTGCCGCCTGCTTAAGTGTCTTCACCAGACTCGATTCACTGCTGTGATCACGGACGTACCTCACGATACGACCTATGCCAGTCGGTCCTTCCAGCTTGTTGTGCAAACACAGTGGATCGGTCGACGCCGGTAGAGCATGCAGTGCAATCAATTGCTTTCCAGGCCGCCAGGCGAGAGTGTGTCTTCAGTGCTGTCGCGTGACAGGTCACCAACACTACCAGAAGGTCGCTCGTGGTCATCCGGCGGCCACTGCAGTTTGAGCTCTAGCATCGCGACGCAGAACGCTGTATGACCATTTATTAACCAAAAACCTAATCAAGGTATGGCCCAAATCTCAGACCATATCTTCTGCTACGGCGCAGAGAAAGATCATGTCAGTATGGAAGGGGCGACATCTCATCGGATTTGAGCACTTCGCAGAGGTTTCCCAGCTTGCATGATGGACATGATGCACACCAATGAAAGCATTGCAACACGTGCAAAAGCAGATCTCAGGGCGCGAACTACTCCTCGATAGGCGTCGTCCGCCCGGGGATTCAGCGGCAGCCTCCAAATTTACCCCACCTCTACCACTCGTTTTTCTGGCCGGTTCTAACGACGAGTCACTCTCATCAGCTAATGAAATGCCACGCCGTCATGGCTGTTGTTGCCCTCGCACAAGAGCTACACCACTTCTTTTGTCTGCCTACTGAATCTGATACTGTTAGCTAACACTTCTGGTTGTCGCCTATAGCAATTGAGAGAATACACTGTTTCGCGACTGTTTCCCTTCCTTCTTTCATCGGCACAAGTTTACCCAATAGCTCACAGCATTCCTTGAGCATTGCATCTGCTTGATACTCACTGTTCAGCGTTCGCACCACATTACGACGAGCTTGACTGCGCATTCATCCTTGTGCTGTACTAACATTCAAACCCAACCTTACACACACTAGGCAGAAGACCATCTGGCCCAGACACCACGATTCTGTCGCGTGCCGAGTTACAGAGTACGACCGTCATCACTCGATAACCCGAGCCTCCTCTTAAATATCCAAGCAATCGCAGCCCCGTCCGAGACCGTCAAACCCTCGGCACACACAGCTTGAGAAAGCGTCAATCGAACTGACAAAGCAAAAGGCTACGAGCAGAGGGACAGTGCGAAGAGACTTGACAATACCAGCCTGAACGAAGTCGAACCCCAGACCAATAGCGACAGACAAAAGGCACGGCTCAAGCCAACAGCGGGTCAGCCACAAGCCGAAGCAATGGACGTCCACTCAGCGCAATTCGACACCCCCAACATCCGTGCTTCAGAAGCAGTTCTAGTCCTCCACAGCAGCGCCGAGATCGATGCCCCTGCCTCGATGGTCTTTCGCACTCTTCGCAACACTGAAACATGGCGTGACTGGAACAGATTTGTGCCCAAGGTCAACATCACATTCCAACCGCCCGAAGAAGACTCGGCTACTGCAGCTGAGATCCAGCACATCGTGCGCAACACGAGCATCGCAGGCAGCTTCTATAGCGACCTCACAGATGGTGGTGTGGGGCAACGTAGACCACGCAGTCCAGACGAACAGCCCCCACCACGCTTTCGGCTAAACAGCATATCAAGTCAAATGAGCGAGACGTCTCAAACAAGCACCGGGGACGCTCCGCGTCAGAGTTCAGAAAGTGTTGACCCACTCAGCACGAACGGAACATCTGCACCCCCAACCACAACAGCAGACACCCCGACGCGCAAAAGCGGCGCCCAACTATTTCAAGAAACTCAAGAACGCCGTCGGTCCTCCATCGCCAACGGCCAAGAGCCCGCTCCCATCGTCAACAACATCGTAAACAGCGACAGCCACCGCGCCTCGCTCTCCATCCCAAGCTCCCCGCGCAGCCGCCGCGGCTCAAAACAACAAGAGCGCAGACAATCCAGCGTGGCCGCGAGCCAAAAAGCCGCCGAAAAGACGCACCGCGCCCTGATCAACATGTACGGCGAGCCCAGCGTGCGGCTGCAGATCCGCACGAAAATGACCTTCTTCGTGCGCATGAAGCCGTCCAGCCCGTCGGAGCTGACCGAGACGAACATGGTCGTGACGGACGTCTCGCGGCCCGACGACCCGGTGCTCGAGAGCGGGACCACGGCCCTCACGCGCTCCAAGACGCACAACCTCGAGCGCAGCGGCCTGTACCGCGTCATCTGGACGACGGACAGCGAGGGCGCGTCGCTGTTCAACGTCAGCGCCATCTTCAGCGGGTCCAAGATGCCCAAGTACTTGCTGCAGGGCGAGCGCGTGCACGAGATCGAGCCGACGGGGCCCGAGAGCTGCGTGTACCGCACGTGGGAGTGCCAGAAGGGCCGCGCGGCCAAGACGGTCAAGAAGAAGTATGGCGAGTACTTGCAGCAGATGTTTGAGGGGTGGGCGCGCGGCTTGAAGGATTTTTGCGAGGGCTTGCATGCGCCAAAGGTTGCGAGGAGGGATTTTAGTATCAGCGAATGATCTGGTGGTTGTGGATGTAAAGAGGATTTGAGTTGATGGCTCTTAGAAAGAAGCAACGCGAAGGCCAGGTCAAATGGGTGAAGACGATCGTGTTGGATGCTGGCTTGATCTTGACCTGAGCCTTTTCGGCGAGCCAGCGAGCAAGTACATGGGAGCCATGAGTCGGTCTGCGGGTCTTTGGCGAAGACACCACTGCTAGGTAGTGCATGATGGCCGATTAGCCTGAATCGCAATAGCTGTCGTCACAACATACGTTTTGAAACATTAGATCGTCTGTCTTATGCTGCAGCTGGTAGGCTATGTGACCAGCACAGGCAGGGATCCAGCTCGGAAAGGACAATGTGGACGGTGCTGAGAAGCATGAGAAGTAGAGACAGTGTTATTTTTGGCGTCGTGCCAAAGCTTTGTCTTGAGTGTAGATTCAATGTCCCTCCCTGACTAGCGGACCTCGGGGTGTGTGTCGCATCAATATCACGACCCTTCACGATGAGTGGGCTACAATGATCGATTGAAAGGACAATGTGAGACACGAAACTGCTCAAAGGTACGCATTAAAGCTCATGGACCACTTTGAAGCCCTGTACAAGCGCTGGACTAAATATATATCTACCATACCATGCCATTTTTGATCGTGCATCAACCCTCGCTAATGTATAAGCACATGAAACACCTCTTCCGCAGCTCGACCATCCACACACTGCTCTAAGACCAACACATACTCAAGTGACAGTAGCCTCGCGGTCGCTGATAAAGCATGCCACACACCGTGAAAATCCTAAAATTGCTCAATCGACTCAAACCGCAGTCTCCTCGCTACCGCGGAAACTGTCGCTTTTTTCAGGCGATCGTACTTGTCGGTTCCTGAATCTGAAAGACCTCTGACTGCCAGGAGATGCGAACCCGGCTTTCACAAAGTCACCAAAGTTGTTCTCTGGAATGCGCAGATGCTAGTTGGCATCCATTGGTTTCCTTCCGACCATGAGGTACATGGGTGTGAACAGCTTCTCTTTGCCGCCGGCGACCAAGCAATCAGCAGCCTTCGCCAGGCTGTCGGCTGTCTTCTGTGTGCCCTTTGGCATCACGCCGAGGCTTTCACCGACACCAATGAATTTGTGAACGGCACCACGTCCCCACCACGTCATTCGTCCGACTGTGAAAAGATCACCCAGACTGCGAACGTGCTTCAGCTCACCCGCTAGAGGATAATACCACGGCACCACATCTGACCTTTCGGCTAGATCTTCGTGGTGTAGCAGCTCAAAGCCTGCACCTCTGATTGCGGCAAGACCTTCTGAGACCTTGACCATGTTGGAGATGCCGTCTCCCTCTTCGATACCTAGTCGAATCTGTCGGTGACGCGGGTTGTCGTTGTCGTAGTTGTCGGTCATCAGCCATTCGTAGACACCGAAGACACCACCCGGCTTCAAAGCCTTGTAAATCTCTTCATACACACCCTGCAGGCGAGGAGCGTGTACTGTAGCCTCGATGGCGTAGACTGCGTCGAAGGTGCCAGCGAAGGATTCGGGCATTTGCATGAAGTCGCCCTTGACACCCAGAAACTTTGAGCCCACGCCAGCCTTCTCTGCGTATCTCGCGGCTCTTTGCAGTTGGTAGTCGTTGTTGTTAAATCCAACGACGTTGCAGCCGGCGAACTTGATCATTTCTCGAGCAGGTCCACCAACACCACAGCCAACATCGAGAACCTTTGCGTTCTCTTTCAGACCCATCTGCAGAGCGAGGTAATGTTCGTGCCGTGCTATGGCCTGGTAGAAGCCCTCGCCAGCAGCAAAGCGACAGAAGTGGAAGGATGTGCCCCAGCCATACTCATAGAGGTCGGTAGCCAGGTTGTAGTAACTAGTTGTTGTCAGCGTGGGTTTGAGCAGAACAGGAAGGACTCTGCATACTGTCTCGTCAAAGTGGCATATTCATCTCGTCGTGCCTTTCGTACTTCTTCCGTCTCTTCGTCAGCCAGCTTGCCGTCCCAGTGCTTGAAGTACTCGTCTACAGCGGCTTTCTGAGCAGCAGCATCTTTGTTTCGCATGGCAAAGAAGCCACCACGTGCTTCTGCAGAGGTGCCGTGCAACGATTTGTTGAAGGCAGCATCTCGTTCCTTGTCCTCCTTTTCGAGGATGTGCTTCGGGGTGGTGTCAAGTGCAGTCTGAGCCATGTTGAATGCTGGCGGACAAGATGCAGGAACCAAAAGAAATATGCTACACAAGAACAAGAGGCGACCAGGAGTGAAGTGAAGGTTGGTCTTGGTGTAAGCTGGGGCACTTAGACTGTTGCTCCGTACTCGTGCTTTCCTCTCAGACCGGCACGGAATCAACGCTTTCCATGTGGTGTTTCTGCAAGCGCAGGTTCGCCGCCCAAAATTTTGATGGGGCTTCGGGCTTGCCCCCTGTCGCCCTTGCAGATCCGAGATGGAACTTGCATGTGCCCATGCCGGGCTCGTGCCTTCCGTTGAGTGCCCCCACCCGAGCCTGGACGAAAGCCTGAGGCAGTCAATTCTTCTCCTCGCTTACCTAACCACATCCAGTGTTCAGTGGTGATAAGTTTCTGCGTCACTGCCACCTGCACTGCTATCTTCTCTTCTAGTAACTACCAACAATCTGCAATGCCTCCTCCACAGATCAAGCAAGACCTGAACAGGTCGGGATGGGAGACTACAGACTTCCCATCCAGTTGCGAAAACTGTCTGCCCGACAACCCCTACGTGCAGATGTTGAAAGAAGAACACGGCGCCGAGTGTAAACTGTGTACTCGCCCATTCACCGTGTTCCGGTGGAAAGCCGATCGCACAGCTAGAACGAAACGAACCAACATATGCCTGGCATGTGCCCGGCTCAAGAACTGTTGCCAATCCTGTATGCTGGATCTGTCCTTTGGTCTGCCACTCAGCGTGAGAGACGCCGCGTTGAAGATGGTTGCGCCGGGCCCAAACAGCGAGATCAACCGCGAGTTCTATGCGCAAGAGCACGAGAAGGAGATCGAGGAGGGTAGAGGGGCTATAGAGGGTTACGAGAAGACCGATGAAAAGGCACGCGAGCTTCTTCGTAGACTAGCTAACAGTCAACCATATTACAAGAGACAGAGACAGCTCGAGGCCGGCGAAGAGGAGAAGCAGCCCGAACAGAAGCAGATTGGCTATGGACCCGGTCCGGTGCGCACATCAGACACCAAGAAAGCTGCTATGACAGGCATTCAACCACGCAAAGGACCACGACCTGTTGCAGGAGCGAGACCCCCACAACCAGACGACTGGCTTCCACCGCGAGACCCCAACGTTGTTTCGCTCTTCGTCACCGGTGTCGAGGATGACCTCCCCGAGCATGCCATCCGCACCTTCTTCACACAGTTCGGTCAACTGCGATCGCTCGTTTGCTCGCATCGATCACACTGCGCCTTCATCAATTATGCGACGAGGGACGCCGCCGAAAAAGCTGCCGCCGAGTGTCAAGGTAAAGCGATCATTCAAGGCTGTCCACTTCGCGTTCGGTGGGGCAAGCCCAAGCCTCTCGACAACACCGACCGTGATCAGAGGTTGGAGTGGGCGAAAGAGGGCCGACAGACGGCTGCAGGAGCTACACAGCCCGGCCAAAAGACGATTGCCGGTGCTGGGCAGGGCGGTATGGTTGAAGCTGCGCCAGAGGAAGAGAGCAACAATTACATTGTCGCTGCTCCGCCGGGAGCTGAGCAGCCGAAGTATGCTAGTCTGGCAGGTGACTGAGATGACAGGGCCGTTCGTCGTCTTTAGCGTGGCGTTGGGTGGTCTACATGAAACTCGGCCTGTCGAAGGTGGTGATGGTCGATAGCATGCAACAATGACATTTCAGTCTCAGCTGCAACCTCCTCCAAAACTGACTTTCACTTTCCCCCCTGGCGCTCTCGGGTTCTTGACTGTATCGTTCTCTCCTCTTTCCGTGTGTTCGTGTATGTTCAACTTATAGGTGTCTGATTGACCCTCAACTTGCTGTCCTTGCACAATGTTCTTAGTCAAGACCTCCACGACGCCTTCAGCGTGTTCAATGGCGTCCGTTGCTTCCTTTGATGCTGGGTCTAGCGATCGCCCCTTCTCGAACCCTCCCCTTGCTTGATGGCGGGCAGCATGCATCATTGCCATGTCACCTGAAGACCGTCAGTTTCTGCAGAGGACTGGATCGAAGGACTCACCTTGAAATGCTATCCTGGTAGCCCGTAGGACATGCCTGTACGCTGCAAGTGCCATGGTGGTTGCTTTGTACGGAGAAAGTGGTGCTTGGCAGAAGCAGAGATAGTGTACAGACTTCGAGGAATACAAATATGCCCACTCGTGTTTCGCAGATGTCAACCTGTAATGCGCAGAGGCGAGCAGCAGCAATGTCGCAGATGTCCATATGCAGTTAGTCTCTTTCACCGGCTCGACCTCGGACCACTTATGCGCTAAATAATTTTCGAGAAGTTCCAGTTGAGTGTCTCTGCCCTTCAACCTCCTACTTTCAGACAAGTACCATAAGTCAGCCAGCTTCACACTCACCATGGCTGCCACCGACACCGTTCCCGCCCCAACGGGCTTCAAGCCCTCCGATGACTCTAACCCTAACTTCCGCTCCATCTCCTCCATCACCCCTGGTGTAAACCGCACCATCGAGCCCGTCGGTCCAGCCTTCATGGCCTTCGCCCGCCGTAAGCGTCTCGGCCGCACCTTCTCCGAGGACGAACGTATTCAACAACAGAACAAAGTCAAGAAGGTCGAGGACGAAGACGATGGCGAGATCAGCGAGGAGGAAGACCCGCTCATGCTACAGCGGGACGCCAAGGACTGGCGTGGTCAGGACCACTACGCCGTTCTCGGTCTGAGCAAGTACAGGTGGAAAGCAACCGACGACCAGATCAAGCGAGCACACAGGAAGAAGGTGCTCAGACATCACCCGGACAAGAAGGCCGCCGCGGGCGAGAGCGACACCGATTCCTTCTTCAAGTGTATCCAGCGAGCCAACGAGATCTTGACCGATCCCGTCCGTCGACGACAGTTCGACTCCGTTGATGAGAAGGCGGACCGCGAGCCACCGTCGAAGAAGGAAGTCCAGAAGCCCGGCGCCTTCTACAAGAAATGGGGTGCCGTCTTCGCCTCGGAGGGTCGATTCTCCAACAAGCAGCCCGTTCCCGGCCTGGGCAACGACAACAGCACCAAGGAGGAGGTCGAAGAGTTCTACGATTTCTTCTACAACTTCGATTCTTGGAGGACATTCGAGTACCTCGATGAGGACGTCCCAGACGACAACGCCGACCGAGACCACAAGCGTCACATCGAGCGAAAGAACAACAACGCCCGCCGCAAGAGAAAGTCCGAGGACATTGCTCGTCTGCGCAAACTGGTCGATGATTGTCTAGCTGGCGACGAACGCATCGCTCGATTCAGGAAGGCCGAGAAGGCCAACAAGAACAAGAAGCGAGACGAGGCCGAAGCACTGGCCAAGAAACAGGCCGAGGAGAAGAAGGCACAAAAGGAAGCTGAAGAGAAGCGCAAGCAGGAAGAAGAGACCAAAGCCAAGGCCGACAAAGAGTCGAACAAGAAGGCCAAGGAGGCGGCCAAAAGTGCTGCGAAGAAGAACAAGCGTGCTGTCAGGGGCTCCGTCAAAGACGTCAACTACTTTGCTGATGGCGAGCCCGCCGCCCAGGACATCGACAACTGTCTCAGCGATGTGGACAAGATCATCGCGGGTATTGATGTTGACGAGCTCGCCGATCTGGTGAGCAAGCTGGATGTTGCTGGCAAGGATGGCTCCAAGGTCAAGGCCGTTTTCACCATCAAAGCCGCTGAGATGGCCGGCACTGGCAAGGTGAGCGAGAGTGACCTTAAGTTCTTCAAGTGATCGCTGTCGGTCGATAGTGAGCTTAAGTGTCCAGCTTCGCAGGGCGCCATTGGGCAACTAAATGCATAGCGTAGGTTCAGAGCAGAAATAGACTGTTTTTCCTAGTCTTAGCTATACACATGGCCCGGTGTCTTCACATACTCTTCATCTTTTCCACGTTTCAGACCACCATGCACTGTCTTCCGAGCTTGCCAACGTGTTACTCCACTCTTGTGCAGAGCCTCATCGTTGAAGGACGAAGGTGCATAGATCTGGCAAAGATGCCATTTATTTCGACGTGCTGCGTTCGTAAAGCTGACAGCTAACCCCAACGTGTCAGGTATGAACGAGCCACCAGGTTCGAGTCTCCCGACACGAAGGTGTGTCTTGATATAACAGACCCCTGTCGCTCACTAGACCAGCGGCTCTACCTACCAACTCCCTCGACCCCAAGTTTCATGAGAACCGCAGTAGGCCTCACATGAGGGACTTACAGCGCCTGTCTTGCAAGTTTCAAATGCCACCCCCAACAGCCATGGCACCGAACACTTACACCCTTACATTCCTCGGCGACCTCATGCTAGGCCGCCTCATCGACCAACTCCTCCCAGACCACGTCCACGAACCGGAAGAGTCTCGCCACGTCGTCAGCTTCCGCCGATCACACACCCATCTCCAGAACTACAACCACGCTACCCCATGGGGCAACACCCTCAGTCTGCTCAAGGCATCCGACCTCGTCCTCGGCAACCTCGAGACAGCCGCCACGACACACGACACGAAATGGCCCGACAAGGTCTTCAACTACCGTATGCACCCCGCCAACATCGCGTGTCTGAAGGTAGCACGCGTCGACTACGTCAGCTTGGCGAACAACCACACCCTGGACTTCGGGCGGGAGGGCTTGTTCGAGACGGCCAAGGTCCTCGAGCAGGCCGGCATCGCGTGGGCGGGTGCCGGGCGCACCACGGCCGAGGCAGAGACGCCCGCTGTCTTGAGATTAGAGCGCCGCCCTGCCTCTGTCTCTGCTGGGGATGGTTTCCCGGCACACGAGCTCCACCTCTACTCGTTCGCCGATCATCCGAGAGATTGGTCGTCTGTGCCAGAATTCAATCTCCTGCGGTACGACGCCGCCAGCCGGGCCAAACTGAAGAATCAACTAACGAAGGAACATCCTGAACTCCATCCAGACCCATCCCTGAAAGTCGTCTCCGTGCACTGGGGCCCAAACTACGCGTGGGAGCCCGACGGAGACATAAGATCTATGGCGCATTTCTTGGTCGACGAGTGCGGCGTCGATATCATCCACGGCCACTCTCCTCACCATGTCCAGGGCGTGGAAGGACGGAAAGGCAAGCTCATCATCTACGGCTGTGGCGACTTCGTGGACGACTACGCCGTCAACTCTCAGTACCGCAATGATCTCAGCGCCGCATGGAATGTCAGTGTCAGAGAGTCTGCTGATGGGACGCTGGAACCGAGTAGGTTAGAAGTGTTTCCGAATAGGATCAAAAGCTTTCAGGCAGGGCTTTTGGCGAAGGAAGATGATGATCACGGGTTCGTTTGCGATCGCGTTCGAGCGCTGAGCACGAAGTTTGGTACGGTTGTTGAATCGGAGCTGGGTGACGAGGGACAGCTCATCGTCGACTTGCAGAAACAATCATGACATGATGCTGAGACGGCAGGCTGAGGGATATGTCAGTGCAAGGTCACACGCTACTCTCGGCCAGGTCGGTGTCCTGGCATCTGTGCACGCCATCGGCCGTTAGTGTCGACCCCTACGTTGGGCTCCTCAGTTAGGCCCTGGCTACATCACATTGTTCACTTCCTGTTCCTTGCGTAACATTGTGGAAGCAGAGAGATTGCGTAGGGAACAGACTAAGGAGCGCCTCTGCCAGGGGATGGACCGACACAACGAGGCCTTCAATGAAGTGGCCAGGCGTAGGATCGCATGTTGAAGCGTACAATGCTCACGAGCAGGATATGGACTGGGGTGGTCAGCGGGGTCCTTCCGGCCATAACATGCCAAAGCATCAACAAAAGGGACGAGCTTTGGACAACTGTGTAGTTCATGCTCCGTGCACGCTGCTTGGATTCTTGCACAAGTTGCCATTGACCACACCGCGTGTGATTGTCAATCCATTCGATTGTTCAACGGCAGATGCAATCCGACCGGTAGCTGCGGGTCGAGATGACCTACCAATCTATATGTTCGTCTTTGTACTCTGGAGAACTGGCTTGCTAGACTTGGGAGTCTCTACATCTTGCTTTTCAGTGTTTCATGCAACTTCTTCAATTCGTCCATCTCGACCGTTTGCTGTGGCCAGCCAATCCCGAGACCTTGCTGTTGGTCTGGCTTCGGTATCACATGGAAATGCACCTGGTCCGTGTCAGCGTTTGACTGTCTACTGCTTGAAGCATCCGACTAAAGGCAGCCTGTAGCAACAAGATAAGAGGAGCCATACGTGATCAACCTCTTGATGTGCCAATCTCCCGTTGTTCTGCAGCACATTGTAGTTCTCGGCTCCTAGTGCAGCGGCAATCTTCTTTGCGACTGGCAGGGATTCGGCGAGCTCATCGTCGGGGATATCGGTCAGCTTGACGCCGTGGGTTTTGGGGATGATGAGCTGTAGATTCAAGCGTACAGGTCAGCTCAATGTTTCATGCCAGACCTCGGGCAGGCGTCGCACGAGCGCATGGGTTAGAGCAAAGTCATACAGCGTGTCCCTTGGCTAACGGATTGATGTCGAGAAAAGCAAGGACTTTCGGCGAGTCGTAGAGCTTGAATGATGGGATGTCGCCTTTAACAGTACGTTAGCGTTGGGTCCTGTTTGTCGCTGTGGTCCCTGCAGACCTTTCACGATCTTGCAGAAGATACAGGAAGCCATTTTTGACATTGATAGACGGCACGATGACAGAGTTCAGAAAGTGCGAAATGTCAGGAGGAAGAATAGTATCAAGCTATTGCCTTCCGTCGACAACGATGTCAGTTGGAGCAGACGGATAATCGTAAACAATGTGAAACTGTCAGTGCGGGGATTCCCAGACGAGGCATCAGCATTGCTGCCTCGAACGCTAGTAGCCTCTAAGTGATGACTAAAGCATCGACGAAGCATTTGTGGTGCTCCAGCCATCATATACGGGGCTGTCAACGCTCATGAGACAAGCGCATCGTCATATCCAGCATCAGGCGGGTGTAATCAGTGAGCGCGTTGCTCGACTTCCATGATCCGTGGCCTTTGGATCAAGCATCTACCAAAGTGTGCAATTTGGATGCGGCATTACAGTACACATAAAAAGGTCCAGGATAGTTGTCTAGCTATGCAAATTCTTGTCCGCATCCATCACCTACTTTGAACACCACCCACCAAGCAAGCTTGCAGCTACTAGAACACCAGCCGATCAATTTCAATTCTCCACCAACATGCCTAAAGCTATCAAAGGTTGTCTCATACAGTGCGACCCTCCCCAGATGGCCATGATCGAGAAGATCGACAAGGAGTCTAACAGTGGATATGTGATCGAGCGGATTGATGATCGAACTTGTCTGGTCAAGGAAAACAAAGCAGATGAGTTGAAGGCCAGGGTCAAGACATTGATGGACAGGGCTATGGGGGCCGACGACGAGGAAGTTGTAGATCAGGACAGTGACCTGGACTAGGACACTAGGTCGGCTCAAACGTATTGGCTGAAGAAGAGGCGGGAGCCCAACGCTGCTCGACGAAAAGCCAGAAATCTAAGGAGGGAAGAAGGAAGGAAGCCCAGACAGGGCAACAGCTCACATGAGACCCAGTCATTGGAAGGGAGAGGCATCAGTGGATAGAGAGAGTTGTCGACGGACATGAAGGTGTTGGGCAGTACCTCCGAGGAACAAGTCACAGATGGGTGCGAAGCCGCATCGTTATCGGTCATCGAGCATTTCGAGGACCGAAGTGCGATGCAGGTGTCAAGATCTAGCAGCAGCGCTGAGTCGTGTCACTGAAGCACTCACGCCTGTAAACCATGAGTTGCATGCCGGACTCATGGCTTAAGAACATTTGATCTGCGACCCGAGGTTGGCGCTAACTATTGCGAGCATAATTGATGTTGCTCAGAAGCAACCTCTCTGGAAGAGTCAGTAGTGACATTGTCAGGATCGGCATACATGGCTTCATGGAACAACGATATTTCAAGGTACATCACAGGGCATTGAGCGTATTCCCCACGCATTGACGATCAGTAGTTAACTCGTAACTCGCCCAAAATCTCGAAAGCTCAAGTGATGCACGCGGAATTAAAGCCTGACTAAGATCGACAGAATAATTGCCCAAATAGAGTACGAAGATAGATAGCTACAGAGCTCGCGCCTCGTCAGACGGGGGTCAGTGTTGATATTACCGTGGGCAAAACAGACTACTTCTCCGTCGTTGGGTATCACGTTTGTTGTGCTCTTATATCTAGTGATGATCAACCTACAGTGGATGGATACAAGGTACACCTCCAATCTTCGGCGGCAATCATGCAACTTATCACCAGCATATCATCTCCGCCGATGTAACCAGGCAAGTGGTAGGCTCACTTCTGACCACTTCAAGCTCCACAACATCCTAGTATAGTCAACTCCAAGTAACAGTATAGAATGCGCAAAGTTGAACTCTCTTGCTAGAGCTTGGACCGGGATGTCGACGTGATCGGCGGTTGGACAATGTTTTATGGATATAGGTGAGGGGTGTCTGTCGCTGCGCTGGTGTAAAAACTCTCCGAAACATGTGGTTAACGTCAAGGGCACAAGGATTCCAAGCTTGCATGCGAGGATCTCGCCAATGGACAGTGATGTTCAATGGCCGTATTAGTTGATCGCATGGACCCTCTTATTTGATGAGCGAGGCTGAAAGATCGAAAGGCCCTGCTTGATTAGTTCGGAAGTACGGGCGGGGGCTACCGCACCTTTCCTGTTTATTATTTTCGGACTTTGCACATTCCGTGAAATCGTGAAATCGTGAAATCGTGTATGCTGCTTCCGCTATCGCTGTCGCTATCGCTATCCTCGTCCTTGCTATGCTACCGATAGCTATATATGCTGCCGCAGGTCGCTTAGGCGTTAGTAGTTAGGTATTAATATATGCCCGTAGTGTATACACGTTCCGGACTAAGTAGGTATAAGTAGATTTAGTACCTATCGCTTAATGCCTTCTTTACTTGTACGTAGCTATGCTAGCCGGTTGTCCTAAGGTTAATCTTAGCCTATTAGCTGTTAAGATTTACGACTTCGTCGTCTAATATAGTTAGACGCAAAAAGAGATTCTTACTTAGATTAATAGAGTCCGTAGTATTAAGTGCGGATATAACGTACTTAAGAAGTTTCTTAAAGTAGAAGGTATTATCTTAAACTAGTCTATAAAGAAAGGTCTCTACTAGGATAATAGGTTTATCTTATTAGTACAACGCGCTTATAAATAGACCCTATAAGATAACGAGAAGATTATATAGAGCTTACGATAGGAGCTCGCTTACGTAGTAGTTAGTGCTTAGCTTATCGAGTTTATATAACGGAAGTATAATTAGTCTTAAAGAGACCGTGCTATCGAGAATTAACTAGAGCGCCTTTAGCGCATAGAGGCTATTATCCTTAAAACTATTACGTTAGGCATTAGACGTAACTAGGGCTAGAATTATTTCTATACCTATCTTTAGGTACGCTATTTAGCACTTCGAGTACGAGAGAATTACGTTTAAAAGGTCCTTTACGATATTAATAATATATATAGACGTAATCGAAAGCCGAAATATAAGGTTATACGACGCTACGAAGCTATCTATAAAGGGCTAGATTACGTATAGTCTATTAATAGCTATAAGAAGTTTATAAACTTTAGTATCGAAGTCTACGCTGCGATAGACGCTTATTTAAGACGAATTATCTAGGTTTACGTTAGGGTCGCTAGCCGTAGGTAGGTCGCCGTCGTAAAGCAGTATATTTAGATAGTCCGTAAGTATAATATCGTCCCTTATCGTATTCGTTTTAATCGTAGATCGAAGATACCTTTTATTACTAATTTATAGTTTTAATTCTACGTTTAGCACCTCCGAGATATTAAAGTTCTTAGTAATTAGTCCCTTATAAACGAAAAGATACGAAAGCGCCTTCGAGAGTGCTTTATTTATAGAATAAGTATATAAAATATTCGAATTAAGAGTTTCTAGTCTCGGATTAAAAAGCATTAGTTAGTACCTTAGCTTATAAGTATACTCGCTATCTAGCATCCTCTATATACGTTACTAGCTAGGTTAAAGGCGTATATATATATTATAGGTAGAAGACGTCTTACCTAGCAAGTTAAAGCTTATAGGAAGGTTTATCGGATACCTCGTATCCTAACCGCTTTTCTATTCTTAAAGCTAATAATATATACTATATTAGGTCTTATTTAAGAATCTATAACTACGATAGTTCTATTAAAGCGAGAATAAGTTAGATCGTATTATATAGGTATATATTTTCTTATCGCTTCTTTAAGAGGAGATTAATATCTTTATAGAAGTTTAGAACGCATATTAGATATGTAAATAGCGTAATCGACTATATTACGTTACTAGAGTTCCTAACTAGCTTTATTTCGAGCGTAACTATCTTTAATATAATTAGCTTAACGCTAAGCGTTCGACTAAGGGCTATAGACCTAATGCTAATCTATTAAATAAGTAGGAGCGATTGCTTAAAGACTATAGTATATAATAGCTTAATCGCCTCTTTCGTTACGTACACTAATGTAGCTAAAGACGAAGACTAAGTCTTTATTATAAGCACTAAGGTATAGCTAGATAAAACGCTATACTAGATTTTCGCCGAGGTTAATAAGCAAGACGGTATTACCGCTAATAAATTTATTTAATAAATTCCTAAGCGAAGGATTCTTATCTTAAAATAGTTTTATATATTAATCCGGTAAGTACGAGACTATATCTCTATTCGCGATAATACGCTAGACTTTACTCCTCTCTCGGATACTACTAGAGAGTAAAGAGATATATATCCTAATCTAGCCTTTAATACAACGCTTACCGAATAAAGATAGAATAAAAACTAACTTTAGACTACTATTAAGGACGAATTACTTAACGATTTTAATACGTATAGTCTCGATTAAGCGTATAGTTATAGTAAGTACGGTGTACTAGTAGAGATAGAGGATTAGAACTCTAGAGATAATAACTTCGCTTATATATACTAAGGGGGTTATAGACTAGTATATACTAGCGAGTAGTACTATTTTAAGCTTATATAATCGTTACTACCTTATTATTTAATACTCTTCGTTTCCTACTCTTTACCCGCTCGTCTATTACCTTAACGCTTATACGCCCTCCCTCTCTCTCTCTTCTCTTAATATCGTCTCTTTTATCTTCTATCTACGAGTATATTAAGGCTCTAGACTCTATCTCTTTTCTCCTTTCGGCTCTTACGTTCCTCTTATTACGTATCTAAGCTGCTACGCATCTAGTCGAAATAGCTATCGCCTACTATAATTATAATAGTTAGTATCTAGCGAACGTTAATCTTAAGTATAAATTCCTCTTAAAGGATACGCTTAAATACCCGAGATATCGAAAGAAGAATATTATAATATATCTAACGCGTAGGTACGATAGACCTAAAAGCCTTTCTTAATTAAGTAATACTATACTTAAGATTAACTTATCTACTAAGCCTAAACGGGATTCGATTGCTAAGTCCCCTAAGAAGTCGGTATCGTTATTTATACCGCTAACTACCGAGTCCGAGGAGTCGTCTATTTCTATAAGCTAACGAAGCACTAAGCTATCTAGCTAGCTTCGCGATAATGCTAAACCTATAATATACTCGCGTACCTAGGGAGCAGGCGTAGTAGCCCTTAAAGAGTCCGTCGGCAAAGAGCTACGAGCGAAGAAATCCGAGTAGGATAAGAAGACTTACTACTAAATCTGCTTAAAGGTTTCTTTATTAAGGTATAACCTCGATAAAGATAATAAATTTAAGCACTACGAGTTTAAGGTTAATCTTATTATTAACGACCTACCTATAAATACCGAGGCACTAATAATGCTAATAATAGACCTTATACTATAGAAGTATAAAAGAGAAGATATCCTTAAGTACGCACCTATAGCTAATATAAAAGGCAACTATCTTTTTACTATTAGCAAGCCCTTCGTAGATAGTATTAATATTACTACTAATATTCTATACTCGCACTAAGTATAAATAAGTAAATTAATAAGCATTATAGGATTTTAAGAGCTAAAAAGGACCGGCAACTAAGGCAAAGATAAAGATAAAGCTTATACTAGAATGCCGACTTAGCATATCTTTCTCGTTAATAAGCCGGTAAAGGCTAAGAAATAAAGAGCTATAACTATAATACCGATATCGATTAAGTAGATAAAGACTAGGCGAGATAGTAAAGCGGCTAACTTAAGTAGAAGCAGAACCCGTACGGCGAACGATAATAAAGATAAGTAATTTATTAATACTATAACTATAAAAGATAATAGCCGTCCTCTTCCTAATATTAGTGCTTTAGAATAGTAGCTTAATAGTATTAAGAAAGAAGTAAAGTTAGAGGTACGTGCTAAGTCTCGTAGCCTATCTAAACCGCGTAGCTCTACTAAACTACGTAGCTCTACTAAACTACGTAGTCCTAGCAAGATATAGGCTAGTCTATCTAAGCTAAGCAGTCCGAGTAAAACAGAAACCAGCTCTAGAAAGGTACTATTAAAGGAAAAGCTTCGATATATTCCTATTTAAACTAAAGGACGTTGAACTCGTATATAAGGACTTTACGTATAGTTATAAGTATAAGTCGAACTATAAGCTAATCGTATATCCTTTACCGAATAGAATAAGCTCGTTTTAACGCTTACGAAGGATAAAATAGATACTAGGTTAATAGAATAGCAAGACGGTAATAGGATAATAGTATCTTAAGACGAAGGCGATAAAGATAAGACCGTTAAAGATAAAGATTTAGGGGAGGAAGGAATATCTCCGTTATCTTCTGCTGCTTAATCGGATCTTTTTTAATAATAGCGTAAAGCGTATAATACGTACTAAGTTAAAGACGGACTTAAAGAAAGTAGGGTAGGCCGTATAGTTATCTACTCGGCTAATAATAAATTTGCGCTCCGCAAGAACGTTTAACGCCGATCGACCTAATTTAGCTAAATATATTTAGCTAAATCTAACTTTATAACGAGATTAAATCTAGCTAGACGGCTTAAGATATAGTATTAGCTAGTGTTATTTGCTATACTAGTATTATTTAAAGAGATTTAAGAGAGAATTAACTATATTGCTGCTTAATAAGAAAAAAGACTATTTACCTAAATATATTTAGGTAAATGCTTCGGCTCCTTAACCCTCTCTACTCTCTTTTAATCTTCCTATAGTTATACTTACTAGCTACTTACTTTAGATAGACTAGTCCGAGCCTGCGTTTAAATCGATATAGTAATAGTTAAATAAAAATATCTATAGCTAAGTAAAAATATCTTTCTATAACTATTATCTTATTACTTAAGCTTAGTATATTATTATAGTCCTACTTATAGTATTCTTATAACTAATAGTATCTATATACCGCCGCTTAAACTCGGTTAGATAAGCTAATATAAAACGTTAGAGTGCAAGTCTACCTATATAAGAAAGCTACTCCGTCGCCTTTAATTTCTAGTCTTTAAACCTTAATTATCATCCTCTCTAAAGTATCCTAACACTTTTATTATACCCCCTAAACGCAGCTCGCCTAGGAAAGGCATAGGCTAATAAGGCTAATAAGGTTAATAAGGCTAATAAGGTTAATAAGGCTAACAAGGCTAATAAGGCTAACAAGGTTAATAAGGCTAGTAGAGTTAATAAGGTTAGGCTACTAGACGATTAACTAGATAGTTAGTTATCCTATAGCGATTCTAAGCATCTACACCTCTTACTATACAGACTAGTTAGATTACGCAACCCTCTATCCTACTACCGCCTATACTAGGTAACTTATCTTATATACTCTAACCCTTAGATATTACTAGTCGCCGTTTTAATTTCTAACGACGAGAGTAGACTATCGAAGAGTTCGTAAACGATCTCCTAAATCTAAAGAGTACTAAGTCGTTAATACTTCTTACCTTTTAAGACTTCGTTTAAAACGTAAATGCTGCTATCGCTGCAAACTAGATCCTTATATACACCTTTACTTAAGCACTTAAAGGCTATATAGAATATACCGACTAACGTTAACGCACCTTCGGCGATTATCTAAAGACTATAGTAAAGAATATTAAAGAAAGCCGTACGGCGTACGATCGTATATATCGTATAAAGCGAATCTTACGAAACTATTTTAATAGTTAATAATACGACTAGTTCTTCTACCCCTATATAACTACTACGATAGCCGATGTATTTAATAGAGAGACTATATTTAATCGACTTAACGAACTCGCTTCTAGGGACGGTGCTGCTAATATAGCGTTATATATTACTTAGCGAATATAGTCTACTTAGGTAAGACGACTCGAAGTCTCGATATAAGGCGGTAAACGAGGTTAATACTATATTAGCAGCCTTATACTCGCGGATATTTATAATAGCTTATCTAGTCTTACTAATGTATAGGAAAGAGAACGAGCTAAATTATAAATACTAAATAACGCTATAGCTACGGCCGACTTTATCGCTAGATAGAACGCGTATATTAGTAATATTAACTAAGATAAGCAAGTAGATAAACGTTAACTATTTATTATAAGAGATAGTTATAGCTTCTTATACTATCGAAATCCACCGTAATAACTCCTTAGTAGATATAACCTACCTCGCCTAATCCTAGCCGAGGTTAAAGAGGTTACTAGTTAGGCGCCGGCTTTACCTAGAGGGACTTAGGCGCCGGCTTTACCTAAAGAGACTTAGGTATCGGCTTTACCTAGAGAGACTCCTAGTTTAAAGCTATAGAGCAACTTATCGATAACGAGTTCGCCTCTAGTATCGGGTATAAAGCGTGTAGTATCTCCTCTTCTAGTAATACCTCGATATCTACTAGTTCTTCGCAGCGCCTCTCTAGTCGATATACCTAATACTAGACTAGCACTAGGCTTTTAAAATCGAGCGCCTACTAGTATAGTCTTATAGCGAGTATAAGAGATAATCGCCGCTATTAGCAAGAGAACTTCTAGACGTATAAGTAATCTACTATAACGAATAAGAGACTCTTCTATATAAGGCTTAAGAGTATTAACGGTATCTTCTAGTACCTTATAGGGTAGTTTCGAAAGACTCCTACGCGAGTTCGACTTTATCCTTCCTCTTAAGGCTAGTACTCTAGAGAAGAAGCTAGCTTCCTAGGCCGTCTAATTCTATAAATAGCTATATAACCCTAGTGTTATCGTTTAAGAATTTAAATAGAGCTTCGGCTAGTATAGAGACGCCGAGATATAGACTGCTATTAGCAATCTTAGCTAGATGGCTTTTAGAATCTAAACTACCGGCGGTCTACTATAAGCAGTAATAGCCGAATAGAGAGGATTCTTAGTATATGCTCTATCCTTATTCTAGAGTACGTAGTAGCAACGTTTAATCGAGAAATCGCTATACGAGGCTAAGATTAAGCTACTATTCGCCTAAGTCCTTGCTTAAGTCCGCTAAATAGGGCGAAATATAAACGAACTTTTACTAGGGCGAGATAGTATATATACTATCTCTATAAGGCTAGATTAACTAGATAAGAATAACTATATCTATAACTCGCAGCGTAACCTCCGTAGCTAGCTAGATATATCTATCGTTATTAAGAACGCGCGTCTAAAGATTTAAGCTAGTAGTAACTATAATCGATTCTAGGCCTAAGTAATTAATAGATAGATACTTAATATATAGTATAATAACCTAGACGATCTCGATCTAGATCTAAATCGTTAGCCTTCTACGCTACTAGTTATATCTAATTAGGCAACCTAGTTCTTTATCTTAATATTGGTTCTAGGTGCTACCGAAGTAAGTAATTACTTCGTTTTATTTATCGTTAATCCTCGTTAACGAGAAATCCGACTTTTTAACTTACTAAATATAATTAAGGCCGAGGGCTAGAGGACGCGAGTAATAGCCTAGGTATAGCTTATATTCGGGGGGTCTATAGAGTAGCGATAAGCAACCTAGATTATATCGTAATAGACTAACGGTGCGGACTACGGATTCTAGGTAATTAAGAATACTCGAGCCTAGTCTCGCTACTTTTAATTAGCAATAAATATTCTAACTAGTTAACTTCGACTCGAGGTTATACGAATATTAGCTGCTGCTTTTAGAGATGCTTTAGAAGAAGAGCAGATAGTAGGAGGTATATTATAACTTTCCTTTACTAGCCTATTAGCTAGATAGTCTATAATTAATTCTCTTATCTAGCCGTCGATACTAGTACTAGCTTCTTAACCTTAAAGACTAGCACTAATCCCTCTACTAACTCGCTCTTCCTCTAGCAGTCTATCTTCTGCTATAGATATTAATATAGCTTCTGCTATACCTAGTAGACGTTAGACGCCGTAACTTTCTCGAACTTTAATATTATAAAGTTAGACTTCTTAAGATCTAGTATTATAAGCTCCTGCTTCTTGAACTCTAATACTATAAAGTTAGGCTCCTTAAGGTCTAGTATTATAAGGCTCTTCTCTTTAAGCTTTATTACTACGAGCTCCTTCTTCTTAAGCCTTAACTTTAGAAAGTGCAGGGTACTAGCATCCGAACCTAGATGCTGCGGATAGAGTTTAAATCTCGGTTATAGCGCTACGAGAAAAGCGTTAGCCTCGACGATACTAAGGATAGGTACTTACTATAACCCTAGTTAGCTAGATAGGCCTTAAGCGTTCTACGTTAATATTTTATTTAACCTACGAGCAATAGAGTAGTTCGAGCTATAGTATTATAACTAGCGTTTAAGAATTAGCGTTTAAGAATTAGCGTTTAAGAATTAGCGTTTAAGAATTAGCGTTTAAGGATATATACTATATAGGTAGCAAAATAAAAAGAAACCTTTATAATATATAATCTACTTAAGTTATACGGTAGTATTCGTAAAGCAGCGATAGCGACAGCGATAGCAGCAGCGATAGCGGCAGCGACAGCGATAGCGGCAGTAGCAGCAGCATACACGATTTCACGATTTCACGATTTCACGATTTTACGATTTCACGATTTCACGATTTCACGATTTCACGGAATATGCAAAGTCCGAAAATAATAAACAGGAAAGGTGCGGTAGCCCCCGCCCGTAGGAAGTCTGTGCCGAGACGATTGGACTTTCCCGTCGGTTGCCTTCACTTTTGAGAAGGTGGTAGATTTATGCTTCACGGACTGTTGACACCTGCCCGGTCTGAACCCCGGCTTTGGCTTCTCCGTCCTTTCTTTTCCTACGCCTGAACTCAGACTGTTTCCCCTACTTGGCACTTGAGAAAGCGGGATTTGCCGCCAGTGAACGACCCTGTCATGTCTGCAGCAACGTTGATGACAGGCGCCACCATCGATGTGCCATTCAAGTTTTGCGGCTCAGCACTGCTCCATCTTGCGCGCCTTCGATTTCGATGCTTTAGCTCCCGACTCTTTACGCTAGAGCTTTTTGTCTTCTGCACGGACATCAAGCATCACGGATCTCAAGCTACTGCTACTACTGTACGCGTCGCATCCAACCCGCCCAGACGCATGGATATGCATACTTGTAATATGTCTACCGTACCGACAACTCCTTGTCCTCGTAACGTGTCGCGCCAATCAGTAGACAACATTACGCTCCAAGTATTCGGCGAAATGTCGCTTTACTTTCTCCTTGCCTAGACCGCCTCCTCCATACCGCGAATTGAACCAGCATACACGGCTCTTCACGTTATCACTCCTGCACCTAGACCCTGCTCATGAGCTAAGTCTGCCGTCAACACTGACGCTATTATAGATTGTCCCCCTCACCTTCTACACACCTCAATGATCCTATGAAATGAGATCGCAGCTTACACAGCAACGAGTATGCTCGGCCTCGCAAAGGTTCAACATATTGCAATGGTAGACAGACATGTTTGAGAACACGAGGTAATTGCTCTCAAGCCAGCCATGTTATTTGGGTCAAGCAATCTTCCAAAAGGCCCACAGCTCCGTACCAAGAAAGCGCTTCTCTTGATCGATCTTCAGAATGACTTCGTAACACCAACAGGCAAATTGCCTGTCGACAACACTGCCGAGTTCTTGTCAAAGCTACCTGTTCTCACTTCGAAGTTCCGAGACACGGGTCCTGTCGTGTGGATCAATACTACTTTTCGGCAACCACAACCTACTATCTCCCTTCAGACTGGTGGTCACAGTATCGTCCTCAAGGGCCTTGTCGAGCACCTGGAACAGCATGCCTATGGCGGCGTGCCAGAGAATGCAGAGTCGGTGTCCGAAGAAGACGAGGCGGTGCTACGTAGCGCACTGCTGCCGGCTCTTGAGGATGACGCAGAGGCCTTTCTCAGTCCACGAGCATCCTCGGGCGTACGATGCTGTCTGCCCGACAGCGAAGGTGTGGCTATGCCACCAGCTCTAGCCTCTTCAGTGGACAGCCAAAAAGACATAATCTTCAGCAAGTCACAATACTCAGCTTTTGCAGATTTCTCGCTGGTCATGCAGCTAAGAGCTCGCATGGTGAATGAGCTCTATGTATGTGGCTCACTGTCCAACGTCGGCGTCTACGCAACGGTACTAGACGCCGTGCAGCAGGGTTTTGGTGTTACTCTTATCGAAGACTGCCTGGGTTTCCGCGACGCATCATGTCACCTCGAAGCAATGACACGAATGGCCGACGACTTCTGCGCTGCCGGAATTGATTATTCAGAATTGATGGATGATCTCTGCGGGTTACTTGGAGATATCATTCCAGCTTCGCGGTATACCAGAACATTCCAGCTTTCGCAGCATATATCTGGAGCAAGACCCTCACAATTGCAGAAAGTGCAGAGCTGGATGGATAACATAGGTAATCGCTTCGAAGCAGAAAAACCACGTCCGTCTGTGGAAATTGCAAGCAGTAGAGAGATCGACTCGGTTTCGGAGAAAAGCTTGTCCGCGGCGACAGCCCCTCAAGACAAAAGGACTCCTTCGCCACCAAAGTGTCTGCGAGGCTCGCCTAGGCAAAGTCCGCCCCGGAAACGATCAACAAGCGACCGAGATGAGATTGTAGATAATTGTTCCCAATGGTTTGGAACATCATTGACCTCCCAAGGGATTCCGAGATCGCCTACTGCGTCATTGACGGAGAAAAGGCCCAGTGCGAAAAAGAGCAAGATCGAAGCGACCGTCAAGGAGGTTATACCAGAGCCAGTATGCCCACACATATGTGAGGGTGTGCCACCTGGTAGATCTGAGCAACCATTATCGCCCAAAAGTATCAGTGGTTCTCGAGCATCCGTGCATAGCTCGCCATCAAGCGAACACGTCATGTCGCAGCCAGTTCTATCGGCCTCGGAAGCCGCCTCCAAAACATCAGCGTCAAGATCGAAGAAGAAGCTCAAACATGAGCTCACGTACCTTGGACCTGGCGACATTGTTGGGGATGACAGTAGTATTGTCCATGGTGTACTGCTAGAGCAGGAGGCTTACGCAAGCTTCTCAAGGTTGAAGGATGAAGTTGCGTGGCAGAAAATGCGGCATCGTACAGGTGAAGTCCCACGTCTCGTTGCCGTGCAAGGCTTAGTACAGGATGATTCAACGGTTCCAATGTATCGACACCCAGCAGATGAGTCCCCCTCATTGCTACCATATAACGGGACTGTGGACAATCTGCGACATGTCTGTGAGGAGCTCGTCGGTCACCAGCTGAATCATGTCTTAATACAGTACTATCGTAACGGTGAAGACAACATCAGCGAACACTCTGACAAATCGTTGGATATCGTTCGGGGTAGCAGTATTGTCAATCTCAGCCTCGGCGCAATGAGAACTATGACCCTGCGAAGGAAGAAGGTCTCTCAATCTCAAGCACCGGATATGACGCAGCACAACAATTCGCATAAAGGTGGTGCACCACGAACGTCTCAGCGTATCCGCCTACCACACAATAGTCTATTCGTGCTTGGAGAACGAACAAACATGAATTGGCTACATAGTATTCGAGCTGATAAGCGGCCCGCCTGTGAGAAGTCCGAAGAGGAACTGGCTTTTGGAGGTGAGAGAATCAGTCTGACTTTCCGACACATTGGTACTTTCATCAACCTTCAAAAGCAGGTTATTTGGGGCCAAGGAGCCACCTCCAAAACAAAAGAACAAGCGAAACCCATAGTCCATGATGACGAAGCTGACCAACAGGGTGAAAAGATGGTTATTGCTTTTGGGCAAGAGAATCATCTGAATGAGAGGGACTTCGATTGGCAGCGAGTTTATGGTGCCGGATTCGATGTAGTCAATTTTGCGGTCAAGGCAAGCGATGAGTGAAGCTCCTCTACATGTGCACACTCGGACCTCCCAAAGCAAACCTCGAAGCTCGTGTCGCGCAGAGCGTCACATCGTCTCATCGGCACAGAGTGAAGGGCTACAATAAGCCAGTCTAGTCAGAGAACAGATTAGCAATCAGGACCGCGTGATGCTGCTGCAACTGAGCAGGCTGAGATTCCGCTGGCGGAGCGAAACCGATCGGTGAGAAGTAGGTGGTGGCCTCGAAACCGACCAGCTGCGCGGTTGCTATCTACAACCATGGATCGTGCTCTGTGGGACCTGCCTACACTGTATCACGAGCCCGACGTTTGGTTATGAGACCAGCAAGGCGTATGACGTGGGGTACGCAACGACGATGCCGATCATTCACCGCTCTGCGCCGCTCGATCTCCATTCATTGGTCTGTTGTACAACGTTGTAGGGGTCTCTAGTACAGGAGGGCTTAAACGTATGGTATTGTGGTGGTGCTAAGGTAACTATGTTGTATTGAGATGGGCTAAGTCATGAAATGACAAGTGGGTCGCGACTGCCCAACAACGTACATCTCGAAAGTTACCACTAGTGGCTCCGCTGTGAGGTTCTGTCAGGCCTCCAATGGTATGCAATGTCACGGTATCTCTTTCGTGTGCTGACAGGCGTGCCACCAAAGTTTACAATCTCCCCATTGGTCTTCGTTTTGTATAAATCGTCTTCTAACAACGCAATATAGCCTGCGCGGCTGGAAACTCGATCTGTCGGCCAGCACTGTCGTTGAAGTCAGCATTGTCCATAGCCGACAGAGCATATTACGGCCAAATCAATAGTGAAGATGTCCGTCTCACCAGAGCTTGCAGAGGTCACTGGCGGCCCTAGGGAGAGCTGTCCTCCATCGCTCTTCTGCCACCTCGAACCGGTCATCGCATCAAACCCGAAGGAACCAGCTGTGATCGTAACGCATCAGGCACCAGACCATCTCCAAGATTTAGCCGGTGCTCACCCCAATGGCACCAACGAACACCTACCATGCCTCACCTGGACCTACACAGACATGCAACGTGCGGCGCTCAAGGTGATTGTCGGCCTTAGGGTTAGAAGCATCACACCTGGCTCGACGGTCGTGACTTTGATACCAAACGGCATTGAATGGGCAGTGCTCTTCTGGGCTTCCATGCTCGAGAAATTCACCCTCAGCTCGCTTGACCTCGGTGCTCTCACGGAACCTCGTGCTGCCGAGTTGAGGAGTCTCCTTTGCACCCTTCAACCGGATGTAATTGTGGTGCCGGACGCTGATGGTGCTGTGGCTGTGCAACGAGCGTTGGAAGGTCAGTCGAAACAACCATCTGTCAAGATTACTCTGGATCAAGATTCGGTTCGCGCACCCGCTGAATGGACATCGCTCATAGATATGGCACGCTCACCAGAACCGGAGGGTTCGGGTTCTGTTCTCACACGAGCCAGCATAGAAGAGGCTGCAAGAACTGACGACTACGATCGTACGCAGCTCATCCTCTTCACGTCCGGTACATCAACAGGAAAACCGAAAGGATGCCCGCGCACTGTTGGGATGATGTTGCATTGGGCGAATCAGCAGTGGACCAGTCATCGAGGCTCAAGCTTTCGAAGCATCTTCTACACAGCGAACTTCCGCGCCATCGCTGCCATTGCAGCGATGCGCACCTGGCAAGAAGGTGGTGCAATCGTGATGCCGGGCCCTGGCTTCTCACCGGCGCCAGTACTCGATGCCATACAAAGACATAAGGTCACATTATTGGTCTTCATACCCGCTATGCTTCACGCACTTGTCTCGCATCCAGACTTCGACTCCACGGACAAAAGCAGTGTGCAGGACATCTCCATCGGAGGTGACATGATCACAAGAGACTCGTACACAAAGCTATGCCGAGCTTTTCCTCAGAGCGCGGTAATGGTAGTACATGGATCGACTGAGGGTGGCAGCGCAGTCGAGTGGCCCTTCTTTGGACAAGTTGGAATGCAAGACCTGCCATTCTATGCAGACATCGCGCCTTTGGGCAAAGTTGCCCCTGGTACCCGGATCCGGATCGCAGACGAACACCACCGACCTGTTCGTCGCAACGAAATAGGCGAGCTACATTTCCGCAACAACAGTTTCGCGACGCGGTACCTTGGCGGCATCAAGTCCGAGGATTTCTACCAGGACGAGCACGGGTCGTGGTTCAAGTCAGGCGACACTGGCCTGATCAACGACGATGGCTGGATCTATATCCTGGGTCGGAAGAAAGACATCATCATGCGTGCCGGAATCCCAATCACGCCTGCAGCGCTCGAGAGCTGTCTGGATAGCTACTTGGAAGGCCAAACATCTGTACTGGCTATCCCACATGAGACGCTGGGCCAGGAACCGTTTGCAGTCGTGAGAGACCTGAACGGCAGGACCAAAGCTGATGCCTATCAGCAGGTGCTAGACTTGTTTGGCAAGGATTATGCTCTCGGGGGTGTGGCAACGCTCGAAGAGCTAGGCCTGACAGATTTTCCGCTCAACGCGACGGGAAAGATCATGAAGCTCGAATTGGTGGAGCCGGTGACGAACTACCTGAAGGCGCAGGCGCTGCCGAATTGAGCGGTACCGTAGGTCAACGGAGCCTGTCACTCACGTAAAGCGTCATAAATGTAGCGATCGTAACTGTACCACCTATGTATCACGTTTGACATGCACTTTCTCTGAGTCACGCTGGATTCCTACCGTCGTAACTGTCCTGGCTAAGTAACAATCCAGTACTACTGTATGTTAGCCTCGCGTTCCAGATTCGACAGATGAGCAACTCCATGTCCATGTACACGTCCATGTCTGCGCTCCGACGTTCGAGCTTGAGCATAGCAAGTACCACTCGGGTAGACAGCGTATCCGGGTATCACAGGAGGTAAATGAACCTCACTTCAAACAACGGCCATTTATCAGTGCACTGTATCTTCGCGAGACATCGTCTAGCATGACAGAATGAGATACGTGCTCAGCTCGCCGCCATCCTCGGAAGCATGTCTGGTTTATTTCACTGTACACCGGCCAGAGCCATACCCGAAGGCAGAGCTACGAACTCAGATGTAGCAGCGTCATATTCTCTTCGCCGTCTCCCTCCACCCGTCGAACGGCGCCGTGATGTTGGCAGAAGGACGGTATTGATGATCCAGGGGAAGTAGTCACTTTCAGCGCTGTCGGTGCGCGATTGTAGCCGTGGAGAAGAGGATACGTGGCTCTGGGCTGAGGGTCACGGGTTGTGGCCGATCTCGCGAGGATGTGCACCCAGGTTAAGAAGGCGAAAGGAATTTGCGAACATGATGTCCGTATGTCCTTGAGAGTGGGCGTGACAAGGTTGCACTGCCGTAGGTTTAGCGAGATTCGGGCCGATAATTGGTCTCAGTCATACGTGGTATCGTTGCACGCCATCTACAAGACCAGGGGAAAGTGGGGACTGACAAGCGAAGCAAGGAAAAGCATCAGCGAGCTAAGGTGGCGAGAACGCTCAAAAGTCCAAAGATACTAATGGAACAGATCGCAGGAGCCGAAGATCCAGTCTATTTCAACGATGTACACTTTACACCAGCAAAAGCCGAACCGCCTTAGCCATGGTTCCGCCTATAACGCTAAGAACAAGAATGCGCAAGCCAGAAGCAGTGGCAGCGACAAGGGAGACTGCCAAGTCGAGACACCATGTAGTAGCGATGAGGCAGTGTTGTTATCGCTGCTGTTGCTACTGCCAATCTCCAGGCCAAACGGTAAGCCTTGGTAGCTAAATGTCACGTTTTGAGGTACCGACGAGTTGTAGCACTGTCCATTGACAATGTCCAGGTTTGTCAGGTCATCTGGTGTAAGGAAAAACATATACATTTGTTGGTTGAGGTTCTTGAACCCTTCAGTGTTGTAGGGGAAGTGGTCGGAGGAGTCGGTAGCGGTTGTGTTGCGGAGGAAGATGCATTGGACCTGGCCGGGGTAATCGGTAGCCATCTGCGGGTAGTCCGTCATCACGTCTGGATTACTGGTATCCGCCACGAGAATGAACTTCCGGTTGGGGAACGTCTGGAAGATCTTGTCCAGAAGAAACTTTCGAATGGAGAGAGTGGCAGATACGTCGCTGAAGTTGAGTGGTCGTGTGTCGAAACTGCCACCGGGGTAGGTCTTGTAGATGAAGTCCATGTAATTGCGCGTGACTTGCTCAGGGGTTGTCGTCAAGTAGTGGAAATGCATGTTCGGAAGAGATACAGACCAGTTTTGGTAGATCTCGGGCATGTTCATCCACTGTACGAAAGGCCTGGCAAACGAGTTGAGGAGACCTTCCTTTGGGTCGTATATCTTTGTGACTCGTAAGATATCGTCAATGTCGCTTATGACAGTCAAGCCTTCATCGGAAACGAGATAGGAAGTGGCATTACCCGTATCGGTGCCCTGTGCATACACATTGACCCTTTGGGGAGGAATCTGCCCTGTCCCGGCGGTCAGGTCGGAAGTCGACTGATCCAGCTTGACAAAGACATCGAAATCGCCTTCGAGAGTGGTCTCGTAGGGCAGTTGAATGGTCTGATTTATTCCAGCAGCCGTCACACCACCACCTCCATCTGACTCGCCATCACCGCCAAACTGCGGGCCTGGTAGGATGTTGACAGTGACATTCACGTCATCTTGCTGCACCACGAATATCTCTCTTGTAAGATTTCGAGCCTGGTCCTGCCCAGTTTGGTCCAACTTGGAGACGCTTGTGTCGATGAGGAAGGTGTTGGCAAGGTCGTCGATGGTGTCGTTGGAGAGGTCTGGCTGCTTGAACACGTTACCATGCACTCTCAAGTTCCATTGTGAGCCGGTCCAATTGCCATAGCCTGGAATGTTGAGCACTTGGGTCGGCTCGGCGTCCAAGTCTGTGCTGCTGACGCCGGCAGAGCTTAGCACTTCGCTGCCGGTGGGAAGATCAACGAAACCAGGCAAGATACCATCAGTGACGTAGGAGGGTATGGCTGAGCCCAGGTCACTCAGCAATGATGCGCCATAACTCTCTACTTTCGAAGTGAGGCTGTCGATGATATCCCTTCTTTGGTACTGATGCTGTGGAGGCTGAGGTACCGGCGGCGGCGTGATGATGGCGAGCTCGGCGCGAGTAGGATGTGTAGGATGAGCGTGAACGATCGACGCCAGCAGCGTCACTGCCCATACCGCCGACGGCAGCATGGTCATTACTGCGTATCAGTAAACACGTGAGGATGTGCGCTGCTGGTTGAAACAGTACGGACTGAAAAGCAAAGCGAAGGTCGCGTCGAACAGATGACGATAATACTTTTGAGCGACCGTGATGGTTGTTTATTCACGACCTACCTCATAGGCGAACAAAGTTGTTTTCGACAAGGATCAGGTTTGGACGACCGAGGCAGGGATGATGATGCCGCTGGCAGCATCTCGCTGGCTCTTACCTTACCTCCCGTCCAATAAGCTTCGTTTAGCGTGTCCTTACCATGATTTCACCAAAGCTTGTCCTGCTGGCGTCGGTCCTTTGCCGCGCCGTTTCAGGTTGGGCGAGAAGCACGTGTCCAATCTGGCGCTTTGCTGCTGTTCTTCCTCTTCATAGACGTGCGTACGTATCAGACAGACTATGACGACCAGCTTCGCAAAACGCGAATCATGCCAGTAGAGGATTGTCACTTCTCGCCTTGTGCGCGTCGTGACATCGAAGGCAGGAGGGTGGGGATCTCTAGTGACCACTATCACCGTCGATGTGTTGGCTCCCTTTACACCATGCTGCCTTCTCCGTGATGTAACGACTTTTACTCGGGGTAGATACGCGTGATTCACAACCAGTGAAGGCCTAGATCTGAGTGAAGGTAAACGGTCGCCATGTTCACTTACTGTCCGTTGCAGAACCCTGAAGCAATCCTTCGCACGGTTCATGGCGCTATACTTTCCGATTGCCCAATCCCAGCTGACAGGACCAGTTAACTGCTTCGATGATTATCCCCCTAATGGCGGATGTATCTGGAAAACGAGAGATGATGGCTACATGGCATGCGCGGAGCACGTTGGTCGCCTAGAACAATTGCTATTTGACAGCTTCATCATGCCCAGCGAGGGTACATTCTTGTCAAGATTGCACTGCAGGTCTTTCATCCATTGAGGTTCATCCAGACTGCCACGAAGGGAAAGTGCACGGACGTCCGAGCTCGATCTCGGGTTGTCGTGGTTGGAGGCCCTGGTATTAGCTGGAATGCTGCATACTACGTGTGGCCCATGTTACGGTTCTTGAGATGCATTTATGATCCTCGTTCCCCTATCATCTTGTCCTATCATTGAAGCGCGACATCTGCTTTCTTTCTGCAAAGCTTCCATTCGTTTACAGGTTGGGTTTCTGGGTTTCACCGGGCTTTCGCCATGAAGCCTTCCACGTCACAGCTTTTGCTGTCAACCGCAGCTTTGCTGCCAAGCATCTATGCGCAAGCACCTCAAGTCGTCGAGCCTGGCCTCGAGGCAGTCTGCGACGATGCCGTTACGGTTATCGAATATCCTGCCTATTTCAGCACTGTATATGAGTCTGTCGGTACAATTTTCAACTTCATGGGTGGCACCAACTCCTTGGTCATCAACAACCCGCCCGAGACTATCGTTACAAACACCGTCTTGACCACCACCGTCACTGCAACTACCACAGCAACTGTCACAGCGGATCTTGGGGCCGCCGCAATACTAGGAGCAGGTCTGCCGACCGGAACTGTCACCAGCATCCCATCTACCAGCCCTTTCGTCGTCGCTTACGTCGTGGACGCTGTTGGCCTGCAGCGTTTGACCTTTACGGGCCCTGATGGCTCCACAACTGATCCTGACGATGCTGACGCCTTTTATCTGCAAGATGGAGAGCTCAGGACGCTGGATGGTGACAAGGTTGGCCGCAATGAGTCCGATACCTATGCTGCCATGATGGCAACACCTTATGACAACGACGTCACCACGGACTTCTTCCTTGTCGATGGTATGCTGAGGTGGGACTCACCTGACAGAGGAGAGGCAACCTTCTACGATTGTGGTGGCAACCTTTTTGCAGGCTTTCCAGATGCGCCTTTTGACAACTGTACCGAGGCCATGGTTGGTGCCGTGGCTGTAGACGCCCTCTACTTGGAACCTGGTAGCAGCACTTCCACGAGCAGCACTTCCACGAGCAGCACTTCTATGAGCGACACTTCCATGAGCAGCACTTCCTCGCAATCTGTGGGCACTTCGTCCTCGTCATCTACAGGCACAAGTGCGACATCTGATGAAAGCAGTTCCACTACCAGTGAAGGATCGCCATCAGAGTCCACAACTACTTCGAGCACAGCAAGCTCAACAACCACTCTGAGCACCGCCACTTCTACAACCGAAACTGGTACAGGAAGTTCATCAAGCACTTTAAGCACTACCACTTTCACCAGTGATTCTGGTCCGGGAAACTCATCAAGCACTTCAAGCACGACTACAAGCGGCCCTACTATCACTGATATCGTAGCTCCTTTGAATGGCAACCCGGCGAACAACGAGTCCAGTTGTGCAGCACTTTGCCCCTCTGAAGACGACGTAGTCGAGGACGAGTATATCATCTATGCTAACCAAAGTCTCACCTCTACTGGTGGAAACATTGCTACCATAGACGGTACGCTGGACTTCCAAGCATGCATTGACGCTTGCAGTTTGGAACCCGGTTGTGTCAGTGTCTCACGGAAGAAGGATGCTGGTGCTTGCTTCCTTCATAGTACTTGTCATGACAGCATTAGCGACGACACCTTATTCGACAGCGCTGAGCGGTTCCCGGATTCTTGTGATCCAAATGGACCTAGTGCCACCACTACCACCAGCCCCTCGCCCACCGCTGTGGAGTCAACTGCCTCCAATGCTACAGACGGCGAGTTCACCATCGCGGTCAACGTACCAAATGCAGACGCAACTGCTCAACGTCTTGCCCGAAGTCTACGTCATGCTCGAAGTTCGCGTGATATCCGAAGCCTTCTCAAGCGAGATATCAAATACGTCGCCTTTTCCTCCGTAGATGGGAAGAGCATATTAGTGGAAGATGAAATTGACGCAGCGAAATTCACAAAGACAGAGGGAGGCCTCCTGAAGAGCGGTGGGCAGTTCGTCGCGCTGGACACGACTGATGAGGATGAACCGAGATTTGTTCTTCAAGATGATGAACCTGACGAGCCAGTCGAGGTCGAAGTAAGCGCCGACGGTACTTTCTCCATCTCTGCTGTCGAAGTGTTCTGTCTGAAGGGTGATTTGCTTGTGACGGTCCCGACCGGTGGAACATGTCCTGCAAGCTATGTCACCGCCGAAGTAAATGCGGTTGTCGTAACCCCGACTGGCGCGAACACCACAAGCAGCTCCAGCTCCAGCAGCACTTCGGGCGCGTCCACCACCTCCAGTACCTCTAGCGTTTCGAGCTCTTCGGACGCTCAGACTACTTCCAGCAGCTCCAGCAGCTCCAGCGTTTCGAGCTCTTCGGACGCTCAGACTACTTCCAGCAGTTCTTCGAGTTCGTCAAGCACTTCTAGCGCTGCCGCCGCTGAAGCGACCTGCCCTGGCACAGAACCAGCAGGTGCGGTAGTGGGCAACTTCGAAATCTACTGTGGCTACAAGGCTGACGCCGATGTCGCTAAGGGCGGTGCCGACCTACCTCAACAGCCAAACGTGCAGACCTTGGAAGACTGTATCGCGCTCTGCACCGATGCTTGCACTGGGTTGACGTATAACCGAGATGCAAAATTGTGCTATCGCCACACAGGTGCAACTATGCTAGAGGAACTGGGTGTAGCTCAAGAATACGACGGTGCCGTTAGGGTCGGTGCCGCTGACGTAAGCGGCTCTCCGTCTGAAGATACTACCGACTCAGACACAGAGGTGCCCGACACGACAGAGCCGGACACGACAGAGCCGGACACGACAGAGCCCGACACGACAGAGCCGGACACGACAGAGCCGGACACGACAGAGCCCGACACAGCTGCCACCATTCCAGACAACATTGTTACTGATCGTGACATAACCTGCACGGCCGACGACGATGGCGTGACAGATGACGGCAAAACAGTTAACGGCTTCGACATATACTGTAGCTCGAAGGCTGACAAAGATGCTACAAAGGGCGGAGCCTCCCTGACCCCCCAGTCTGTGAGTTCTTTGCAGGATTGCATCGACATCTGCGCCGGAATTACCACTTGCCAAGCGGTGACATATGGTGGAGGTACTTGCTACCCGCACACGGGCGTAAGCAAAATAGAGACTGGAGTCTCGGGCTTCGATGGTGCGGTCAAAGCATCTGCTCCTGATAATGCTCCTGCGGACAGTGCAGCCCCTCCAGCCTGTGCCACCCTGCCATTAGGTGGCGGTGCTCAGTGCCCAGGCGACGGCACCTACACTGTCTCTAATGATGGAAATTACTACCTCTTCGGTGGCTACAACATGGTTGGAGGGACCGTGCAAGCTAATGCTGCACCAGCCGAGAGTTTTGCAGATTGTGAAGAGATTTGCACTACGACAGCCGCATGCCACCACTTCAGCTACCTCGCCACGGCCAAGACCTGTACCACCTACTCAGGCTGTTATGACGACTCATCATTGACGCCTGCAGCCGATTATGATAGTGGTACCTTGGTCCCGGACGAGTGCAAACCGGCGACCGAGTCCTAGACTAGACAAGAAGGCACAAGCTTTCCAAGCTAGTGCACGGTGGGAGATTGTGGGATTTCCGACTGCAACGAAGCGCACACCTTTCTGGCAAGAGGATGGTTCTGCCTCGACGATCTTTTCAGGAGCTGGTGGAGGAAGCACGAGTAGGAGTGAAGGACGGATATCAAATTGACAATGGGTTTTCGACGGAGAGATGGGAAATGTTGTTTCATTCGGTGAGTGTAAGTGTCTGACACAGAGTTGCTTTTTTCGATATTGATGTTGTTGACGTTGGAAACGAAACGCAGAAAGAATGCCCTTCGCTGAACCTTTCGGTTATGACCGCAAAACGAGTTTGATCTGATAATGAATTAAATGGATATTCTACCCAACCTTTCTTTTTCTTCTCTCCTTCTTCTCTTCTTTCCCGAGTGAGTGCCTGGATCCGACTGCAGTCGGAATACGTCCCCTGCCTAGCACCTTCCCTTCCACTCCTCTACTCGGACCATATGCCACCGCTTCCCAGGGGCCCTCAACATCATGCCATGCCACATCGTAGCTGCTCGCTCTTCACCAGTCACTCAGCAAACCACATATCCTAATCGGACTGCGTTGCATCACCTGCCTCACCTTCGGTAAGTGGTATCTCCTAGGCGCGTCTGTTTCTGTTGAACAATGCTCTAGTGCGACCAGCCAAGCGTGGAAATCCTCCATTTTGATAGATCAGATTGACCCTCCGAGCCAGTGTGTCAAATAATGTGACATCAGGGTATACATGCAACAAACCTGGGGCTAAATGCCACAACTGATAGCAGCAATGTTGACTTACTAAACGACAAATCAGTGCGCTCGATCATCACAGAAGCATAACATTCATAAGTTCATTTTAGCTCCTCGGAGCTCATAGTCACATACTAGCATCCAGTATCATGTAAAACACCTCATGTCTCTTATAAAGTTCGCAATCGAAAGATACCCACCCAATAGCATGCCACAGTAACCGGCTCAGTCCGTCCTAGCTGTGGACATTTGAAAGTGGGATAAACACGATCCAACTACACCTTGTTTCCATACGCAGTCGCAGAACAACCAGCCCTTCCAACCTCTGTATGTTCACTTGAAGGTCATTTGTCCTTTCATCGATGGTCCACTGGATGTCGTTGCTATGACTAGATTGCTGAAACAAAATAGTCTGGAGGAAGGCTTGCAAGAGCATAGATAGTGCCCATCGCACCAGCAGCACCACCAGCAAGCGCAACAGCCGCGTACTTCATAGCCTTCTTTGCCGTTGAGCTAGCATGTTGAACCTCAGATTCAGTGATCTTGATCTTCTTCTGTGGTGGTGGTAGAACTGCCTCATTTTGAGTCGCCGGGACAAATGGCTTGACTGGCTGAACTTGAACTTCAGCTTCTTCGGCGACACTGGTTGATAACTTGACTGTAGTGACCTCTGGCTCCACAGGCTCAAGCTGGTCGGGAATACCTTTAGCACCTGAGACAGCATCGCTCACAGTGGTCTGAGGCTCACTCGCTTGAGCGGCGACGTCGACCTGCAATCTTGGGATCTCAGGAGATCCGGGCCGCCACACGGAAGAACGAGGGGAGATCAAGGATGATTTGAGCGATGGGGCCTTGTCTAGATCTTCACCTTGCTCGTCTGAGCTCCAGTCTTCATCTTCACCATCACAAGACATTTCATCAGCTTTGCGCTTCATCGTAGCATTAGGTTGGCAGCACCTCGGAGCTTCATTTGTGGACTGCCACCAGAAGGGTGTTTTAGGCGCAGCGTATGAGACTAGATTTGGTGGAGAAGGATTCATTGGCTGTATGGATAGTGATGGTCGTGGGCTTTGGAAGGTTGGAGGTGCTGCTGACTGAGTGATGTCGTATGGGTCGTATGAGGTAATGCCGTACCCCAACGGACCGTTGTTGCTGATTGTCGGATAAGGTGGATAGTTTTGGTATGGCGGAGCGCACATAAAAGGGATCTGAGTGTCTGACAGGGGCTCTAAAGTCTGTGCCGAAGACGAGCCTGAAAGGTCGTGTAGCTTCAGAGGGAATGGGGGCCCAAAGCGTGGTCGTGGGGTGATTGGAGGTGGAGGTGGACCCATCATCGAAAGCAACGCTGGGTATCTCTTTGGTGACGGCGACGATGGTCTTGGTTTGGCCATTGCTGCATCAGAGGGACTCGGCTCTCGAAGTGGTGCACTGATGGGAATGTTGGACGAGCAGCAGGTCTGAGCGGGCACGACTAGTGGTGACTCTGAAGGTAAGCCGTCGCCTTGGTCGTGCTCCTCGTCGTCCGCATCCTCATCTTGATCATATCCATCTCCATCATCGTACTCCTCCTCGAAATCACAAAGCTCAGGATTGTTCTCAGACGGATTGTAGCTTAGACCAGACCCAACGTCCGAGGCAGCGGGAGCGTAATTGTCACCAGGTGCGGAGTCCGCTCCGGGAGGATGGTGAGGGGAGTCGGCTGTGTCAGATTCGCCGTCATCAAAGACTGGGAGGACTCTCGCCTTTGCTGGCGTGACATCCTCATCCTTCTGTTTGTTCTCGGCATCATCTACAACGCTTGAGCTATCTGTTGGAGCTGTGATGCTAGAAGAAGTCCTTCGCTCGGATCCTGTTCGTGGAGATGAATTTGTGGATGAGGTGGCCGCTGGTCGGGCGGACGTTTGTTGGAGCACCTCGACACTTGGCTGTCTTGCAGACTCGCCAACGACCTCTATCTCGTCATCGTATTCGCTGTAGATATCTGCATCGCTGTAGTCAGCAGTAAAGGTGTTTGTGGTATTTGTCAAGGATGATTGTCTGGCTTCTAGTTGAGGAGTGTCGTCCTCAGCCCATTCGTAGGAGACTGAAGTCTTGAGAGGAGAGAAAGTGTTGTCCTTTGCTACGATCTGAGTTCCGAAGGTGATGATATCATCAGGCAGGACTTCCAAACCAGACATTGGGACTCTTGTACCATTGAGTAGGGTGCCATGCATGGATCCCTTGTCCTTGATCATCAGCATCCTGGTCTTGGGGTCGGCTTTCAACTCGGCATGGTGTCGAGACATGACTTTGGAGGTGAACCAGACGTTAGCTGGCTTTGGGGAGTCTGCCACATCGCTGGAGCTTCCTCGACCGATCTCAACCAACCAGTCGGGGTGTTTGAGCGTGATGATTCGATCGGGAAAGCCTTCTGATCGATTGACGTCTGAGAGATGGATGCACACTGCGTTGCTGTCAGCCTCAACCCGTATCTGAGCACCTCGATGCTCTTCTGTACCTTTCCTCTTTCTTATCTGGCTCTCCATGGTGGTAAAGGCTGGTGGCATCTTGTAGTTACGAGTCCACGTCGACGAGCAAGGAAGGAGATATTTGTCTTCGAGTCAAGGCAGCAAGACTGACTTGAGGAGTCTCTGAAGTATGGCAGGCTGCGGGCTGCCACCCGAGTCGAGGTAGATGAGGGGCTCGAAAGATGTCAGTGCTTGATGAGGGTGGATTGGACTGTCAGGCTGAGTCTAACGGCCGTGGGAGTACAGAGTTGACGGGAGCAGGCGATAGAGGGGCGTGGAAGTCAGGTAGAAGGGAAAGTTAGCGAGATCAAGAAGTTGAAGAAGAGTGCAAGTGGTGGTGGTGGTGGTAGCCGTGCTCCAAACGAGCAGTCGGTACAGTTGGCTGGTGGTAAGACCAATGGCTGTCTTTCACGTTGCACACACTTGGGTCTGTCAGCTCTAGGGTGATCCTGCCTGTACAGTGTAGCTAGACGGTCAATATGATGGCTGTGACACAAGTTTGGGGGAGTTGCCTTGTCACTGCCAGCTCACCAAACGAAAAGCGAGTCGACGCAGCAGGCCTGGCATTTTATGCCCTCTTATCAAGCTGGATGAGAGTGCAGCGAATTGGAAGTGAAACGCGACCTGGACTTGGAGTGTGAGTGAGGTACGCCGGTACGGTACCCCTCACATCATGTCCGTTTCGAGCGAAGCTGTCCTCGGAAGCCTAAAGTTTATTCGCTTGCGGCGTGGATAACGAGCAAGTCTAGTCCACAGACGGTTAGCGAATGCTGCGACTTCGTAAGCATCACACATTGTGATTGGGCTATGTACGCATCACATGTAAGACGATCCCGATATCTTGCCCACTAATGCATGCACTGTTGAGTTCCGATACGCCTGATCTGCTGACCTTTCGAAACACAGACAGGGCAACTTTGCGGGCGGAAGGTGAAGATGGCAGGTTCGAATAATGTACATTTCAATTCTCCCACCTTTCAGACCTGTCGTCGTGGTCCTATTACCAGCAAATCCCCGTCGAAGATGTCGTGAGTAGTCGTTGTACAGGAGGGGCTGCGAGAAGAGGAGAATAGATAGATACACACACGGTCCCGCCAGGCTTGGGTAGATGTCTACCTCGCGCCAAGCCAAGCAAGAAACCATCGAAAAAAGAACATCTCCTTTCACCGCATAGGCGGTGCTCCTCCCAGACCTCCAGCTCCCATCTGTTGAAGTCGCGCTTGTAGTTGTGGGTACTTTTCCGCCACTTCGAGCTGCGTTCGCGTCGCCTCGGCGTAGGACAGGGCGTTGACAATCTCGCCTTCTGTGCGCGACAGCTCTGCGGCCCGTTCAAAGTACTCGAGTGCTTGTGTGACCTTGCCTTGTTGCAGCAGGAGTTGTGCCATGGTCGCCACGGCGATGTCACATTCAGGGTCGACTATTTGTAGGGTTAGCACATGACGACGGCATCAGAGGAGGGAGAACACTTACGGACGAGGGCCTTTTCACAGAGCTCTTCGGCTGACTTGAAGTCTTGCTTCCACTGGAACAGGGCGAGGGCTTTGTTGATGAGAGGCAGTACATTCATGCTGGAGGGATTGGCTTGTCGTTCCATGTCGATGGCGGTCTCGAACTTGTCGATGGCCTCTTGGTATTTCTGCTGGTCGAGGAGTAGCTCGCCATAGTAGTTGTAGACGTCGGGGACTTTGTCGAATTTCTTGATCGTCCTTCGGAAGGTGGCCATGGAGGAGGTGATGGAGCCCATCTTGTACTGGGTGACGCCTAGCTGGATGTGGGAGTAGATGAAGTCAGCGTCGAGATCGATGGACTTTTGGTAGTCCTTGGCGGCGTCGACCCATTCGCCGAGGATGAAGTGCAGCTGGGCGCGGTGGTAGTAGATGTCCGGGTCGTCCTTGTTCTGCTCCATGGCGAGGTCGAAGTCGGCGGCAGCTTGTTCCTTGCTGCCGAGTTCGAGCTGCATGCTTGCGCGTTTGATGTAGGCTTGGGACAAGGATGGCTGTTTCTCGATGGCACTGGTCAAGTCTTTCAGGGCGTCTTCGACATCACCCTCGAGATAGCGGAAGGTGGCGCGCATGTTCAGGGCAAATGCCTCGTGCTCGTCGAGGCCGCCCAGCTCGACGGCCTTTTTGAAGCAAGCAGAAGCCTCCTCGTAACCGGCGGCATCCTTCTTGCTCATGGCCACCAGGCCACGTTGCAGCTGTCCTTTGCCATCATTCTCGTCAAAGACGGCCGACTCTTCTAGGCCGGCAGGGGGCGCACGGGGGCGGAAGCTCTGGAGGTAGTTGGAGACAAAGGTGGCGCTGGGCAGCTTCTTGCCCTTTGCTTCGAGGATGGCTTTGCCCTTTTTCTCGGCGACCTTCTTGAGCAGCCTTTCGACGCTCTGGGCGCTTTGTTCGTTCTTGAAGCCGTCGATGATGCAGCTGGCGGTGTAGTCGAGCAGGGCTTCCGAGTACTTGGTCAGGTGTTCGTAGGCATGCGCCCTTCGGTTCAAGGCCTTGACGTATTCCGAGTCCATGGCGATGGCGGCACTGGTGTCGTCGACGACCTTGTCCCACTCACTCAGCACATTGTAGCAGGCGGCTCGGTTGGAGTAGTAGACGGGGTCGGGCTTGCACAGGATGGCTTTGCCGTAGAGGTCGATGGCCTTGTTGTAGTCCTTGGAGCCATAGGCCTTGTTGCCGGCGACCTTGAGCTTGCCAGCATAGTTGTTGCGGTCCTACAGCGGTTAGCTTCGTCTTGCAAGCGGAGCGGGGCGAGGTACCTCTTGCGAGAAAGAGTCGACGGTTGACTGGCTAATCTCGGGCAGGTCGTCCTCGGCCTCGACGGTGGGCGCTTTGGGTTCTTTCGATCCTATGGCTGTTGCGCCCAGCATCAGTATTGTCGTAGCTCGGGGGACAGGGCAGTGCTTGACGCTGCCTACCTGCTTCCTCGTCTTGGAGCTTGATGCCGTCGGCGGCCTTGCCCTGGGCAGCGGCCTCCTCCTTCTCTTTCTTCTCTTTCCGTCGCTCCTTCTTGCTCTTCTTCTTTTCTGCGGCCGCCGAGCTCTTTTTCTGCGAGTCGTTGAGGTAGTAGACCACACCACCTGCTGTGATGACGACCACGGTCCCGGCGATGGTGTATGCCACCGCTTTATTCTCCGAGACCCAGGACGATGCGCGATCCCATAACGATGAATTCGAGGTTGCTTGCTCGACTCTTGTGATGGGCGAAGTCATGACGGAAACGGCGCTGCACAATGCGATGCAACAAGACAGCAAGGCAGAAAGACAATAGATCCGATGGAAGCTTGCAAGCGCAGATGGACGAGAGATTGCGAGTGGTGACCTGCAAGAATATTACGAATTCAGCTTCAGCTTTAGATTCGAGTTCGAGTTCGAGTTCGAGTTCGAGTTCGAGTTCGAGTGCCTGAAATCATCTCCAACTCCAACAGCCGCACGTCACTGACACCTAACACCTGACACCTGACACCTGAAGGCCGACACCTGACACGCGCCATCAACGACGCGACCGAGAAACATTTCACGCCTGCGTCGATTTGTTTTAGAATTCTGATTGCTGACCGTTACACATCCGCTCCTCAGCCCTTTGCCCTTTGCCCTTCGCCCCTCGCCCTGCGCCCTCTGCTTCTTGCGTGCTCTACCTCTCCGTCTCACCGTGCAGACGCCGATGAGCTGTCGAGCTACAGTCATCGCGCATGCGTCTGAGTCCGATTCGATGGGCTAGAAGAGCCAGCCATCAAAGAGTCCCTAAATCCCGCAGACCAGGCCTCTCCTCCCCTACGCTCTCCCTCCAGGAGCAGGCACAGCTGTGGCTGTTACGCGCCCTGCCAGGTTCGGCCCATGATACGCACAGAAGAGACATCGTCAACCCTGCCCTCTGCTACGAGGCCCTTGACCTCGTCCAGGCTACCAGCGGCTTGCCGCCTCCGGGCACTTGCGATGTCATCGACCTCAATCCAGGCGCTTCAGTCTGGTCAGATGCCCTCCACCAAGTTCTGAAGCCACGCAGGCATATCTTGCTCGAGCTCGAGAAAGCTCACTACGCCCATGCCATCGACCCCTTGTTGCAGCGTCCAGGCTCCCACTACCGCCATGCCTCGAACCTCCTCGACGCCTTCGATCTCGATCAAGACTTGTTGTCCCCCGAGTTAAGGTCCTACCACCGCCATCTCGACCCCGAACACCGCGAGAAGCTTCGCACCTCACCCACCAATCAATTGATCATCACAGCAAACATGGCCGGGAGGCCCGTCGCTTGGGGGAACTTTGCCGGTTCGGTCTCCAAAGCCTTCGTGAACGCCTTCTATCATTCCACTGCCGCCAGCATGGGCGCCGTCGACTTCAACCAGTTCGGTCTGGTCAAACTGCTAGCCTGGGTGCCAGAGGACGACAAGTACTCCATCTCCCCCAGGTGCACTGCCTTCCGCTTCCGAGGCGCCAAGCGCCTCGAGGCGAGCTGCCACATCCGCGAAATCGTCAGTAGCTTCCCCAACCATGGCAAATCCACGGTTCAATCCGCCTGGCACGGCGCAGCGCTCGAAAACGCCCAAGAGGTGGCCGAGAAACAGAGAAGGGCGGGAATCACGGTCCCAGAATACCGCAGACAGCCTAATCCAGACCCTCCTAGTACCTTCTACCCCCCGCACCCAGACAACTTCAAAGCCCTCCACTCGCTGCAAAGACGACCCCCGCTGGTGGACCAGTACATCCAACTGTTCGAGAAGCTCCACCAACGATGCCCAGATCGCCTCGAGCAAACCCTCGATGAGGGCAGAAAGAGCAAGACCCTCCAAAAAGCAGAACACCTCACCGACAAAGAGCTCAACGACCTTGTGAATCTAAGACTGCTCAGAAATCGTATGGCGACAACACACAACCAGTACCTCAAAACGGAAGATATCAGCCGTGGCTTTGTCCGCCTAGAACGCGAGCTGATCGCTCTCCGCCGTCAGCACCCTGGAGACAAGGAACCATATCTGCGTCGTCTCAAACACTACCAGAAGTCGGGCGCTTTCAACGAGCTCAAGGCTCGCGCCGAGCTCCTTTTCAAGGACCTCCGACACCGCGTAGTCAAAGCCCGTGACGATTACCGTGCTCTCTCCTGCAACCCCCACGTCATGGCTTGGAACAACCGCGACTTCGAGCCTCTCCTCTGCCACCCCACGGAAGACTTCCTGCCACACAAGCCCATGACCCTGTTTGAGATCACTCCAAAAGAGGATTTCCTGAAGCGTATCAACACAAGCTCCCGCTGGATCTGTTTTGACTTCATCATCCGCGAGTTCGACCTTAGCAAGAGGATGACCGTCAAGGCGGTGCTTGAACGACTCATTGGCGACTCGGACTCGAAAACATACAAAGATTTCCTGGCGCAGGTGCCCAGTCTGACCGATCCTCTGTTAGGCGGTCATCATGACCTTGGTGATGTCAATGCGAGGACCATGCCCACAGATACCCTTATTGACATTGCCCTTGCCTACGAGAACTTTCCCTTTAGGAAAGACGAACGCCAGATGTTGCTTGCAGCGCTGGAGAACCGCATACGTACGGTATAGAGATCTATGCCATCTCCGGGAAGACAACATCTGGTCATCCCATGTTCCGTCAATATGAATGTATAGCAGGTTCGCATGTCATTCCTACACACGCCTGCGCACAGACCGACGGCTGTTCCCCCAAGCCCGATTAAGGCTTACATAGTCAAGGGACCACGTCCAGACTCGACTTCGTGAGATGCGTTCCTTAGGCAAATTACGTTGCAGTACATAGAAAGCAAGGCCCTAATCCAGCAACGCAGCTTGATCTCGATCTAGCTGACGGCTTACTTCAAAGATCAGCCTGACATCCTGTGTCTGCTTTAACGCTGTCTCTTGTGTCATGTCAATAACTACATCCTTACTGTAAAAACGGTCCCTTGTCTGTACCCGCGGCCCCCTCGCAAACCAAAGCACTGAGATACACCCATTGCAGCCTCGAAGATGCGAATTGCATTGACAAGGCTAGTTTTCTCCCGCATGCTGCACTACCCGAAAAGCTCATTATTATTTTATCAAGCATGAATCGACATGTTGTCCGTAGATAATTCTATACTACTTTGTAGTCCGCGCCGTGAAAGATCGCCTAGAAGAGATCTAGCTTCGAAAGTGCCTGCAGACCGGTTCCTAGCGCATGCAGTAGAGTAGCGTGGTTTAGAGTTACTGTAACTTAGGGTATTACTTCCGGCAGTCAGGGTGCTGGAACAAAAGGTAAAGCAGCCTGTAAGTAGGGCATGAACGCCTTGCTTGCCTGCTCACTAGGCTGTGGATGCGCTCTCAGGGCGTTTCGGCCTGACTTCTTCTCGATATGAAAGAAGACACGAAGATGATGCAACTAAGTGGTCTTTATACCTGATAGCGAACGAAAGATGCAGGATAGCACGATTAGATAATTTCCGCGACCACGCCTGCTCTGCCTACTAGTACAACTACAACTACGGTACAATCACGCTTACGTATGCACCCCACACGACAATTAAGTAACTTTCTCGCCTAACACACTTTTCTAGCACTAAGCGAGCATGGCAAGCTGCGCAGAACTTTTGGGCAGGTTTCACGACCGTCGTTCATGAGGACCTGGCCCCGGAAATGCAGGCTTCTCCGCTGCGCGGAACACCAACAACATCATCGTTGGCCCCAAACGGTATCGCATTCGTTTTCATGTCGTAATGTGATAGTTCAGTGGTTCGTGGACTTCACCTCCGCCCGTGTCTCTCGGCTTTCAGGCGCTTGGCAGACTGCCCTCCAGGTAGGCCTTGGAGACCGAGCTTCACACCGACAACAATACGCGCGTCGACAGCTGCCACCTCGTTTCAACTATCTGAAATGCAAGCTGTTGTTCCAGGTCCCAGCTGGAACTCCTGCACCTCAAGGATTAAAGCCTGGAATTCTTGCATACCAAGGATACACACCCGGTCAAGTAGACCATTCTACTGTCGTCAGTTGACAACAATGCTGTCACAATGGGACGCTTCTTTCCGCATTCATGGCAGGATGGACCCCAATGACCGAATGTACATGACAACAGCACTCACTTTGGAGCATCCAAGGTTACCATGTACCTCTATAAAGCGTAGAGCTCTCTTTGCTAAGCTACCTGGTCCGAGCAGATAGAAGCACCGGTTAGATCTGACAGAATTGCTCAATCTCACACCTAAAAAAAACATATCCCTCGCCCAACAACATCATGTCTGCAAGCGGAGAAGTGTCAAGCAACACTGAGCAGGTGCAAAAGGCCCTCAAGGAGCACACCAAGAACAACATCGATGAATACATCCGAGTCTCCACATTCAGCGACGAGAAGGTCGATGACGTGAGTGTCTGGTCGCTCGAGTATCAGTCAAGCTTGCACTAACTCGCAAACTCAAGGCCATCCGAGGACACATCAGCCTCGAATGGAAGACCTGGTTCTTCTACCGCAAGCTCGGTGCTGACTGTGGCCGAGCCAACGTAGGCCTGCACGGTTTCGCCATGTAAGCAATCCACACCCCTACCTCTTTTCAATAGCCCGGCGCCCACTGACACTACCGCAACCAGGCTCTTCAAGCGCGCAGCAGCAGAGTGCTTCGCCGACGGCATGTGGCTCGAGAGCTACCTCGTCCAGCGTGGTGGCCGCTCCAAGCCAAGCGACATCCCCGCCCCTGACGTCGAGTTCCCAGACGACCCAGTCGACCCCGTCATCCCCGTGCACGCCGCGCTCATGCGCGAGAAAGAACTCCTCGAAGACCTCCTCCGCCTCTGCAAGACAGCAGATGGAGCCGGCGACTATGGTCTCGAGGACGCGATCGAGACGCGCTTCCTGCAGAAGGAGACCAAGCACGTCAAGGATCTCGGTGATCTGTTGCAGCAGTGTGTGCGGATCTCAAAGAACGTTGGACATGGTCTGTACCATCTCGACAAAGAGTTGAGAGAGACCAAGGGTCTTGTACCATGGGCCAACAACAACAACCCCGATAGCACGGATGATATTCTGATGGCCGCCATGAAGGATTTGTCTGAGGCCAAGCTGTTCCCTTAGCTGGTTATGCAGTCAGTCATAGCACGTAGCAGATAAAAATACAATCTGTCAAAAGCTCAATCTTGTGCTTAGGACACTGGAGTGTCAGTATCTGGCATGCCCTCCATCTTTGTTTGCAGAGTCCGATCTCCGGCGATTTGGTATCTGTCGTGGCTGAAGAGTAAACATAGTTGTTCGCCACTCAACAGTGGCATTTTCGTGCATTAGAATTATCGAGTTCACACGACATTCCGAAGTTCCGCCGCTGTTCTTCGGACAGACATACAAGACGTACCTAAAAGTCTGGGCACTCGCCAACCATTGTGCTGTCCATTCCCTTACTCTATGTGTCACGAGGAGACACATACCTAGATGACGACGTGCAGCATTCGACTGTAGCTCTCAAATCGTGTTGCCATGACAACAGAATGCACGCTTCGCTGGGCCCACCGGGTCCTGCGTCGCCGGTGCGCTCCCTTCCCGTCCCGAATCTACATGCAAGGGCCTAGTATCGCAAGCAAATCGACCAAAAAAAAAACGAAAGTTGTGCCATCATACCGTGCTCGCTTCACATGCTCGAAAGTCCACAAAAGGAAACGCCACGCCACGCCACGCCATGCAACGCAACGCACTTACCGTCCCCATCTGACTCACCTATCCACCTACCTAAAACCTCCGATACCCAGTAGGATACTTCCTCGACGGCGCCGGCAGCGGCCTAACATCGATCGCGCGCTCACACCGGAAACACCTGGGCCGAGTCAGACGGCCGCGGCCGTCGACGAACCGCGCGAGCCACTCGCGCATGCACCGGTCGTGGTACGCGACCTGGCACCCCGGCAGGTTGTGGATCAGGTGTTTCGACGACGCCGCTGTTGAGATCGCGCGCCCGCACCAGATGCAGTCGGGGCAGCCCCAGCGCGTCAGCAGGTCGGCGGAGATGACGTGGTGCCCGTTGTCGAGCAGCCACGCGTTGTAGTCCGCACGTTTGGTGCGGTGGAACTCGGGGCGGGGGTCGCGCCGGGGATGGGCGCGGGGACGGGGTTGTTGGGGTTTGGATTGGGAAGAGCCCATTGTGGTGGTGCTTTGGGTGTAGGTGCGTCGGTGTTGTTAGGACTAGTGGTGGTGACTTACACTTGACTTGCCGCTGTGCGGGTTTGCCGGCGATGTTCTGGTCTGCTTGCTTGGTTGTTTGACTGTTGGCAGACGTGCGCGGCCGGCGTCGCCAGCAACGTCTTTATTCGTGCCATCGTGACGCTTTGCGCTGTATAATTAGCATTGCGTTGTGAAGAGCGGTAAGAATGTGGAACAATGGTTCATTGTAAGGGTGGAACAATGCGCTCGAGGGTGCAGTCTCGACGCGCGTTACGAGAATAGGACTGTTGATCTTTGTTGCGGACAAAGGTAGGTCATCGTTTGATCATGGGCGAGCATCGCTTGGAGTCTGTGGATGAGAGCCCAGTATTGCCCTACCAGCACGACCTGGACTTTCCGCAGTGCGAATCTCGCGCTTGATGGGACAATGTAAGTTCTCTGGTTTAGAACCGTAAGGATGCTGAATGACAGGACATGCTGGATATCTGTTTGGACCTGCCATTACCTAGGGAACATTCCTAGACGAGGTCTATCCCCTCGATTGTGTTCGGAGTAAATCCCTCCATACACGAGTTGCCCTCCACGGAGGCTTGCTGTAAGTCTCCGGAACACGATACGCTACATGGCAATTATCTGGCGCAGGTGGTAGACCACGAAGTTTATCAACAACACTAGGTGCCTGGCCCGGCTCGGAAATCGTAAAGCCACTCCTCCATCTTCTCTCTCTTGCGCTCAGCAGATTGTCAGCCTCCTTTATAGCCATTCTTGAGCTAACGTCCTCGTCTGTTGGCCTCCCAAGTACTCTCATGACCATAGCAGGGACCGTATTTCCGTGGTCCATGTACAAGAACTTTATATGGTTAACAGCACGGCGTGAATTGCCGTAGAAGCGCTTGTCGTTCCGCTCGCGTGCAAACTGTTCTGACTACCTGGGATAGACGCTACGAAACCCGTGTTGCTTTAGCTGAGGATCATAAGTCTCGAAAAGCTGCTTCAGACCATAATGGAGGAGCCAGAGTGCATACTGGTGCTCCGGCTGCTTGATTATATGGCTCAGATCATCGAGAATTGGATCCTGAACAGAAGGTGTAGAGTTGGGACTGTACAGTCGGCAGAGACCGTAGAGCAATCTCAAGTTATCATACCTACGGCGTTGTAGCGAGCGTTCACTGTCATATCGACAAGGCCGTGTTGAACATTTGTCCACACAGGTTGGTGAATAGCAAGAGCCTCGCATGCCTCACCGAGTACTTCGCCATCTTCAGGCCGACCATTCTGGTGATAGTCGTCAGGCGTGTACATAAGGAGCCACAGATGTGTGAAGCGATGTTTGCGGGACTGCTTGAGGCTGTTCGTCACATGCCTGAGTCGAGCAATGGCTTCGCTCTCACCATCGCCACAATAGACATACGGACGAAAGATAAGTGTGCTTTCGTACAACAGTGGTGCTCCAACTTCGTAGAGCCGCCGGCAAACGCACAGCAATTATGGGGATAGAGCCAAGCTGTTCTACCTCTTACTTGTCAGTGCATGTGATTCTGTAAGTGGTCAGCTGATTCAGTTTTGGCTTTCTTCAAAATCCAATGGGAATTAACGAACGGCTCGTGAGGTGGACATGCAAACACTTGTAGGTGAACGATCAAAGCAGGGAACTGTAAAGGGGATGACTTTGTGTCACGTGCTTTTTCGCCGAAGTACATAGGTCCGACAGCACAAATTTGCTGGTTGGAGTGGGACGAGCTATAGCAGAATCCATTTCTTGCCTTTTACCAGAGATGGCCGTGGCTACGCCCAACATACTCCATTCATTCAATCTTTGGAACTCTCTCATATGCGTGAGAAACCTGTCTCAGCACATGGTTCTCTGCATGTTTTATTTTGTTTTTGTCGACACGACACCATCCGCACACGAATGGCACGTGTTCGACTGGGTACAGGGTGCAGACTGCGAGATGGCAACCTTGGCGCTGCGGCGATCATGTGGAATTCGCCGTGGCATCTAAGGTCGAGAATTGCCATTGATATCGAGTGCGCTGGCGTTGGATGGTAAAAGGAGGTGCACTTCAACTTGGTCTCGAACTTGATATCGACCATCAACCTAGACCCGGGCGATGTGAAACCGTTCTCTACGCACGGTCTGAGGAATGTTAAGGGTGAGCACTGGATCGAGCATTGACCGGCGAAGACGCATCCCTGACACTGGTGGAATGTCTTCTGCGTGATGGCGGGGGACATTGTCTATAGGTCGCGCCCTTGGCTCCTTCAACGAGTGCGATCCATCCATATAGGCTGACCATTGAAGAAATCCTCGGCTGGCATAGTCTTCGCCAACCTGGAGAATACTAGAAGTTTACGGTTCCTGAGACAAGCTTCATTTCCAAGAATACTCGAGCCGCTCTGGCTTGAGGTACCGGATCATCAAGCCATAGAGGAGAAGTGGCTGCCCTGGTCATGATGCTGTTTACTTCCAATGTTACGGGGTTTAAAATGTCAAACGCAAATGCTGCAGAGTGCATACACATCGACCACGGAGTCATATATCTGATCACCTGGCCCTGACGCACACGTCGAATCCTATCACAGTACTCCCCAGAAGGACTCGAACGCCTCTTATCGAATCAGCTACCACTACCATACAATACCGCTGACCCTGACGATACAGTTCTCCTACGAACACCCACTACACCTCCCATACCCATCAACAGCCAAACTGAAGAATCCTCCTATCACCGATTGCACCTTTACCCAGCCCCACCCCTCCCCATCAAAAGAACCCCCCCAAACTCCTCTCAGGCACACACCACCAAGCGACATGTTCCAACCCATCGACTACAGCACCAACCCTCACCAACCTCCACAACATGAGCCCCCCACTCCCATACCTCCCCGTCTCGAAACTCGCGCTGATATCACCACTCCGATACCGCCGCTGCTGCTGATCGTATTCGTCGTATCCTGACGCGCGGGCCCGGCGTGTCGCGCTAGTACCCCTCGTGTGGCCCGACGAGCCAGATGCAACGCTCATGCTAGCGTTGCGCGCCGAGTCGCGTGTTCGTCTCGAGCTTGAAGTGTGCACCGTGCTATTGCTCACGCCACTCCCTCTCACACTCGTACCCGCACCATCACCCGGTGCTGGTCCCGCTCCTGCCCTGCCTCCATTCCCACTCCCACTCCCACTTCCACCGCCAGGACCCGCACCCAACGACCCCCCGATATCGCCCGCCGCCCCTCCAATCGCAATCGCATCGCGCCGCGCATCAATCGAGAGCTTCAAGCTCAACAGCTCGCCATGTGAGATCTTGCGCTGCAGCAAATCGATCGCGAGATGGCGCGTTCGAAGGTGCGGGTCCGTGGAGTACTGGCGCGTTTTCCAGGGCTGTTTCGCCGTCGCCGTCGTGGTGGTGGTCGCGCTATCCACGGAACTGCCCGGCGCCGTACCGCTCGAAGATCGCGTAGACGGTCGACTGCGGCTGCGGCTGCGGTTCGACGAACCCGTCGTCGAAAACGAGTCTAGATCGAACGCCTCGGCTCTAATTTCTCGCTCCCACTGTAAGTGATTCTGCTTATTCGCGTCGACGGGCTTCTCCTTCAACACCGAGTTCTTCAGCGGATCGTACGGGCCGATCCATTTCTGACGCGAGGCGAGAGTCCATTGGTCGAAGATGGTGGGTTGTGGAATTTGCGGCGGGGTGCCGAAGTGGACAGGGCCGCTGATGGTACCCGGATCGCCTAGGACAGGGGCGATTTGCGTGAGGAGGGTGGGGAGGTCGGGGACGGGTCGCAGGAGGTGGACGGGGAAGGTGGAGGAGGAGAGGAGGTTTCTCTCGGTGCCGATATCGATGGTGGAGGATGAGGTTGGGAGGCGGAGGTCTGGAGAAGGTATCGAGGAGATGGCGGAGTCGTCTCCGCCGGTCGCGGAGGGGGTGTTAGAGGCTGAGTCCTCGGGATAGATTGTGGTTGAGTCTGACTCTGGTCTTGTGGGCGGTGTCGGTGTGTCTGATGACCGTGGTGAAACTGCGCCGATGGTAGCGGCATGACTTGCAACGTCTAGATGCTGAGACCCGCTCTCGTTCGCGAGGGTTGACTGCCGAGGCTGGGGAGGTTGTCCAAACAAGTCTACCGGTGTAGTGCTGCCTTCGTCGTTGCTGGTGTCGTCCCGACCTTCTTCTGGCTCCGGCGTAAGCGCTAGTCTTTCAGGGTAGTAGTCGTCCGTATCCGTATCGTCTTCAACCGTTGGACCGATGTAGGCTTTCAACTGGTACGAGTCTTGGGTTATAGGCGCAAATGTCACGGAGCGTCTCTCTGGTGAAGGTGACAAATTGCGTATTGGTGTCCATGAGGGCTTCTTAGCGGAGGGCGAAAGGGACCGAGCTGGCTTCTTATAGTCCCTTTGCTCCCATGACTCGCGGAAGGGACGTCGCAGAGACATTCTCGTAACAGCAGTAAGTGGTCCAGTCAATCACTATGTAATTCAGATTCGATTTTGCAGTTTTTGGTGTAAGGCTAGGCAAGGTGGTTGTGCTCGAGCAAGTATGTGCTGGTTGTCGAGGCTATGCTCTTTTCAAATACGGCTCTGTTGCTGTGTGAGCTGTATGCAGTGGTGACATGGCGAATCATGCAGTCAGAGCAGTTTGTAGATCTCCTATGTCTGCCAAACAATCACCACAGAGTCATTGTAGTCATTGTTCGTTGATCGCTGCGAGCGGCGACAAGGCGTTCCGTGGCTGCACGGACACATAATAATTGATGAGCCATCGATAACTGAGTTGTTGTTGGTATCGTTACTATTAGGGAAAGTGCATTGGATAACAGCCAAAAAGCTCAAGAAGGGAATGTCAAAGTATGAGAAACTGTAAAGGTATAATTCAGCTCATTCGAAGACAGAAAGACATACCAAGCCTACTGCACACATGGTGTGTGCAGAACACATCTCAACGGCAGCACTCGTAGCTCGGGATGAACACCACGCTTGCTTGCAAACCCCTCCATAACCGTTGTAATGCTCCAATACATGATTAACACCGCCAGAATGTGGGTATGGGTCGACGCTTACGCACGCCTTGTCCATCCTCAAGAGTTGTCTTCGCCTTCGGCCGCCTCCTCCATCTGGCGCTCCAGCTCTATCGCCAGCTCAGCCTCGTACTCTTCTTGAGTCTGAGCCCGCTCAAGCTTGCTGATACCGGCCTGAACCTGTGGCGTATTTCCACCACTCGACTCAGCATTCTTCACAGCTCGCAAGGCACTTGTCCTTTCTCCCCTCTGACGCTTGTGACCTATCTCGCCGTTCCTCTCCTCGCCATCGGTACCACTTTCCCCATCTGTGTCGTCATCTCGACCTCTCTTCTTGGTCCTCGTTGTAAGACTTCTATCCGACCTCACCGACTCTGCATCAGATTCACTGTCAATATCCGAACCCAGGAAATCATTCAGCTCATCTTCCATGTCCTGCCACTCTGCCTTGCTCAGCTCGACGGGGCTATTGGGGCTGACATACTCAGTCTCAGCATTGGGATCCGAGGCAGGCATATCGTGCAAGTCCAACTTCGGTCTCTTCTTCCTCTGCCCGTCGTCGTCGCTGTCTTCTGTATCGTTGAGTGCCGAGGTATCTTCTTCCGAACTCAACTTCAAGTCTGTGTCTCCCATGACAGCCAGCATGCTAGCATCGACAGCATCAGACTCGGGCGCTTCGACCTCACTGCTCGGGTCTTTGAGATCGTTCACCATCTCTTTCTGACCTATGCCTTTTAGCATGAACGGGCGCTCGTTCAGTTTTCTCCATTGCTGAACACTCTGCATCAGCCAATCCAAACCGACCACTTTGATACCGCGCTTAACGGCAGTCTTGACTTTAGCAGTACCGACGCGTGCAGCGATGACGTGCGTAGTCTCTTTGTTGACTTTGTCCGAAATTCGTGCACCGAAGCTCTTTGCCCAGATACTTATGTCAGCAGTCTGTATATCTGTATTCAGGGGCAGTACCCCGCTAAAGACAATGACAACACCAGCTAGGATGCGCTCTTTGAGAGCCGGCATGATCTTCTTGACATCGGGCAGGTTGTGAAAGTCTAACAAAGACGACTGGGAATCGGGTATTGGAGCTTTCTGTTTGCCTGCAAGAGCAGCTACGCGACCGCCCTTGCCTGCGCCCGAAGTTCGTTTCCGGTCGTACTCGGTAAAGAAACGTTCATGCACGGCTCGTAGGCTGCGTTCGAGATGTATCAGCTCTTCGTCATCGGCTCGTAGAATACTGTGTCGTTTGGCTTTGCCACTGTTAGAGGAGGTTTCGGAGTCTGACGAGTCAGAGTCTGTGTGTTGGGTAGAGACAGGATCGGGAGAGGGGTTGGCCGGTGAGTCACTAGCTACACCATCCTTCTCATCGAGTTGTTGTTGGAGTCGCAACAATGGCTTGTCTTCGAGCTGGGACGCTATCACCTCGTCTTGTGTCTGTACTTGCTGTTCTTGAATTGCCGCATCAGCGTCCGGTCGACTCATGGCCACGACTTGCTGTAGCGCTGTTGTGTCGGTTTGTGCTGGCGTGGGATCTCCTGAACCCTCTCCATCCAGGACTGGGCCGTCTTCTGTGATGTGTGCATCTGTATGTCCGTTGGTCTCTGTGGCCTTGGTTTCCGTCACCTTGGTCTCTTTCGGCATCTCGATCTTCTTTGTACTCGGTAGCTCCTGCTTCTTGGGCAGAAAGCCAGCATTGATGTCGCCGATGCCGACGAAGAAGTCGAAAGCAGAAACCCTCAACAGATTTGGGCTCCATCTCCAGACATCAGCTCGATCATCAATGATGACGACCATCCGCGTATCGACAGGAAACAGTCTTGTGAGGTTCTTCGCGACCATACTGCCACTCTCGTCTCTGCTTAGGATTCGATCCTCAAAGTATTTTCGGTCAGGATCGACGATCTTTGCGATCTCTCTTGCGTACTGTCTCGTTCCCATGGTGTAGATGTGCAGCTGGTATTTTTCGGCGATGCTCTCAAGGAACTGCTCCAGACCTGGTCGCAGCTTGATGTAGTACCAGCATGACCTCACCCCTGGACCTTCGTCGACCAGCTGGAAGGCCCTCACGTCTTTCAGAGCTTCGTAGTTGGGATTCTCGGGATCCTTCTGCCATTCTCCAATGGTGGGGTCGACGGCGGCGTGGATGATGGTCTGGTCGAGATCGACCACGAGCGAGAGTTTGCGAGTGTTCAAGAGGTGTCGCTTGTCGAGCTGATCAGCTTCACTGGCTTCGTCTTGCGAGATGAGGAGTTTGTCGGTGTCGTGGGCGCCTTGGATTTTCGCTCGGTCGTTGTATTCATCACCTGCAAAGTCGACTCTGGGATCGATGTTAGCACTTGGTTCGTCTGTTGGCGCGGGAAGCACCGACTCGGTCATGTCTCTGCCACACTCAACGCACATGCCGTTGAACTGGACCGAATGCTTGCATGCCTCGTTGACGTCGAGGATGTCGCGCGGTTCCCTGATCTCATCGCCTTCCCAGACCAGCCATGACTGGATTGTGCCTTCGAGAGTGCTCTGGAAATGGGCAGGAAAGACCTTGTCCACCTCGACTTCCTCATCGGTATACCTGTCCTGATGCGTGACCTTGCCGATGTAGGTGTAGGTGAAGAGGACATCTCGATGCTTGATCTCGTCGTCGACTTGCTTTTCAACCTTTCGGATTATGATCGGGTAGTGTAGGGTCGCTGGTAGTCTGAGTAGCATCTTGCCTGTGTCGGTGGTGGCATCGGCGCTGTTGGCGTCGACGGTCGTGAATTCAAGGTGGACAGTGAATATGTGATGGCACGAGTGAGGATCGTAGTGCTGGAACAAAGGTTTGACCGTCGCGACAAGCTAGAAGACAAGCTTGCAGAAGAATGTACAAGTGGTCTGCAATGTCGATGTCAATGTCGCGTGCTGGGTTGTGTACGAGTTGCCGGATATGTCAGTAAATCGCGGTGCTTCGGTGCGGGCAAGCCATCCGCAGTTTAACTTAAATACAAGTACGGCAGCGGCAGCTTAGCTCCAGCAGTCGGGCAGTTGGAGGGCGAGGGAACAGCTGCTTTAAGTATTCAGTGCAGGGATCGCCGCTAATCATTTAGTCCCGACTCCAGCAGAGCTCCCTTTGACCCCTGCCACGCCATGCCACCTGCCGTTATCCGTGTCCACCTCCGACGAGCTTATCTCCCCGCATGATATAGCAACAAAGAGCCAACATGTTGACATGATCTCATTCTCTAATGTGGTGTGAGTTCAAGATATACCATACAAGCACAAAACCAACTAGCTTCAATCCTTCCCTACGTCAATAGCTTTTGACTCTTCTGTCCATCGGCCTTGGCCAATCCAGGCGCAGCATAAGCACAATACCGATCCTTGATACTGACCACCTCGTACGTCCCCTCGTCACTCGCCCGAAGAACCTTCACAAACTCACTACTCGAATCGCTCTTCGTCTCGAGCACCTTCGCCGACCGGCCCTTCGAGCTCTTGGCGTTCTCCGATCTCGTGTAGGTGAACTCGAACGGTGGTGTACCAGTAAACTCGAATACAAGCTCCACCTCCCCACCTTCATGAATATCAGTCGTCAACGTCTTTCCGTGACTGAGTCGTACCGTTGGGAACGGGTGTACCATTTTGCGAATATCTTGCTTGGCCTTGCACTTGCCCCCTCCGCCCACGGCCACCGAGTCCTGCACTCCTGTCACCACAAACTCGCTCGCCTGTTCTGCGATACGCTTGAACTCATGCGAGTTGATGTGTGCTTTACGGTCTTTGCCGTGGAAGCGGTAGAAAATGTCGAATGGCGCTTGACCAGACAATGAAAATGCCAGGTGATCGCCGACGCAGTAATCGGTTCGTGAATCCAGAGATACGATCTTCGGTGGTGCTGATACCTGAACGCGCACTGACGATGCCGAACCCTGGTCGATCAATGTCTCACACCCACGAGCGTCTTTCACGGACCGTATCTGGACCGTGTGCAGGCCGAGTCCCAACGATGCACGTGATAAAGTCCACGAGTACGAGTTGGACAAGATGTCCCTTACTCGGATGATCTCTGGCTTCGGTGACTGGCCATGGTGACGTACTGCTATGTCCAGTGAGAACGGAGGGATTCCAATCAGCGTAATCGGGATGTTTTCGTATTCTTCTTCCGCTGGTATCTCAGACTCGTCCTTGCAATACCCGTACATCTTGCCAGCATTGGTGAAGTGCGCCGACGGAAGAACGTACACTTCTTGCTTGACCGTCAGCGGCGCAAAGTGCCTGCGGTCGTGAGCATATCGATCGTCGGCAAGTTCGTTGAATGTGTATGTGTATTGACCAGCTTTCGATGTATCCATGTTGATGACAGCGTTATTGCTGGCGATGGACAAAGGCTTGTTACTGAGCGCAGTCTGTCCTTTGACCGGCTCGCCCTTGATTTGATATTTGATGTGGTATGGCGAGTGTCCACTGAACGCAAGGCCAAGCGTGTCTTCATCACCTTGGCAGACCGCCTCTTTCCGGAAGACGCGATTACCTTGCTCACTAACCGTAGTGTCTTTGAGGTGAAGCTCAGGCCGCTCGATCCAAGAAACCTCGAACTTGTCGGCTTTAACGTCGACTATGCCGGGACAGCTATCAGCGACCGACACGATCTGGTAAAGACCAGCAACATCGGCCGAGATCTCAGCATTAGGATCGCGGAAGATGTGCTCTTTCTCTCCCTTCTGATTCTGGACTTTGACGGTCCATGGGGCAAGACCCTTGAGCTTGATCGGCAGCCTAACGTTCTTGCCCTCGAGTGCTTGTACAGTCCTTTTGCCGTTGATGTCTCCAAAGGACGCGCGCGGTTGCTCCGGTCGAATCTCGATGTGTCGCTCTGCCTTCAACGCCGTTCTACAGCGTGAAGAGTCTTGCACACCAGTCAAGACCAGGGTGTATTTCCCTCCATCGGTTTGTGGTGGCACCTCGATGATGAAATTCTCGTTGTCGGTGTGTACATCGAACTTCTTCCGCTTGCCGGAGTGGAGAAGCTCGTAGTCCAGATCCCATGGTCCTTCCCCCAGTAGCTTGACGCCGACTGTAATTGGTTGATTCAAGCATGCCTTTATTGTCTGTTGCTGTTCGAAGTACGCCTCAGCGGGAGGTCGAATATTCTGCTCAAAGGTGTTTTCAGGACTGCGGATGTTGATCGGGCTGTAAACGTCATCACCAATCGATGCTATCTGGTACTTGTATCGGCCTGCGGATCGCTCACGAATCTCCAGCTGTCCGCGCATGCCATCGAACTCCTTGAGCACTGGAGTCGTGCCCACACCGGCTTTGACGACTTCGTACCGCACCTTAAACGGCGGAGAGCCTGTAAAATCGAAGTTGACAATGGTTCCAATGGGACGACCGGCACATTTGTCGAAAATTTCCTCGATCTGGTAGCTGAGAGATGGCCGTGGTGGGTTGTAGACTAGGCAAGACGATGGCTCGTTGACCTCACCGGAACAGAACTGACTTGCGATGCTTGTCAAATCGTAGCGACCAGCTTTGCCGATGAACGGAAAGTCCTTCTCATCCTTCACTTCATGAGTGTATTCTTCGATGGCGGAGACGCCATCACTTTGAGCAGCGAAGGTGTAGCTCAACCTCAATGGCCAATCCGAGGCAGGCAATTGACCTGGCGCGGTGAGCTGAAGAGGCATTGAGATCATCTCTTCCCTCGCGATTCTGAGGTATTTCTCGGCATCACAGCCGAAAAGCCTGATCTTAGGGCGTTTATGGACCGAGATTGCTTGGGCCGTCTTTGCGAGGTGAGTTTTTCTATGGGCCTTGTCGTCGAACACGACCTTGTTCTGCAGGCCATCGGTGACTTCTTCGATTGAGTACATCCAAGTCCCGTTCTGCGCCAGGGACTCGTTGATGTCGAAGGACAAAGTCTTGGACTGGGTCCAGCCCATGTGAGGTCTTTTTGGGTCGAGCACTACTTGTGTAGGTTCATCTTGCTCGCCAGACTGAACAGTCTGGGTAATTGAACTGGCCTGGTTGTGGTTGACTCGCTTGCTATACTGGACCCTGAATGGCGGCACGCCTGTGATGTGCAGAGACACGCCGCTGAGATCGCCTGTACACTTGTCGACCTGGCTTGCTGAAATGGAAGCTGAAGGGCAAGCGACGACAGCGGCGTCATTGCTTCGACGTCTAACCTCGAGTTTCGACTGGTCGATTACTTTTTGCAAGCGATAGAGACCCTTCTTGGAGACGGGATATTGTAGGGTACGTGGAGACTTTGTGTCGGCCTTATCGTAACCTTTGTCGGCCTCTTTCTTCAGCTTCTTTGCTTGCCTAGCGCTGATGAGTATAGTTTCGACCTCGTCTGTATCGAGGTCGTATCTCCAGAGTTCGATGCTGTCAGGAGTAGTCTGGTTGATTTGAATTGGTATTGTGACGCTGCGGGTGGAATCGTCGATGCAGTAGGAGAACTGTTGAGGGTTGAGAATTGCCGAGCCTTCGGGTAATAGGTTAATGATTTGCTTGCCTGAGAGGATACCAGATCGATCGACAAGGTGGCCAGGGTTGACACGGGTGTCAGACAAGGAGAGTTCTCTGTCGTAGAACAGCTTTGAGAAAGACAGCAGTATGGATGCCAGAGGAAAGCCAATGTTGTACATCAGCCAGCCATCGGCAGCGACATGAGCGAACCAGACGAGGATCCAGGTCCAGAAAGACCATTCTAGCCATGGTATCTGCAAGCCTGTCAAGGCGATCAGATAAATGCCGTCTATGACTGACCACTTGAAGAATAAGAAGGTGGAGTCGATCTGACTGTAGCCGGAGGAGGTAGCATAGTCCCAGAGTTTCCATGCCAGCAGGAGGAAGTAGAATGTGACGGCGTACAAGCGCTGGGTAGGACCATCTATCAGGGCCTCAGGGATGACTGAAGGGCGATTGTTCGGTGGATGGACTGGAGTGGCATTGACTGCTGGGCCAGGCCTTATGATTGACTGTCTCTTCCTCGCCGAGCTGCTTGTAGGGGTGAAAGCATTGCCAGAGTGTCGAGCACCAAAGCCAGGTTCCGACTTTGGGGTTTGAGGGAAAGCCGACCGAAGTCGGGGTGTGCCATTCATCTTCCCATGCGGCAGGCGAGCAGAGGACGGGTGGTCGCAAGAAGGTGGAGGTTGGAAATGGCAGGAGGCTAGAGGGTGTGACCAGCGAGGTGAGGTGAAGTGAGGTGATGGCAGCTGGCGAGGGTTGCGACTATCTATATCATGATGGTGTTGGATGGGGTGGGCGTAGATGGTGCTTGGAGATGGACGCCCTACCTTGAACCCAGTCGCCGCAAAGTGCTGGATGTTGACTGTGTCTGCATTGTCTGTGGCCTCAAGCCTGTCGCGTAGCACCCGCCGCACCTGCACTCTACGCGTTCGAGCGAAAAAAGTGCCTGGGATCCATGATGACGTCGCAATCCAAACAAACACCATCCACGCTCACTGCCACTGCCCAGCTAAGTGATTGTCGACTCTGCCAAGTATCACCACCAGCTACTAGCAACCAGGTACTAGTCATATCACCGAAGCATAGTGCAGCAACATCTCAACTGCTTCGCCATCACAAATGCTCCCTGCAGGCCAGTCGCTAACATACAACCGGAAGCATTGCGCGGGCTGACAGGCAGATGGACCAGATTGCAGCCTCTGACCCGACGAGACAGCTCTCACTACCGACCCCTTCGAAAGATCCAGCAATCTCCCACCTACCAGTTCAAGTCCACGAAGCCAGCATCCGTGGTGGAGGCTGCGCACCTTCCCTTCTCTGTGACGACTCAACAGGCAGGCAAGGACCAGACGAGGAAGAGCCCAACCGACAAGTCAAGCAGGTCGACAGTCAAGAGCGCGAACAAGATGGAGACGACGACGAAGGACAGGCTGAGTACAAGGCCTGGCCAGGCTGGGCCGAACTCGAGAACGACCCCGACATCTTCACCATCCTCCTCCAAGAATGGGGCGTGCCAAACGTCGCCGTCAACGAGATTCTCGACATAGCAGATCTCATCACCGCCAACCCAGCCGACATCCTCGGCCTCATCTTCCTCTCGCGGTATGCCCCTCCTGACCAATCTAAACCTGCCTCTCCACCACCCGTACAGAACGAACCCCCGTCGAAGCCTTGGTTCGCAAACCAAATTTCAAAGTTCAGCTGCGGCACCGTCGCCCTCATCAACATCCTCATGAACACCCACGATATCCGTCTTAGTGAGACCTTGTCCGCCTTCAAACACGGAACCAGCCATCTCAACTCAAAACACAAGGGAATAGCACTCGATAACCATTCCCACTTCCGAGACATCCACAACTCCTTCTCCACAAACCTCGACCGCATGATCGTCGACGTCCTGCTCAAAGAAGACGCCCAGAAATGGAAGCAACGAAAAGCAGCACAGCCAAGACTGGCAGCCCAAGGAGACAGTGAACACGCTAAGAAGCGGAAAAGAGGAGGCCGAGCACCATTCACACAAAGGAGGAAGAAGACAGCGGCGGTAGAAGAGGACGACGAGAACGGCTTCCATTTCGTCGCCTACCTCCAAGAGCACAACAGTGTTTGGAAGCTGGATGGCATGCAGCCACACCCACGTCTTGTCGGTGGGATTGCGTCTGACCTGACCTGGTTGAACGTTGCTGCCGAGGATCTACTGCAGAAGATGCAGGAAGCCCTAGAATCGGGCCAGGAGTGCAGCTTGATGAGCGTCACTAAGACGAATACCTCACCGAGCCAGGAACAAGCGCAAAAGCTGGACAAGGAGAGGAAGCAGGACGACTGGGCTCCTTTCATCGAGTGTATGCTAAGACTGCACGCTGAGAAAGGTGATTTGCAAGAAATGCTACATCTTTGACCATCAATACTCTCAGACTTCCCAGAGACTGAGCTTTGTTGTCTCGAAATCACCTTGTTTGGTGCAACGTATAATGTCCCGTCTGTGATGAATCCAGCCCAGATCGAGCTGACCGCCAGCTACGACATCAAAGCTCCTCGTCTTCAGCAGCCCAAAGCCGCATCCTCGAAAAGCACAGCATCAGAACCACAACAGCCACACCTCGGATCACTCTGGAATACTGCCAACTATGCTTCCCCCTCCCCCTCCCCTTCACCTCCAGTGACTGCTTCCACTCCCATCTCCGCTCGCCCTCCCCTCCCCACTCCTCAAGTCAGTCCTCAGGATACTCGTCCCGCACATTACTCACGAACCGTGCCGTCTCGGCATCGAACCGACGGAACCACTTCCCCACCTCGACGGGGAACGTCCTCGCCGCGTCTTCCGCGCTGAAGTCCTCCGGCCCCAGCGGGACGATGTTCTCCTGCGCGACGTATCGCGTGCTGCGGTCGTCGACGCTGTACATAGAATCTTGGTTAGCATCGAGTCCCCGCAATTGCAGCCAGCGACAATCAGAGAAAAAAAAAAAGAGAGAGAGAGAGAGAGAGAGAGAGAGAGAGAGAGAAGGGAACATGACTCACAAAGCGTTATAGAACGGCTGGCCCCGTCCCTTCGGCAACCGATCCACCCCATTTCCCAGGATCCATCGCTCTTCCATCTCGCACTTGCCGTCCCAGCCGTACACGACCGCCACATACCCCTGCCGCCGATGCCGGAACACAGTGCCGACGGTATACTTGATGTCAGCGCCGGACTCGCCCGCCTCGGCCTCGCCGTTGGTCGCGAACCCCGGCGTGCGCATCTCAGAGCGCCGCTTCGGCGTCTTGGGCGTCCGGTCCTCGTCGCGGATCAGTTTGACCAGCGGGTCCGTCACGGCGCGGTCGCCGCCGAACGCGCCGAGGCCCGTCGTCAGCGGCAGGATGTGGTTGGTGTAGTTCCGCAGGTCCTCGATGTAGTGGTGCGCGTAGTGCTGGCGGAGATCGCTGAGGCTGGACGCCAGGCCTTGCGGAGACGCCGGGAACATGACGAGGGCGAACAGGGCGGCGTAGGCGGCGTCGTAGATGGAGATGTCGACGGTGGAGCCGGCGGTCTGTTGGCGGTGGGCCCCGTCGAAGGGCGTGGATCGCACGCTGCGGAGGATGTTGTGGGCTGATCTTATCAGGAGGGAGCGCGGGGTGGCGGGAAGGAGGTATGTAGCCCGTTGGGCGCGGCTCGCGTTTGGGGCCGTGAACTGTAGCTGCGATATCATCCTTGACAGGTTGGCGGGGGTTGAACTGTTGAAAGGGTCGATGTAGAGGTGCGTTAGCTCGGACGGCTGCTCCGCGTCGGGGTTGAGAGGGTCGGTGAATGCTTGAGGCGAGTGATCCGATGGCAGTGGTCGGTTGTCGAGATCGAGTTGTGGGTCGCCGGGTGAGGAGGGCAGGGGTGGCTGCACGACAGCATGAACGTGCATTGGATAGCTGCATGGCTGAGCTCGCAGGCCGAACGCGCGACAGACATAGCTGTAGATCACACAGCTGATGAGCGGTAGTGAGTTCCGGTGTGGTGAGCGGAGCGCCAGGCCCAGAAACTGGTGCTCGATGCTGTAGTAGTCTCGCTCTTCGTCAATTCCAACCCACTTCTTGGCGAGAAGGAATTCTGCAATGGTGATTGCTTTCTGCCGTGGAGTTTGGCCGTCAAGTTCTGGGTGTGCGGTACGCACAGCGTCGACCATCTCATCAAGACGACGAAAAGTGTCACTGATGTCACCTTCTGCGGTCGGTCCGAGAACGAACATGTCTAGGCACGCCAGGGCTGTTTCGGTTGGGTTAGCTATGTCTGATCGGTAGCGGACCCGTGTCCATTGATCTAGGGCTACCGAGCGGTTCAGGCATGCAAGAGCAATGTTGGACCAGTAGCGCTGAGCCAGTACACAGTCTGTAAGCGCTGCGTCTCTATCCAGTTCCAGTAGGACGTCCTTGATGCCATACCCATGGTCTAAGACAGCATGCGCTTTCGCCAAACGACCAACTGGTACATCTATCATGTCTTGGACCGCACGCCTCGTGGCAACGTTTGCTGTGTATCGAACAGCGTAGAGGTCTTTCCAATCGTGAAAGGAGGGATCTCCCACTTTCTTTGAAAGTGCATGTCTGTCGTCCCAGAATATAAAGTCGCGAAGCAGCAGGTCTTTCCAGATTAGCTGCTCGTTCGCAACTGCTTGAAAATGACGTGAGACGGTTGAGATCGTGATGAGTGTCAGTGCGTCAAGCTGCTGGAGTATCGCTTGTATCACTTCATCTGGCAGGGAATCTAGGCGAGGTAGAGGCCTAAAGGCGTTTGATATCCGACGTATCTCGGTCATCATGTGCGTGCTGCGTTGAATGGGATACAGAGCAGCATCGCCTATGGAGCTAAGTATCGCGATATAAAGAGTGGTTCTCTAACGACATCTGGGGATGAGCAGGAGAGGACGACACGACGTCACCACCGACGGGAGACAATCCGCCACCAAACCATTACCATCGTATCATCACTCTACGCGTTCTGTGTCTTGTTTGTCACGCGAGTTGTGGTAATTGGTATTCGAGATATGACAAGCAGTCCTCAAAACTTCGGTGCATGCTATTCTTGGCTATTTGCTAACAGCGAACCATTGTTCATTCACAATGCGGGCTCGCTCCTTGAACAATGTGAACGCTTCTGCGCTCAAACCATCGAGTCCTCCATCCTCGATCTGAATGAGAATCGGTCTACCATGCCACTCGCTCTTGTGAACTTTCTTCCAATGTACTTCAATGAAGTGTGCTATCTCTGTCAGGAATGCCGATAGTCTATATTTGTTCCTCAGCCACTCGATAGGACGATGCATGTCAATGCTATTCGTCTCCTGCATAGCGGCAAACGTAGCCAGAACGACATTCAGTTTTTCCTGTCGAATTCGCGTCCAGTGGGATAGCTCACCAGAAGATTGGGGAGTTTTGCGGCCACCGCTTGTGCTTTGAGATCGACCGGAACCTTCGTCATAAAACATTTCCCAAACTTCATCCTCTAGGACGGTTGTGCTTTGGATGTGCTCCCTACGTTGATTATGCGAAAGTTGAGCAATGTGTGACTGCGAGCTCTTGCTTTCTATCTGGTGCAGCAGTCGCTGGACAATTTCCGGGTTGTCCTGAAACCTGCGTCGTTCAACGTATCCCCATGCGAAGCATTCCCTCAGAGCAATCTCAGCGATCTCGGTCCCGTCTTCAAACAAGTCTGGTGCGTCTAAAATTTCGATGGCAGCATGGACCATGAAATTCGAGGCTAGCTCCATCCACTTCGTATCCAGGTTTGAATCGGGTGGTTGCATTTCGCAAGACAAGTGCATGAAACGGGGCAACAAATGATCTGCTAAACATAGTTGAGGATTCCTGGTTCGTCTCACATTTGCAGAGCCCACAGCATCCTCGAAATCCTTGTGTTCGCGCTTTCCCAGCCAGAAATAACGGAAGAACTGATTCACGCACTGGTCGCGACGGAAATTTCGTTGCATCTCGACCGCGAATTGAGGCTCACGTTCTTGCAGACCTTCTGTGCGCGTTTTCAGCCACATGTTGCACAATACTAGAAACTGCAAGATACGAGCGTCAAGGTGAGCGCCATTCTTGAGGGTGGCATCACCATGATGATGCTTGAAGAGCCTGATAAGTGCTGTGAAGTCAGCTCATGGTGGCGAACTCACATACGCGGCGACACTTACTGTCGTATATTTCGGTTAAGCGCACGGCTTCTTGAGCGTGGCTGGTCGCAACATCAAGAGCGCCATTGGTCAGAGAGCTTTCTGTTGTGCTGAGAGACTGTAACAAATTCACCTGCGCCTCGACTGCTTTGTAGGCAACGTATTCGACCACCATAATATCTACGTCGAGCTGGTACTCGGGGTTGGCGCATCTTGTATCTGCCATTGTCGCCTGCTAAGCAATTGACTTATCATTGTAGTCAATCGGACTTTAACAGCTGCCGAGACCGATAGTGGCAGCAAACGGTAGGATGGGCAAGATCTTAGGATGCGAACATGTACTTAGGTACATGGCAATGTGGCTAAGACAGGCATGTGAGCATAGGGTGAAGATTGGTTCTGGATTCTTTGTAAACGTGATCTGCAAGACTTGATTGCGACAGCTTACAAGTACCGCCTGGAACCGTTGACGACTGCTTGAATTGTGGGGGGTGATACCGAATTTAAGCCGCAAGTTCGGTTAGTGTGTCAACGTCCGTGTCAGGCAGGCTGGTGAGAACTCAATCATTTCTTCTTTTTAGCTTTGCTGCCTTTACCACTTCCAGCTGTGGTCTGCGACTTCAGAGCAGCATGTCCCTCGGTCTTGATGTGGTCGAACATCTTTGTCTTCGAGGCAAATTGAGCATGGCATACTTGGCAGACAAATTCCGAAGCAGAAGTGGTTTCAGCCCCAGCCTTTTGTGCTGCTTTCTTAGCTCGCTTCTGCTTTGCCTTGCCTACTCTTGAGCCTGAGGGCGTTTCAACTCCAGATCCTCCAGGAGTATCGTCCAACGTCAAAGATGTTGCAGCTGTTTCGACATCGTCCAGATCATCACCAGCTAGCCTGTCCGCAACGGCTGCTCGTGGGGCATAGTCGCTGTTCGCATCGGAAGGGTCTGATTCCTCATCCGGTAAAGGCTGTGCTTCCTCAGTGATGTGCTCTTGAACTTGCTCATTGTCTGAATCATCCCGCGACAGCTGTGTCTGCTCATCTCCCTCTGCTTCGGAGGATCTTTTGGCTTCTTCGTCCTCGTCGGCGGCTTCTACCTCCGTCTGCTTCGGTTGTAGGTCCAGGTCTTTTCCTTCTTTGCGCATATCCCGCTTCAGCTCTTTGAGTAACTTGATGTGCTTCTTGCTCTTTTCATGTGCTTGGAACTGTTTGTCACTCTTGAATGTCTTATCACACACAACGCATTCGTATTCATGCTCCTCAACCTCTGATTCACTTGAAAAGCCGCCTTCGTGCTCGTCCTTGATCGAGGTGTGCGCCCATGCCGATATGCCACCCTCTTTGTTCAACTCGGCCTGCCGCTTTGCCTTCATCCTTGCTGCCTGCGCCGCTGCTGATTCGCGCAGGAACTTCTGCCTCTCGGCTTCCGACTTTTGGTTGTTTTGCACTCTTGGATCCCGCTTCCGGACGAAGGCTACCAGCGATCGTACCGCGTCATTGTACTCTGCGATTGCTTCGTCTCGCAACTTCTGGTTCTCTTTCTCCATCAGCCTCCGTATCCTACGATCTGGCGCATCGGAGAGTCGATATTGGTCTTTCCATGAGTAACTTTTCTTCGTTGCAAACCCCGACCAAGCGCCGTAGAAAGGGCGGACAATGTCCTCATAGTCATCATCCTTGGAGCCGAACTCTGGATAGTCTGGATAATCTAGATCTTGCCATTGACATGCGATATCCTCCTCTCTCGCCAGCTGCGTGAAGAACTCGCTGAGTCCGCCGTAGAAACCACTTGGACTGTCAGTATATTGCACGTTCTTATTAAACCTCATGGTCAGCTTCAACACTTCGTCAGCCGTGGTGAGCTTCATGTTGTAGGAGTAGTCTTCGGCACCCGCACCGCCAGGCTGTTCCCCTCGTAGCAAGACATCTCGATGGGAGTCGTACCATGCTCGTTCCTGGGGATCTGCTAGGACCTCATACGCGGCCTGGATTTCAGAAAACAGTCTGGTGGCGCCTTCTTCATTGCCATAGTTGCGGTCGGGATGCAATTCGAGAGCCTTTCGTCTGTATGCTTTCTTGATCTCATCGTCGGTCGCAGTGCGGTCGACACCCAGCAACTCGTAGTAGTCTTGCTTGACGGGCGCCTCGTTCGCAGCCGTCTCATTGGTGGAAGACTGTGACTGACCCATGGTGGCGAGGGGATATCGCGTCGTAGATCAACCGTGATCGTCGCAGTGGACAGCTCCGGTCATTGCGTGCACATGGCGTCCCGCGAGATATTGGCCTTGTTGCAGCGAGCCCAGTCTTCACTCGTGAGTCGTAGAACGATGAATTTGACCCCGAATGCGCTCATTGCGAAAGCTAAAGCCACGCGACAAAGCTTGGTGGTCACTAGCCGATGATGCTTGGGATGTTAGATGCCTGAATGCCTGCGGCGCAACACGATTGCGCGGATGATCAATTCCGCGATCGAAATTTTCTCCAGATTTGCACCTCGCCAGTGCCGAAATGCGTCCCATGGCCCGCGAGTACCAATAAGCTTTCCTTAGGGAGCCAATGAAAAGTGTTTGCGGCCTAGGTGTGGCCAATATCCTACATGCTACAGGCCGCCCAGGGTTCTAGACACCAGGCTGCATGAGACCTAATCACGATACCATCGACGCGTCAAGTATGCCATTGGTCTTATCTGGACTCTATTTCCCTCGTCTCCGCCATCACAGCTTACTTATCTTTCACGCTGCCATCCTTTGAACATGAACTGGAAATACACTAGCAGTGGACCAGCAGACATCATTCCTATTGACCACGAGCCCAGATAGCCTATCATGAAATTTGGCGCCGAGTACCAGGAGGCTCTGAGGAAAGAAGCCTACCCGTCACAGTGGCTGGATTCAGCTATATCGTACAAAAAGCTCAAGAAATGCATTAAGCGAGTGCGTGAGGAGCTGCTGAGTCTCGGTCTCGACCGAGAGACCCTCGAGGCCTTATGGCAGCACGTAGGCGCCGACGCCTCCTCGGAGCCGAAGGACCTGCATGCAGAACGCATGTTGCAGTACCAGTTCACGTCAGAGGAAGGTGCCAAATTCGTACCAAAGCTAACCATAGCGCTCGATCCGAGAGATGGCTCTCCTATGGATGCTTGGCTCAGTCCTGAGACACGGAGAATACTCCAAAAGGTTGGGAGGCGTAAAGAACGACGGACCGTCAGAAGGGCATCTTCTTTCAACGTCAATGGCGACCGTAGACCAAGCGCGGTAGGGGCAATGACCAACGACAACGAGTCCGTGGATTCTCGCGGTTCGAGTTCCGAGCGAGCCACATCCACAACATCACACGACCACGTTAAGGTCCCGAACGGCGACGAGCCCAGACGAAGGGCTTTGTCGCCGGATAACAGCGATGATCTGAGACGCAGCGTGCTAGAGCCGGGTCTACCACAGGAAGTTCCCGAGGATGTCGATGAGCAGGAGATCGAGACCATCGAAGTCCCTCTGACCTCCGACAACGAGTTCTTCCAAATTCTTACGAAAGAACTACAAGCCCTCGAGAATCTCCAGGATAAGGAGAAAAAGGACATATCAACGGAAATCGAGCAGCTCTCGCGCGACATCTCAGCCCTCCGCACCGCCAAATCCAAGCGCTCCAAAGCCGAAATCGACGCCTGGCGCGAGATCTTCCGCCTCTACATCGAATCCGAAATCTTCATGTCCAACCACGAATCCGACGCCGGCGTCCGTCCCGCCGATAAAGCAGCTCTATATTTCAACCAGTTCAGCAAACAACTCACAAACATGAACTCCAACCCTCCCAAACCAAAATCCCAAGAAGCCCACATCGCCCTCGACCGCTTCCTGCACATCAACACGACGCTGCTCCGCCTGCTCAAGTTCCAAGAACTCAACCGCCGCGCCCTCGGCAAAATCCTCAAGAAATTCGACAAGCAGACTTCGCTCCACGCAGGCGGCACCTCCGGCGGGACCCCGAACTCGGTGATGACGACGCTGACCACGCATCCCAACCGCCCGGGCCTGGACCCGCGCGATCTGGCGCGCAGCACTGCCTTCGCCATCAGCCAGTCTCTGCTGAGCATCATCCCGCAGCTCGACGACTACCTCTGCCCCATCTGTGCCATGATCTCGTACAAGCCGGTGCGGCTGCGCTGCAACCACATCTTCTGCATCCGCTGCATGATACGGCTGCAGCGTGGAGGGAAGGACGAGTGTCCGCTGTGTCGGGAGCGGGTGGTGCTGGAGGCCACGGAGGATAATCTGGATCTGCAGCTGAAGCGGTTCTTGAAGAAGGAGTTTAAGGCTGAGGTGGATGAGAAGAAGCGCGAGAACGAGATTCAGGCCGGGAAGGAGTTATTTGGCGAGTCGTATGAGGGCACGCACAAGTGTGCTGTCATGTGAAGGGCGACTGTCCGATTCACAACAGGCTCATCGCCCAGAGCGTTGGTAGCTGAGCTTAACTGCATCGTATTAGCAAGCATGCGAGCTTGGACATCCTTTGGAATAGTCTATCTAATGTACAGTTTCTGGCACATGTTCATGGTCACAGCCTGACATTACTAAATTTGTGCTCCCTTGAAACGCCTCTTGTACTATTGGCCATCATTACTTCATGCAGACATGTCTTATCTCCTCGATATCATTGAGCCTCGTATCGTCATTATTGCGTTGGTCGCGTCTATCGTCATGTGCATCTGTATCTTTTTTGAACAGTCTGGGGTCGCCGCATTACAAAAGAACATGCGCGAGCCCAACGAGCAGACCACCGTACTTAGCGGTGTCCCTCTTAGAGACACCATTTTGTGGACTATCGCTCTGAGAAGTAGCTGTGGATGTGGAGTCCGCTGTCGCAGCTGGAGTGGTTGGGGTAGTGTGGGGTGTTTCAGATGTGGTGCCGTCAGACGGTGTTCCTGTATCTTCGTTCGAGGCGTCAGTAGGTGGAGCATCGTGGAGAGGTCGGGCTGTCGATGTAGGATTTGTTTCCACACCAATAGTGAGCGAAACGGCGTCAAGTGGCGCGTTAGGTATGGACACGCCGGGTAGTGTCCGAGGCGCAATAGAATCGTTTGAGATTAGCAGACTCGTCGTTACTTCAAGCGCTGACAGCTGTTGGCCGAGTCCGGTGATATGATCGAATCCGTTGATATACCACTTGGAGCCACAGGTGTTACCTGATAGGGGTTAGAGGGAAATGCTTCGCAACAGGGAGTGTATCCTAGCATACCATAGTCTCCCCTAGTACAGGCTGAGGCAGCACCTAGTGCCGATGCTCGAAGTAGTGTAGTGACTCGGTCCTTGATATAGGGAGCCACCACGCTGGAGGCGGCCATCCAGCGAGCTAGATATGCTTTCATTGACCACTGGTCAGTGTTGCAGGACGACTGGAGTTCACAAGCTGCTTCAAAGAGAATATCCGTTGCATTCGGGAACGGCGTGAAGAAGGAGCTTGTGGCTGCCAAAAGACCGGCAGTACGCTCAACCCAAATTGGACTGTTGTTTGTGTAGTTCGCCAGAGTTGCAGCGCCGTAGAGAAAGACTCCCACGTTGTAGGACCATTGGTGGTGATCTACGGCGGAGCAGTTGATCAGCTGTGGAGATTAGCAAAACACATTGGAAAGGGTACGGAAACATATTTACCTCGTCCGTTCCGTCATAGATGTCATAAGTACTGGACATCAATCCTATACCTTCGACCCAGTCCCAGATCTTCTCAGCCCAGTCGACGTAGGTCTGGTTACCAGTGAATCGAGCAAGTCGGGCCGAAATCTGAAAGAAGGCGCCGTTGGAGATGGAATTCTTGTAGTGGAAGCCGGCGTTTTCGGGGTGGAATTGCCCTGGATCAAGTCAGTCATTGCTGTTTTTACAAGTCTCAGACACCAACATTTGAGACCACCACCGCACGTAGCGTCGCTCCATCTGTGGGTGTAGTCGTCCCAAGCATTCTGCGCGATGACGTGCCAGTCTGGGGCGGGGGCAGGCGGTGGCGGAAAGCCGTACTCAGCTGCTGCCAAAGCGACAAACACCCAGAACGCCTGATCGTCGTTACCAGTATCGAATGCCTCCTCAGGCAGATTGAAGTCGTAGTTAGGACCCAATTGTGAGACTAGAGCTTCCATCATGACATTGGTGTAGCTTTCGTCTTTGGTCGCATGCCAGTACTCCATCATTCCTCCCCAAGCACCGCCAGATTCCCACCAGTAGTATGGTAAGTAAGGCCACTTCCCTAGGGTACCTCCAGTCTGGTTGCCATTGTATAGTTCTTGAACTCCATGAGCGAGAACTGCGGTAGCATCGAGGATGGACTCTCGACTATCGACGTCCAGGACGAGTGCGGACACGGAAGAAACGATTGCAATGAAAGACACACAACTTCTAGAGAATGACAACATTTTACCTGATCAAGGAACGAGCGTAGTGTGGTCAATGGTAGTTGAGGTTCATATGCAATAGTTCGAGCAGAGAACGCTCAAGCTAGTCATGCGGATAAGCAACTGGTTGGAAGATCACTGTTGACAAGTTCCGATTGTCCGTCATTCTGTGACTAGTGGTACCACGACTTGCAGATTGTCACTCTCACTTTCACCTTTACTTTCTTGTTCTGCGTGTCAGACACTTGTTTCTGAAGAAAGTGATGTGAAAGCTGATGAAGAATGGCAGGCGCGTCCCGCGCAACGGAGCTGAGTACCTGTGGATATCGCCTTAGGCTGGTTACGGTAGTACTCCCCTTGCCTCCTCCCAGTGACCAATCACAATGTACCTCGGCCCATACTATTCAATGTCCGTCATCATTCAAAGTGTCGTTCTCGCCAAAGCTTTGGGTTTCGCGATGGCAGCAGAATGTTAAAATATTTGTTCAAAGGAGTGACATCAAGAAGCGTTGCTAAAAAGCCCATTCAACAAGCTTTTCTACCACAAGTCCGCGTCGCAGCCATGTCAACGTCCAGCCCACCAAAGCTAGAGCATGTCGCCATCAACACCGAAGAGGGCATTGCTATCATCAAATACAATAGACCAAAGAGTGGAAACGCGCTGAACACACCCACACTCAAGGTAAGGCGCAAACACCTGCGGTTATCAGAACGTAAGCTAACCACCCAGAAAGGACATATTAGCAGGTCTACAATGGGCTGAACAAAACACGAATGTGCGGGTCGTGATTACCACGGGTGAAGGCAAATTTTACACAGCAGGTCTTGACCTCCTGGATCCAATAAACCAAGGTCCTGACTCGACCATTTCGGATGAGTTCATTGACGTGTTGAGGTAAGCTGAAAGATACCCACGACACTCAAAGAGCACGAGCTTGTCCTTTCGTTGCAACCGCGTGGCTGTGTTCGCTCTCAATGTCTACCATGCACAGCCTACTGATATTTGCAATAGCGAAGTACATAAGACACTGATCAACACCAACAAACTCACCATATCCGCCGTGAATGGGCCAGCGCCAGGATGGGGAACTTCATCGCTCGGTCTCAGCGACTTGGTCTACAGCACACCGGATGCCATATTCTTCACGCCCTTCGTACAATGGGGTCTATGCGCCGAGGGATGTAGTTCGCATACTTTCAAGTCAATCATGGGCAGGCAAAAGGCCAGCGCTCTTATCTTGGCAGGTCAACGGATGACACCTCAGGAGCTAGAAAGTGCGGGACTGATCACGAAGATCCTTCCCAAGGACAGCTTCTTAGAAAAGGTGCTGGAGATTGCAAGAGGGGCCGTGAAACTGCCTCCGAAGAGCTTGCTGTTGAACAAGGAGCTGATGATGCGCGGGACAAGGGAAGAGTTGCTGAAAGTCAATGAGGTCGAGCTGCAGCATCTGAAGGAGCAAGTTCGAGGGAAAGAGTCGAAAGATGCTATCCGCGGCTTTGCAGAGTCACAGGCGAAGAAGAAGGCGCAAGCTAAATCAAAGTTATGAGTTCGGTGCTGACTGTGCTACCACCTGTCCGGGAGCATGTATGCCAGCATCTGCTACGAGCTGCTGGGTTAAGTTGACCCACATTTTAAACTGGGATGTCTGGTTTCGCCTCGATGCGCAATAGCAAGAAGACTTGTGCCGGATTTAGGTGACGATGTGTGTGCACTGCACACGCTCTGATCCTGCCAATGCCGATCGCATCTCAAATTGATGCAATCGAGTCGACATGTCCGCCGTGTTAAAGAGCAAGCAAGGTAGACGTTGGTAAGCAAGATGAATCGGGCTAAAGTTGATGAGATGCTATTGTATAACAGAAATCTTCATATTTTACCATGACACCGCTTTTTGTTTCACAACTGACCTTCCGTTATGCTTTCATCTTCTTGCTCCAATGTCGTAGACTCTTTTTTCCCTTCCTACTCCAGTCGATATGCGGCGCACGTCCTACTTATCGTCGACTCGCAAAGACATCATCTATATCTCGCTCAACTGGGCTATCGCATTGACGAGATCAGTTGGCTCGGGCGTCCGATAATAGGCTAGACTCGGCTTGGCGTCCTTAGCAACCAAGCATGAGAAGACACCTTCGTTCTTAAGTTTGCTCGAAAGTATGGCTCTGAACATATCTGTGAAACTGTCAGTACCCCACGTCAAACACGACCGAACCAGAAAGCTTACCTTCATCTGTAGTATCATCTCCAGCACAAAGAACCCAGCCATTCTCTTCTTTCCCGAAAGCCTCGATGATCAGGTTGGCAGCCATGACACCTTTGTTTAGGAACCTAGGGCGCACTTCGACGTTTGCTTTTCCGAGCATAACTTCCACGTCCCACCTCTTGACTCGTTCACCTTCGAGCAGAGCTTTAGCTGCTACAGCCTTGGCCAGACAAACATCATGATCAGGCGCATTGCGATAATGCCAAACCATAGCGACTTCTTTTTTCTCAATCCGACTGCCGGGACTTTGCAACACAAGGTCGCTGAAAACTTTTTCTACTTCTATCTTCCAGCCCATGTCCATAGTCGCAGCGAGATTTTCCCATTCGGTACTCCCTGGTTTGCGGATGAAGGAGCCGTGTTCGGCGCTGAGACCAACATTTTTTAGTTCACCGAAGTGCTTCTCAAGGAACATGCGGGCACGTCCTGAGATGATCCAGACTGCGTTTTCTGTGCAGCCAGCGAGTTTTGGAAGCGTAGTGAGGAGGCGTTCGGTTGGAAGCGCATGATCTGGGTCATCAACAATTGGTGTCAGGGTGCCATCGTAGTCAAACATAAAGAGGCGCCTGGGAGCTTCGCGATACCGGCGTGTCAAAGCTTCCATATCGAGTAAAGGTGCATGTTTCGCTGGTGAGTAGTCGATAAAGGAGCGGCGGGCTTTGGTAAGGAATTCCTCGGTGAACGTGGTCACATCATGTTTGGAGAAATAGTTGAATAACGCCTTGTGTTTGTTGCGCTTGTCTCCATCGGTCATCAAGAGACAATTACGCATCTTAGTAGCCGCATCTCTTGCAGAAGTAGGCACATCGGATTCAGCAGGCTCTTTCAAAGACCGCTCAGCAATAAGCAGAGGACTACATTTCTCTTGCTGACAGACAACGAATCCCATGCTCAGGGTATTAATGTTTTCGTGATCACTAGTCACCAATCCGACGTCAGCGAGTCTCAACAAAGCGTAGTGTTCTGGAGTCTGAAGCGGTCGAGCATGATATAGAACGGGCTGATGGATGGTTGAGCTCCACTTGCTGTTGATCTGAAGAACACGCAATGCGACCTCTCGATCCACGGTGGCTCTCTCGTGTTGATCGACGTCGCGGTCAGGAGTTGTGATCATAAACAACACTACTTGCTGTTGCAATTCGGGGCTGTGATCGAGCAGATATTCAAAGGCTTCCAGCAAGTGAATACATGCCTTTGGGCGGTCAAGTCGGGCTCGTGCAACAATGATTTTCTTGTCTTGATACGCGCTACGGATGCTTGACATATGCCGATTCACGCTCTCGTCTTCGAAAGCTGCTTGTTGCACGCCTGCCACATCCACGTCCGTAGGCACGTTGACAAGGTTGACAAGACCAGCACTCGTCTTCAGCAACCCGTCTCCACTGCTTGCAAGACCCATCTCTTCAAGAAAGTAGTCTTCGACATAGTGGCGTAGTCCACCACTGGGCAGGCCAATGACAGAAGCACCAAGTAGGCCATTCAGAATCTCCTCATGCTCAGGCAACTCGGCAAGCACCTCTTTCGGACACCATCTGGAATGGTGAAAATATGAGATATAGGCCGATGGGAGTTTCTGTCGAATGATTCCAGGCAAGAGCATGAGATGGTGATCAGAGATCCAGATAATGTCGCCAGGTATGTAGACCTTCAGGATGGCGTGGGCCACGGCTTCGTTCAGTCTGCGATAGTCTTCGAACATTTTGTTTCTGTCAGCTTCGTACTTCTGGTCGATCGCTTGACCATCTAGCTTGTTATGGAATTCATCGTCTGCGTATCTCTCCCAACGAACCTGATCGTTGAGGACTAAGGTGCCGTCCTGATCCTCAGACCAGTCTCCAAGCCAGACAGGGATGATGGTATTCTTGAAGACATGTTGCAACAATGTCTCTAGCTCTCTTCGATGGTCTTTGGTTATGACTAGCTCGCCTTCATCTGGCTCCTGACCTTTCAGCTGCTGCTTGAACGCGTCTTTGAAGCTTGCACCGTTCGGGTCGTGGATCGTCACATTGCCCAGACGTCCCTGATTTGGTGAGGTAGGACGAGGTGCCATGTTACTCTGCTTCAGTAACTGTGTGAACTTGGGACTATGAGCCTGCAGAACCTCACCTGTCCAGCCGACAATGGTGTGGTGCCATTGAGTAGAGGAGGAGAGGTAAGATAGAGAGTCGTGCAGCACGGAATCGTCAGAGCGAGGTGCGAGTTCGATCTTGCCATCTTTGGTCACGCCTACTGTCCATGGCAGGTGGGCGGTCGCGCTAATAATATTGCCAGTCAAGCCCAACTTTTCGTATTGCTGCTGCTGGGAGTTCATGTCTTCGTAATCTGTATTGTCAGGCATTCCCGATTGCTGGTTGAGACTAGGCTGCTTCGGCGCTGGTCTAGAATCCGCGGCATCCGAAGGCCTTGAACTGTGTTCTATCTGAGCGATGTCGAAGTACGAGTCCGCAGGATATATAACAAAACCTGAGGGTTCCGATGGCGCTGTCGGTTGCGCAGTGGTTCCGCCCGAAGTTTGGGAAGATTGAACAGCCATAATTGTGACTGGACCCACAGGCGTGAACGAGTGAAGCGAAGCTGTTGTGCGCAGTATGTGAAACTGTCAAGAAGTCTATAGAGGTGGTGACTGAATCCGTGCCAAGAGATATGGTTGAAGATGAAACAAGTTGCAGGCAATGTGAGATACGGCTACAGACCACCCTGAGAACCCCTTCTTAGGTATGGTATCTTGAATCTGTGCAGATTCAATTACCTAGCGAGCTCTGATAGAGCGAATGTACAAGGCTTTATGGAAACACCTATGAAGCGTCAGTGAAGGACAGAGTTGGCAGACAGTTGTCTGCCTGAGTCTGTTGAAAGCGGAAGTGGTGGAAGGAACGATATGTTGAGCCGTTGTCAGCCAGGTGCTTGCAGAAGCGTGCCTACTGATTGTACCAACGGCTCAGACTTAGCGGTGCAGCATTGGCGAACTGAAAATTTGCATATTGTTGGCACGAGCATTATTACGTATGATTGCGAGACGCTCTGCGCCTGGTAACAGATGCACCAAGTGGCACCTTATAGCGAAAGGACCAGGAATGAAGTGGAAGAAGTGACAGGGTCACAGCATGATCCGGAAGTATGTCCCATTGGTTGGAAGCTCACCCTGTGTCGCAGCCTTGGTTCCAGACAATCAAGTAGCCTCGTCGGCGTGTGGTGCGGTGGTGCGTAGTGTCGGCTTCGAAGCTAATGCCGCTCTTGCTCAAGAAAGCGAAGTCAGTGAGACTAGAGACCTTGTCAAACAGTATCTAAGCAGCGACAACGAGACTGCTCATGCGAGGTGGTCAACCATGGAGCGCTATGGCAGTCCGACCAATATGGGCCCCTATCCTCACGTCCAATTCACTTCGAAAGCAGAGCCTTGAGAACCTCTCCCGCTGGGCTTCTTCTGTTCCCAGACCCCTGCGTAGCCGTGCCAATGTCAAAAGTGTACGAGACAGTCCTGGCATCAAGCGCATAAGGCCCGAGTCGTTGCAGCGTGATCAGAATTCGCACCAAGACCAGCAAATCATCATCCCCGACAGTCTCGAAGAAACACTAAGAGCGCATCGGAAAGCAAACAAAGAGTCGATCCTAATTCGAAGGCGCAATACTTTCGGAGGCAATCATATCCCAGCGTCCTCTCGTAGAGTTGAGAACGAAGCACTACACCTGGACCTTGACCGCGATGAAAAGCAAGCTGGGGGAAAGCGACCAGATTATCAGGGCGAGGTTCGTGGGTTGTCACTGGACTGGGACATCATAGGCAGCATCGCTCGCTCCTTGAGCCAACCATGGATGCGATCGCTAGACGAACAAGGGATATCGCGAGAATCTGCACTTGAAAGACTATCAAAAGAGATACGATATGCGGATGCTTTCTTCACCCCGACTGCCAAAGAGGTAGCAGCTGCAAAACGTGCTGTTATAGACATTGAGTCATTCGTGACCGCTGGCTACTCAGCCATTGCCAAACTCGACTTGATCGGTTCCCGTGCCAGTGGTCTCGCGATGCCTTTGTCTGACCTTGATCTCAATCTCCTGCTTTACGATACCCGCGCGGATGAGAATGCCTCTCTCGAGGCTCTTAATGAGCTTGCAAAAAGAATGAGATTCGGCAAGCAAAAAAATAACTACCCTTCCATCCAGACCCTCTACTTCGCCGCCAAAGCCAGGGTACCCATCATTGTTGGACTCCATGCACCGACGGGGCTTGAGTTTCAGATTCAAAGTGCGAGCACCGGCTATGGGTCCCTGGAGACCGTCAGGTGTATGGCTGCTGAGTATCCTACATTGACGGCGCTCTTCAAAGTTATCAAACAGATGTTGAAGATGCGCAGTCTCGCAGATGGCAGCCGTGGAGGTCTGACTTCATATCCTTTACTCATCATGATAGCAGTCTCCATCAAGCTGAACGCCGCTCACACTGACCCGTACGATTTTGGCAGCCAGCTGTTGCACTTCCTCGAGCTTTATTCGAAGCTTGACTTCTACAGCACTGGCATAACTCATGCGCCGAGCAGACATCTCAGCGCTTCTCCTCCTGATGGAACGGCAGCATCCCTCTTTGCAGACGATCAAACAGCACTCCACTCTATCAATCTTGTCACTCAAGATCCTGTGGGGGCTGTGCCTGTTATGTTCGATCCTAGGCAGAAACTACGTCTCATTCACGGACGCCAAGACAACTTCATGATGACATTACACGACCCGGCAAACCCATACAATGACCTAGGTCGCTCGGCATACCTAATCAAGCACATCCAGGCTACTTTCATGTCTGTCTACTCGGAGCTCAAGGAGTGTATGTCTAGTTGGGATCGAGAGATTCGTGCTGAAGGCCAGGCATCAGCGAAACCACCTTCGCTCCTGAAGCCTCTGATCCAAGGCGACTACAGCATGTACAACCTGGAGAGGACCAGGCTATCCTCATGGCTTGACAGTCAGAAGACTATTTCTAAGGGATGAAATAGGCATTTCCGCGTACAGCCACTCATACAATCTGTTACCAGTGCACGAAGCAAGGAAAGCCGTCATGCCATCTCCAGAACGTTGATGTCACGGTCCCCATTGGTCTACACAGACTCCGGACTAAGCCATAACCTCTTAGCCTACAGCCGTACTAGTCCTCGCACATCGCTCGCCGTCAGCAAAGAGCTAGTGCCGTGCAAACTGACCTTGATCTTGTATTCATTGCCACTCTTGAGGTCAAGGTATGTATAGCAATCCGGCTTGTACCAAACTTGACCTTTGGTACTTGCACCCTTCCGCAGCGGCCCAGGAATGGCAGGCGCAAGCTTTAGCCTCACAAGCTCTTTCAACACCCTCTTGATATCGGCTTCATCATCAACGTCTTTGGTATACACACACATCAATCGTGTCGAACCTTCGCCAGGCTTGTCTGGCCTCGTGGCAACTTTAGCTGCAATGCCGAGCCTGCCTTCGACTGTACCTCGAACCACCTCCGCCCAACATTGGTCAACCTTGTCGTCTGTGAGGAACAACAGCCATTTGCCACAAGTTATGCCGTTTTGTTTAGCCGCGCGCATGACGTCCTCTTCGAGATTGCTTCGGGCGGGACCCATCATGCGAGTGATTACACCGGGGGGTTTTTGGGGGTCAAACGACGATTCGAGCTCTTGCCGCCTGGCAGTGAACTTCTCGAGGAGTCTAGAGCCGACTTGCTTGAACACAGCGATGTTCTCTCCTGCAGGTCGATATTCAGCCTGAAAGTTGGCACACCAGATCCATGGTTTGTCGGTATCTGCACAGGAAGGTTTAAGGCGTCGCAGGAAGTCGTCGACAGAGTCTCTCAGTTGTAGCGCATTGAGATTACCCTCGTGGGGGTTGTAAGGCTTGCTGGGTAATGGCCGCAAGGACAACTCTTTGCTTTTCGAATCTACACTTTCAGTCTTCGCTTTCTTGGTCGCAAACCCGTCGGCTGAATCTGCTCGCTTCCGCTTTTTGCTGTTGCACGGCCACTGCTTAGGGTATCGCTCGATGGCACGAGCAGCTATGACCTGGACATTCCATGTGTGGATGTGCCAGTAGTCGCTCGTATCAATGGCAGAAACCTTCTCCCCGTATCTCTGCTTCAATGTCTCATCGCCTGACATATGCTGTCAGCGCTGCAAATCCATGAATCCCTCGTACTCACCGTAGAAGCTCGAGCTATCGCTAACGGCCGGGAGTGCATCTCCACCATTGTCAACGTGCGTCGTCTCGCTTACCGTGCTGCTATTGTCGTCCATCTCTCCTTGTTAGGTACCACGGTGAAGTAGTCAGGTGCTACATCGTGTCAAGGGTATATGGTTCATGCGGCGCAGGCACCTTCCTCAAGCAGGCTGCAGGCGGTCAACGAGTGAGCGCGCTTGCAATCAAGGAAGTCGCGACTCGCGCTTAGACTTCAGTCAGAAGGCTCGAGGCAGACGGACAGCTTTGAGGTCGGTGAACAGTACCTCTTTTGCACCAGGCTGCTTCGGTTCTCATCACTCTACTTTTGCCTTCTATTACGTCCTGATGGTGATGATCATGGAAACTGCTTTCAGCTTCACACACTGGCACGGTCTAGAGACTAGGACAGGTGCAGGTGCGGTGTTTAGTGCTCTTAGTGAGCTGCACGCTTGAATAAAATGAAGCGACTTCGCCACGCCTTCTGCGGGAACAAACCTCCGCCATTGCAGGCAGCTCACAACACATATAACGCTTTGCTTCCGTGGTGAAGAGGCCGTGTGTTTTGTGACCTCGTAGCACTGATGCTCGTGCTTAGAAGTGCTCCCTCAAAGACTCATCTAGTCACGGTACGCGACAGACGGGGTATCGCAGCCTGTCTCATTCTTTACAGTCGCGCATATTCCTCTCTAGACCGCCAAACCCGCCGAGTCGGTCTGCCTCGTCTCAGCCGCAGCCTCGAACGTCCCGTTCGGCAATCTTCGAATCACATTCACGTCCGTCCCGATACTCTCCACCCTTGTCACATTGTGACCCACACTCTCCATGAACGCAACCGTCTCATTGTTGTAGCTATATTCCATCTGCAGCACGTTCGGCGACAGCTGATCATGGAACCTCGGTGCCGCCACAGCCTCTTCACAGGTCATGCCCTGATCCAGCACGTGCCAGAGACTCTGGATGACGCTCGTAATGATCTTGGATCCGCCGGCGGCAGCCGTAGCAAAGTAGAACGTGCCGTTTTCGGCAAACTCGACTATCGTCGGGGAGATGCTGGAGAGAGGGCGCTTGCCGCCGCGGATGTAGTTGTCGGGCGACGACTTGTAGCCGAACTCGTTGACTGTGTCGGGGATGGAGAAGTCGTTCATCTCGTTGTTCATGATGACGCCGGTCTCAGGCACCATGACGTGCGAGCCGAAGAGGGTGTTGACGGTTGTGGTGAGGGCGATGGCCATGCCGGAGGAGTCACTCGCTATCACGGCAGAGGTACCAGTGCTTTTATCGGATTAGCCAGGTGCACCCAGGGAGCACAACGATGGATGCAGTGACTTACTCGTTCAGAATGATGTAACCTTCTGGGTTGTACGCGCTCACGTTGAGAGTATGTGTGTCAGAAATCTGGCTTCGGATATCAGCACCAGTAGTTGCATTGATCATTTCACGCTCGTAGGTATCCATGCCATTAACATAGGCTGGATCACCAAGCAACGTGCGCTGTTATCTCAGGTTAGTGAAGCACAGTAAGTCAGGAATTGGAAGCATACCTGACCATATGCAAACCGGATGGCTTCGTCGAGGCGCTGCGTGGTAACGTTGATATCGGAAGGTACGCCAAATTCCGAATAGCCGGCGACCGTGTTCATCACACTGAGGACCACTTCACCGCTCGACGGGGCGCTAGTTGATGTGATTTTGAAGTCTCTGTAATTGACTGATAACGGTGGCTGGATGGCTACCGAGTAGTTGCTAAGATCTTCAAGAGTCATGATGCCTGGGGGAGTGGCAGCATTCAAAGCTTGGATCGTGGCGTTTGCGATTGGACCGTCGTAGAACGCATCAGCACCATCTTTCTGGATGGCTTGCAGCGTGGCAGCATATCTCTTCCTGGTGAGAGTGTCGCCAATCCCCAATAGAGTCCCATTAGGGGCAAAATCAATGGCCCAGCTAGGATCTTGGGTAAGAAAGTTGGAAGTACCCACGAACTCCGACGCGGCTTCACTGAAGTACGAAACGGTGTCCTCATTCACCGGGAAGCCATTTTCCGCCAGATTAATAGCCGGTTGCATGACCGTAGCCCAAGGAAGTTTTCCGTACTGCTGATGTAGATGCTCGAGGCCTCGCAGCTCTCCCGGGACACCACTGGCCAGTCCTCCAATCAGGGATGCCATAGTGTTGTTGTTGTACATGTCCTGGGTACCTGCTGCAGGCATCGTCTCGCGGAAGTCAATGAACTCATAGGATCCATTTGATCCTCTGACGAGCATGAAGCCACCTCCACCAATCCCAGAGTGATACGGGGCGACAACACCAACGCAAAAGACTGTGCCGACCATTGCATCTGCGGCGCTTCCACCTGCTTGGAGCAGGCCAACACCAATCTGACTGCATATATAGTTCTCTGACGATACAGCTCCGAGCTTGTTGGTCTCCGTCTGGGCGGGCGCAGCTCTGCCTGTGCCGGCCAAGACGAGACCTGCCAGGCCAAAATTGAGGGAACGCATCGTGGGATGTCAGTGAAGGTTAGTATATTGGAGGAGTCACAGACGTGTAGCTCAGGACGAACCACGGTCTTGTAAGTAAGAGAACAGCTACAAATAAGAGGTGTGTCCGCTGGCGGGGAGCTCAAGCAACTTAGCCTTGGTACTGGGTCCCGTCCGCATCGGGAAGCAATGTCCAGCAGATGGGGAGCATTTTCTTATCAAACACTTCATTGACCTCGGAGACTCGCCGCAGGTACATGGCCGTGTTACCGAGTACTGTTGCAACCTCACCCAACGATGCTGCATTGCGAGAGTGCCAGTTGCAGCATGATGAGATCATGGCATGCACTACAGCTATCGAGTCGCTGTGATGGCGAGAGGTTCCTTGACTAGCTCGACAAGCTTTCATCCTAAAGCTTGAGATCGCTAGGGCTGTGTAACCTTGTTATTGAGCTAGGCTAGATCGAGACTTATCTGTTCGGTGTTTCCCCTGCTCAGAGGACTGTAAAGAGAAGGTGCGCATGTGCGAAGAGCGGAACGGTTGAGTTCCACTAAAGTGTATGTACAACTAGGGTCGCGAGGATAGCGGTGAACTGATAGCTGGCGAGGGCCGTTGCTGTTAATCGCCCCACAAGCTACTCGTCGGTGCATTTGACCCGAACACTTACTAACCTAGCTGTATGCCGCCACTTCGATGCCTTCGTACACTGGGTGTACCACAATCGGCTGCCAGACCATACCATCGCCGAAGACGGTTGTTGGTAAGCTCGCAGCAAGTTGGTCGGACTGTACTCCTTAGGCCGCTCCCTGAAAGCTGCTTCGTTCAACAACAGTTTGATAGACGCTTACTTTGAGCTCACCGATATCATTGAAGGGGAGTCTGTGCCAACACTTCAAGACCTCGTGCACGTATATGAAGCAGGGTTACAGACGACAGACCTCAGCGTGTTGTTACTTGCGATACACGTCCGGGCTGCCATGAATAATCTGAAACATGGCTATGCAACCTGTTTTGCCGAGAATACAGCGTTCGACAAGGACCACGTAGAGCTGTATTTCCAGGTGATGCAGATGACGGTGACTTCCTCGCCAAGCGGAGGATAATCGAGAAGATGCTGGAGAACAGCTATTTAATGGTATGAGCATATAGAAGAAGAAGTCTTATGCTATTCTGAGGAGTGTATCAAGTACCGTGAAGCAGCGAAGCAATCAGCGAAAATGTCAGGAAGGCAAGCGAGCGACTCAAGACCCGTATCGGTAACTCAATCCATTTTCGAGTTATCCTCACATTAGCTCTTCACCGCCCACTCACCGATGAGGTATCCTCAAAACTTACGTCTGGAGATCGACACAAGCTTGTTCATGCTGTGTGGACCATTCCCACAGGCTGCGCAACCGCAGCTGCGTGAGATTGACACCGCCTTTGCTAAAACCATGAATCTGGAGACGCGGGGGAGGAGCGACCCCTGCGCACTTCGAGGACACGCCGTCACAACTGATACATCCACCTTGAACTACGTACTCAGTGCACGGTTCGACCGCACTTTGATATCAGAATGGCGGCGGTGGCCCATGCGGCGGCCCACCGGGGCCCCTCTCACCAGGCTCAGACCAATAATTATTCCCACGATCTCTTGGACCACCCTCCTCTTCTCTGAACGCCGTTGCATTCTTGCATCTTGGCTGCTGGCGATCTTCTATGTTTCCAGTCAGCGGCCATAATGGCAAGATGCACAGCTCATTGACAGCACAACTAGGCTTGCATTCGCGCCAGATAGGCCAATCGAGATAGGTGGTGAGCTGCTTGATGCCGGTTCGGGCGGATATGGAAGCTTCATCCTCAGCAATCGACGACATTGTCCCCAACAAAGAGGTGGTGAGGGTGGAACAAATTTCATGCCCGACTTGCTGCACGACTTGGCCGGCCAAAGTATCTTGCCATTGAGACGGTAAGAATTGGTCAACGCATCGTTGAGCAACAAGCCCGGTGTCATTCACCGAGTCAGAAGTGAACGGTCGAAGTAAAGTTTGCAGCTCGGACTTGAAATCTGAGTCTGACAGGCCAGGTGAGATGAGGTATTGCAAGGCAGTAGCATATCTCTGCACGAACATCTCTGCAATACTCTGCCAATTGACCGTTGGCTCCCGCGCTGGTCCTACTACCATACGTGTTACCTCCTCTTGCAAACTCATAAGCTGCGATGTGCTTTGGTTTTGCAGACGAGGAAGCAGCTCGTTCGGTAGAGTCGTATCATTCGTGAAAAGATCCATGTCCGATGCAAAGGCGGATACCATACTCGTGTAGTCAATATCGACTCTGTTCCCCCCAATACCATGAAAACGGTTAGCAATAGCACGATATAGCCCGAAACCAGAATCATGCCCACGATCCGACGGTTCACCACTCGTCACGGCCTGGGCTCGTTCGAAGTGCAAATGGGCGGAGAAGTTGCAGAGTATGACCTCGAATCCTCCTTCCATGCGCAAGAATCCATCTACCTTGCCTTCCCATGCGTCACGAGACATGTTGCAAAGCGCTTGTGCGCGATCTGTTTCACCGAAAGGGGAATTACCTGTTGTTTCGTTCGAGCCAAGCCGAAGAACGTAGTCCTGCGTGTCGAGTGTGCCTTTTCCAGTCTTGCCAGCGGACATGCCGTCTATGTACAGGAGGTTGAGAGGATGAAGAGTGCGATAGAAGTGCAAGTAGCCAGTAGAGTTCTGCTCCATCTCTGGTACTGATGGCCTTCCGTGACTTGCCAGGATGCGTTGCTCGCCATGCTGGTCTGACTTTGGTTCTTGTAGTCGCGGACGTAGCTTTCGGTGATCTTCTGGAGGCCCGGGGCGCTGTTTCGGCTTCGAGTTCGCACGGTCGTGCTCTTGATGCGAGGGCTCAAATGCTCGTGGTGGCGGTCTGCCTCCCTTATGATGGTCGCTACGGTCATCTAGAGAGCTCGGGGGAGGCGGCCCTTCCCATCCATGGTGCCGCGGGTCTTCTTCGACTTCGCGGTCCATATCAGGCGGCGGTCTGCCATACTTGCCCTTCCTTCCTTTTCCCGGCCTACCCCTAGGTCCACCGCGCGCAAACATCAGTGCATGCTCAGGCTCAAACGCAAGCCACTGCATGCCAGTGACAGCGTGTTCCTGACGTGTGCCATGATAGAACTGTACGCCCTCGGGCACCTCGGCCCGGAAGAAGCTCATGCCATTGTGGTTCCACGAGCTATCCCACTGTCGCATTGCACCACGGATGGCATTGAACATATGGTTCGCATTGCGAATGGGTGATACTGTGGGCAATGCCGAAGATACTGTATTACTCGAAGCCTTTTGCGTCGCTTCGTCGAATGTCAATGCGCCGGATGGACTGCTCAGGACAGCAGCGCTGGCATAGCCGGCCAGGCAGCTGATGGCGAGGAGCTTCATCACTGTAGTCCAGCGCAAGAAGCAGAGCTGGGAGAGACTAGCACCATGAGAAGACATGCACTCAACCTGGACTTATCTTGATATGGGACCCACTCAGGGCTCGAAGAGCATTTTTGGTCATACGGTGGCTGACGCGGCACGTCGCGTCCTCGAGATTGCTAGAGCCATATCACTTCGACGCAACCGTTTACTAATGTGCTCGATATGGCGATAGCATGACCCTGGAGGTACGTGTACGTATGCCTAGCTTCGAAACATCGGTGATCACCCGATATCACGAGGGTCGAGCAAATCAAAAGCGAGCACACCGATGCAGTTTGACGAAGCTTGAGGGAATAAGTGAGGGGAAGCTTCGCAAGCACTTTTGTACTATGTCTTGGCGTCGTACAAACGGAAAGGGCAAGGTGCTGATGAAGGCGTGTCTCAAACTTGAGTGAGGATCAGAGAAAGCAGTAGTAGACATAAGGCATCTAGAAGCAAGCCAGTGATCGAGTATTGAGTGGCCATAATGTGGTCTGATTAGCTTATTGATTCTTATGTATTATATCCTATTTCCTCCTCGTGGTAATCCCCCTAGATTGTGATTATGCACATTGCTATACAAAATACATTTCGCCGAAGATCCGGTGATAGCCTTCAACATACAACAAGCCCATTGCTTGAAGTATCTGGTACGTGAGTAATAATGGATGTGTGGCTGGCGAGTACAATTGGTTTGCCCGGGCCGAGGGGAGTACTGTTCCGTCAGTAAGAGCAATGACGCGAAATTGCTTGCTCATGAAGTTGCCTTTTCCTCACTGGCACAGCAAGCTAGTGTGATGACTCTGACAGACGCCAACGACGACCTCGCTATGAGTTAAGCAACATTGTCGAAGTCTGCGCCAGACGGTGGCAAGTTGGTCGACTGTCCACCTCCAGGTGGGGATGACCAACGGGCGTTGCGCAACGTCGCAATGCATGGCGCATGCCTGGGCGTACAACACTCTCCCATTTCTGAACACATCGACGGCAAGGTAGCCACGCAGTGCAAGGTCTGGTACTGGAGTGTACAGAGCGACAATCGGATGTACACGATCAGCCAAAGCAGCCAAGCTTCTTCCACCACGGCCTTTTCTGGCCAAATTCACTCTTTTCGTTGTCCACATGCGCCGCTGAGGAGGGTGCACTATGTGACTGAGGTGCGGTTTGAGAGGGAATGCCATATGCGCCTAAGCTGTCAGCGGCGCTTGACTGAGGTGTATGACCCCTAGATCGTGGACTCGGTATGCCAAGTTCTGATCTTCGATTGTCAACGACTCTCCTTACCATCCCTAGATTTGGTCAGCATTATTTCGAGTTGGGGAGGGTGCCACATACAAGCGAAGGTCTCTTCAATGTTGACCATTTCCCTGGCCGAGGTTTCCATGAAACCGCAGCCCCGAGATCTTGCCCACTCCCAACCAGTTTTACTGCTCACAACTCTTGCATTCTTCAAGTCGCACTTGTTGCCAGCTACAATCATGACAGGCGGTATACGCCATCCCTCTTCTCGCTTGCCTCGCACTCTAGTGCCTTTCTCGCGAAGCAGCCTATTGTTCTCTTCGACTCTGTTCTCAGCTTCTATGCTGACCATGTCGAGAAACCACTGTAATCCTTCAAGGGAGTTAGAGTTGGTGATGTCGTATACAAGGAGGAACGCGTCTGATTGTAGATTCGACGCAGCCCATAAGCCTCGATACTCTTCTTGTCCGGCTGTATCTGTGAGAGAGAGATGATAGGACAAGCCGTCAACTGTGCGTGTGACTGAGTACGAGTCTTCTATAGTGGGATCATAGCTGGTCGCCAGTCAGTTCGTTACTCTTATCCAACCATAGTTATATCCACATACTCCGAGGTCCATTGTGACCTGACGAGCCGCAAGGTGATTGAAGACTTTCCTGCGCATATGTTAGCTTCTAGCTTCCGGCACAGCACATGCGTGTCTTGGATCCCGTACCACATCCGCCATCACCACATATCGTTATTGAAACCTTGTCTGCGATCTTCTCTGCCATATTTGCTTTTCGTCGCGGACGCGCGAAGCGCTGTACCCCCTCTTTAGCAGTCTGGTTGACGATGGTTTGAAGCTGCGCGGCGGTGGACTGGATGGTATCGATTACTCGAAACGCGATACCTGCGCGCTTGCTCTAGATTCGCAATCTGGCACGGCTGCGCCAGGAGTGATGTGTCCTTCGATGGACAGAATCGAGGGCGCAGTCGGGGTTCCGAAAGGTGTAAATCCGTTGCGATGATGTATGCGCAAACGATAATAGTGCGTTGATAGTGTTCTGTGTGTGTTCTGTGCGCAGCGAAGGCAGGTCGCCGCAGCCTGGGTAGGTAGCTATGGAGATAGCTCCGAATTGAGGAGTCTGTCGAATGGCAGTAGTGGTGTCCGCTACTGTATGGTTGACAGATACCCGCCGTACCAGGTGATGAGCTGTCAAAGCTCAACGTCTGTGTATCGCTGGAGAAGTGGGGTGAGCACCCGGATTGAGACAAAAGAAACTTCTGAAAAGTATGCACTCAAACGGAGGACAAGGATATCCTTCCAGATAGTGCGAGGATGCGAGTATCAATATAGATGAACATACGGCGAGCGGAACAGCGATGGACTTCGATCGCTACGCCGAGCTATACCGTTTGGTTTGGTAGGAGTCCATGGTACCGCGTCACAACACCTGCCATCGGTGGTGACAGCTTTTTCATGAGACGATCCGTATGATTCGAGGCGCAAAAGGTAACAGCACTAAGCAAGGGAACTCAAGTTTTGGTGGAAGAGCCGTTGAAGCCCGCAGCTAGTGCTCCACCAAGTCCTGGCCCGACATCTTTAGCCCGCCCTGCTGATCATCCTGGTTGGGCATCACTTTGAAATAAGGAGAGCTGCACACCCCATTCCCTAAGCTTGCGGAGAGCGGAAGTGAAGCACTCGTGCTGAAGTCAAAAAGGACTTCCGTGAAAATATGCCATTTCAAGCTCTTCGAAAAGTGGGCTAAAGTGTAGCTGCATAGGGCTCATGCGGGTTCATGCCATCTTGTGTCAAGCGGAGAATTTGCATCCAATGCCTTGGTGCCCGGTGCGGAACATGGTTCCCTCTTCCTTCCATGTCCGACATCCTCGCCACACGTGTCAGCTGCATGCTGATGTCGAGTACATCTTGCGCGATGAATCAAGGATGGAGCAGATAGGGTGCGGCATACAGCCACAGTAAGAACACAAGATTGAGACAAGATTGCAAAGGTATGAGGTGGTCGGATATCCTCAACCATTACGTCAAGAACGTCCTTCATGTCAATCTGCGCTAGATCTCTTATTGGTAGCTTCATGGCGAGTGTACCATCAAGCCATGCTTGAAAAGGTTGGTGTCTGCGGCCGGGAGCACCTTACCACGTAGACGACACACTGCAGAGCTTCCCCTGCCTCGCTACCGAAAAAAGCCGACCTTTTACCCAAGAACGACAAGCGCTGCCAAGCCAGACGGTACGGCAGTTGGTCCAAAAGCATGTCTCTTTCAGTAAAGTCACTGTTGATGCGCAAGCGAAGGATCCGAATGGTGCTGATCTAAGTCTTCTAGTTGTGCTCTCGAAGGCGAGCCCGTTCTTCGGGATCGTTGGGCTCAGTGGTAACCAGCCGCTTGGGAACGAAGCTTGGGCATCACTTTTCTTTTAGTGTGCTGATCTCGTGGGTGTGTAGATCATGAGGAGGCGCCCATGTCTACTCCAGCTTCACTTGTGTTGAACGTCACGGTTTCAGATGTCGAAGGTTTGGGCGTTTGCACGTTTGGCATATTAAAGCCACCAGACTCCGCGCTCATGCAGTCTGCCTGCCGTCTGTACCTGGCGTCTTCCTTCAATTTATTGGCGTTTTCCACAAAGTGGGTAGCTATAACAGCCCGTGCTAACGGTTGACCAAAGCTTACCCATTACCATATGCCTGCACTACAAGGAACGAAAAGGTAGCTGGGATAAAGCCTGTGTGCGACGCATCGTGCTGGGGGTCCTAGCAGTGTTTCTACGAGCACAAATGGTCCTTTTGCTTGATGGTACTCGAATGTTTGTATGCTGTAACAACGAGCCTAGTTAGTGACATTGCCAGCTGGATCGTAGCCGAATGAAAGCGTTTACTAAGATCTGCCCCCAAGCTTACAAAAGTAGTATCGCAGCTTTACGAGACCACACCATGTCGTACATGATTACAGTTCCCAATGTCGTAACTCTTGCGCAACCGGCGACGATGTGCAGAGCCGTGAATGGTTGGGCGTCGATGATGGTGTGGACGCTTTGTAGAGAGCTCCAGACGTCTGGCTTCTTGGTTTTCGGTTTCATGCCCAACCTCGCTCCACAGCGAAGTAAACCTTGACTTTGGACGAGCACAAATCAATGAACTCGCTTACCTGTCAGAGTCATCTAGGTCGTCAGATCTCTGGCTGCGCAAAACCTCGCAATTTGTTGAATATGTCCATAGTACTCAATATGATCGACGACAGTCAGGTACAATAGACAAGGCATCAACTGCCCGTCCTCCTAGGTTTTCACCTCGAGTCTTGCCAGATGATCGCTACGATCTAGAATTTATCGTCTCCGCATATATGGTCATCACCTTGACCACCAGTGAGGAAGTCGCTCGATCTTGTGCTGGGCACTAAGACAACATGTGAAAGCTCGATGGCCTGTTGTAGGTAACGCTGTTCGACGAAAGCATGGGGAATGACAAAGCGATGATGCAACAGGTATAAGGGAACTTCAGCGCTACACACAAGAATGCCCGCAGCGATGTCCAGACAAGGACAATCTGGGCGATTGTCACCCAAAACACAAACAAAAGTGAAAGCCTCTGAGATTTGGAAAAACCTTTTGTGACAGGCTGAATATACACACGAGCTGTAGCTCCGCAGAACACCTCTCTATCGCTACTGATATCACCACTTATGCCGTGTTCCTGCTCATGTCGTTCCTTATTCTCGAATAGTCGAGCAGACCCTCAATCGAACCAACGGCAGAGATAGCAATATCTTGATCCCACAACTTCTTCTGGGCAAAGGCCATGACGTCCTTTTCGCTGATAGCTCCGATCACCCTCTCGACCTCGGATGCTTCCATTCGTCGGCCCGTCGTCACGATTTGACGGCCAATGTCTTCGGCGGTGGCGGTGGTGCCGTCCAGCGAGAGCAGAATAGATGCCTTGAGCTGGGCCTTGGCTCGCTCAACCTCGGCTTGAGTCACAGTGAAGGAAAGTCTTGACCATTCTCGGAGTGTGAAGTGAACAAGGTCGTCGAGTTGTGTCTTGTTCTCGGACACTAGATAGATACCCCAGAGACTAAAACAATTAGCTGTGCACTGTGCTTGGATCGACTTTACTTACCCAGTGTCGCTGTAGGATGTGGAGAAGGACATGAAGCTGTTGGCGAGGTTGTTAGCATTGACGAAAGTGCTGAGCCTGCTACCCAGGTATGGAGAGTTGCCCATAGCACGGTCCCAGTTGCCGACGATTGCTTGAGTGACAAGAGCAGTGAAGTAGTCATCATCCTTCCATGCGACACCCTCGACGGCAATGGCGATGTGAGCGGTTGGGATAGTGTCGTCTCGTTGTCTGATCTCTGAACCGACGAAATCTGGTTTTTTCTTCTGCTCGGCGGCGATTAGTGCTTGATATTGTGTTGGTGGAGCTGCTTTCAAGCCGGACAGGTGCTGCTCGGCGAGCTTGACCAGTTCCTCATGGGGGACACCGCCAGCGCTGACCAAAACCATTCGGTCAGCTGTGTAGTTTGTGTTGATGTAGTTGACCAGGTCTTCGCGGCCGATGCTTCGGATGTTTTGTTGCGGTCCCAGAATGGTTCGACCCAAGGGCTGGTGCATATACGCAGTCGCGTGCAACTGGTCGAAGACGACTTCCTCGAGCTGCTTGTCAACCTCTTCTGACTCTCTCAGGATAACATCTCTTTCCCGCTCGATTGCGGCATGGTCGAGTTTCGAGTTCTGCAGAATATCTGCCAGGATGTCTACTGTCTTTCCTACATCGGAGTTGAAGGATTTCGCATAGTATACTGTGTTCTCTCGCTGCGGTATGTCAGCCCGTGCTTCAACCCAATGGCAGTGGTTCTTACAGATGTGTATGCGTTGAGGTGTCCTCCCATGTTCTCAATTTCCAGCTCGAGCTGATGTTGCGTTCGGCGACCGGTGCCCTACAAATCACCTTGTAAGCCTTTTCCCCACAATGCTTGGTACACTCAACCAACCTTGAAAGCCAGATGTTCGAGGAAGTGAGCTGTTCCATTTGTCTTTTCTGTTTCCGCCCTTGAACCCGCATCGATCCAGATACCAACAGTCGACGTCTGAGCCCATGGTGAGTGCTCGGTAGCGATCTATCGAATTGTCAGCTTCCAAGTGCTCGGTGGGCGAAAGGTAGTAGCGTACTGTCAGGCCGTTGGACAAAGTGGTTGATTCTGTTCGAGCTGGCGTTACGGGGTTGGCATATCTTCGGAATGGCGCAACGGCATTCAGAGCCTTGTTGACTCGAGTGGCATTGCGTAAGCTATACGCCAGTCTCTGTGATGCCATTGTGAAGGGCCGGAAGAAGGGACTGAGTGTGCTGGGGACGGGCGTTGACGATGTCGAGCTATATGCGGTCCGATACAAATCTGAGGAAGGTGCTCGGGAGCTCGAAAAGGCTGCGCTAGCCACGCTAAGCCTGTGGCTGATGCCTTAAGGTGTCAACATTACACCAAGTTTTCTTTGCGATGAAGCTGATTGGCTCCTTCCTGGATATCGATGCAATTGGGATACACATACCACTCACTACTCTCAACTTCGAGTCTTGGGCGTGAAGTTGATCACTTCAGAACTTCTTCCTTCTGCTACAGGCAGCTCAACTACAGGTGACTTGGCAAAGCCAATACGAATGACTCTCCTTCTTGGCGTCTATGTCCCCTAGCACCACATCCCAACTAGAATCTCTACTTGCGCTGTCCGATCCGCTTTACGTGATATCTATTCCATACTGACAAGAGGGATGAAGGTAGGTGAGCTATCGGTCCGACTGAAAGGTCCAATGTTCGTCTTTCTGGGCCACCCTATATGACGGCTCGAGAGCGAGGCCATGACGACTACTGAAAGTGGCTTTACTCGTATAATGGTTCTGGGTCGTTGCTACAAGCTGACTGCAGAACTGATTCAGACTCAAGCCCTGACTTAGTCTGGTGTGACGTTGTGGGCACATGCTAATATCGTCCATGGGAGCCTTGTCGTTACCCAGCACTCAAGCAACGCTCTACCGTTATGAGCTTCCCTCAGTTCACTCTATGCGTGTCACCTCAAGACTTCCTACCTAGAGGCCACTTCGTCTCCAAGCCTTTGAGCATCACTTGAGACAAATCGGCGATGTGTCAGGGATATCCTGTCATTTATCTCTCTTGATATGCCAGGTTTTGAACAGACTTTTTGGCGGTCTGAAATCAACTGCAAACCTAAGCAACATGAAGGACATCCGGTCCTGACAGCAATCATCAGGTGAGCAGCTACTATACGAAAGCGCGAAAGATGAAGTAGATGTTGTTAGCACTACTTAGAGCTATCATCTGCTATGCTCAGCAAGCAACAGCACGACTATCAAAGTGCTATGGTGTGAGCTCAATAACTGAAGCATAGGCCGTCTGGTGATACATGGAGCAGCACTGTCATGGAAACCATGCCCCATCAAAGGGCTTCAACCTTCGTGTCTATAATTGTTACTGTCCTCCATCAGCGTCCTCAGCCGCTGACAGCTCTAGCACTTTCCACTTCGTCATGGCACTCTTCACCACGGGGCTCCCTCTACCACGTTCCGTTCTAGCCAGCCCCTTGTCACAGCGTAATGTGACAGGCCTGGCTCTTGCCCCTCCCACCAAATCACAGTCAATCCCTCGTATATACAGTCCGCCGTGAAGTCTGGACACTGGATAGTTTCCTCAGGATCGTCCGTAACCCTGCACTGTCCGCATTCGTGCACTAGCACATGCCAGCAAAAGGGGCACAAGCCACAGAGTTCGTTTTCGTCAGGCTCACAGCCGAAGTCTGTTTGCACGATCACGCCCGTCCTACACTCTCTAGCCGAGATCTCTACTCGTGGAGTACAGAAAACCACGTCTCCGGTTTCGTACTTGTACTTCCTGTCGCACCCAGGGTTGGAGCATTCGCACGTATGCTCAAGAAAGTAACACATGGCGAAAGGTTGGTATGGACCTGTATAGTGGCTGTTCGAATGTCTAGGGGCCCTCAACCCCGGTACTCTGTCTTCTGGCTTTTGTGTATGTTCTGGGTGCCAGAGCAGGCCTCATCGAGCACAGCACCAACTCTTATACTACCTTCCCCACTGCAAACACGTCGTTCGAATTGTCGTCTGGCGTCTCTGTGATTCCGCTCCTCGTCTGAGTCGACATCGAACAAGCCAACCACCACTCATACCAAACAACCCTTTCCCTCGTCCACTGCATCGACTCAGTGCTTTGCTCCAGCAATCGCACCATCAGACTTCTCTCCTCAACGGCGATAGCGTCGGCCTCCAACGACATCCGAATTTCAACATGCCCATCGCTACTCACACGACATCGAGCTCCATGACCACTCAAGTTGACTCGACCAGTCAATCCCCGTGTCTCACACCACCCATTGAATGAGCCATCATCCCTACGCAGCACCCCTTCAAACACCCCTAGGGTGTCTGCACACTTCGAAACTCCATCCGACTCAATTGCGACGCGACACCCCCGGCTTAGCATCAGTCTGCATACGACCTACCAGTCACGCATATTATGACACTCCTCGGCCCAGCTTGCTCATCTAGCGCGGTGATATCGAACCAGCACATGACAGTGTCCACGATCTCAGCTATACGTCGTTCGTCAGTAATGGTGATTCCGTCCCAAGTCAGTATTGGCGATCATGTCCTAAAGACAGAGTCAGGTAAGCAGGCACTTAGATCGATGACTTGCACAGAACTGTCGTTTGCAATGCACTGAGCATATAAAGAGTCATTCGAGCTTGACCTGTAGCAATATGCATAACCAATCCATCTACCAGGATCTCGAACAGAAAACTGTATTCGACCCGAAGATCAAAAGGATCTTGAGCCCAGCTACACTACAAGTCCACAACCATGTGCGAAATCGTGTTCCATCCTTGCAAATGCATCCAACCCGACTGCAATCGCAGCTATTCATACGGCAAGCTCGTCAAATGCATCAAACGACAAAGGTGCCTCGTCCGCAACGGCTCGCAACCTCCCGAAATCTTAGCGATGCACGAGCACAAAGAAGAAGATCCTCGCTGCGGAAGGTGCCCCTTCTGCAAGCACATGACAGGATGCAAATCGTGTCGTTCACATCACATACGTGTGTGGAATATGGCGACGTGTCGCAGGTTTCAGACAACACTGCGACGGCTTCACATCGAGAGACTAGATTTTTGGGATCCAGTCCATGGAGAGGGCGAATTTTATTTCGACGAGGACGGGACGTTCCACACGGAGTGGACCTTCCTTTCTCAGTCTGGAGAAGCTGGAGAGAACGTGGTAGTTGTCTAATGAGAGTGATGCGAGGTGCCCTGGGTTTGAAATTGGAACAACGTTTGGTGGTTGTTCGATGCTGGCAAACGGGGTGGACACTGGATGGTCAGCGGCGGAACAGGGAAACATCAGTGTCGGCTGCGTCGAGAGGCATAGTAAGTGAGCTGTCTTGAACTAGGAACTGGATGCACGAATTGGCATAGGCTGTGCTTCATTACCCTGCATGAAGGTGGTAGCAATCATGAGACTTGCGATCAAGCTCGTTGTCGAAATGCGTGCACCACTGTACGAATGGGTCTATTGTAGGGTCAGATGGTGCTATGTCGCATCAGCTTGGTTTAATCGTTATCGCTACGTCCAGTGTGGTAGCCGGACGTAGCTCCTTTACCTCCTCAGGTGCTGAAGTCCCACAGCCCAGCACTCCCTGGCTCCAAGGTTGTCCCTTCAAAATCAAAGAAAGGCATTCCTAAACCTAAAGTTGGATCATTGAAATCGAAAGCGCTCGGGTCCATACTGTCAAACCCTCCCACAGTAGTGTTTGTGTTCGCCGGCTTGGCCATCGCAGCAGATGATGTAACACTGTTGTTGTTGAGCAACTTCCCATTCACACCCTGTGATGCCAGATTCGTAGTTGCAGCTCCATTCTTCGGAGTCCGTGACCGAGAATGTGGGTCCAGCATATCCGCCATCTTCTCGACGCCTTCTGCCATGCGGTGAATGAGATGGTCCTTGCCTACCACAGTCGACTTGAATTGCCTCGCCAGCGCAGCCAAAAGGTTTGACAAATGTCTCTTGTCGACGAACAGCTGTTCTGCGTGTTTTGTGGCGGCTTTGAGCAGAAACATGGTTGCGAAGGCGATCATGCCATGGACGTGGTGCGGCACGTATGCGATTGCCATGTGTGCGTCCTTGTCTTCGAGAAGGAGAGTAATAATGTTCGTTGCAGCGGTTACCGCGGCACTCGCGATCTCGAGGAAGTGTTCTGGGATCGTTGCGTTTGTCTCGGGTAGACCACGCAGAGAGTAGGATGTTAGGTAGAGTTTAGCCCAGTGATAGTGCATGATTGCGCCTTTGTTCGGCCATTGACCGATCAGAGCGTGCTGATTGTGCCGACTGAATCGTGCTATCCAATCGTCCAGGTTGGCCTCGAAACGTACGATATCGTCGATAGAGCTGGCGGGAAGGACGGTGGTATTGTCTTCTGGTCCGAGAGTTTCGCGGATCTGATTCATGAGGTACATCAGGCAGATCTGCCCTGCTATACGGCGGTCTGCGTTGACAGCCAGTTGACATGAAAGATATGCTTCCCAGCCAGTAATATAAGACTCGTTGTCACGCATTATAGAGCTTCGGCCATAGAGAACACTCAAGTGGTGGTCACAGATGTATAGCAGGTATAGGACACGGATACCAACCATTGCGTCTTGAAGCCTTTGCTTATCGACGGTATTGGGGATCTTCTGGCTTTCAGCAATAGTCTGATAGCACTGCTTGAACTGGAACTCGGATGCACGACGGACAGCATATCCCGAAAGAGTCCAGGAGATGTCGCTGAGCCAGTAGGAGCCGATGACTAGTGCACGCAGGTACTCCATATCGATCTTGCGCTCGAACATGGCATTCGCAACCAGACGACGATACTCCTTGCCGCAGATGGCGTAGAGATTGCCACGGGTGGTATCATGGAGGGCGGCCACGGTGAGTATGCAGGCGGTCAGAGTTGGAGAGCGGCTGCGGAAGGATTCAAGGTCAGTGTAGTCGGCGGCCAGATGCCAGATGTAGGGATCGAGCTTCTTGAGATAGAAGTTGGCCAAGAATTCGGCATCTTCGAGCTTGACTACGCCTCTTGATATAAAGTCGGTATCCCTTAGCTGCTTGCAGATGCGCACTTGGTCTTCATTCACGACCTCGGCCGCTCTTAGACTCCTCATGCCTGTGATCTGGTACAAGCTCTCGATGGGCACGTGGCTCAGGTTGTCGGTGATCGGGGTGACCTTGGGGCTGTGGTCTGCGCTCGGCTCATCCTCATCGTCGTCGGCAGCCGCGTCTTCAGTCTCGAAGAACATTGCTGGATCCTGAGTGGACAGATGCAGGGGAGGCAGCTCGGGCAGGTTCAACAGCTGAAGCACGCGCTCAAGTGAGCCATAGACCGCTGTCACATCTCTCGTCACCGAAGCCTTCCACTTCGAGTCCTCGGACATCAATGTCTGCAGGCTCTTGTTCAGCTTACACGATAGCCCGCGCTCTTTACACCTCTGGCAGGGAGGATCGCCAACCATGATACACTTGATCTTCTGCTTGCGGCATGCTGCGCAGGCCTTGACCTTGCGAGATATGCCTGGCAGTCTCGAGTCGGCGGCATTACTGGCGGTTGGGGTTGTGGTGCTTAATTGTCTGGTTGGAACGGGCCGCTGTTGTGGTTGTGGTTTGATCTCTTCGAACGATGGGCGGGCCTTCTTGGGGGACGAGGCGTGGATGGAGTGGTGTGAAGACTGGTGCGAATGGTGTGACTGCGCAGGTGAACTCGCATTGACAAGGCCGCCAAACCCTGGCAAGGAATGCGGCGAGGGCAGACCGGCCTCCTGCCAACTGCGCTTTGACATGATTAATTGTACTGAGACTTCCCCGTTGGTGAGTGAAGCAAAACCCTTGCAAGCAAGAACCCAGTATGGGTGGAAAACAATTCTACGGCTGGCGCATCGGTCGTTCTAACAAGTTGATGTGCTGTTGCTCCTCATGTAACAGCTGCGTATAGATGATTGCCCCCCTGTTGAAGGTCGTTCCTCCGCAAGACCATTGCGTCCAACGATCTGTAAGCAAAACGAGCCTCACAAGTCTTGGACTCGGAGACCCGCGCTGGCAGCTAAAAGTGTGGGGGAAGCGACGTGCCAGCGCGGCCTATTAGTGGGCGAGTTCGAGCTCCGAAGCATGACGGAAGCAACCGGCCTCAACCAATCATAGCGTCCACATTTCATCTCACACGTGAGTGGAAGTCGCGATCATCGAGCGACACCTCGGCCTCGATCTCTAGCATCAATACACTGAAGCATCCCAACTGTCCAGACTCTCGCGACACTCAGCATGGCGTCGACGACAAGACTGGGCATGCAGTGCCTGCGCTCATTCCGACAGCCCACATCTCGCTTTCTAGTCCAGCCAAACTACCTCCGACAGAGCTCCCCAATCGTGAGCAGAATAGCACCCTTCACCACCACTGTGCAACGAAAGATCCTTCCCCCAGGTCCTCAAGAAATCCGCGGCAGCGTCAACGAACCTGCCCCGGTGCCGGAGCCGCATCCCAGCCATGGTACGACAGCTCCAACCCTGACATCCTGGAAGACAGGCAAGAAATACTGATGTATACAGGTTCCTACCACTGGATCGGAGAACGAGTAGTCAGCGTCCTCCTTGTCCCACTCACCCTTGCCCCCTTCGCTGCAGGCTCCTTGAACCCAACTATGGATGCCATCTTTGTCTCTGGCATGCTGATACACTCGCACTTTGGCTTCCAGTATGTCCTCTCCCTTCCCTCGTCTGCTATATCTGCTAACCTCGTTCCAGATCAGTAATAACAGACTACATCCCCCAATGGAGCATGCCAGGCTGGCGCAGAGCCTTTGACTACCTCCTGATCCTCGCAACCCTCGTCGTCGGAGTCGGCCTTTACGAGTTCGAGACCAATGATGTGGGCGTCACAGAGGCAATCAAGAGGATCTGGAGAGCCGGGAAGAACGATGCTACCATCGGCAAGGCTGATGCCAGCGGGCTAGGATACGATGCCAAAGTCATGAACCTCAAGCCATAGAAAATGCTCGGCCGGGAGGGGAAGAGACATGTATAGCTTTATGAGAACATCATTGCAATAAGAAAGAATTGAATGCAAGATCCAGCGCTTCTCGCTGCTGAGCGTGCCAACGGCATCTTCTGGACGTACTAACCACAGAACGCATTCGTCAAAAAGGCAGTTCGTATAATATCACGAAAAACGAGTACTTGGATGGGGGTGATCAACACCACATTAGCCTACGATGCTTGTAGACTCACACCAAGTTTTCTTGCGTATCTCCAGTGCTTATACACCAGAGCATCGGGCAACCGACTCGATCAAACACCTTAGCCCAGCTGTCGCAGAATCACCTAGCCTGGATTCATCTATCACGCCAACAGCATGCTCTGTTAATCCTTTAGCCCAACACTTCTCTCCAACCCACTCTCGCGTGTAGCATAACTCAAGTAACAAACCACAACATGAACAGCATTAACTACCAACCCAAAACCAGCCTCCATATCTGCATCCAATACAATCATCTCACATCACATCAAATCCCTCCCTCCCCACTGCCACCCCTATGTCCCATCTCCACCATTCTCCTCACAACCTCATTCACTTCGCCTATCGCCCGCCTCATCCCCACACACTCCATCTCCGCTCTCGCCGCCGCCATCTTTGCCTCCTCCATCGCCTTCTCCGCCTCCCGCGCAAGCGTCACCGTGCTCACCACCACTTTCGCCAGCTCCACGTACTCCGTCTGTCGTTGCGCGTCGAGGCCGTTGTCGGAGCGGTCGCGCGCTCTGTCGAGGAGGGAGAAAGCTAGGGCTGTTGCGTCGCGGATCTCGAGGGGTTCGAGGGCGGATGTTTGGAAGGGAGGTATGGGGGATGTTTCTCTGGGTCTGTTCGGACCGGTCGTTGTTATGGTTGTGGTTTTAGTACCGTGGCCGTGGGCGAGGCGTGAGAGACCTAAGGTACGTTTGGCCTTGGCGTTTGATGTCTTTTCGATGCCATGAGCGCTGGCGGGACTCATGTTGGTGGATGCAGGTGAGGTTGGGGACGCAAGTGCGAGTGGACTGGATCTGTAGTTGCCAGCATTACTGCCTCGTCTGCCGCCGCTGTGATACATGACGCTCGCTTTACTGTCTGCCCGACTGAGTGTTCCGTCCTTGGGGATTTTGTGCATGAGTCCTCGCATGGTACTCATCATCCTGGCTTTGCCTGTCTCAACAGTGCCTGGCATGGCAGTCGGCGAAGAAGGTAGGTCTTTTCCAAACTGGACGTCTTGGTGTGCATTGTGATGTCGAAGCGAAGTATTGTAAGTCTGCATGTGTCTGAGCTGGAACGGTGTGACTGTGCCGTTGGTGACATTGTGGCTGACCTCGTCATCTGGATAGCCATTGGTGGCTTTGGGTGAAAAGTTAGCACGCTGGTCGACGTATGACCCGAGAAGGGCACTTGTCTGCTTGCGAAGCTCATTCGGTGGGGAAGCTTGGTTGGTCTTGGACGAGGTACGAGGTGGGAAGAGTGGTCCCCTTCCTAGGGTGTTTGCAATATTGGGAAGTGACTTGCGACCTTTAGTCACCTTATCACGCAAGCTGTCACCTGGCGATACGCCGTCTTGACTGTGTGGAATATCGTGCAATGCTGTGCGTAGTGTGTATGCACTCGCTGGCGAAGACTCGTAAGCTGGACCAGGACCATCTCGGACAGGAGTACCGGCATCGCCGCGCAGGTTCGACTCAGACGCAGACTTGCGCTTTGGTGAGTCACGCCCAGCCTCGACTTCTGCGAAAGGCGCTACCTTCGATATGAGGAGTGGCCAGCCAGTTGGGCTGTGACTGAGCGTACCGATGTTGCTGGGAACAGGCGGTGCAAGTCTTGTTGTGAGCGTCTTAGAAGACATCTTGATCTCTTCGTCGGTCCTGTTGTTTCTCTTCGGGGACTGAATTTCAGGGTGCGCATGGGAAATGCCAGCGTATTGCAGAGACACGAGCTCCGGCACGACAGCGTTTTGGTGACCACCAATCATGCTTGAACTGAACTTCCTCTTGTATGCCTCTCGCTTCGCCTCAACTTCCGCTAGCTGTTCCTCGCTGAGGAGAAGATGATCGGCTGAGTCTTCGATTCTTACGCGCGGACCGCGCTTAGGATCAGCTTTCGACACAGGCTTTAGGCGGTAGCCACCAGATTCGTCCTGTGCATAGATCGTACCTGCTTTCGATGCATTGCTGACGGAAGTAATGCGGGTTGCATCTGAGCGACTGTCATCGCCTTCTTCGACTGGAACCACTGCAGGAAACTTGAAGTTGCGTACAGGTGACAAGTCTTCGTCAAAAGTAGGGCTTTTGGGAGGCACATTCTCCTTGAAGCTTGTCTTACGGGTGGGTGTCAGAGCAATCGATGATGATGGGGAGCTGGCTGGCTCCTTCTTCACAGTTGTGCCTGATGAATCCGATTGTCTCTGCTCATTATCTCCGGCTTCGCATACATTAGGATGCATCCACGTAGATATTATAGTCGTTGCGCTGACAGCTGGTTGGGATTCTTTCTTGGCTATAACAGGCGGAAAGCTGGATCGTGGACTTGGTAATGAGCACGGAGGTTGAGAGCTTAAGCCCCACGCTGCATATACGTCGCACGCTGGCTCCGTGGTGGGAGAAGTGCCACTAGAGTTTGTACCGTTGCCCAATGTTGCATCGAGCTTGGGTTCCTTCTCGTCTGGCTCGATGTCTTTCCTCTTCTGCATCACGTCTGAGACTTGACCACGAGCTCTCTTGAGTTGGATGACCTTGAGCGCTGGTTGGTTAGATGTCATGCATGGTGAGCCGGCGTCTGTCACGGAGCGCACTGGTCGAGGCAGAGCAGAGCTTGGGATAGGCTTTCGCTTGACGCTTCCTTGCCGATCCGAAGCAATGTGTCTGTCATTGCCGACGCTTGTTCTCAATGATGGTTGAGGGATGTAGCTGGTTGGCGCACGTTCTGATAATGGTTCAATGCTAGAATTCGAGTTTCTTCGCGTCCTCGGAATGCTCAAACCTCGTACTGACGTTCTTCTGCCGCCGACAGAGCCTGTTGAGGATCTGTCACGTTTGGCAGCAGGAGGAGTTTCAGGCGCAGGGCGTGGATTCAAGAAATTCACGTCTTCAACGCCACCAATTGCTTCTCTCCTGCCGTTCGAATTGCCTACTGAAGACGGGTCGATTTTAGGTGTATAGTTCTGTGGTTGAGCCTTGCTGAACGACGCAGCACTGCGAGTGGTGCTCAATTTCCTGCCGGCATCATCATTCAACTCGAGCTTTCGCATACCTTCGATAACGCTTTCACTGAGACTGGGTTTGACAGGTGTAGTAACCCAGGCCATCTCTGGAGAGGAAACTAAAGGCTGAGTCTTTGGTGGCTTTATTGGTGACAAAGCAGGCCAACCTTCCAGTGTGCCAGGTGAGATGGATCTGTGTAACGGTTTCTCAGTGGCGTCTATGAGTGATCGCCGCTGGACAGGGGATCTTGATACGAAGGTGGCTACTGGTATGCCTGGTAGTGGTTTCTCGGTGGGTGAGGGCAGAGACTCTTTCTTCACAGGTTGCGGTAAGTGCGATGTTCTTCTTGAAGGACTAGAGAGTCGCAATGAGGGCTGCAGACAGTTAGCGAGGCAGCATATTGAAGTAAATGTCAGCATACCTCTTTGGATGGACTAGGCGATACTGGTGAGGATATCGGTAACCGGGTTGGGCGTGCTCTCGATGCACTGAAGCTACTGAGACGTTCGGTCGCACGCTGGAAAATATGCTGTCGCCTCGATAGCGGTGAAAACTGCGGTGTTGAGACTGATGGGCGGCGGAAAGGAGGAAGCCTGGTCGAGTCCTGCGCTCTTGATGCTTCGGTAGAGTACATAAAACGAGGTTTGGAATTTGCATCACCATTAAGGCCCATTGCTCGAGACATCCTCCCTTCTCAACATATGAGTTGTTGTCAAGCTGGAGTAAGAGGTTTAGTCGACTTCCACATGCCACATCAGCGGGCCACTGTCAATATTTTTGTTTTGGTTTCGTCCACACGTAGTGACAAATGTGCCGAGTGAAGGTCGAGTGCAAACCCTTATGCTCAACCCGTGAAATAATTATAATCATTAGTATTGATGATATTAGTTCCTGTCGTTCTCAAGCAGATCCTGCTGCGACACCCGTGCGAGCCGTACCAAATACTTCATCACTATGAAAGGTCTTCATCGGCTCCTCTTCCAACGCCATGCTAACACAAATTCGTTTAGAACAAGCAGTCTTCAAATGTGCTGTGATATGACCGACATGTCCAGTCTCAGATACAATACGAGCATACCAACGTTACAGCGACTTCGCAGGTAATCTAATCGCCTCAGTATCAGCAGAACGTCCCCTGACAGATCGCGGCATCGATGCAGGAAGAGATAGATGGTCAAAACGCTCGGGTGATCACTTACAAACCAGGTTATTCATCTTCAGCTTCACCATCTGCATCATCTTGGACGCTGCCAGACTTGGATGCCTTCTTCGACTTGGCTTTGTGGTACTTATCGAGATTTGGTTGCTTCCATTTCGGACCACCATAGTCAGTGTCCCTCATACGGCCGTTGTCGTTGATTGGAATACCTCGCTGTCGAGCCTCCAGCTCCAATTGCCGGATCTCCTCGATTGAATCCACCAGATATTCTTTGGTCTTCACGAGCATAACCTGTTCACTTCTCTCCTGGCCTTCGGTGCCGGGAACAACCTGAGATAAAGTGGTGAAATTTTCTCTAATAGCTGTTCGCCTTTTATTTTCAGCATCTTTGTGGTTGGTATTCTTTTGGTGGGGAGTCAGCCGGGGTTTGGAGCTTTTGCTGTTCCTTTTCTTGTTGCGTGGAGTTGTTGAAGGGTCGCCTGGAGACTGAGAAGCAGACTCCGGGGATGAGGCTGCCTCTGATTCTGCCATGACCTCTCGGGACATAACAGCAGGTAGTGTGAATCTATTGAGGGTAAACGATAGTTAAGGTTGAGACTATTCAAAGAGAATGGGAGATGATGGGCTTTTTGACGACGACTCAGGAAACAGGTCGCTGTCATGATCGTTGCCATTTGTCAGATCTGAGTCATGCGTGGCTGATGTTGGGGAGGCAGCCACAGGCTACTGCGCCCGGAAGGTTCGACTGGCCAAACACTCTTGATTATCCGTCTTTAGGCCACAACCTTTCCGTAAGGCAAGCATATGCTCAAGATACGTCAGAGCACATCTTCACATGTTCTCTACGTATCTGAAACTGTTTGTACATTGGTTCTCCCCAGTCGTAATTGACGAAAGCATGGTCAGAGACTGCTCGTCCGTACAATGAGCACAGACAGTCACCTCCATGGTTCGTGCAGCTGCGGCCGCTATAACTACATAGTCCAGATCCCTGGTGACAGCACCGCTCAGGGTCAAGCTCAAGTACACTTTGGCACTGGTGGCCTCGACCGTGAGCTAACCGATCTTCATGTCCTTGTGGTTGCTCTTGACTGACGATCCTCGTAGATCGATCTCACGCGTCACTATTATCGGCATGGCTACGAGTGCCATTGTCCTGGTACCAGTCTGCTACAGTCTCTTTCTTTCCCGATGAAAGACATGATCTGATAGCGCGAACGTTCACTCCGATTCAGCAGTCATCGTGTCAAAGAAAGTTCTGTGGCTTTTGTGGAACGCATATTTCATATTGGACCGAAGAGCCAGTGAGCGAGCAGGACTTCATGAACATCACCTTGGGTAGTCTCAGAGAACGTGATCTTCTGGCTTTGGAGGATCTCGACCTGCTTCCTGAAGATGTCGAGCTGGAGCAAGAGGGCGAGGTCAAGTCGGCAAAACCAATGCAAGCTGTGTCGACAACGTCTGCTCCAACCCAACTCGCCGGTTCCGGTGGGAACGAGTCCTCCCACACGTCCAGGAGTGGCACGAGCGGTGGAATCTCTTGGTTCGAAGACATGATGCAAGGCAGCCAGCTCGGTCGCCATAGTACAAGGAGGAAGGGCCACGGCACATCCGCAGATGGCAATACTACTGTCGCGTGGGAGATATCTGAATATCACGAAGGTGACGACGGCGATACACAGGCCTCTTCGGGTTCGAAGAGAAAAGCAGGCGATATTGAGACCGACGACACCCCTATGACGGGTGGAGTGTCGACACAGTAGCCACCTAGGGCCTATTATGATGCTGGTCAACAAACAGACACGAGAACAACGAGCTGATGAATGATGAATAGCAAAGAGACAGCCCATGACGACACTCGCCCGAGACATCATCGTACAAGCGTCTGCAACTTAGCAGTCTCTACGTTCACTGAGCTACTTGCTTCCCATTCCCGGCATCGAGGGCATTGAATCGGCTACCTTTTGAAACGTCGATCTCATGCTCTCTGGCAGGGTGCCAACCTTAGAACCGAATAACCCTTCGGCTTGCTGCCATACTCGGCTCGTCTGGCGATCCTTCAATTCCAACAGGGATGGTAATAATGCCTGAGAAAATGCTTCGCTAGCTTCTCGTGGTAACAGGCTAGGGAGGTGGTCAATGCTGATGACAGAGATGGGCGGGTTGTCATAGCCAGGTACTGGCAAGGTGGGTCTGCTGAAGGTGCTGTTCTCAGTGTAGACTGGTACGGGGTTGTGTGGGTTTGTGGTATCGCAGCTGACATCACAGATGACTGACAAGTTCCTCTTCTCCTTCTTTAGAGACTCGTCATTGAGGAATGGTGGTATTTCTTCTGACAAGTAGATGCAATTGACGAAGATGTCCGACTCGATGATCTCGTCGAACGGTCCACCCTTCGCCGTCTCGGCCATGTCCCATTTGAGAATGTTCTCATCCGGAATGCCAGCCTGCTTACACAGGTCGACAGCACCTCTGCCACAACGGCCCAAAGCACCAATGACCAGTACCTGTGGCTTGCGCTTGGCAATTGCTTCACCCTCCTGCATCTTCGCTCTGACATCCGCCAGCAGGGCATCTTGGTCGGGGTAGCTCGACACGGCGGGCATAGTCTTGGCTTCGGGATGCTGCAACTGGTAAGCCCAAGCCTCAACGGCTAGAGCAGCACCGGCATAGCCAGCATGGTATCCAAAAGCAGCGACTCTTCTTCCAGCATCATCAGTCAAGAACTCCAGATCCAGAAGTGTCCCTCCTCCCTGTGGAAAGCGCGAGAGGACCTCTTCCCAGCCGCCTTGGTTCTTGTAGCAATGCGCGAACTGAACGTGTGTGTGCTTCAACGCGAACTTGTCTTCAGGCAGCTCTTTCAAGCCAACAATGATATGGTCGGTTGGTGCATCCGTCCATGAACCTTCGGGCACGAGGGTAGCTCCAACTTTCTCAAATTCCTCGTCTTCGAATATTCGCACGGGAGATCGCTCGACATTGACCTTGTAGCCGGCTTCTAGAAGCTAGTGAAGCTTTAGTTACCGGTTGCCCACTGAGTCTTTCTTGACTGTACCTACAGCTTTGGTGGTATTAGGAGTCAACGCTGAGCGATGCTCCAGAGGCTTGCTCTCAGAGCGCAAATGTAGTGTCGTTGCCATTGTATAGTCTACGGTCTTGTCGCTACAAATCGTAGAGCCACAAAAGTGTTATGTATGTAGAGAACGGTTCTCGTGAGTCAGTAAACAAAAGTTTGTTCTACCAGAAACTTTCTAAGCAACGCCCTGTCCCCCGTCGTCATTTGGACCGCCCCCACTATTGGACCCTTGAAAGCTCTTATCCTTATCGCTGCGCATTTGGCCGCGGAAGAAATACGTAGATGACTTGGTCCCCGGTTTCCGCCATGCTCGAACAGTTGATCGTACGAACACGACAGAACCATCAACGATTGCTTGATAATAGCTTCGAACGGATTTTCAGGAACCATACACAACCCTTTCGGTATCACGCTACCTGGATCGTCCTCGAAACGTGTCGAAGCCTTGAGCCACGAGTGCCGGATCAACTATTCACGAGTGTTGAGCGGGCTCAGGACAGACATCGAGACAACCACACCAAGAAAAGTACGCCACATCTACCCAGGTATCAACAACATGCCTTCGTCGGAGAAACCACCACTTGACGAGCCCCCCTCCTACGAAGCAGCCTCCGTCCCAGCGCAAAACCCGCCACCACCAAGACGTTTAGCAAGACCACCACCGCTAGAGCTCCCAGCCCTGCTCCTACTCAAAGACAGGCGTGTCATTCTTGCCTCTCAGTCTCCTAGAAGAAAGCAGCTTCTAGCTCAGATTGGCCTCACGAACCTCGAAATTCTCCCTTCCAAATTCGAAGAAAATCTCCCCAAGGATGTCACTCCCTTCGAGTACGTCCTCGCTACCGCAACACAGAAAGCCCTTTCTGTCTATAGGCAAGAAGTCGACAATGAAGAGAAGGGTGAGCCAGGCTTGATATTAGCGGCAGACACGGTGGTGGCAAGTAACGCCGGCGAGATCCTTGAAAAGCCTCGCAGCGAAGCACATCATATTGCCATGCTGAAATCCCTTCGCGACGGCGGTCCACACAGAGTCTATACAGCCGTGGTGTGTGTTACTCCATTAGCATCGGCAAGAGATCCCGGCTATGCACTCGAGCGTGCATGGGAGGAGACGATCGTCAAGTTTGACAGTGCCATTTCTGATGAATTGCTGCTTGCCTATGTGAAGACACGGGAAGGCGCTGATAAGGCTGGTGGCTACGGCATCCAGGGGACTGGTGCGGTGCTTGTAGAAAAGATCGAGGGCAGCTTTGACAACGTGGTCGGGCTACCACTCAGGACGACATTGAGGTTGATTGAAAAGGTCATGGCCAAGGCGGATGATGATGATTTGTTGGATGGAGAGATTGTTGATGAGGACGAAGATGAGGATGATGTGTGAGTGGCCAGGTGGTTGCGGACCCTTGAACTCCTGCGACGTCCGATCCCTGGTGGTGCAAAAGAGAACTTGTGGCTCGGTTCTCAAAACATCTGTCTACAGTGTGCTAGACAGCGCCAGACCAACAAAAAGGTTGTTTAAATTGTCAAAAACAATCAGCACACGCGATTCGCTTGTCGTCACCGACCAAACTACTAAACGTGCGATTCGCAGCTTAAGAAAGTGGCGAGCGGACGAGAGCCCCTGTATTCTGCGATCTATGGCCGATTGCGACAGCACACTTTGCTGCAGCAATACATATATGACACAAAACTAGCCATTGAAGCTAAGTCGGTGTACCAGCTGGCACCGTTGGAGCTTCTTGCTACGAGCATGCCATAGCTGTCCATCAACCAAACTACACCTTGCTCACATTGTGGAGGTCTTCGTGTTCTTTGTCAGGCTTTGTCCGGAGCTCGTTAGGTAACCAACATCATCGGGGGGCAGGCCTCCTCGATTTCACTCACGGTTTCAGTATCCGAGGGGTATCAACCTCACTGACTGACGCTGCGCCGCATGCAGGCTGATCCGGCCATGGACATGTTGGCTGAGGACCTAGGGGACGTTGTGATAGACGGTGGCTATGGGGCTGATCCAGGGGTAGATCGGCTAGCTGTCAAGTTTGAGGCTGTGGAGATTGCTGTTGGCTATGGGACCAAACGATGAGAGTAGGTTTGAGGGGACCGGTGATGTTACGATAGAGTGTTGAGGATGTTTGGCTGGTCGCTAGCGTATATACACATTGCAACGTTGTGCGACGCTGGTTACCGTTGCTCGGTTTCTGTTGCCAGTCAGATCTCGCTGCCGCTGTCTTAAACGCTCTGCTACCAGCGTGAAGTTCCTTGAGTTCTTCCTTACCTTGCGGTAAGTAAGGGTACTAGCATATTGTTATGCAAGATCAGTAATCAACACTGACAGAATTTGTACATCCTCTCCAAGCGGTCCAATCGAAAGCTGTTGCGTTGCGCTCGAAGACGGGACCGATTAGTAGTTAGGTGGTAATCGTGTACGGTGCTGCTCGGAAGAGAGGGCAAAAGCAAGACGGCTTCGTAGAGCAGAACTCGACTGGCAGAAGCTGACGGCTTAGCAAGCGGAGGAGTCAAACGACTCATGTCATTATAACATGCACTAAAGACAATCTCCAATCCACTCCTCCCACTTCCTTACTCCCTTGCCGTCTTCATCTCCCTTCACGAAACCGCCGACTACATCTACCGAGACACCAAACTCTTCCTCGAGCATTTTGAAATTGAATGGTCCTTCGCCACCACCACCAAGCACAGTCTCATCTTCATTCTCGTCCTGGTCTTCCTTCGCATCCACAGCTGAAACACCTCTTCTCTTCGACGTCCTGACTCGTTGCAATTCGGTCTGTAGACGTTCTCTAATCGCCGCAGGCGGGAGCGAAGTGAACAGATCCTGCTTATTGCATGCAACCAGGACTCTTACATCCTCGCCCTTGGCTTTCTTCACGATTCTCGGGCGGCGTTGCAGCATTAGCAGCACATCGTGGAGATAGCTTACTGTATCTTTCGCTGTCTCTCCTCCATCGCTACTTCCGTCGATTGTGGCAGAATCGAGCATAAAGAGCACGCCTCTCAAGCTCACGTTTGGCCTGGTGATCCAAGACAGCGCCTGCTCGGCTCGCAACTTCCCGTGGCCGGGCGTGTCTACAAGCTTGTATGGGGTGCTGTTCTTCTTTGAGGCTGTGACCTCGTAGTCATTCTCGCTCCTGTATTTATTGCTTCCTAGCGGTGTTCCGGGTGGTAACCTCATGCCTATCGTCGTAGCGACTTGACTTAATCTTGTTGGTGACGCGGTTGCGTGTCCATTGCCGTTAGTCAGGCTTTGAGGCTTCTCGTCCTCTGCTCCTTCAGAGTCTGAGGAGGATATGCTAGCTGCAACTAAACGTCGTTGCAGTAACGTAACGAGGCTTGTCTTCCCACTGCCACTTGAACCTAGCAGTAGGAACGTGGGGATGCCATCTCCGCCTGCTCCAGAAGCTCGACTTCGTGCGGCTTGTGTATAGAAGTAGAGATGTAGCAGGACTGGCAGGGACAGTGTGACAATGAATGCGAGTACGATGGTAGAGGGGTCGCCGGAGAATAGTTTTGTAAGGACTGAGTCAGGCGCTGACCAGCCTGTGCGCATTGGTGCGTCGGTGGATGATTGAGATCTGTCGTGGGCTGGTGCGATGCTGGCGGTCTGTTGGAGGATGGAGGAGAGGACGGTGGTAGTCGTGAGGCCGTCTGCCATTCTGAATGGCCTGTTTAGACTTCGACAACAGAGGTCGTGACTGGCGTCGGGATAGTGCTTACCTGAATAAGCTGTGAACTGACACTTTTGGTGACCTCGAAGCAATGACGATGGAGCACTGGCATGGTAGGTGGGGTAAGATAATTGATGCCTTTCTGCCTGAATACTTGTACTGGTGCCAGTGCAGGCCGCAGTGGGTCAAAGATCGCCGCTAATTAAGGAGCCGCCGCCGCTACTGCAAGGAACCTGTCAGTTGCGGCAGTCGAGACCGTGCTGCTTCCTCCAAGAACCAACATTCTACACAACCCCAACTATCGTTTACACTGGCTGCACACACGTATACACGGAGTAACAAGTCTCACCACGCACCAAGCACGACTGACAGGACAACGATTCACACTACAGCAGTCAGATAACAGGCACTTCGAGGGAAACTGCCCGAGTTGACTACTGCAACCCACTTCTACGATATACCATACACGCACTATGCTCCCTCAACGGCACCTCCTCGCGAGCTTCCTCTTAGCATCCACATACCTGTACTCCGCCCTGGCCGATGTCGCCTTCTCCTCACCTTCGGCTGGCCAAGTCATCTCAGGAAGCACAATAGACGTCGAGTTCGCACAAGGACCAGATGAGCCCTCGATAGCTGATTTCACCTCCTACACACTTCAGCTATGCGCCGGCGGCAACGGTGCCACTGATTTTACGCCCATTTTCACTTTCACATCCACTGGCAAATTCACAACAAGTACCTACACGGCTAAGATCACAGACCTGTCAATAGGCGGGAACACCAAGAATGCGTACTTCTTGCGGACCATAGGTGTGGCGCCAGGTGGCTCAGTAATCAATTACAGCAGCCGTTTCACCCTCTCTAGTATGACCGGCACCTTCTCTGCCGCTGTGCAAGCAGGCCTTGCAGACGTCAGTGGCACAGATGGTCCGGAAACAGATAACCAGATTGCCGATCCGCAGAATGCCGCCGCTCCTACGACAGTAGCAGTCGATTCCGCTTCATTCGCACTCCCTTACTCGATGCAGACTGGCGCCATTAGATACGCGCCCATGGCTGTAAAAGCACCAAGTGCCATTACGGCAAAAGGAAACGCGAGGCAGTATCCGACCAGCGCGTGGAATATCTGGTCTAGGAGTGGAATGGCAGCCCCCGACGCATCGCAGACGGTGACTAATCCATTTACCTATAGTGTGCAGAGTATGGAGCCTACGGTAAGAGAACCTCGAGGAGTTGAGGCAGAATTGTGCTAACGTAGCATACAGATTGCGGCTGCTAGTCAACCAGATGACATGCAAAAGTTCTTGAACAGATGGAAAGATTAGAGGCCTGAGCTTCAAGAGGACAACATCAACAAAAGAGCCACAGAGGTAAGTGAGGAGTCTTCGTCTCTACTGTCCATGTCTACCATGTTTGCTTACACCTCGTCTGCAACAGAACACCACCACCGCATCGCTAAAGCCAGCACTCGACTTCTCCACCTTCGTACACGAGTATACCAAGCTCTTCCACTTCGGAACGCTATTCCAACGCACCGCCGAAAGCCGCCTGTTTGCCTTCGTGGCGTGCACGGCTCTCGCAAGCACTGCATGTGTTTATACCATAAGCGCACCGCACAGCACGGGAGCAGCATTGGTCTGTTTTATGGCGTGGATAGTCCTATTGTTCGTCTACATTGTGTATGCGAGAGATCCACGTCGATGCATGACGTATCGGGCTACGGTGACAGACGGTTGCATTAGGGAGTTTGGAGATATGAGGAAAGTTCTTTGCTGGCTGGCATTGAATCATGGAACCAAAAACGAGACGGCTTTTCCTAGCCAGTGCAGGCTGTGAGACGGGAGAGGAGTGATTTGTCTCATCTCTGGACGTGGTAGGGTGTGGCATTGTTAGTAGCGACAGCAGAGTTCTCTCATCCTTCTGAATACGATGTGCAGCTTACATCGAAGTGCCTCTTCAGTACCACGTCTTCACCGTCTGGCCCAACTGAATCGAGTAGATCTTGTTAAACCCCAACCAGACAAGCCGATCCCCCGCCAGAGCGAAGTTGGCAATCGTTGCAACATCCGTGATATTGGCATTCTGCAGGATATCAACCGCATTGAACAAGCCGAGGACTTTCCCGTTCGCGTCCCGCACCACAACACCCTCGTACTCGGCTGTCCAGATCCGGCCTTGATCATCCACTTTAATGCCGTTTGCGAAGCCCTGGCGCGCGATGCCGAGTAGTCGCTTGTTGGTGGGGGTACATCCATCCTCGCCGCCGAGATCGAACGCGTAGATCCCGGGCGAGCTGCTGGATGAAGCAGTGTATGGCTCGCCGAAGACGGCGGGGTCCGGGCCGTCGGTGACGTAGAGGACCGTGTTGTCCTTGTCCACTGCTAGACCGTTCGGCGTCTGCACGTCAAGCGGCGAGATTGCCATTTGGAGAGTTTTGGTGGCGGGAGTGAAGCGCCACAGGGCGTTGGGCAGTTGTTGCGGGCCCGCCCAGGTGCCTTGGAGGCCTTCAGCGGCGAAGTAGAAGTCGCTGAAGAACAGGCATTGTTGGTTTGTTGTTCGTGAGGTGGCGAAGGTGAGGTCGTCAGGGCCGTTGAGGGGGAGGCCGTAGAAGGAGTTGACGATTTCGGTTGTTTCGTAGGTGGTCGGGTTGATGGAGACTATGGTTGTGGAGGTGGTCGTGCTGCCGAAGGATGTCATGTAGACTAGGCCGTCTCTGCTGTTGAAGGCTAGGCCGTTTGGGTTCTGGGGGATGTTTGCTGCTGGGCCGGACAGTGTGGGTTGGAATACGGTTGAGGTGTTCAGGTCTAGGATCGAGAGGTAGCCAGGGATTGGGTCTAGAAAGGCTGTGAACCAGATTTGGTTCAAAGGAGGTATCCAGAGACCTCCTTCGAAGGCGAAGGATGTGTTGCTGCTTGCTAGCTCGACCACGGTGGGATCGTTGCCGATGATGGTGTCGAACTCCGGGTCGTAAGAGACGAAGCTGGCATGGCGAGCGGACGTGATGGTATCGTTGACTCGCCCGGCTGGGAGTAGCGTATCGACAAAGGGTTGGGCGAACGTGCTGTTGAACGGTCTAGGAAGTAAGTAAGCATATTGGGGAGGGACCTGGACTGTCAGGTTTGATTGGCAGAAAGCAAGACCAAGGAAGACGATCAGATGGGTGAAGCAAGCATGAGTCTGCATGGTGACGATGTACTTCTGGTATCAGAAGGGGATATTTTCATGAGACCACGTGTACCCAGTGCATGCTTCCACATATTGATGTGTCTGGAAACGGCTGTGCTGTACAAAACCTGTATCATGATGCCATATGGAGGGCGATCATCTGTCTTCGGACCAGGGTACTCTTCACCGTGAGGCGCGAATCCTCTCGGTGGCCGGTGTCCTCGACGTGCTGCCCGTGACTGTCATACGTCGCGAAGAATGCCCAGTCTTGAGACGATCCCAAATCGATCGTGCAGTAAGCACTCTATCGAGCAAGAGATGGCTCGCTTGCGACCCGCCTGGCGAGCCGGGGTGGTGATCAAACAGGGCCCTAGGGTGATGCTGCAGGGGCGGGAAGCTCAATCTGACGCTAATGGCCGCCGGACGGCCTCCGCAACGTAGAGCATCTCATTGGTTACGAAGCACTGGTTTTGGAGACAAGTCGTAGCCCCAGACAACTTTTGAAAGTCGGCACGCTGAGCATATTGCAAGTATCTCAACGCCGTATGAAGCTAACATCATCGTCTTTTTGTCTGCACGCGCATTCTTCCAGAGCGTCTTCCTAGCAGCATCACGACTTCGACGGAATACACCAGCAGAGATGACGAACTCAGACCTAATAGAAGCAGCAGCCCAGCAGCAGCAGCAGTCCTCTTCACATTCCTCAGCCTCATCGACGTCTACATCTACACAGTCACGACAGCCTCAGACCTTTCCGTTGCGCCGCTTCTTCGCCTCCTCAGCAAACGAGAATGCCTCTCAGGATGGCACTGACTTCTTACCTTCTGACACCTTGACGAACCGCTTCAAGAACTTCTACCGCATGGCCACAGGCTCGATGTCTCAAGCAGGACAAGAAAAGTACTGGTCAGATGCGGATACCCGGTATTCAGCGATCGATTGCAAGAGATGCGAGGACCAACGCGACTACCTGCTGCAATATTCGCCTATCATCAGATACATGTCAGACAATATTAGGAGACTGGGAGGAGACCTGAACAAGAGTAACATCAGGTGTCGGACGTGCAAAACTGGTCAGCTTGGTGGCTTCGACCACAAGTATGGAATCATGCTTTGCGCCAATTACATCGATAAACGCTCTATGCTTGAGGATGTATTGGCGCATGAAATGGTACATGCCTACGACCACCTTCGCTTCAACACCTCCTTGAAAGCGGACGAGGATCTGAAGAAAGTCGCCTGTGCCGAGATAAGAGCCAGTAATCTGAGTGGCGAGTGCAGATGGTCGAATGAGTTCTTCCGAAATAGGGTGTTCAATTTCTCGAGACATCATCAGGATTGCGTAAGGCGGAGGGCTGTCATAAGTGTCAAGATGAGGCCGAATTGCAAGGATGACCTCGAGGCTGTGAGAACTGTGAACGAAGTGTGGGACAGTTGCTTCGTGGATACGAGGCCTTTTGACGAGATTTACCGGTAACAGCTGGTACCGCATCGGACAAAGGCTTCTGATAATAGACAAACATCTGCCTCTCCTCTCCGAAAATCTCTTGTCTTGCCTTCTGGTCAGCCTACGCAAGAGCAACCGTGTGGCTGCGGTATTTTCTGGTCTACAGACAGAATGTCCACTTTAATCAGTCAAGGCCTGTTGGTGGGTGTATTGACAAGCACAAGTTTCTTTGCCAAATTGAGCTGCGGCAACAATTTTATCTCGACACAGCCGGCCTTCACCAAATGGCTGCGGTCAGGCAAAGTGAAGCCGTCAAGGCACTTTGGGAAACTTCTGCCTGCTATTTGGCGGGACCTTCTACTTCGACTTCGCACGTACATCGCATCGCCCGAGATGTACCCGTACATATATACATGCAGAGACGTGCTGTTTGTTGTTTAAGTCTCTTCGTTGACTTTTGTTACAAACCGAAAATCATGAGTCTTAACCAATTAGCCGGGGACAGTACCATACGTGTCTACGGACCGAAGATCCCTTCTCCCAGAGTAGGGTACGCGTGGATTCTCCTCTATGTCCGGGACCTATCAACTCCCACAACGAGCGTCGAGACGTCTATCATCGGAGCCGAAGGAAACCTCCTTCAAGCCTATCAAGAGTTCACAGGGGGGACACTGGCACCCGAACTTTTATGGCCCCTTATCCAGTTGAACGACTCTTTCCCCATCGGACAAGAAGATCTCAGCCTACTCGAGAACATACTGAGGAAATGTCACACCGATTGCCGTGTCACCTGCCTCTTGCCACGAGCGCTGTGGGGTCTAGTGCCTCAGATCTACGCCCTAGGTGCCCAGGAGTGTACGCCAACAGCTCAGTCTCTTGCAAGTAATGAAGACGACAGAGACCTAACATCAAAGGAGATATCCAGTAACCCAGACATGTCATTACTTTATAGCAGTAGTCTGTGGAAGTGGATCGAAGTCCTCGGAGGCTCAAAGCGAACAAAAATAAGCGTGTTTACGGGTGACAAGGAGAGACCACTAGAGCATCTCGTGCGAGGCATGAACTATCTTGCAACGCAGCATGCAACGGAGATTGTGGCATCAGAAAAGTGGATCAAGGACACCGTATTCTGGAAGTTCTGTGAGCCTGGACGCCATGCCGAGGAAGATGAAGATCCAGAGTTGCAGCAAGACACGACCATGAATGCTGGCCCAAGGCCGAGGTCAATCACTCTCCCGCTACCCCAAACGAGAAACTACACGCATCGGTCGACTGTGTCTGCGGACTACGCGTCATCCCGCGAGTCTACGCCCCGAAGCTGTATACCGCGAAACATGCCTCCTACGAACCTGAAGTGCAGGAGCGAGGCGCAGCAGTAGATGTGGGCATCTCTAGAATCGACATGGAAGCAGTGCAAGGGATTTGGCATCCCAACAGAAAGATGGTCTTTTGGTGATAGTGGAGACAGTTGGAGCCCACACCTTATATACCACTGCATGTCACTTGTATCTGGTTGACGTATATGCATATATCTCGTAGACTTCTTCTGAGACGGTCCACTTGCAAATTTGTAGTGCTCTCGAGAAGTATCAGGACTCACGAGGACATCCAGATGACGCTGCCGAGTGCCTACTGTGGCTATACAGCCTCGAACACGCTTGAAGCGAAAGTGTCTGGCGGGTTCGCCTTGTTGCCTGCTAGTGTGCCAAAGTCCCAGGCATTAGTAGGCGATGTCTTTTGGCACGAGGAGTCGTTGACTGCAAGTTCCTTGTGGCAGCAGTGATTAATTTTATGATTACTGAGAGATCTCTGTTGGGTATGTAGTCACACCTCGCTTCGGAAGATGAATATGACCTGAAGGTGTGTTAGGCTCCTAGGCCTACTACAAGGGCAAAGAAGATGAGGTGTTGACTTCATTGGTAGTTAGCTGTGGCACGAGGCAAGATGCTGTCGACCAAGTACATAATATAGGTCACATCAACCATAGTCTCAGCCATCACGAATGTATAAATATCGCGCACACCTGGTGGAGAGGAGGTGTATAGCATATGCATGCATTGTTTGAAAAACGGCAGGAGCGTACGAATCATGTGTCAGCGCTGGAGGCCGGTGAATGAGTCCTGAGGGTAGCCTCGCTAACAGCCGTCAAGTCTCGGCCGTCAGCAGAGTCGAGGTAACGAAGCCTCCGAACATGATGTTTTAGGGACGAATGCAATAGCAAGTTGAGGCTGAGATAGTGGTGGTACTAAATCGAGGTGTATGGATGGTGAGAAAGAAGAGAAATGGGTCACTTCTGAGGGGTAGAGCAAGGCAATTTGGTCTGCTCCTGCCGCTTCTGTGGTGGCGCAGCTGCCTGGACCACTAGACTCGAAATGTCCTCATCTAATCTTGGAAGCCTTTAGACGCTTTCACGGCGGATAGATGTGATATCGAATGCCCATGATAGTAACGATGTGTCTCCATTGTACATGCCATCAACCGAATCATAGCATCGAGTAGTAGTTCCTAGAAGTAGACTTCGCTTTCGAGTTCTGTCTTACTACAGCCATGTTTCCTGGGCCCTTGGCACGCAGCGAGCGGTCGATAAAATTTGTGAAGCTTGACCACATTGCGCTAAGCTACCCCAGAAAGACCCCGGTGTATCGGGCAACTCGTCAATCAAGGGCGCAAGACCTCTAGTGCGTATTAGAAGATGATACAGAGGGCAACAAAGGACCTTGTGACGAGAATTCAGCACAGATGTCGATGGAGGCTTCCACCATGAAGAACAGCAAACGTTCGACGATCGTGATCAAAGTCGGTAAGCATATTAGGTCGAACCACTCAAAACCTTTACTGACAAGCGACAGGGAGCTCAAGTATCATCGATGAGAAAACGCATTATCCGATACTGCCGATTCTATCATTGATCGTCGACACTGCTATCCAGCTCCGCCGAGATGGCCATCGCGTGGTTATTGTCTCCTCTGGTGCTATCGCAGTTGGACTACAGCGAATGAACATACCGAGAAAGCCTAAACTGCTTGCACAGAAGCAAGCACTAGCTGCGATAGGTCAATGCCGGCTCATAGCCATATGGGACTCGCTCTTCACGCACATGAACCAGCCAGTGGCCCAGATACTGCTTACTAGAAATGACATCTCGGATCGGTCACAGTATCTGAACGCACAGAACACGCTCAATGAATGCCTGAATTTCGGCGTCATTCCAATCGTCAATGAAAATGATACGCTCTCGGTATCTGAGATCAAGTTCGGGGACAATGATACATTGTCGGCCATCACCGCAGCATTGATTAACGCAGATTATCTCTTCCTGATGACGGATGTTGAGGCACTCTACACGAAGAACCCTCGTACAAACCCAGACGCGATGCCAATCGAGGTGGTGGAGGACATCGATGCCCTGACGGCTGATGTGTCGTCAAGTGGTTCTGCCTTGGGTACGGGAGGGATGGCGACCAAGATCACAGCAGCACGATTGGCAACCTCGGCGGGCGTCACCACCATCATCACCAAATCGAGCAAGCCCGGGAATGTCAAGGACATCATCAATTATTTACACCGTGCAGAATCTGCGGCAACCAATGGCACTGCACCAGCACAGACAGCTGCGCCACTTCATACCCGGTTCATTCCATCCTCGATACCGATGCGCAATCGAGCATTCTGGATTCTGCATGGCCTAGCACCACATGGGACGATATATATCGATCGAGGTGCAGCAACAGCTCTGAACAACAAAGCCGGGCTCCTTCCGGTTGGGATCGTCGACGTCAGTGGATCGTTTGCGCAACAGGAAGCGGTGCGCCTTGTGATTGTCGATCGCCAACCGGTTGGCTCGCTCTCACCCGCACCGGCCGACGAAGCTCCGCGGAAAACATATTTCACGTATTACCAGAAAGGTGACGAGATCGGAAGAGCAATTGTCAATTATTCCTCGGAGCAGATCGCGCGGATTAAAGGTCTCAGAAGCAGGGAAATAGCAGGAGTGCTGGGGTATGCCGACAGCGAATACGTGGCTTTTCGCGAGAACGTGAGCTTGGCTGTAGACCACCGCAGCCGGCCAGAAACACCTACAGCGAAAGGGAGCAGAACGCCCGAGCAGAGCACACACGATCTGAGGAGCGAACTTGCGTCTTCGAGAAGTTATGGCTTAGAATTGAGGGATAGCTGAGAATCAATTGCCCGCGATATAGATGTCATGTAGCAGGTGCTTTGCAATCCGAAACGGAGCATTCTTTTCCCAGGGTTCCAAAGGCGACGGCTAACAGCATGGGAGAGCACGACAGGTGTCAAAGTACTTTGACGTAGCGGCTTCCTGCCAGTGGAATTGAAGGCGACGTCGTGGTTGCAGAGCTAGAGCTTCCAGAAAACAGTTTGGGTTCATGCAGGTACGCTTGCCAGCATAACGGCTCAGCTGCAGCACAGTGTGTGTCACACGGATGTCTACCGTGTACTAAGCGAGCATGTCATCACACACTGACGCCAGGTTCGGCACCGAGACGTCACTGGCAGTCAGTTGTTCAACTTGAATTGTGCTTGTCGAGAAGAGAGTTGGTTACTCGGCCTACACATGTACATGTAACAAGAAGAGCAAAGTAAGCGAAGGATCACGTAAGGAGGTTTAATCTTCCGAACTCGTGGTTGGTGGGAGCACCAAGCAAGTGCCCGTCTACGAGCAGGGGCACTTCAAAGTTCGCGGACCCCGATGGCACCACTCTTGGAGTGGGTAGTGCCGCTCTTGGGTCGCTCTAAGATGTTAGATCACAGGCCACCGCCTAATTCGGGGCAAGCCTATCAAGCCCAGCACATCTCGATCAACGCTTCCGTGCCCAGTTGGTCCAACACTGCATGCTCCTCCTTGCACTACCTGGGTGCTTGCCAGGCATAGATTCATCACATACTGCGTCAGCATGCAATGCTTGCAATGCAAGTCAGTCATAATTCAGATCTGGCCTGGCAGCTAGAGGCCAGGTGCAGAGAGCGATGCAATGTGATCATCTAGACTTTTGATGGAGATGCCTCGAGCATTCTACAGTACTGTCGCTCGATCAGATATCGCACCAGATGTCCGGCGAAGACAACGATCTATACCTGATGCGAATGTAGGTAGCTGCTTGCGAATGAAGCGTGAAGCTAAGATGCTTGCCGTATAAGCCGTCGCACGAAAAGCACTCAGGGGCAGGCTGGCTCGGGTCACCCAGCCTCGGAGTGGCTTACGGAGTGGTTACTAGCCTGGGCAGTAAGAGTCCAGCGCCGCCTGTTTGGGTCAGCGCCCGTGTGCGGGCTGACGAGTGGGAAGAGTGTACGCAGTGCTCGAACATCATTTGTCGAGAGTGGTGCGTGTGCCTCTCAGCGAACACAGACTCCCTTTCGAGAGAGGTGTGGTAGGCATGCAGTCGCAGTAAATCGCAGCTTCCCTTCCCTTGCTCGGTTTTGCCCGCATGTTTCACCTCTTTTTCCGCAACGCTTGATTTATTCCCTGCAGCATACAGGTAGACTTGGGCAACTCTTGGTCATTTGATCGCGCTCCGAACTCTACCCAAGCGGCGGCATTCTGGGCAATTTCCCTGCAGCCCGTGTGTTACGACGACACGACACGAAACAGCATTAGGACTTGTGACCTCCAACACCACCACTCGCAGCGTCGTGAGTGCTTGACGGGCCTGGACCAACACTGCGGCATTACTCCAACTCCAGATCGAGATCGGCTTCATCCTCGCCGACAATTCTGGAATTTCAATCTTGTGCCAACTAGCCTGGCATCCCGCCCTCCCCCCAGACGGTCTTGTAGTACGAATCTACGATATCACGACGCATAGATGGACCCCTTGGCTCGGGACTGAGACCATGAGCAAAGGCAAGAGACAGGGCAGGAACCAGATCACGGTTGAGAAAGAAGGAAGAAAGAGCAACTGCCGGCGCGGGACCCATGCATCCTACGACCTGTCGATCGAACCGTAAGAGTTCACAGGCCTGAAGTGCACGTTAAAAGATGAGCCATCCGACTCTGCCTCCTGCCGTCAGTCGAAGGCTGTCTCGATCGAACTCGACCACCTCTTCCTCGGCCTCGACTGTCAAGCATCTGGGCGCAAAGCTGGGCCATAGGAAGTCCCTTTCGCAGACAAGACCGACGAGTTCGGATTCGATCAATGAATACATTGCCATCCTCAATGCTACCTCGGGCTCGGCGCCCTCGCTACCCGCTTCTGCACTGGATCGAGACCGTTCGCCAAACCTGAACATTAACCGATGGTCGCATTCCACCACCTCGAGCAGCGGTGCTATCGACAACGACTTCCTGCGACAAGTCGCGGGAAACGCCGCTGCCTCGCGTCTGACGAAGCCAGAACCGCCAGCCAAACAACACATCATCCCCAAGTCGCAGTATTCGAGTCAACCAAGCCAGTCTTCACTGGTCGACCCGTCTCCGCGCAAGAGCCCCGCCCGCCTTCATCGGCCATCTCGAAGAAGTTCTCCCGATGCCTCAAGACTCCCTTATACGAGCTCAAATGCCAGCGGATCGCGCTCCAACTTTACCACCACACCAGACTTGGACACGGTCACGTCGAGATCCACCGCCAGTGACTACTTTGGCACCAGTTTCGTCGACTACTCAAGAGGTGCCAACAAACAGGATCAGCACGTCGTGGGCGTGGCCCTCACCGTGACCTCCCCAACCTCACGCCAGCGCAGGCCTGATCAGAACAGGTTCGGAACTGGCTTGTACCAGGCAGCAAACTCGAGTCATGTTGGCCTGCAGAGGGGGCCGAGCCATGGCAAACGGAGAGACCGGTCGACAAGTGGGAGCAAAGATACCCCGGCAGGCGGCTCCATGTCCTCGGCAGCAAGTGAGAAGAGCAAAAGAGGAGCCCATCGAAGTCCAACACAGAAGAACATGTTGTCGCAAGCCCTGTCGAAAGCCAACCAAGCCGTCCTCTACGATAACGCTCAGAACGTGCAAGGAGCCATCGAGGCTTATCACGAAGCCTGCTATATACTAGAGCAAGTCATGGCAAGAAGCAACGATGTGGAAGATCGCAAGAAGCTATCTGCCATCCGGAGCACTTACTCGACCCGCATTGCCGAGCTGTACGACGTCGACAGCTCATTCGCTCACTTGCATACTGAAAAAGAACTGCCCGAAGCACCCGTCACAACACGCTATCTCGATGGACAAGATCGAATGAGTTTCGACGATCCAGACGACTTACCTCCATCTATCCAGCTTGACGACCCTCAGTCCTTGATGCACATACCCCTGCGACAGGAGTCGTTACTGCCGCAGATCTATGGTGGGAGTGACTATATCAAAGAGCAGCCACCGACTACCCCACAAAAGCCACCCCCCTCGGGCAAACTCAATGTGCCTATGGACGCGAGATATATGCCTCCGCCCTTATCACCAAGGAGGCCGCTGTCGCCATCAACCGTCGACGAGCATCCAACCCCGACAGCTACACTGCGCTCAGCCGACGAAACCTTCCCCCATACCAATCATACCAGAGCACAAGAGTCAGTCTCCTGGCTGGACACCTTTGATGATGGCCCTTCTAGTAGAGACTCTTCACCACGTTCATCCATCGACTACGTTAGTGCCGACAAAGACCTCGTCTCAGCAATTGCAGCAGAACTCGACGCAGCTGTTGATGCCGCTTACGACCAAGACATACCCGCCGAGGCAACGCCACGGCCATCAGATGCCACATCACTGGTGTTGGCTCCGGACGCAGAAGCATCGCCTCAGGTTAGCAGTGAGGGCCTGCGAACGCTTGCGAAACAACCGTCGAACGAGAGTATGTCATTCCGAGAAAGCTACGACTACCTAACTCGCGAGTACCTGGACGATGAAGCTGAAGAAGAGGAGGAATTGCTCGAGATGATGATGGCAGACGGCTACACTCTAGAGACCCAGGTTCAGAGGCCTGGCGCCATGTCTTCGTTGCCCCGCCAGTCAGACTCGAGTGACCTTTCAGCCCGTTCCTCCGGCCGCACGTGGGAGAGTTCAATAACTGTTGCCACACAAGGCACAACGTTGAGCACCCTGGCTGAAGGTCCCGAGATGTCCCTGCATCACCCACCTAATGTTCCGGAGGTCCTCGAGGACGCCACACTGCCATACCGAGACACAGATACCCTAGCTTATAAACAGAGTTCGCCTCTGCCGTCACTACCTACGGCCGAGCAACCATCGGTCGTAGGCTTACGAGATCGCAGATTATCAGGACAAAGCGCGACGCAATTGAAGATTGAGACTTTCGCCAAAAGAGGTTCGGTGAGCCGCCAAGCACAACATGCTGAAGTATCGCTGCTTGGGCTTCCACCTGCAACAGAACATAGACCAGAGTTGAAACATTCCGCGTCAGACACGAACATCAGCGTGAACACAATGCCCCTCACCCCGTTGGCCTCGATACATTCAAGCAATTCGGTGGGTGAGTCTCCAGGAACTCCTGCATTGACGAAACTGCTATCAAACTCTACCATTGGCGATGAAGCCCCCGGCCCTATCCTCGAAGACGCGAAGTCGATGCCGCCTCCAACACGTAAACCCACAACATCATCAAGCCACAGGCCAAGAGGCCTGTCTTTGACCACCGTAAACCTGGATGACGTGCCAGCAACACCGGGGATGTTTCCTACCCACTCTCGGCATGGCAATGTCTCTACGCCTGCTATGGTAAATGCTAGTCCGAATGTTCTGTCTAGCAGCGCAATTGACGGCATGTACATCTTCGATCAAATTGCCGACCCAGTCTCACCAAGAAGTCCTCGTTCACCAGACTTCCTGCGAGCTGATCCTCTGCCACTTGAGCCATGCCCACATTCTTACTTGCTTCGACCATTCTGGCTGATGAGATGTCTGTACCAGACTTTGGCTCACCCTAAGGGTGGTTACATCTCAACCAAGCTCTTCGTGCCACGAGATATTTGGCGAATCAAGGGTGTCAAGATCAAGGCTATGGATGAAAAGGCTGGACAGTGCGACGTACTGACAGCAGCACTTCTAAAGCTAGCCAAAGTCGACACCCTCGATGCTGACGCCGTCTTGGAAGAGCTCCAGTCTTTCGACACCATCATAGACGTGGTCCGACAAAACTTGACCAAGAAGCTTGGCGGCGATGTTGGGCTTACTGGATCCATGGCAGCGATCAGAAATTCGCCCGCAGGTGAAGAACAAGACGCAGGAGGTGCAAAGGTCTCTTCCTCGGTGAAGTCGTTTACGTCATCATGGCGCAAACTGCGATCCAAGTCCTCGAGCACAACTACACCCGGCACGATCACACGCAAGAACAGCAACGTCACCGAGGAGACTATGTCTTCTCTACCCATGACATCGAGAACGAATGTGATGACCTCAAGAAGCTACAAAGCACAGCGGCATCCACCGCCCACACCAAGTGGGATGCCGCATATACCCGCTCAACATGCTGCATACATGTCGAGCCTCGCGCGTCTGTTTGATGCGGTTCAAGTGCTCGATAGTATTGCCCGACAAGTCGAAGATCCCGGGCTCAAGGCGACGAGTAAGACGCAAGTAGGGCTCGAGTTGAGCATTAGGGGTGCGGCTGAATTCTTCAGCTTCTATGTGATTCGGTTTGCTATGGCCGATATTGCCACTTTCCTTGACAAGTACTTGAAGAGGAATTCGGAGTGGGTTATGGTTTGATATGATAGATACCCATGCAGCTGCCGATGATGTCGGTGAGCTCTACACGGCGCAATATAGTGTAGCCTTGAGCTATTTTTAGCTCGTCGTTAGTACCATAGTTAAATGCTATTCACACGCAATTTACTAGGCCTCAATGATCGCCCCTCGACGCCATAACATAATCCTGCGAAGCAGGTATTTCACCTCCATGAGCCCGGAAGATTTAGAAACCGCGATTCTGATTGCTTTGAATCCTTGTCAATGTCACGTGTGAAGATCACTTACTCAGAAGTCAGGTGCAAACGGCGTGAAGTGTAGCGTGACTCGCGTGGGCGTGGTCGTGGGCTTAGGTAGTTACTGGCATGATAGGCATTATATTTAGCTCAGGTAGTGCTTGCAAGTCAGACCTCGACCAGCCTTAGGGACTTCGCGAGTGCGCTCAAGGTCGTAACTACGCTTTACTTAGTAGGTGACTTGGGTCGTTCGGCGTACGCCCTACGGTCGATTTTTATGGACTTCCTTTCGCGCGAAGGCAAAGTGTGATAGGTGCGGACGGCTATTGGGGAGATCTGCGGCAAGCATGTTGATATTGAAAGCGCTAAGAGCACGGTCGAAGCCATGGCTAGAGTCTGGGGACGAAAGAAGAGGCCGACGAAAGTAAAATTTATTCTTGTCTACGGGACCCGGCTATCTTTTTGGACACGCAGAATTCGACGCGAGGCGATGCTTTCGCCCGCCCCTCTGCTTAGTGGATGATAACGGCAACATGGTCGTCCATGTACTTGTTGATATCACCCAAGAAACAAGCGGCAACGATGCTAATGGCGCCCGCAGCAATACTGGCGATGTAAACCCACTTGTAGCTCTCAGCATACGCGACCTGGCCCGCATAGACGACCATTTGGTAGGCGGTCTCGTTTCCGGCGATGCCTGGGATGGTCTTGAGCTCCTCTAGCAGCGACACACCGGTGATTCCAATGGCGTCGATGATGTACGTTTCATTCGTGATGCCGAGCTGGAGGGACATGACCCCACCGATGTAGTGGATGGCGTTCGCGGTGAACTTCGCGACGAAGATGTTGTAGTAGATGGTGTAGCCGATGGCACCGCCGATGACCCGGATGGAGAGGGTCAATGCCGATACGGTGGCGATGAGATCGTCGGGGCAAATGATGGTGGTGATGATGGACGCTGGGACGACGATTCCGCCGATACCGAAACCACCGATGATGAGAAGAGGCCACGCGACGTAGATGTTTTCGCGGGTCAGACATGCCATGGCGCCAGTGCCTGCTGTCATGAGGACGCTGCTCATGATCATCAATTCCTTGTTTCGTCCTCGGAAGACTGATAGAAGCCAGAGAGTAACACATGCTCCTGACATGATAGCCAGACCTCCAGGCAGAAGCTTGAGGCCCACAGAGACGGGGTTGTGGCCGTAGACGTTGAAGGATTGCGTTGGCCAAAACATGAGGTAGGCAAAGAAGTTCATGCCCGAGATGAATGTGATGAGCAGTGTCAGCAGCAGGACTCGGGGATCCTGCTTTATTCTTCCTGGGAACATGGGGAACTTGGCGAATTTGGATTCCCAAACGCAGAAGCCGGCGAGGCATCCCACTCCGAGAAGGAGCGGCACCAGAACGTGAGCAGAGGTCCATGGGTACTGGTAGCCTCCCCATTGAAGTCCTGCGAGGAACAGGATCATGCCGGCAACGCTCAGGAAGCCACCGACGAAATCGATCTCCTTCAAAACTTGCTTTTTCGTCTTGCCAAGGGTATTGACTCGGGCAGGTGGGTGGTAGAAAACGAAGACGAGCAGGAAGCCAATCGCATTCCATGTGCAGACGATGGCGCCAATATATCTCCAGCTAGAGTAGTCTATGGAAGAGTCAGTTAAGCCCGCACCACAGGTTCGAACGCAGAATACTCACAGGCAATCAGCTGACCGTATATACCGGACGGTACAAAGGGAATGATCGTGAAGATGAGGATGGCGACATATTTTCCTCGCTTCGCGGTTGGCGCAAGCTCAGATGTGACGGCCAGAGCAGTAAGCTCAGAGATACCCGCACCCGCACCCACGATGGTCATGCCGGCGATGAACATGCCCATGGTTTGTGCTGATGCTGCAATGATAGTCGAAACGACCAAGAGACCAGAGCCAAGGAGCGCAACATATCGACGACCCATCAAATCTGACATACTACCAACGAAAGGGCAGACAGCGGCCAAGCTCAGCAAGCCACCGAGGACGAACCAGACCCAGCGGTCGAGACCGCCAACTTCTCGGTAGATATATGGGGGGATGGCACCCCAGAGGTACAAGGGGATTTGTGAACCAGTCCACAAGAAGCCCATACCAATCAAAGCCATAGCTCTGCTGGTAGTCATCTATTACAACAGTCAGCCTGTTTCCATACTGAAGCCGTCGAGATGCCACTTACAGGTGGTTCATGCATATGGTCCTCGCCATCGCCATCAACTCTGATGGCTTTGGCCTGGGTGGCGACTCTGTGGATGTCCTCATCACTTTCCTGACTGCTCACCCGGTCGACGTGCTCCACGGCGAAGTCTGACTTCATGCTGTCCATAGTGATAGAAGCCATGGTTATGGATGGTGTTTGTAAGACGCGAGAGTCGCTGGCAGAGAAGTGAATCTTCGGACGAGAAGGCGGATCCCACGACCTATATCTTCGATATCTACTATGGAGGTAATCAGTGCACCCCAGCGGTAGGCCTCGGAGAGCATTACCCTAATCTGAATGGTGTGCACCCTACAAAGCATATCCTTGAAAGCCCAGTCGAGAATGCTGCGCAACCCAAGAGCATATCAGAGATTCAAAGCACCGGATTCGCGGACCCGAAGCTTCGTATGCATATGGAGCCCTTCAGTGGGATGAGATCTGGGGAAGACTGCGTTCGAGACTGCATGATAGAAGCCGCTACGGTGGCCAACGTCACGTATGGGGAACCAGATTGTCAAAAGTTTCTGGGTAAACCATGCCACGAGCTCGATCCGAGAGGCTACCTTTGTAGCCGAGCCAATCCAATCGCCGCGTCGATAACGTTTTGTATATCTTGACTCGAAAGGTCAAGGTCAGTTGAGTTGCGGGTGAACTTTGATAGGTAGAGATGTCCTGCTAAGGGAAAATAGGTTCAGCGCCAGAGTAGCCCCAAAGCTTCTCCACGAATCGAGTCCGGGGTGCCCCAGGTTGGGGAAAGCTCGTACAACGGATTTTGCCATTGTATGCGTGTTGCCCTATATGGTTTGAGCTTGCGGCAGCCGTGGTCTGGAGCACTCGACTCCGCACCCTCAGGAGAAGGAATATGTGCACTGCCGAACTTTCCTAGTGCATGGAAGCCTCAACCATGTGAAACGTTTTATATACCAAGTAAGGTGAGCGCAAACCGAACTGCCGGAAGTGTAGATTGGCAGTGGAAAAGGAACTTACAGTTCTCGACAGTTCGAAGATGGGCGTAGGAGACAAAATTCAAGAAAGGTTGACATGAACAAGGAGGAAGCGGTCCGACATCGTCCGCGGCTGCTGCCATAACGGGAAGGTCTATCTCGACTTTGCCTTGCCAGCTGTGCCGTAGGGCAATCGTGTTCAAAATCGATTCAAGAGTGAAGTATATAGGCATAGGCGCAAAAAAGGATTATCAGGAAGCTACTCCAGGTGGCACTGAGGTACAGGTTCAAGGACAAAAACACGACCAGAAGAGCGCTCGATTCGGCCGCAACAGTCACCGTCTAGCCAAGAACGCTCGTATCCACTGATTGCTCCACTAGCCTCGCAATGGGAGAGAGAGAAGTGCATCACGCATCGTGCATTGACGAGGGTGGTGTTATCGACCATGCAATTGCTCAACCTCACCTAAGATTGCGACTTCATCGGATATGAGCCAGCCTCAACACCACTGACAGCGACTGCGGCAACGACGACCCCTAGTCGCCATAGCAAACAAGCAACCTGTGAAGGACTGGCTTCGTCACTTTGCGATGAAGGTCAGGATCTCGAGTGGCCTTATGACCTGAATCCGGCAGGCAGACCCGTAGAGGATGTACACTATGTCACCTTAACGAATACTTACGGCCATGACAGGCCAACTAGCAAAGTTCTAAGAGTGAAGCCTCCTTTGCTGCCTTTGCAATCTCGGCAGGGATTGATTAGATGCTTTCTTCATCATGGATCTCCAGCTGTGCCACTCGTCGTTGCCAAGAAGCTCCTCGAAGCACACGAGTGCAGTCCAAACAGCTTGTGTCCTTCATTGCTGTGAAACATGTTCTTTGCAGTAGCGGAATCAGTCGAACAGGACTTTCTTCGCGCGAACCGGTTGCCCTCACGCAAGGTATTGAAGGAACAATTCTACCAGCATGCAGAAGTTGTTCGGGTCACCCAGCACAGGATGACAAAGTCGTCATGACTGGTACGGCGCCCCGTCTGGCGATGTGGTACGTCTACCTTGGAGACCGTCACGGTCCTTGGTTCCGAATCGACGCTGCGACAAGCTTGTGTCATATAACCAGTCTCCGCCGAACATCAAACTATGCCCCGATGTCATCCTATCTGAGAGCTGCATGGCTAGAGCTAATCATGTAAGTTACTTTCCCACGCAGAGAAGGAGCTTACCTTCGTAAATCAAGCCCACCGGAGATGAACCAGTGTTTGCGGTAGAACATTCGAACAGTTTGGTCATCTGCGCCTTTCGCATTCCGGTCGTTGGATTTGTGCCGACGGCCAGCGCGGTACACCTTGCACTGACATTGTGCTTCACCAGTCCTCGCTGATTTCGTGCCAACATGGGAAATGACATGCTATTTTCGTTGTGGCGAGATTGATTTTTTGAGCACCAGTTAGTGGCCGTCCACTGACACCAGTCATATATCGGTCACCTTAAATCCTGGAACTAATCCTCTCTGACCGCAGGCCATGCCTTACCATTGAACGAAGCTAACCACGGGGGTCCTCGGAATTATGTCTCGGAAGGTTAGTAATTAACGGCAAGCTCTCAGTATAAGAAGAGCAGGACCTACCGCGACCTGAAAATGTGCCTCGTCCTTGTGCAATCAACCTACTCCCCAGCATGGTGTCCTCAATCGCATTTCACACATTGTCTGCACTCGCTCTTCATTCTTCTGCTTTCGCTCAGGCGAACTACTTGCCATGCTCAATCCTTGGCCTAAGATATCCACAGTCCTCACAGGTCAGCAAGTCTCTACTTGTCTGAGAGGCACTTTTATATCTGACTGGAGACAACAGTCGAGCCGCAGATCTGGACGCCTACGCAGACCCTATTGGGGGTTACCCCCTTCCCACCATGGCGCAAACAGCAGCAGCCGAAGTCCTCCTCAACTATGCTTGGAATTACACGGGCCAAGACGGCGTTCCAGCATCGTCATCGACGTCGATGAGCTTCAGGACTCTAGATGCTCGAATTGAAAGCTTATGCAGGGAACGCGGATATCAGAGGAGACCTCCGCCTAGCGCAACGGCGTTCCCGTGAGACGCTGGATATGCGGCTATATTCCATAATATGGAGAGCGGAATGAATAAGGGGCGGTTTCTGGAGCGGTATTCCGGGGCATTGCTGTACCTGTCGATGCTGGAACATTGACCTGGCACTACATGGGATGTATCACTGGCTCTAGATGAATTCGTGTTTGAGCTCGGGGGTGGAGACGATGGTGTGAAGATTGTAGTCACGGTTTCTGCCTTGGGGCTGATGATGCAGCTAAAACGAAGGATTGTCGATGGTAGAAACGTCGCTAGCTGGAGTGACCATGTTGTCATTGTCAACTGTCTACCAGGGATCACTCTACATCCATTAGTGACACGTAGCCAGTATTGAGTTGCAACAGGAATAAAAACTCATTGCGAAAGGCCAAAGTCTGAGCACACATCGTACACATTAATTACTACTGCCTGTATGATTACACCGGATGAACCAAATAGTCATCATATCCAAAATTGTCACATGCACCGGTCATGAAACACCCTCTCCGCCGCCGAGGGTGTATGTTCGTCATCTCCCAGTACAGATGTGTGGGTTGGCGCACTCGATGATCAGTGTATGATCGGGTATCATCATCTTTCACAATTCGACCTGATTACTTCTCCATCATAAATCCATCGTGGGGTTCCATCTTCTTCGTAAGGCATCGACCTGGATCCATAAAGTTTGTCCTCGTGTTCTTCAGACTGCACCTGCTCTTCGTCAACGTCGGCCTTCTAGACCTGGCTCATGTTTGGACCTTTTCGTGAACCCCTCATGTTCGCACCACCTGAAGAGGTGAGACTAAGAACCAAGCTGACCATGAAGCATGCCCATCCGAACCACAAGAATGCGGTGGTGGCTTGAGCTTCTCTGCATCGGCCTGACATGTCTGAGGCGCCGTTTGTAATACGGTTGCGCACCAGGTAGCTCTGTTGGACGTTAGTTTGGAACGGCAGGTTATACTCCTGAGCGTAACATACTTGGTTGTTGCAGGAATGCACTTTGAGGTCAGCAGCCATGGCGACCGCACCGCAGAACCAGAAGATAGCGTTGAGCAGGTCAAGACCAGCTGGAATGAATTTGTGGAAGGCAAGATCCTCCTTGAAGCAAACGGCGATGAGGTAGAACAGCGTAATCATCGCGAAGACCGCTACAAACATGTCGTAGTTGATGATGGCTGGATTGCCTGCAAACGACATTGCGATGATGTTACCCACAAGGGACATCACGAAGAGAGTAAAGAGGAACTATTGCAGTGTTAGGTGGCACGAAGGCACCAAATATGACGGCGCAGCTTACCTCTGCGACCCGTAGGCCGAGTTGTATATAGTTGGCCATTGTAGATGTTGTGGTGCGGAATGAAGAATGGGGTTTGGATAGTAGGCTCGGTACGTGAAGAGCTACGAGAGTACTGGTGCGTTTGAAGTGGTATGCAGTAGTAGAGGTGTAGGAAAGGCAAGCTTGGAAGCGGTGGTGGTGACTTATGAAGAGCTACAGGCAGAAATGACGTCGAGCACAGCCGTGGCAAGGAATTTCGCTCAGGTGCGCGGAAGCTTCGATCCAAGTGGTGCGTGATGGAAGAGTCGGAAGCGGAAGAACAGCAGGGTAGGGTACGGGAGGGCGTCACACGGCAAATTCTGCGTCAGCAACACCTGCAAGAGGTACCTACCTAGGTAGCTTACAAGGGCGTTGTTGCTCGGAGCTACGTCATGTGTTGGACTTACGACAAGCCCAAAGCTTGATCTCCATTCGTGCCTGTCTGGGTGTCTATGCACCCCGCTTGAGCTCCAGGAGCTGCCAATCACTGGGCGCATTCCTGGCAGCTTGTGTGCTTAGAGTTCCAGTAATGATGCTCCTCGAGTATTTCCTTGAAAAGATCTTCGGGCGATATGCATGTCATGAGGCTGTTTTTCTAACATCATCATCACCTCCTGCTATTAGAAGCGCGGAGACGGGAGAGTTTGGGCCGGGTATGCTACAGTAGGTATACAGGTACATTACAACATGCTCGAGACATGCTTGAACAAGGCTCGGAAATTTTTTGCAAGTGGTTACGCAAGCTTTCCAAGTTTTCTCCAACGAGCTGATGCTGTCATTGTTGGCTGACAGATAGGTCGGGGCACGACTGCTGCCGTGTCGCAGACTTGAAAGTTGTCAACCAGTGAAATTGCGCACTGCATCTCTTGATCCGCGCCCAGTCACGAGTTGAGCCGCATCAAGCGAAAATTGTAGGATCAACTCTTTAGTATTAACTCGCTCTCGGCTTTCTCTCGAGACAATTACTGTTGCCCCTCATTCTCCGCCCATGTTGGTACAGGAGCTGTTCCTTAACGCCATGCTTCTGACACTAGTAATACAAAGTATATCCATCCCGCGGGGAAGTGGCCTGGGCATCTCCGTCAAAGCTGGTACACACTGAGCATGATTCACCGCTAGTAATTCATGACCATAGCACCGCCCGCTGTGGCCGAGTTGTCGTTCTGATGATCATTAGGAGGGTCAAATGCACCTCCGCCGTAGTCATCTAGACTCTTGTAGCCACCGGGACCACCTCCCCTTCCTCCTCTTCCAGCATTTCCGCCCCTCTGCCGCCGCTGGTTTGCTTGGTTCTGCGGCGCCGTAGGAATGGCGTTTGGATTGACAATGGGATTGTTACTGTTGTTGAATTGAGCGTGGCTATTGCGCTTGTTGAAGTTATTTTTGGGCTTGTTGAACTGCCTGTTTCCACCGCCCTGATGACCGTTTCTGTTTCCTTGTGCGACTTGAGCCCAGGATTGCCCAGGGCTTTGGTTCTGGTTGTCTTTGCTGTGGCCACCGTCATCATGGAATTTTCGCTTGTTCTGACCATATCGACCGTTTCTAACGCGACGGTTGTTCTCATCGACCATAGCATTCTCATCGAGATCTTCCACCTTGAGCATAACCTTGTCATCCACGACCGTTTCGAAGATAAATTGCTTCTCAGCACTTGGCGGCTGCCAATTCTTGATGCGGTTTGCATCAATCTGCCGGGAACCTTTCCTGATGGCAAGTATGACCATAGGTGTTTCGTCCTGTGTATACGTCGGCTTGTCGCTGATTGGTGTGACCCGAGCAGCCCAAATGCGGTCCTCGAATCTTGCCACACCCGTGACTTGCCAAGTGATCTTGGTACCTCTTGGCCCGACCTTTTCTAGGGTATCTTTTCTGGGGTAGTAAGGCGTGATAAGGATTCCAGATGCCATGTATTTGACTTCGCCTGAATCGATGAGATGGGCGTGGGCATTGCACAAGGTTATCAGTCGGGCCGAATCTGTCTGGCTGATCATGTACCCAAAGTACTGAAATTGCTCGTGTATTCTGTAGAACTTCTCGGGGGCTCGTGTTGGATTGGAGCCTCCGGTCTTGATGGTTCTGTTGTGACTATTGATAGCACCCTGCACCGCCATGATCTCAACCTGGGGGTCTAGGCTCGACTTCAGCTCGCAAACATGGACGACATCAGCTGTACAGGTAGTGTTCCGTTCTTGCGCCAAGGGATCTGGAGCCTGCATCAGGAAGGCTTTGTTGAACTTCTCCAAGAAGTCTCGGAAGCCTTTGACGTGTTTGACTCTATCTTCGTAGATTCGGATGTTGTCAGCACTTCTGTACGTGAGCACGAGATCACGTAGAAAAGCCTGCTTGAAGTCCATGGTGGATGAGAACTGCTGCTGATTTGGGCCGACTTCAGGTTTTAGCACGACCATGTCGAAGTCAAGTTTCCTCGCATTGAGTATGCGATTGACGAGGTCTGCGAAGTTTGTTTCACCCCTACCAGTCAGCAAGACGGTAAACGTATCCTTCTCTTGTATGCTTAACTCGGCGAGGGACACAACAGTCTCGTTCCACCATCCTTGCCAGGCCCTAGGTTCCTCCTTCTCGATGCCTTCGCCGGTTGCGGCAAGAATGTTTTGGTTGTGCCACCAGCCACCATGGGCAAACACCTCGTAAGCCTGGAGCAGGCCGATTGTGCTCGCGTGCCATAACTGAGGATTGGGCAATGGGCTCGAGAAAAGCGTGTTGTCGAAATCATAAACGTGGATGTTCTTAACAGCACTGACGTCAGGTAGTTCTTTAGGCTTGCAAGACCATCTTTTGAGGCCGTTAATCGTGTTGAGAGATCTCATGGTTGGGGCCAGCATAAGGTGAGCGCGCAATGAAAGGACTCGAGGCTGCGCAAAAGCAGGCGCAGGCGCAGACAAGATCGATAGTCAGCCGGAGTAGTGTCTGGTCAATTGGCCGAACATCATGACATTTCCCACGGCATATAGTTCAACGTTGCATTCTTGCACAGCGTCAGTCTCGGGGTTGAGTAACTGCAGATATTCTCAAAGAAACAGAATAATTGCAATCCTCCACCACGATCGGGCATGAGCACGAGCATGATCAAGCACAATCGTGGTTGATCGCTGGTGGAATTTGCTGTGTTTGCACCATCGCGAGCGCCGCAACTCGTGCTGTTCTCTTGTGGAAGTCTCGCCTTCTTGCTTTTGTCAGCACAGCCGACCGCTCTTCATCGTACAACAGTACATGGCACTTGCTGATACAGATGTCGGGAATGTAACAAGCAAGGGCTCGGGGCCCCCAGACGGGGACCTTCCACATCTGGCCTCAGAAATAGAGGACCTCGATTCACATACGCCCGCAATATGCGTAATTTGCCTTGACCGTATCTCCGACGAAGCTAGCGCGCTGCCTTGCAAGCACGACCAATTTCACTTCTCGTGCCTTGGAACATGGCTTCAGCAGGCTAGGGCATGTCCTCTTTGCAAAAGGGAGGTCAAAGGCATTCGATATCGCGATGAACGATCTGGACCACAGAAGGTGTTCCATGTAGCTGGACCCCCCACTGCAAAGCCTCTTCCACGAGAATCCAGGACACCTGATTTTCAACCATCTAGAGGACGAGGTACAAGTTATCGCAGGCGGACTACTGAAGTTGAGCAACAGGATCTAGCTCTAGTTTTCCGAAAAAGCGTTTACCAGAACAGGCTGTATTCCATGTACATTGGATCAAACAAGTACAGCAGGTATCGAAACGTCAGTCCTGCTTTGCTACGTGAGGAGGCACATATGATTACAAAGGCGAAGAAGTGGATTAGAAGAGAATTGGGTGTCTTCGATTTCCTCAGTCCTAGCTCGCCTGACTTTGGACGAAGAGACCGGAGGGCCACGAACGCTGAGTACCTCCTCGAATACATCGTCGCCATACTGAAGTCCATTGACCTCAAAGGTAGTGCTGGTCAAGCTGAAGAGCTCCTCAGCGATTACCTTGGACGGGAAAATACCCGACTTTTTCTGCACGAGCTTGAGTCTTGGCTGAGAAGTCCGTTCGAAAGTCTTAGGGAATGGGATCAGGCAACGCAATATGCCGTATCGCAATGAGAAGTGTGTCGTTTGGTCGCGCTACAGCGATTGTCGGGCCAACTACAGCTCAGCCCTAGTTGGCCCCAATGATATGACCAACGCCAGATGCCTTTCCGCTCGCGTGTAATCGCGCCTATCTATGCCGAATGTAAATCAGTGAATTGCTCTTGGCTTGCTGCATCTGCGTGCGACGCAGCGGTACAAGTACAGCACAAGCATAGTGACGTCGACACACAGAAGGCACGCCGGTGGTCGTAGGATAGTCGCTCCGACATTCCCAGCGTGCAGCAAGGCAAGTTTTGCCGAATGTCACAGTCATCATGAGGCTGCCTCGCAATATTGTTTGCTCATGCATCTTGAGAGTCATTCGTGGCAATTGTTTTCTTGGGCATTGTCCGCCTTCCTTGCATGCGGTGAGTGAGTCGGTTCTTTACCCTGTATTTTAGAGGTCGGTCGAACCGTCACCATGGCCGAGCAGGAAACCTTGAAACTTCCACCCCTGCTCAATTTTCCTTCGAAGGATATCCAGAACCAGCTTCCACCCGAGGAATGGGAAGCATGCTTGGAGATATGGATTTCCAGCGTGCAGCTAAGGCTCCGTCTCTCCGATGACCAACTGTCTAAGTCTGCACCTCAGACAACCACGGTTCCATTCCTTCTATCTTACTTTTCAAACCACAATTTCGTTACAGCTGTTACGGCCGGAAATAGGGAGTCCCGCCTGCACAAGGATTGTTACTATCTTCTCAAGAAGCTCTTGCTCGCTCGCACTGCTCAATTACAAGCCGAAACTTATTTTGAGCTGCTAGTGGGCGGCAGCAGCGTGTACGCGCACCTAAGCCCTTGGAGGAAAGTCTTGAAGTTGGTATGGACTTCACAGAAGCAGACCAGGAAGGCGATCGAGTCAGCAAAGGTCTCGTTGGCTGTCTCAACTGATCCTCAATCACACACAATCTGGCTACAGAAAATCTCAACACTAACTAAATCATTACCTGAAACTGCGACTGTGACGGTCGCGAGCGCTGATTATGTCGATACTGTTACAGACCTCTTCAACGCCGTTACACCTGGTCTCGCAAGAGCTGTCACAGAGAATGTGTTCTACTCATTCATTGCTTTGCTGGAGAACAAGCACATCACCATATTAACTGACAATATCTATCATATGAAGTCGGAAGCAGACAGGCTACGCAAAGCGAAGCCTGAGTCGACCACGCTACTATCCAGCTTACTCTGTACAACCTCTTTTCTGAGGCATTTCGCATCCAATTCGGGGGTGGCGACACGCAAGCAGTCACTGGTCGATCAGCTCGCCAGCTATAGGCAGGAAGCACTTCACTTGCATCCACTACCTGCAAAGAAAAGAAGGCAGAAGGCAAAACAGCATGCATTGAAGGACGATGGCATGCACATGCATACGGCAGCTCAAGTCTCGCAAGTCCAAGAGCTGTTTCCAGGCTTGAGCACTGGCTACATCCTGAAAGTTCTTGACTACTATGCGAATCATGTAGAGAATGTAATAGGCGCCTTGCTCGAGCCAGCATCCCTACCACAGGAGTTACAAGACCAGAACATGCCGGACCATGAACCTCAGCATGATGTCATGCCGTCAGACCTCGCACCTCGTTCGACGCCTCCATTGCTACCAGAGCGCAAGGGCGTGTTTGACGATGACGAGTTTGACCGTCTGGAGATTACCGAGAAGCAAATATGGAAAGGCAAAAGGCCCATCGCTACTACCGAGCCAACTACGGGCGACGATCATGCTAGGTCAAAGGCCGCCATCATGTCAGCACTCGCAGCTTTTGATTCCGACGACGATGAGCGTGATGATACATATGATGTCGCAGATGTTGGCGGAGCTGTTGACAATACAGTGGATACAGATGAGCGAAGGCAGCCAGACACAGATGCCCACGAAGTTACGCTGTTCAAGGCGTGGAAAGAGAACCCTGAGCTTTTTGCGAGAGACAGCAAGACTCGAGCCTCTAACATCCGTCAACAACTGAAACGGGAAACAGGAATGGGCGACGAGCAGATTGAGGGATGGGCGATCATGCTTAACAAGGACAAGAAAATGCAAGATCGGTTACAAGACAAACACTCATCTGCCCGAGCATTTGGTGGTCAGCAGAACGCCCTTAAGGCGACGAGGTGGCAAGCAAGTGCTTCTACCGAAGACTCAGAGAACGAGACCGGCCCCGAGAGGTCTAACGACGATAGGCGCATGGGTCAAGCGGGTATAAGAGGACATAGAAGCTTTGGCCGCGGAAGAGGTCGCGGTGGTGGCAGTACATCCGGTCCGGCTGACGATTCAGCAACTCAGGCGGCACGAAAGCGTAAAGAGCAAGGTCGAGGTCGAGGTGGCGCTAATCATCGAAGGGACGCCAGAGCGAAGAAAGTTGGTAGAGGTATGGGTCCGTTGCCGCCTGGTTGATGTCCTGAGGTCTGAACCGCACATGCTATGTTTAAAGTAAAGAACAGCTTCCAGGCTCCAGAAAAAGCACTGGTCACCTCAATTAGCAAGGTCAACCATTCTATGTTAGTGCAACGTAGCTGCGTAGCATCAACAGCTCAAAGTTTATTCTTCCCAGGCACGTGACCAACAACACACCCGTCTTCTTCTAGCGAGGCTGCATCCTGCATTGAATATACACAGGGCGGAGCGTGCATGTGTCTTTCCAGGATCCTAAAACACACCCACTGTAGCCCTCACTGTGTCGCAGTACAGCAAGCCACGCGCAACCTTAGTCACTCTTGCTTCCCCACATGCCTTCTCGCTGCCTGTTCGGCTGACACGTGTATACGAGGCAAACGACGATAGATTTTCATTTGTTTGCGTTGTTCTGTCCTCGCGACCTGCACGAAGATCGTAATTGCTACTGGGGTAATGGCGCGCTGAACAGAATCTCTTGCCATCTGATCATAGCCTATTTTTTCGATCCGACCTTCTTATGGAATGGCACAAACAAATGGCACAAACGGACACACGGACGCGCCCTCAGCTGCGGCCTTGGACATATCGACTGTAATACAAGCTTTGGAAGTGGTACACAGTCCATCTTCTAAGAACGACCATCGCCGCGAAGCTACAGCATATCTCGAAGATTTGAAAGGTCATGATGGGATATCCGAGGCTGGCTTTGCACTAGCTAATGACACATCCCAGCAACCTCTCGTTCGGTATTATGGTCTTTCATTACTCGAGCATGTCATCAAACGACAGTCATTCGCCCTTAACGAGCAAGGAAGTGCAGACCTTAGGCAGCTTGCCCTACGACTCAGTCTCACTCTGGACAGTACTCCTCAACCATTCATCCGGAACAAAACAGCAGCTCTCTGGGTTGAGCTCTCCAAGCGATCGTGGGCATTAGACTGGTTCGATCTCGACGATGCATTACAACAGGTGTGGTCGCAGTCAGATACCGCCAAGGAGTTTGTGCTTACCGTACTCGAAAATCTGTCGGACGATGTATTTGTACGAGAAGATGCAACGGCCATCCTGCGAGACAAGGACCTGAACAATGCCGTTGTAGAGATCTTTACGTCTCCTGCAAACTATGTTGGCGGGCTTAGAATCGGCGACACAACATATCAAATGCGGAAAGGTCAGGAGGGATGGACCGCCCGCATCACTGTGTTCCTAGCAGGCCGACTCCAACGAGCTACAGACGATAAAGAATCTCGCAGACTCTGTGCCTCAGCTTTGGGTACGCTCAGGTCACTTTTCAGCTGGATCATGACTCCCGCTATTGTCTCTGCTAACACAATGACGGTTGTCTGCGACGCTTTGACGCAAGCCGGTACCGAGGTAGTACTCCCAGCTGTCGACACTCTTCTGGCATTCTACAGCCGGAAGGCCCTTGAGCCTGTCGAAATCCAGGCACTTGTGCATCCCCTCTGTCACCCTTCTAGTGTTGGGGTGCTAGAACAGGTATACAAGTGGTCGGTCGTAGGTCCTGACGACACCCTAGACCCCAAGTATGGAATCTCCAAGAAGCTGTCCGAACTGCTCTTCCATCTGGCCTCATGGCTGGCAGGCGCGGATCCACCTGAAGACACTGATCTAGTACCGTTCCTGAACCTGCTTGTGGCAGTTGCCCAACACGACAGCCTCATTGTCTCCATAGCGGCGATACACGCATGGCACAAATTACTAGATGCTAGTCATGCATGGCGCAAATCGGCATCCGTTCAAGCTTGTATCCAGCCGGTCCTGCAGGTAGCAATGCAGCGAATCATTGCTTACGACATGCTACCTGCTGATACGGAAGAGGCAGCTGTTCAATTCGTGAATGAGGAGATCGAGCTGTACCCTGAACGGCAAGGTTTCTACATCAACTATCGCCGCCTATGCTTCGCGATCGTGGAGAGCATCAGCGGTACCTACCTTGAAGATGCCCTTGGCTTCATCTTCTCAGCTGTTGACGGTGGACTAAGTGAGGTCTACACGTCCGATCAAAGAGAAGATCACAATAACTATCAAAGACTGTCAATGACCATGCTGCGTGCCGACGCACTGTTCTCGGTTGTGGACGGCGCACTCAAAGGAGTCCAGAAGTTCACTTCGGCGCACAACGCTGAGAGCAAGGATGACATGGCTGTCCAGCGTGATGTCCTCCTCCGTCGAGGAAGGGAGTGGTCGACTCAGATGCTTTCACAATACAAGTTCCGTGACCCTGGTATAACACTTAGACAAATCAAGACTGCCGTTGAGGCCTCGAACAAATTGCTGAAGCACGATACTGAGTTTGCCTTCACAGTATTGCAGCACATCATATCCGCGTTGAATACACCTCAAACCAAGAACTCGGCGCTGGCTGATTCGTACGCTGAACTGCACCAGTACGCCATCGCAGAGTTGCGCAGGTTATGTTCGGAGCACGCCACCTACTTTATCACATTCTATGATCAGCTCGAGAACAAGCTGGGGCAGATCATGAATAGCAATCTTGATCCGAAGTTCCAGATTGACCTGAAAGCAATTCTCATGCTGCTGGTCGAACACGCGAAGGGCATCGACGAAACTGTACGACTAGAGCGGCTGCGTACTTTCGTGTCTCCCTTGTTAGACCAGTGGCAACAGCAAGAAGCTGTGCTCTCTAGCTTCGAGTCGTTCGTTGCGTCGCAGGCGTTTGACAAGGTTGGACCTTTCATGGCGAAGATTGGAGCCAGCAGATATGCAGACTGGACAGAAGTGCCTCTTGATCCCGAAGCACAACAGATCCAGCAAGCGATGACAGATGGGGCCTCAAGATTGCCTTTGAGAGAGACCAGAGTGTTGCTCAGTATGTCGACTGACAGAGTCAGTTCAGAATCCAAGCTTCACAGTACTATCACGGCGATCTGGTTGCCACTGCTGAGACCGCTGGTACAGAATGTTCTCACGCTTATCAGTTACAATCACCAACTACACAATGCTTCTTCGTGGCCGCACCTATCTCGAGAACAACATGTAGTGGTGCGTCGCATACTCCGGGACCGATACTGGCAATCCGGGATTTCTGGTGGCTCCATGCAGGAATTCCATACCAAGGTCAAGGCTACCAAAACGACTCTTGAAGGCTTTGCCTCCTCTGTCAGAGGCCGAATCAGACTCAACCTTGAAAACTGCTACAGCATCGTGCATACGTTGGGACGCCTCGGCGGACAATTCTACGGCATATCAGAATTGCCGCAGATGCTGTCTAGTGCGCTCCTGGCTTCGTCGCAACACCTTAGCCCACACCATTTCGGCCTGTTGCTTTCTATGTTACCAAAGCTAATCGAAGAATGCCCGCCGGAGAATATGCAACACTTCCTAACGCCGGTAATGGCGCAGCTGACAATGCAAATCGACAACATTTGTACCCGAGAATGGGAAAAAGTCAACGCACGAGGAGGTACTGAAAGCGAACAGCAGGAGAGTGGTGATTTGAGCGACGAGATGCGAGACGAGTCTGTCCTCCGGCAGATGACGGGCAGGGCAGTCAACATGGTCACCTCATGGTTCGACATAGCTCGAGAACACAAGTTGGCATCCGCGAAACGAATTGTTAATAAGTCCGGTAATAGCTTTCGCAACTTCGTCCTGAGCAACCGAACAATCCTCGAGCCCTTGCTCATGTTTTGTACTCACAGTATCGGCTTCAAAGATACCAAGACCTGCTCGACTATGGTACCAGCACTGCAGAAATTTGTCCCTGCCTTCTCATCGGAGGTGCACCTCCAAGGCCAGGATGCGGCAGCGGTCCGTGAGTTCATATCCACAGAAATGCTCAAAGCTTCTATCAACAGCTTGAACGACGGGTATTTCGCAGATTATCACCAGCACCTTGCCATTCTGATAGCACTCATCTGGCTCAGCTTCGGCCTGCCAGCACATGTCGCTGCGAACGAGACACAACCTGCGCACGATCGGCCCGCGTGGACCCAGACTCCACGTAACGTCTTGCTTAGCATACCAGGGCTCGAGGTCACCAAGGTTGACGATGCAGGCATGCAGCTTGCTCAACTCACTCTAGCGGGCAGGCAACGCACGATGCGAGCCATAATCCTGAACCTGCTCGAGAACGTTCGAGGCGTGCGGGTCAGCGAGCTTGGCAAGTACGACAATAAGAATGAGCGTTCTGGCTTGCTTGAGAAGTATAAGCAACGAGACGCACTGGGCATGCAAGGATTGGAGGATGGTGAACAACACAACGATGATGACGGTCCCGATCTGGGTGGTGTTGCAGACATGTTTGGCTAGCGACCAGCTGCAGAATATGGTAGAAATGGCTCCGACATCGAGAGTCTCTGCGGCTTTGAAGGCGAAAGAGAGAAACTCGAGCAGATCAAGAGGGCCGCGGGAAAACAGCAAGAATATAGACACGGACCTCTTGATGCGGCTTTGGAAGATCATGCGAATTCGCAGACTGTCAGGGATCCTACAGGCCTCGTCGATATTGGAAGGACGAAACATCGTTTCTGATCCTGCTAGCGAGCAAGAAGGACCACACATAGAAGACTTCACCAGGCGGCGGCTGCCCACCAGCTGTAATGTATTGAGGCAGTTGGAGTTCCCGAGATTCATTGATGTCAATACGACTTAGCGAGGCCTTTGACAGCGAGTTTGGAAGTCGCCTTTGATATCTACTTTGTCGATGTTTAGTCACGTCCCTCCAAGACAGCCTGTAGACCAAGCAATGCTCCTTGTTTAGACTTTCGAGATAGTTGCTGAGCTCATCCAAGTAAAGTCGCTACTTCCGCCTAAATCACACGAGGTCTAATAGTACACCTGAGGACCCTCCGATTGAGGGGCCGACTCGGCAAACATTCCTCTCAGTCAGCAAATCAAAGCTTGGCAAAATCTTGGCCGCACCTGCGACTGAATTGCGATAGCCCCAGAAGCTGCGACCACATCTTGAAAGTTTTCTGATATCCAGCCTTTCATCACATTACCGAACCGAGTTCAGGTCTTGATTGGCGCATACACTCTCACACAACCCTACAACCTCAATACACAACCGCACACCTCCCAGCTTCGTCCAACAAGCGGAATCCAACAGCCAAAATGTCTAACTTCCAGAAGCCAGAGAAGGATTTCGGCGAGGGCCCAGTACGTCGCACTACACATCTCCTGCCTACTGCACAATACACGGTGCATGCATACGAGAGACCACGATCGCAACGAGACGCCTCGACCAATGCTGACTGACTCTGCTTAGAAAATCCACAAGATCCGAATCACCCTCACCAGCCGAAAGGTCGCCTCTCTCGAGAAGGTCTGCAGCGAGCTGTTGGAGCGAGCCAAGAGCAAGCAGTTGAGGGTCAAGGGACCCGTCAGACTGCCTACCAAGGTTCTCAAGGTACGTCGTAAAACCTTCGTCCCACTCCGCCGAGGAGGGAAGAGCGAGGGAGTGGAACGGGTGAAGCGAGGCAGACATCGAGGACACGAGGAGCAGAGCAGCGCAGAGCAGAGCAACGAGACGCATCCGATCTCGGACCGTGGACGCCGCGGCGCAGTCTCACGGGCTGGTCGCACTTTGCTGCAGCCATGCTCGTGCGAGTCACACACACTCATCAGCTCTGAGACTTTCCCGCTGCTCTTCCCCCATACCCTCGATGTCCCCTGCAATCCTCTCCGGCTCTGCAAACCCGCGCTGTCTACGAAAACCCTTTCCATAGCAACCTGCTAACTCCTGTCCCCAGGTCACCACCCGAAAGACCCCTTGCGGTGAAGGTTCAAAGACATGGGACATGTACGAGATGCGAATCCACAAGCGACTCATTGACCTCAACGCCCCCACTGAGGTCGTCAAGCAGATCATCATCAACATCGAGGCCGGTGTTGAGGTTGAGGTCACCATTGCCGCATAAACGGTTGTTCCTGCAATAGGCATGGATGTGGTGATGGCACCTTTGCGACAGTATGCGGAGCGTTGCCGAAGAGCTTGGCTTGCGCGTCTGGATGGTGGCATTTGAAGCAAAGCAAAACGGGATTAGGGCATGATTAACTTCATGATTCTGATGCTCCAGCACCAGATACCAGTATATGAGAGAGATGATAGCAAAATGGATTGAATTGCTACCAGAAGCCCATAATGAGCGACGTCAAGTAGTTCTTAGTACTCTAACATGTGCAGCTAAGTGCTACTGGGTATCAATGCCGTTGTCCAAACCCCCAACTTCAAACAAACACAATCAGTTCGCCCTCACCATTCCTTCTATCGTACAAGTCCTTGCTTATGCACCCATCATCCCGATCTTGGTGCTGTCACTGACACCCGATGGGAAATGCAAATTCCTTAATCTCCGGCCTCTGTTCTTGCGTTTCTTGTTCACTCTTCTTTGTCGGCCTGTGTTAGACTCTTTTCGCCGCTCAGCTGATGCATTGCGCGCATCGTCGCTAGATTGTGAAACGTTCCCAGACTCCTTCAATTCGATGCTTCCACGTACAAATACAGGCTTTGTGATACAGGTGTCCTTTAGCTTTCGCGAAGCAGTATTGTCAAAGTTGATGCCTCTCTTCATCGTTTTGGAACATTGGAAGGATGGCCCTCTGTCATTCGAGTGAACCTTCGCCGCGTCACTAGGAGAGGCTTGGAGCTGCAAACCCTTGTCTCCGTTTGTAGGTTGCTCTTTCTCCACGAGCGGCGCAACGTCGATCTGCTGGCAACGCGTCTGCTCATCACGGCGCAGACCTCGACCGTCTAGCTCCGTAATGACACGCCAATGCCCGTCAGCGTATGCCCTCAGACGCCCTGGTAATACATTCTCTCCCTAGAAGTCGTAGTCGACCCACCCCCGCATCGGCGGCACAAGTGGAATCTTCCCCTGGTCAAATCGTCCTGTCTCGTATAGCCGTCCATACACACCCTTCACTTCATCTGTGTACTTCTCTTCACTAGCTTGGAAGTCAGCCAGAGCCTTTGCAAGCTTGACAACATCTGGATTCTGGGCTGCCTGTGGAAACCAGATTCTTTCTTGACCCTTGCCATCTGGTCGTGCATAGACTGGAGTTCGTGAATCAACCACTTCGGTACCGTCTGCAGTTGGTCGCAGCTTAGTAATGTACGTAACGGGCATGTTGCGGTAGGCTGTAAGTTGTTCACCTTGCTGTAACTGTGGTGGGACGCCAGGGAGCGTCTGAGTATAGTGCAGTGGTTGCACAGGTTGGTTTGTTGGCTTGGATGATGAAGGCTGTGCTGCTGTTTGTTCCGTCTGTACTGAGCCCTGACCGCTCGATTGAGTGTTCTGGGTCTTTTGCTCTGCGGCAGTTGTCCCGAATGGGCTTGGCCCAAATCCCGAAAATGAACTCTTCTGCTGTCCGAAGCCCGATTGAGACTGCGGCTGAGAAGGCTGACTGAACGGACTTTGGCCGAAGCCAGGTGCTTGTGCAGGTTTGCCAAACGGACTTGGACCCAAGCCCGGCTGTGGTTGCGTTGGTTGACCAAACGCTGGTTGTTGCTGCTGGGGCTGTGCGGACTGTACAGGCTGCCCGAAAGCCGATGGCTGTTGTGGTTGACCGAAGCCACTACCCTGTGGTGCCGGCTTTCCGAACGGGCTTGGTCCAAAGGACGTTTGTGGTGTAGAGTCCGCGCCGAACGCACTCGCATTCGCGCCCGACTCAACGGTGCCACCAAATGGAGAAGCAGTGTTTTCCGGTGCTTTAGATTGGCCAAAGGATGATTGCGTAGTGTTTGACCCTGCTTGCTGTCCAAATGGCGACGCGTTACCTGCGGGTGCAGCCGTCTGACCGAAACCCGTCTGACCAAAACCGGCTCCTGCGGTATTGCTCCCAAACCCTGCTGCTGCTGTTGGCTTCGCAAACGGGTTGTTGCTTTGGGCGGGGTTACTTGGCTGGCCAAAACCCGACCCTGCAGCACCTCCTGCTGGCTTTCCACCAAACGGTGAACTGCCGCCGCCACTTGCAGGTTGACCAAAGGCTGATTTTGCTTGACCGAATGGGCTGGAAGTTTGTCCGAACCCACCTTGTCCGAAGCCGCCTTGGCCGAAGGCAGGCTTGCCGAAAGCCGACGGTTGCGCTGGCTGTCCGAATCCTGATGGCTGTGCTGGTTGTCCGAACCCTGACGGCTGAGTCGATTGTCCGGAAGCTGAGGTCTGTGACGGCTGTCCGAAAGCAGACGGTTGGGATGGCTGGCCAAATGCCGTCTGCCCAAAAGATGCAGTCTGAGCTGGCTTGCCGAAAGCTGACGGCTGCGATGGCTGACCGAACGATGATGTTTGTGGGGTTTGGCCGAAACTCGTAGTTTGCGCAGGTTGGCTGAATGGCGAAGAGCTTTGACCGAATGCAGGTCTCGAGAAAGGGTTCGTGGAAGGCGTGATACGGTTTGAAGTGCCTCCGAACGGATTAATAGAGCTGCCTGGCTGTTGGTTAAGCTGGCTGTTCTTAACGAACTCTTCTCTGGTTGTTTTACCATCGAACCTCACATTCGTGAAATCATAGCGGTTCGGGTGCTCCTTTTCTTTCTGCTCCATGAACTGTTGGACGTCTTTGACATTCGCAGCTGCAGTCCGCATCGCCGAGTCAGCGTCGTTCCAGACCTTGATGGCTTCTTGATCTGCTGCGTCTGCATTGCCTTTTGCTTGTTGCTCGTAAAACCTCCATCTGACTTCCTCGGGACTGTACTCATTTTCAACGAAAAGAGAGGCTGGCGGATCTTTGCCAGGTCCGTAAGCCGACAATATCCATTTTGGCCTGGTACTTGTCAGGTCGCTCCTAATGTCGTCCTCATTAAGTGCCCATCTCTCAGGCCGGCTGAGACTGCCAAATGCACCGCCGCGGGCGCCGAAGCCACCTTGTCGATTGTTGTTGCTCTGGTTACCACCAGTTTGGTTGCTGCTATTCTGTCCATTGGGGTGATCGAAACGGCAATTACTCCCGTTCCTGCAGGTCCCATTCCTCCAGTACTTGCACACCACCATGTTAGGCGGAAACGAAGCAACTCTACACCCCTTCGAGAATGAAGACGAGAAAATTGTATGCTGCCGTCCACAGGATGTAACCAGGACGTGCCGGCGACCAAGCTCAAAAGTCGTGCGGCAAAGGCCTGTGGTAGAATATGTGACGGAAGAAAAGCTGGCTGCCGGGTAATCAATACTTCATAATGAGTGTGAGAGAAGTGAAAGGATCGTGTTGCAGGCTCGGCATTTGAGCATGAAGTCGCTTGTGGTAAAGAACCAGGCTGGCACTCCTTGAGGCAGGCGCCAATAACGTGGCTCAGCCTCGTGATACGCGACCCGACACGTGAAAAGTGGACAGACAGTGTTAGTCAGCCAGAGCAGTGGCACCGCACTAACCTCTTAAGCAACAGCGCTTCCTACGAAACTACTTGCAGTCCACGCTCTCACGATCTATCTCTTTCCACGTTGGAGCATGGCATCATTGCATCGCATCATGAGCTAGAACAATACCTATGTTGCCTACTGCAGCTAGTCTTATGGCATTGGCCGTTTGGAAGCCTGGCAAGACATTGGAGATGTTGCACAGGATCTGAGCATCTGGCTTCGGTGGAGCACTGTCAAGTACTGCCAGACCACGACAGCCGTTATGTTCTTGTCTTCAAAGATGGGGACCTGAACGCTGATGTCTGAGACGTGTCCGCCACTGCCAACAGCCAGACTCGAGCAGCTGCTGCATGCATGGACCTGCTTGCAGAAAGTCTTGGCTTTCATCTTAGCAATCATGCAAAATATGTCCAAGCATGTCGCGTTATATTTGCCTGTAAACATATCCAAAGAGACTCTTCATGGCCGTTGAGACCAGATTACTTGGAGGATCAGGTATATGATTTTCTTCTGTCTGGACTTGATAGTTTAAAGCTCTGGCTTCCTACCAATATGTACAACTAACTCCCTTTGTCTCTGGCCCCAAACAAAGCCAAGTCTCCGAACGCCTCGTACAGCACGCTTCGTACCCGCCATGCAATTTGTATCGTTGGGTATGTGTCTGCGCTCACTGCTTCGTCAAACCAGGCGAGTAAGAGAAAGTTGGTCTCACGAATCTGCAGAGTTCTGGTGTTAGCATATATGCAATTCGTGGCTTTACTCGGTCGATTCAGGTGCTTTGCATGGGAAGACATACCGGTCGCTGTTCATGACACGGGTCTCGCTACCCAACAGGTCCTTCTCTCGAGCCTTGTCTGCGTACATCCTCCGCACCTGATCCCGATCTTCCTCGGCCTGTAATAACGGCATTATGTGTATTCTGCTCCACATCTTCTCGCGTGCCAGTTCATGCTTCTCTCGGTTGCCTATGAACAGCTTGCGCCAACCGTATGCCATAACCGCGAACACTCCGAGCATGTAGAAAACTGGTTTCGGACCTCTCGTGGGGATGTTTCTCTACAAGCATATCTGTTAGTGCAAGTTCACGTCGAGCAAAGCGCCGCATTCGAGCGTGCCGGATCGAAGAATAGGACCTTCGAGGCAGGCAAGACTCTTTCACTGGGCAGCTGCACTCGTGCTTGAGGTTGTTTCGAGCTAGAGAAGGAGGGGTGGTCGTACTCGATACTGGACGGCCTCGTAGCCGCCCACGGGGGGCATATCTTGAGGCATGGCTGGCGGTATCAGAGGGTGGTCGAGCAGGGGAGAAAATGAACGGTTAGTCGCTACCAGGCCAGCGAATTGAGCTTGCGGTCGCGGTCGTGGTCGTGGTCGCGGTCGATCGTGGTGAAGACAAGGCTCGCAAGCTCAAGCTCAGCCTTGCTGCGAAGTGGAGCAGACTGATGCTGTCTTATGCTGCCTTGTTGCCTCAAATACGTCACTGGCTTTTCGGATGGCAAACCCCGTGCATCTGGCCTGGTACCACGCAGGACATCGAAGACCAGAATTTATAAGCAGTCCCTACACCCTGTCAAGATCTGATCATCAAGCTACAACCAGAGACACTCCCAGGTCTGCCGCGCGGCTGCTATCTAGTACCAGGATCTTACACATAATTCCCCTCCCAAAACAGGCCCGATCACCATATCTCGCCTCGACAACTGTCACCATGGTCCGCCACAAGAAAGACCACCAATCAAAAGGCAAGAAGTACACCAACAACACTCGCCACACCCCCAGGACACAACGCGACAACCAATCTTCTGCCGATGATCCAGACTCAGGATCCCACCAAGCCCCGCCATTCAAAGCCGCTTGCTGGGACTTCAACCACTGTGACAGCAAGCGCTGTTCAGGGAAGCGTCTTCAGCACTTTGGCTTGCTCCGCCAACTGCCAGTGGGCACCAAACACTCTGGGGTGATCATTTCACCAAATGCCAAGACCATCCTGTCTCCCGCAGACACGCCACTGCTCGAGCAATTTGGTGCCGCGGTCGTAGAATGCTCATGGGTCAGGATCCAAGAGGTCCCATGGTCAAAGATCGGCGGAAAATGTGAGCGCCTACTGCCCTACCTGGTCGCTGCGAATGCTGTGAATTATGGGCGACCATGGCGGTTGAACTGTGTAGAAGCACTAGCTGCATGCTTCATGATCTGTGGCAAGGACGACTGGGCAGAGATGGTCCTACAGCACTTTTCATATGGCGAGTCTTTCTTGAACATCAACGCGTCATTGTTCAGACGCTATGCAGCATGTAAAGATGAAGCAGGCATCAAAAGGGTAGAAGAGAAGTGGCTGAAGAGGCTAGAAAAGGAGTATGCCGATAGCCGCAAGACGACCAACGAGGACGGCGAAGAGGATATGTGGGCCGGCGGCAACGTAAACCGTAGGGAACTACCAGAAGATCTATCCGACATCTCGGATTCCGAGGATGAAGACGAGGCAGAAGAGGAAAAGGAAAGCGAAGACGAAGACACCGTCTACGACGCAAACGGCAACCTCCACCAGGGCGTTCCGCTAGACATGCCGCCATCAGACGATGAAGACGAGGAAGCAGAAATGGCAGAGATAAGGCGGAAGATCCTCGCTTCGAAACCATTCCAGAACCCCAATCAGGACTCGCATGCCGCCGCCTCCACAGACGACAAGGCACCGACCCAATACCATGCAGATGCAGTCAAGAGCCAGAACGCCATGGCGAACACCTCCGAGCCAGCCGCCCCCCAACTCCTGGCGGCGGACTCAGACGCAGAATCTGGCTCAGCAGATAACGACGAGGACGACTTTGACGACTTTGACGCCATCGCCAATGCCACGCCTGTCACTGACCGCACGGGTATAACGGCCAAGGAACGCGCGAGAAAGCTGGAGAAGATGGCAGGTGCTGCGAACAGCGCGAGGTTCATGAGGGCCAGTATTGATGCGCCCAAGAAGTGGTAGCGCTGGCAGTAGGTCACAGTTGGGAATAGATGGAGATGTGGATCATTGATGCAATGTCACTCTATATGTTCACCTCTGTGGCACATTATTGTTTATGTCTTGCCTGCTTTGAACTGGTTTCAAGGTATTACGGACCCACCCATCTTCAATTCACGACTGTGACCTCCTACTCCGTACCCACAAATCCATCTGGTGGAGCTCGCGCTACATGCTGTCTTTTGCACAAATACAACTCCGCGAATCAGACTTACTGATCTTGACGCTTCAGGTCACGTGTCGTCACTTCCATTCGTCCTACACGAACACCCACCCCTCCAACTCGAAGAACTCATTCACTAGCACGTCGGCTTCAAACTGTAATCCAACGCCAGGGAGATCCTGATCACGGCTGTGACCGGCTCTAGCCATCGGGACACTGTTCCTCATCATCGGGACACCACCGACTCGTTGAGGAGTGGTGGTGGGAGGGTTTGGACCTCCTCGATATGTCCTCGGTTGAACGTCGTCGATGACTTTTCTGGCACTCTTACTACCTACGTTCGCTTTCTGAGCGTCCGCCTCCGCCTTGCTTGCTCCCGGGGCTGGCAATGGCTGCTTTTGCGGGCGGTTTGATGTGTTCGCGGAACATGGCAGTGGCGTGTTGGTGGGCTTAATGTAGCGCGCCTTCTTCGTCCACTGTGCTTTGATCTGGTCAGAATGAGGAGTTGTGGCGATTGCAATCTCTTTGTAGGCCATATCTTCTTGCCAGGCGACGACAATGTTACGGCTTGCTTCCGTTGCTCTGGAACGAGATGTTGGACCTTGAGCTTCCTGCAAGTGGTACAAGGACATTTCGAAGTGTTGTGCTCAGAAGTGAGCAGCTACAGCTACGTCAGTAAATGCTGATAATATTGGGAGAGCGCCGGATACGTAGAGACTATTTCTTAGGAGTCGTAATGGGTTTGTCTGTATATAGTTGTGGACATCCAGGTATAGGTGCACTTTCCTAGCAGGTGTTCAGTCCGAGTTTATATTCTTTTCATTTGACCCAAAATCACTGGTCACCGCGGTGTAGACATTGAAGATTACGTCGCTCGTGCGGGCCTCTATCTGCCTCGACTGATCAAGCCTGTGTATTGTACGGCTCAGCTCACCAATCAGATCCAGTCAACACAATGAAGCGGTTCCCAATGACGCCGCGTCGTAGCAAGCAGAGTGGATAGACCTCGTTATGAGCCATTCGAGTCAGCTCACGGCTGTGAATTGCCTATAAGAGTTGATGACGCACAATTCTTCCGTATGCATTGTTGGTATTCGCTTGTTCTTGGCTCGAAGGGGCGTGGCATTCAACGTCGTAGTCGTTGTTGATAGTCGTTGCGAGGTTGCAGTGGTTGCCTGATATGGAGTGTGACGTTAAAGGACCCGCGGCGGGTCGTGCGTTAGGACCATCAATGGTCGAGGGGCAGCGAATGGTACTATCTGGTAGATCGCTGCAACCCTTCGTCAAGATCAAGGACCACTAGAAACATGAAGCGGCAGAACCTGCCACTCACACATGCTTCTATCGCCTTATCTTGCCGTTGCGAAAGGCGAAAGGTATATGGTGGATTGAGGCAGCCAGTGAGCAACATGCGCGTTGGAAGCTACAGGCCCTCACCCAGTTCGGGGATCTACCCTTGGGTTTCCACGTGGGTTGTCCACAAGCGTGAACTCATCAAGGTCGTTCTGAGCTAGAGCAGCTGCCGCGTACAAGTCTGGATCCTCGACTATAGCCTCAAACTCCGCACTAGTCAGGTAAGGGGCGTGCTCGAAATCTGCGGGGACAAAGTCGTAATAATTGGAGGCCTCAATCTGTGGCTGGTAGCCATAAGCGGGATAAGCTTGAGGAGGAGCTGGAATGGCAGGCCTGGTAGGCAAGCTGATAGATCGCGAAGCCATATGTGGGTGAAGATGAACACCTGGCGTACTCTGGAGACCAAAGCTAGGATTGGCTGGCCATGTCTCCTCGGCGATTGGTTCGTTAGAAGGCTGCCGGCGTCCAACTCGACGTGGCTCTTCCTTCACCACCGCATTTTGCTCTTTTGACTCCGCTGAGGTGATGCTTGCAAGATTTAGTATTTGTGTGTCTCTCAGGTTTGGGGGCGGGAGTGTTGCCATCGTAGTCATGAATAACTGACTGGCCTCTTGCAGAATTTGACGTCCGAGCTGTCCATCGAATTCGTTGTAGCTTTCTGAATGGTAGCCTAGAGTCTCGCGTGCTTGACGAATGACCTGAGGTAGTCTGACCTCGCTGAAGCGCAAGAAGCTGTGTAGATGCTCGCTAAGAGGACCTTCGTAGTCTGGATCATAGTGGTCAGCGAACGTTGTGCTGGGCGGAATCAGGTAAGCATACATGGAGTGATATTATTGTCAATTCGTGATTGCCTGCCGAATATCATGTCGTACACTCTGAACCAGTATGATTCTCTGTCGGTCTTGATTGTGTTGCGAGACTTGAGACCAAGCTCGATCTGTATTTCAGGCATGATTTTCTGTCTGTCAAGCTCTGTGACTGCACACGGGGGATCCAAGCGGCGGTGAGCTCTCAAAGCAGCTGTATTCTTGCAGTCTAGACCACAGCGGTCGCAATGATGCTCAGGTAGGCAGTGAGTGCGGATAAGATGTTGTCTGCAAAGCTTGTCAATACGAAGACGGCCATTCTGATAGCTATACGCACTTGAAGTAGGCGGTCTTAACGTCGCTGAATGTGCTGCAGACATGATACGCATCGGCTCCATCGACACCAAATATGTGGTTGTCGAATTTGTTGAATGGGCAAGCCAGTGCCAGAAGCTCGCCTGAACTAGCTTGGCCCGATCTTCGCCTCGACTTGTTGTTCTTGCGCTCTCGCTCGTCTTCGTTCTCGTCCTGATCTCTCCGTCGTTTGAATCCAGACACCTGCGAAGAGGCGACAGAGCTGGAAACAAGGCTATCTACGGAACGCTCAGCTACGCCTTGATGGTCGTGTCCGCCGGAAAATGGCGCGTGCTCCCTCACACCAGCTTTGAATTCTTGTGAAAAATGAAGACAAAGCTTCATGAAGAGGTGTATGAGAATGCGGACTGGCTCACGTATCCCTGGAGAGTTTGGTTCCGCCACATCGCTAACGGTTTGTAAATCTACATCGTCGACTGTGTAGGTAGTGTCCGCAAAGCTCATCTCGCTAGGAGAAGATTCCCGTGCCTGGGAAATGGACAAGCCATCCATCGATTGTGCAAGTTCCTCGCTAGCCGACGAATCGAGAGCGCTCAGTGAAGCTGCTGTGACGGGCGCTGGGACAGCTTTTATCGTCGCGTCGTCCGGGAGGTGATGCCGAGGTTTTATAGTGATTTCCCCCTGGTCGGCATGTGGCTCATCTGTTCTGTGTCCGCTGGTGTCTTGACTCGTCGATTCTCGAACAGCAGAATATACGCAGCGCTCGTCCAAATCAGCAGGATGCATTACCTCCAAATGATTGTTTAGCTCAGACTGATTGATGAAACCCTTGCCACAGGATGGACATTGAAGAGACTCCTTCCTCTCGGGTCTGATGGACGATATTTTGGACATCGTCTTCTGCTTAGGGAGCACTTCGCGTAAACCCTTCAAAGCCTCGTTCTGTACGGTGCTGACTATCGTCGGCTCGTCCCAATGTGAACGGTGCTCCTTCCGCGACGATGTAGTTTCGTCGATGTTCTTGACGTCTCGGTCGTGCTTCTCGTGCGACAGTCTGCTACGAGCGTCTTTGGGGGAAGGTTGATGATGCATTATGCCTGAACTTTTGACGGCGGATACTGCTGTTGCACTGTCGATGTGACGAGGGTTTCACCAGCTGATATGGTTTGCCCTTACCGCCATCCAGAAGGTCAGAGTTCAACTTTGCTGAATGCCACATGGCCATGGTAACGACGTGTACCATTCAAGCTCCGATTGGTTGTTGGGTCACAGTTGTGACCACCAGTGGACGTCGGGAGCACTGCAATATTGAGCGACTGATTGGCACAGACTTGAGCTCCTGCTAACCTAAAAGGAGACATAGTGTTTGTTTCCATCTACCTATCCTTGCCCAACTTGATTTCGTGATGTACATGCTAACTCTATGCTGGTGCTTGTAACAACTATTAGCTCATTAACAATATTTACAAGTAGTCAGGTGAGCTAAAGCCTTATATTGGGTAGCAATGCGGTAGCAAAATAAATCTGACTCCTACCGCAGCTTCACTTCAGCACTGCGGAAGATAAACGCACAGCTTCCTCGCACAGGCGACAGTGGGGTTCGTCCGCGCAGATAAAATTCCGAATCGAGCGGGAAGGACGATTCGCTAGTTTTTCGCTGCACAAGTGATAGCTCCGGCCTTTGCGACAATCAATGCCACTCGGGAATGGCAGGAGCAAAGAAGCTCGTAGGACAAGAAAGAGCCTGGAACAACTTGCATCACTTCTAGCACTACCAACCACGACTTCCTAGCTCAAGCGCAACATTTACCTCGGACAAGCTACATGAACTCGGCATAAGCATAGTCAGCTGGCACCAGACTGCGTTGGAACTCTGCAAACGCATACAGACAAAGCATCATGCCGGTGAATGGCAGGCCGATAGGCGGATCTCGAGTCATGCTTTCTGTACTGATCTCACCAAGCCACTGAACGTTGTTCTCAGATGATTTTTTGATGGCCTTCGACATTTCCTGGAAGCCGAATTTGTACTTAGACTCCTGGCATTGGATGGCGAGGATGATCTCAGCATCATCAGTCTCCAGGTCAGCGTACGTGGTTTCACCTTCGCACGGAGTCACAACAACTTGTCGCACACCAGAAGATGCTCTTCTGACACCAATGCTGGACCAGGTAAAATAGTTCCAGTACACGGCAGTTCCCGCTTCGCAGTCGAAGGAGTCTGGCGCAAATGCCAATTTGGTTCTCCAAACACCCTGCCGGTGGAGTTGTTTGCGAAACAGCGCGGTGGGACTGTTGGAACTAGAGAGCCTATAAGGACCACCGTAGATGCGCAGGTATCCAGGCCGCGCTGTCAGACTGCACTCCGATGCAGGCTTCACAGCTGTGTTCTTGCTGTACCAGCCAAGCTGTAATTTGGGACCGGTGAACTTCTCACTCCATTTCACGGGCTGGTCGTACATGTACATTCCGCGTGCAGGCGCAATGGTTAGCAGAGATATAGGCCTGCCAAAATTGAGCTCTGGCCATCCGTCATCCGACCACAGGACAGGTACAAGAAAGCTCTCACGACCTAAAAATGTCACGTCAGAGAAATATCGACCACGAATAGAACGTGCAGCTTACCAAAAACTGAAGTTGCCCATCCAGAAGCTGTCTTAGTTGGACGTACAGCCAAGCAAACAGCCCACCAGTTACCGTCGGTATCCTCGACAAAGTCGCAGTGCCCAGTGTTCTGCACCTCGTCCTCCGTGCTATTGTGGACAAGAGGATTCGATGGACATTCCTCCCAAGGCCCAAATGGCGACGTTTCGCTCCTGAAGCAGCACTCACTGTGACCACTCTCCGTTCCTCCCTCAGCAGTGAAGAGATAGTAATACTTGCCCTTTTTGAGAATGTGGGATCCTTCAGCTACGCCACTGCCGACTTTCGACTCACGAATTAAGGTTGACTTTGAGGTCGAATTGCCAGTCTCAAGGTCTATGGTACAGATGTGCACAGCTTGGTCCTTGAGCTTCGACTCAGGGTCCCTATTCACCTTTCGGTGTGTGGTGGAGAGGTATACCTTCCCATCGTCATCCCAAAAGAGGTCTTGATCAAATCCCGGCTGGTCAAAATACACTGGGTCCGACCATGAATCAGATTTCCAGATATCTTTGGTCTTGACATAGAAGCCTCGAGGCCAGGCTCGTTCGAGGCTTTCCTGTGGACGATAGCGATCCCATACACAGGTTGTCAGATAGAACCACCCGTCACGATATCGTAAAGTACATGCCCAGACGCCACCGCCGGGTTCGGGCGCCTTGATGTCGAGCTGAGACTTTCGAGTTAATGCGTGACCAATCAGTGTCCATTGAATAAGATCGGTGCTATGGTAAATCGGAGCTCCTGGGGTGTATTCAAAGGAGGAGGTTGTCAGGAAGTATTCTTTCTTGACACGAATGATCGATGGGTCAGGATTGAACCCGGGGAGCACTGGGTTCAGAAAGGTCTCATCTGCTGCCGACCTCGACAGTCGTCGTAGAGCTTGCTGGTGAAACATCGTGCCGCAAGTGCTATCGACAAGCTAATAACGTGAACTGTGTCTTGTTGTGTGCACCCAAAGTTCGCTGATCGGACAACGTTGGTTCACAAATTAGGCTGCGTAGACGATAGATCGACCCATGGTTGTTGTCAGACGCATATCTCAATCTGTTCATACCTGGTTGGTATTCAGCCTGTACTGCGCTGCGGGGAAGAGGCAACCTCAGCCGCAAACGTGCTAACGCGTACTCAAACTTCCCAGATTATGATTCTCCAGCAATGAGAGTGAGGCTGAAGCGCCGAACATTGCCATTTGTAGGACCTCACCACATTTGGAGTAATTCCTATTTCAAGTTGGATCTTCATTGCGTGTGCATGTTGACTACGAACACGACAGTGAATTGCGAAGCAAGCATATGGACAGAACACGGGTCCTTCTCAACAGGCGATCTAACGACCAAACAAAGCTCGTGTGACCAAGCACTGAGGAAAGAATCACTTTGAGCGTCGCAAGTCGCTACAAGCGATGGGGATTACGCGCTTTTGATTTGAAGCTTTTTCCGGTTTGGGAAGCGTCGACCTCTCGTGAACTTAATGTCAGTCACAGATGTTCATGCGCACAACAGATGAAATTAAACATGATTCGGGTCTGCGATAGCAACGCACCAAGAATGCTCTAAAGTAATTGACGTTGCGTGCGAAACACGAACGAGTTGAAAAGCTCTTCCGGCTTCTAGCTCCAGACAGCTACTGGTAGGATCACCCAGAACGTGCTGGGCTGGTTACCTGAGTATGCAACTACCAAGTATGGCATAGAACCGCCGTATCTTCACAAGAGCTTCGATGGCTGGGAAAGGACCAAGAGTTTGCTACACATGAGAACCGGATGCGGATACTTCGCAAGGGTTTTGCTCATTCGGTCCTTCTTGAGCTGGACTATGCTACCGTACTAGTAGCTACGAAAGGAGGCTGTCAGCACATGCTAAGATACATGAAACCAGAAATAGATGTGGCATTGGTAGCTAAAGTCATGATCCATAAGGCCCACGAGGCTCCGTCGATAGATTGAGTCCAAGTCCACGAGGCGTTCAGAAACGCTCGTATGCGCGGCATCGTTCCCACGACCCTTGTTGGGAGCAAGCCCTTTTGCAGCGTAAGTTGCGCTGGCAAGCGCACGTGTGTTCAGCAACGCTGCAGGTGCAGATCGGTCGCCCACAGCAATGAGCAAAATAAGAAGTCGGACCAGGAACGCGTCTAGGAAAAAGTTTATTTTTCTGATCTTCCCAACACCTCCACTTTGTCCCTGCTGAGGATGACCGCATCCAATCCATCTGACGTCTGTTGTATCGTATGCTTGGGTTGTCCATTTCCTTATCTTGTGCGGTGCAACGATGCAAGAGCTTGACTGCAGTGTGACACTGAGTGGATGCTTTTCCCGCCTGATAACTGCTTGCGAAATATCATTTGAGAGGTCTATTACAGTAGCTTTGAATTACACCGCTGAAGCAATGCTTTTCGAGCGCCCTAAGTTGCAATACTCATGTCGATACTTTTGTGTTCAGCGCTTTGTCTTTCTGACCCCATGACGAGAGCCACCGAATACCGGCCGACCGAGTAAGTGCTGATATTCCAGAGTACATATCTGCTTGCCTGATCCTCCTGTGACCTGCTTCCTACGCAATACCTTCTGGTGTGTGCATCCGAGCCGTCCCGCTGAATCGTCATCTCCTCTGCTGCTCATCACTGCCCTGCTTCCTACCTCCGCCGAGGATACCAATCGCTTCCTGCTGCTTGGTCTGCCGATGACGATGGCGACTCACCCACCAGCAGCGAACGAGCGCCCAAAGCCGCCGGCCAAATCCTGGTCTTCTGCCAATATCAATTCGCGAGGCTTCATAAAGCACTACGATAAATCGCCTGTAGCGTCACCACCAAAAACACCACCAAACCTCTCCAGAAACAACAGCTCTGCTTCGATCAGGTCAACACAGTCAGAGCCGACACCACAGCCCCAGCTCCACCGGAGACATACTTCAGAACCATCTTTGGAAACCGGTGACTTCAATGAGCTCAGAAGCAGAAAATCCAGCGCTCCCACGCACCCACCGGCACAGACACACAAGAAGAGTTCTGCCTTCAAGAGCCTCTTCTCGCGCCACAAAGAGAAAGACCCTCTCGAGGAGCTCAAGAGGAAGACAGAAGAAGACAGAAGGTTGATGACGGGTAAACGTGTCGCAGCAGCGAGAGTAAAGAAGATGTTGGATCCAAGTTATCGCGAGTTCCAGCAAAGGCACCAGAAACCGAATGTGAAGACCGCAGGCATAAAAGCCGACGAAAAGAGATACAGTGTGAGCGCAGAGCAGGAAATGAGTTGGCCGCATTCTGGCAGCCCCGCTCTCAAGGCAGGAGGGCCCAATCCCATGTTATCCCGTATCGAGTCACGCGACGCCCCAGACGACGAAGTCGATCCGTTCGAAGCACGAAAACGAGAGTGGACCGAGACAAGGGGAAACATCGTCGGTATCCCAGAAATTAGATCGAGACAGGTCTCTCCCATGGCAAGCCCGTGGGCGTCGCCCATGGCCTCTAGAGAGCCCTCTCCGAACAGAGCGGGTTTTGCACGGCCGCCCATTGGAAGCAGAGGCAATTCATGGGCTGGAGGGTACCAAAGAGACGAGAGAACAGGACGATGGACCAAGAAGCCTTCGCCTGGAGTCACACCGCCAGGATTGACGCCAACACCTTTGACTCCAAGAAATGGGGATGGCCAAGTGAACCCGGACGCACTAGCTGCAAGTTTGGCAGCAAGACTGAACATGACCGGTTGAATGACAGGTCCCAATCACCAGAAACGAGCAAATCGACGCCCACAAGCAAGCACGACGTGCTAAGAACAGCACCTTTAACAAGCTTACTGTCACCAGTAATGGCTCACAAACGCCTAAGAGCCTGCGCGAAGACATACCAGACCGCCCATCTCTAAGGCAACAAGTAACCACCAGCAAGACAGTCTTCTGTGCACAGGCGAGAACAAACCCAGAGCAACGATTCTAGACTCGCGAGACTTCGGTGTCGGGGTTTCAACCCGTCCATGGCTTGATGAGCAGTGACTTCCAGCGCGGCAAGGGCTAGCGCAGTCTTGCCTAGCATACCAAACCTAATCTCTACGGCTTACAACCATGGCTCGAACTTACAGAAGCTTTGCGCAAGTTATATGAGAGTAACTTCTCTTTCGCGACAAACATAGCTACGAGTCACAAATCACGGGGTCCCTCCTTGCGGTTTAGCCCCTGCATCGCGCTAAACCAATGGGCACCAACAGACCAGCACTTCAGCGTATACTGCACGGGAATAGAGGAGCTGGCGGGCACAACGATGTACATGTCCACAAACAGGCGGAGGGTTTGCTAATTGGACTGGAAGTCTTAGACATTCATAGGTCTATCAGATAAGGGACGAACAAACACAACATTTCGCTAACTCATGGTGGATATCTCAGAGAGAGAGGTGGCCTGAAACGAGATAGTGCTATCAATCCCATAAACATGTTCGTCTACGCTTTGATGCTCTATTTCTTCCATACTTTTAAACCTACCTCTAAACCCCTTCCTTCCCCCTGACGGTGCTCAGTCCCTCTACTCTACTTAACTCTGTCTCCGCCTCGACTTCATTCGCGTCTAACACATGTATCGTGGGCACCTCCTTCTCACTCATTCCCTGATCCTCCGCCTGTCTGTTCATCCTGGCCTCTGCCTTGCTTCTTTTTGCCTGCTGCCTCTGCTCGATCTCCCGCATTTCCCGGATCAGACTACTCTTCTCCCGGATCGTGTGTCCATATCGATAGAACGCGAACGGTATCGGGATAAGCACTACGACACACATGCCCAGCAACGTGCCCGCCCAATGCGCGCCCAACTTATCATAGAGCGGATGTCCAGCAAGCGGCAGCACACCCCCAAGCACACTCCTGATCACGGCGTTGCCCGCCATGGCGCTCGCCGCGTAGATCCCGTACGAGTGAACGAGATAGTTGGACGCATAGATGAAGACCGCGCCAACTCCACATCCGAACGGGATGCCCGCCGCGATAGAGATCGCGGGATGGATACTAGCCGGCAGACACGTCCACGCAAACCACAGCTGGCCAATGGGTATGAGGACCGCAGCGATACACACCACGCTCATCATACTCTCTGGCGGCCGTTCGCCGGTCCGAGGATCGACTTTGTGCGCTTCGATCATGATCTTGATCGGCTTGGCGGAGCAGATCACGATCATGTTGCCTACGCCTATTCCCAGGAACGCTAGACTTGAATCGCTGATGCTCCAGCCTCGTTTCTCGGTATAGACGATCGGATACGCCACGAAGCAGAGGTACAGGATACCGTAAATGATTCCGATGTATGTGTTCCAGAAGATGCAGATCGGTTCTTTGACGGCCATGATGAAGGGTCGGGAGAGGTTCACGCGCATGAGCTCGAGGAAGCCGACGCGGACATCGTAGCGGGACCAGTATCGCGAGTCGTCGTGCTCTTTGCGCAGCTTCTTGGCTTTTTGCTGGAGCAGAGCGGGCGCGTAGCTCTCTTTGATGCTGACCATCATGGTGGTTGCTGCTGCGCCCCAGATGAGGATGAGCCAGGTTGCCCAGCGCCAGTTCGTGTACTGCGTGACGAAGGCGCCGATGATGGGTCCAAAAACAGGTCCATTCATGGGGCCGATAGACCAGACACTGAACACGAGAGCCCGATACTCGTCCGAGACAATGTCGCCGATGCTTCCGGGGGCATTTGCGATTGTAGCGCTGCCTGCTATTGCGGCGAAGAGACGGACCACGACGATTGTGGTCATGTTCTTTGCTAGGGCACACGGAACGACAAGAATGCTGAAGAAGAAGAGGGCAATGCAGTAGACTGGTTTGCGGCCGTAGGTCTCGGATATTGGTGCGAGGATCAGCGAGCCTATTGCAAGGCCGAACAGATAAGTCGTCACGCCGAGGGTTGGAATCGCGGTAGACGTGACGCCTAGATCCCGACTCATCGGTTCGAGGGTAGCGGTGTAAGATGTGCTATAGACGACTACACCAAGGGTACTGAATGAGATGGCAAAGACGACCATGGCTTTGTACCATGCTGGCCAGTTGCGAGGATCTTCAGGGCTGCCAGGTTCGAAGTCAACCTCGAAGGAGGGGTCGGAGGCGTATGTGGTGCCATGAGTCGTATAACGGGAGATCTCCCGGGAAAGTGCTGGTCGTGCACTGGCTTTAGTGGTTTGTGGCGTTAACGGAGCGGCTGTCGAGCCAGCGACAAATATCTCATGGTGAGAGATTGAGTTTGTAGGCGACGAGACGATCGATGAGAATGGCGAGTCTGGTTCTTGTTGTTTGGCTGCTCGACGCGCTGAGACATGTGAATAAGTTCTTTCAGCTGCGGGAAAGTTGTCGTCTGTTGCTAGGCCGTCCATGGCTTTAGTTCACTGCGGTAGCCTGCTTTGACGTCGTGGTACTCACAAGGCGGACAGCATACGGATGAGAAGATATATGGAAAACGATCATCAGATGAGGGCTGTCACGAACTTACTGTTATGGGTGTACCGGCAGCAACAAGAGACACGTTCGACAGGCGAAGTCAAGTGAAGATCCCCGAATGCAAAGTGAACCATTTCTGTTTTCACCTGCATTATTGCCGATGCTAGCTTTGAACTAGCATGTCGGTGAAGCCATCATTATCGTTGACCAGTAGTATGAGACAGGACTGGGTCATGGCTCTGCGTTTCCCTGATAGTACGTGTCTTTTGCCGGCTCAAGATCTGGAGACAGGGCATGATTGGAGAGATTGGGCAAGAGCAAGTGGGACAAAAAGGCAGATATGGAGAAGTGCGCTCGACCTAAGCCAAATTCATTTGGTATGATATTCGACGAGACTACCGCAACCAAAGATGCGGCAAGTGCACGAGGTGCTCGACATCCTGTCTGTGACACTTGAGTAGCTCGAGCTGCCGTACATAATGCACAGCTTTAGTAAAGATTACATGGGTGGAATATTCATGTATGTAGCGCAGCATACCGCAATAACCTGGGATCGCACAGTCACAGTCCGGATCAGAAATGCTGCTAATGGAGCCACATACGGGCCGAGGCATAGCAATTCATCCGCATAAACGCTTCGTAATTGACATTTCCCCGAACTTGGTATCGATGCTGTCTGGGCTTTTAGAACACTCTGTATTGCTCATGCCGATTGCGCATCACCTTATCAAATCTGTCTCAAGAGATGTACCAGGAGTTCCAACATGGAACGTGCCACTCACCCCTTCGAATGGCCTAATTCTGCCGGTGAATGCCCGTTTCGCATCGCCGTAGTACTTGAACCTGTAAGGCTGGGAAGCATGGAACTCTCCAGTCTCTTCGATTTCCCATTCGATTTGAACCTCACTGCTACCAGTAAGTCCATTGATACGCTTCCATCGATATACCAGAGCCCAATCGCGATCTGACCGAATCTGGACCCAGCGACCGTCCTCGTATTTCTCCACAGCAGCGAAGGTTCCTTCTTGCCTGAAGTTGTTACGAGGGTTGGCACCAACAAACCTAGCGCTGACCATCTCCCCAGGCTGATAGACTTTAGCTGAATCTGGCGAAGAGAGTGCTTGCCCATAGCTTCTTCCAAAGCCAGGGCTATCATACACGACTCCAGTTATGAAGGAGTAGGAGCTGTTGATGTTGATCGGCGGCTGAGGTCCGCTTGGCGGCGGCAAGCTTGAGTAGCTGGAGTCAAGGTGTGGTAGATAAGTCAAAGTAAGATTAATATATGCGTCGAGGGTGTGGGGTCCATACAGCGTGCTGGCTCCTTCATATCGCTGTACACTATACTCCTCTTCGGTAGCGATGTAATGGCCGTATGTGTTGGCTGGACCACCAAGCACCACGACAGGATCGTCAATCTGTAACATGGTTTTGGCACTCTCCGTGACGGCTCCACGCCACCTGCGACCGCTCATTGTGGTGGCTTCGCCAGGAGCGACGATGATTAAAAAAGGACCGACTCGCATCGCTTGGATATCAACGATGTTCGGCGACCACTGGTAAGGCCTCTTACTCGCGCCAACATCGAGTAAGATGGGCTTAGGACTCTGACATGCCTTCTGTTCTTTTCCAGGCTGGTGGACGAAAGCTCGAGCAGCCTTCCATAGAGGATTCTTCTGGGCTGGGTCATCGTCTGTATCGTTCTTTCCTTGGGTGAAGTCGAAGGCCCCGGGACCGTCAGAAGTGCCTCCAGCAAAGGAATAGCCCAAGGCGGCGGAGCAAGTCTGGAGCTGTCGAGAATGGTTGAAAGGAGATGTGAAGGTGTAATTGGCGAGATCAACAAAAGTATGAAACGATGAGACAGGAGACAAATCGATATGTTTCATGCTGTTACTAGCTAGAATGGACTTTGCTGCATCGGCTTGTCGTTGGCCGATTTCGAAGCAGGATCGAGTGCCCTGGTCGAGGTAGCGAAAGAACGGCCCTCTTCCATGACAGCCTTGTGTCTTGCCGCCGCACGTCGAATCATTGAACCGACATTCTAAGCCCGTATCCTGACAGTACGCACCGAGCACATTTGGAGTGGTATCACCGACGTTTGCTTGAGAGTAACCAGCGACAAAGTCCGGGTTCTCAGCTTGCATGCTTTGCTCCGTGAGATATGCTGCAACGCCTTTATTGTCGCCGGTGATCAGAGTGTTGTTCTGGTACAGAGAAGTACCATGGACGGGAAGCCAACTGAGTATACCCATCATCTTCCCATTTTGAGAGTCTTGGAACTTTAGCAGCGTCATGTCGACATCTGTCTCAGTTTTGTACCTAGCCCTTTCAGCTGCTGGGTTCTTGAGGTATGCATATTTGCTTCGGTTGATGCTGACACCAGGAGCCGGGCCGCTGCCGACGGACAAGTTGCCAGGTCTCAGACTCTGGTGGGCACGCTTTATAGCACGGACGGAACCATCAACGATGGCTTGGTAGCTCGCCTTGTCGAAACCTTTACTGGTAATCTGAGGCAGAAGGTAGTTCAACCATGCACCTGGGCCACTATGGCTGTGGGTGCCGGTCACAGCAACGTTCTGCTCGTTGTAGACGGCATACTCTTTCCCGAGTGCTTTCAAAGCTTGGAGAATTCCATACCGAACGGCGGTGTCGCCGGATTGAGTGTCAAGCACCAGGTAGACAATACGTTCGTCGGGCTCGCGAGGATTTCCAATGATGAATGCACGACAGTACAGCCGTTGCCTGAGACCAGTGCCTGCTTGAGCCGTGTCAGCATAGCCCATCATGTTGATCTCGACCACAGGACCGGTGATGTCGCCTTTGCCGACACCCAACAGATAGCCATCCTTGACTGCGCGGTCGGTATCAGCAGCACCATTGCTCGTGGTGATGTCGTCGGCCACGGCAGGCGTGATAGCATGATAGGCTGTCCAGGGCGCCAACAGGAAGAGAACAGAGAGTACCAGAGCAGCGATGCAGGCTATACGGGCTGCAAGTGACTGTGTCATGTTTTCAAGGCCTGGGAGCACGAGATAGGGACCAGGGAACTATGTTTCTGGTTCGAGAGAGGCGGGCAACACTCTCCAGTCGTAGACTTACTGGGTTTCCGGCTTGCTAGCTGGACACATTGTGCTCGAGTTCATCAACTCAGTAATAGTGAGCGTCACCAGGCATTCGCGAGTCACACGGCAGGCAGCTCTAAATCACAGCGTGGAAAGCAGTCACTGTCCGGTCGCAACGATCCGCGCCTGCCGCATGCTGCTGCAGCCTCGCGCAGGAAATCACAGGGAGAGTAAGTAAGCCGAGTCGCAAACTAAAATTCATGATTCATGATCAGTCGAGGGTTCGAAGTATACGACGAGCGCCACGATACAGATAGATTAGACTAGACTCATTGAATATCCCATCCTTCCCAATATGGAATCGTACGATTCCCTTCCATGTAAGTCACTGGGCGCGACCCGAGCAGGTCTCTCGCTAACACTCAACCTAGATATCGATGCAGATATATCTGGACCGCAGCGAGCAGCAGCAAATCTTCTGATTCAACGAGAACTGCCGAGAGACCACACAACCACGACTCATCCCTCTGTAGCGCAACCCCCCACGTCGCAGCTGACCAAGGCTCTCCAGCAGGAAGTCGACAGGGTAGCGGCAGGAAAGCAAATGGCCGGCGGGATCGATCTCACTCGCTACGAATCCTCTGAGGACCTATCACCTGATAGCAATGTTGAGTCCGTCAAGGCCGCTCTGCGCAGCACTTACGCAAATATGACCTATCTGCGAGGTCGCCAGACGAACATCGCCCTACTCGAAGAATATGGCAAGAATGCTTGGTTGATCAGCAACTCACATCTGGATGACATTCAGAAGCGTCTAGACAGCGAGCTTGCCAACGTCAAGAGCCAGTCAGAGGATACCAACAGGGCGCGGAAAGCTGCTCAGGAAGACTCGAAAGGAGAGCTGCTAGGGCTCGAAGAAACGTGGAAACAGGGTATCAGCAGGATCATAGAGACGCAGCTCGCGACAGACCAGCTGCGACAAGGCCCTGCCCAGAAGCGCCATGCTGCAGTGACTTGAAATCCCGAACGAAAGCCGACCTCGATTTAGCCGCCCAAATCCGTCCGTTCTATTGCGCCTCGATCTCCCTGGCACTTCCGCACGCAGCTTTGGCACGGATATCGAGCAACCAACGACATCTGCTAGCTAAGACTCACTCACCCACCCATCTTGTGGCACATCGACGCGTCCGGTTCTGAGCTGCGTCGCGCCAACAGCCACGATGTCTGAAGCTTGTCAAGGGCATGACTCGATCGCTGACTCGATCACGGCCTGATGAACGAGGCTCCGGCAGGCTTCGATACCTGTAAGGACGCTTCAAACGGCTCCGCCGGCCAAGGGCTTCCAATCGCCGTTGTGGACATGCACGTCGACAGTGCTTTGGAAGTTCGTGCAAGGTAGCTTACGACGCTTGCAGCCGCTCATCACTTTGCCTAAATCACGGTTGGAGAAGGCGCAGCATCGCTATCCACTTCGTGAAACCTTCCCCTCAATGCCATGCACGTCAAAAGCGGAAATGGGGGCACCATAGCCCACGGAGATTCTTATCAGTCCGAGAAGTGGAATGTCTCTGCCTGCAAAGGCCAGGATTAGCAAGTTCGGCCGATAGTTGATGGCGCCAGTCGACTATTGGCCTTTCTCCATACCTTCCGGTGGGCCTCAACCTTCCCCGCGTTTCGCTGGTCGGGTAGATGACTAGCGCGCTCCATACCTGCAGCCCATGCCGTTGTTCATCCGTGTTTGTTGTGTGCTAAGCTGCTAGCGCTTAGCGGAGACCTTTTCCTTCTGCGCCGCACTTCGAAACATATGCCTACCATAGCAGAACGTGGGTGGTAAGGAGAACATTTAGTTCTAGGCAACCACCAAGTGTGTGAATAGTAAACCGGAGCAGACAGGGGCGAGGTTACGACGATCCGAAAAGAGATGAATGGAGTGGGCCGAGTATGCGGCACATCTTCAGCCCTGGTTCTTGCATGGGTGCTTTCTGGAGCTGGTCAGGATCGTGTCTCGAAATAGCCTGCTTCGAGCATCTCAGCAGCATCTCGACTGCCGATCTAGGGTTCGCAAGCTGCTCGAAAGCTATGTGTCTCCATGTTGCCCTTTCTGAACCAACCATCACCGACAAAGTCTTGTGTTTCTCGACGTCGAGGTCTCGAATCCGCTTCTGCTGGACCTTGTGCGTTTCAACATAGTCCTATCAGAACGAGTCTCCTGTCCCGCTAGGGTCTTCTCCTCACATACCTCCTCACTTTCAGGCCAGCATAGCTTTTGCCGATTCGCTTTGTTCAGCCAACACCACCAAACTCGTAGCTGCGAGGACTAAACAGCTATGCTAAGCTGCAGCACGATTCGTGGATGCGAGTGAACCCTTGAAGCGCTGCTGCATGTAGAGTCCGCTTGCAGCCATACCCCTCAAGAGTGGAAATAGAGCTCTGGAGTGCTGCATCAGCTTCATGATCGAGGTCGTCGTCCTCTTGTCCGAGATGTGGAGGCGCAGCGATGATGGAAATTATATATGGGCCGATCAGCCCAGGCATATCCAAATTTGAACCTTTCCAAGCTGCTGGCTCAGTTGCTCGCTTCATCTCTATCTATTTTGTTGCTTTCGAGCAGTCTCAAAGATGACCGTCCCGAAAGAGGTTGACATTATTGTCTGTGGTGGTGGCAGTTCAGGATGTGTTCCCACTGGCCGTATGCCTACTACGTTCTCAATGCTGCATGTAGCTGACACTAGCTAGGACTGGCCAATCTCGACCACAAACTCCAGGTCTTGGTGATCGAGGGAGGAGAGAACAACCTCAACAACCCATGGGTCTACCGACCTGGTATTTACCCACGGAACATGAAGCTTGACAGCAAGACTGCAACCTTCTACTACTCCCGACCCTCAGAATGGCTTGATGGTCGCCGAGCAGTCGTTCCCTGTGCCCACATCCTTGGTGGCGGATCCTCTATCAACTTCATGATGTACACTCGTGCATCAGCTTCGGACTATGACGACTTCAAGACAAAGGGTTGGACCACTAAAGAGCTCATCCCCTTGATGAAGAAGCACGAGACATATCAGCGAGCTTGCAACAACAGAGACATCCACGGATTCGAGGGCCCAATCAAGGTCTCGTTTGGCAACTACACCTATCCGATCATGCAGGACTTCCTCAGAGCAGCAGAGAGCCAGGGTTTCCCGGTCACAGATGACCTGCAGGACCTCGTTACTGGGTAAGAACTGAAAGACGCAGCAGCGCGGACAACGCACTAACGCTTACAGACACGGTGCCGAGCACTGGCTTAAGTGGATCAATCGTGACACAGGTCGACGATCTGATGCAGCTTCCGCATACATCCACGCAACGCGCGCCAAGCACCAGAACCTCCATATCCAGTGCAACACCAAGGTTGACCGTGTTGTCATCGAAGATGGCGTGGCCGTCGGTGTTTTGACTGTCCCAACTAAGCCGGTCGGTGGCTTCAAGAACGTAGAACGCACATTCTGGAAGGCACGAAAACTCGTCATCGTCAGCTGCGGTACCCTCAGCTCACCGCTTGTCCTTCAACGATCTGGTATCGGTGACCCAGAGAAACTCAAGGCTGTTGGCGTCAAATGCATCGTTGACCTACCTGGTGTCGGTCAAAACTTCCAGGACCACTATCTGACTTTCTCCACTTACCGAGCTAAGCCTGAAACCGAGTCCTTTGATGACTTTGTTCGAGGTGACAAGGAGACACAAGAGAAGGTCTTCGCTCAATGGGCACTCGATGGCACAGGTCCACTGGCGACCAACGGCATTGAGGCCGGTGTCAAATCCCGTCCAACTGAGGAAGAACTCGAATGGATGAAGAGCTGGCCTACACCAGACTTCAGCCCGAGTGGCTGGGAGAGCTACTTTAAGCACAAACCTGACAAGCCAGTCATGCATTACTCGGTAAGAATTGAAGGATTGCCAAATGGACAGAGCACGAAGCTAATCTATCCAGGTCATCGCTGGTTGGTTCGGCGACCACCTCGACATGCCCGCTGGCAAGTTCTTCACCATGTTCCACTTCCTAGAGTATCCATTCTCTCGTGGATTCACTCACATCACCTCCCCAGACCCATACGACGCTCCAGACTTCGATGCTGGCTTCATGAACGACAAACGTGATATGGCACCAATGGTCTGGGGTTACATCCAATCTCGTGAAACGGCCCGCCGCATGTCGGCATATGCCGGAGAGGTAACTAACATGCACCCACACTTCGGCTACGGCAGTGCAGCCAGGGCCAGAGACATGGACATTGCTACGAGGAACGCCTACGCCGGCCCCAATCACATCACTGCTAACATCCAGCATGGTAGCTGGACCACGCCCTTGGAAGAGGGTGAGGCACCACCTGCTACTATGCTGAACTCGAACAAACAAGCTCTCCGACAACCGCTAGAGTACACCAAAGAAGACATTGCCCACATTGAGAAGTGGGTTCAGCGTCACGTTGAGACAACTTGGCATTCGCTTGGTACCTGCTCCATGGCACCGAGAGAGGGTAACGACATCGTCAAGCACGGTGTGCTCGACGAGAGACTCAATGTCCACGGTGTCAAGAACCTCAAGGTATCTGACTTGTCGATCTGCCCTGACAACGTCGGATGCAACACCTTCAGCACAGCGTTGTTGATTGGTGAGAAGTGCTCGATGCTGGTAAGTTCCTGTCCCTTGGTAATCCACTATGGTTTCATGATACTAACTTCCGCGTCAGGCCGCCGAAGACCTCGGATACAGTGGTGATGCTTTGGAGATGAAGGTACCGACCTACCATGTTGTTAAGGAGGTCACAGGCCTCTCGAGGTTGTAGTGGACGTCAATAGGACAAGACACATAGTTTAAAAATGTGATAAGTCTAACGATGATTCTGTTGAAGGTTGCGCCTCTGCCTTTCTTCCAACACGAGTGTGCTTGTTATTGCTACCGAGCCCTAGATAACCTGTCATCTGTACATGAGGGCTGTAAAGACCGACTAGCAAGATGTACGAGAGTGTCTGTCTGAGCCGTTCTCTGAATTTGACACTTCTGAAAGATAATTATCTTGTTGGCGCTATGCATACTGTCTTCACAAGCGCGGGACGTGTACACAACTACAGGAGCTGATGTGTCGTAGAAAGGCTGCGGTGTTTGGCTCTTAAACCAGCGCGATTCTCTGTCTCAAACAGATGTTGTATGTACTTCTGTGTCTCTCGTCCGCTAGCCCTCAGCGCAAGCAACACCTAGACCATGGCGGAAGCTGGCAAATTTCATACAGACATGCGTCGCGACACTGACGCGAGTAGGAGTACATCTAACTGGACGCAGAACTTCAACCCTTTTCATCTGAGCAACACCATCAGCACCCATCGGAGTACCCTGCTTCGGAAAGTGTAGACCCGCATGACGCAAGGTGATTCAATGATCACAATTGGCTTCAGCACGGCCCCTCCCTGTCGGTTGTCGGTCCCATCGAGTAAGGTTTCATGCAAGATATGATTGCTGCCCCATAAAAAATATGGCCCACGCACGAATCAGTCTTGGACTGGACTGGTCGGGGCGTTTTGGGTGCTGTCAGTGGCGTGAGCGGAACCGTCACCCCCAGCATACACGACGTCATAAAGCCTGTCGTGGCACGTTTCCTGGCCTCGTCTGGGCTTTTCTCCGCGATCAGCGTACCAGGTACACAGATTGTCCAGGCTCAATAGGTCCAAAACTTCAATCGACGATGGCGTATCAGTGAACCGAAATCATGATGAACGGCTCGAAACATGGCGCTGCAGGGCTTGAAAACAGTCTTGCTTCGGTCCTTGGTCGCTGTCGATGTCATGCTTGCGACATCTTGAAGCTCTATAGGTATCAACCTGCTGTCTATTGTTCTGTCCTCGTCTGTGCTTCCCGTACTGCCACGTTGTGTGGCTTTGGAATTTGCCCTTCCATGACTACGCCACCCAGCTTCTCGCGCGCCTTTTTCCCATCCGCGGGTCCACTTTAGCATATGCTCAGCACCTGAAATGCTAATCGCAGCAACTTGAAAACTACTTGGAAGAAGACGGTGGATCCGCGAGGCGCAATACACATACAACCAAGCACCACAACGTGTGATGGACACCGAAGTCGACGCGTCTACAGCAGGACGAAGAAGTTCAGCATTCACAGAGATCGGCCTCGAAGGTCATGATCCCATTCTCGATGAAAAGATCAAGATCGACCGTCCAAGACTTGCAGTGAGGTTCCGCAGCGATGTGTCTGTTGTAGAACCAAATCTAGTTGAGGTCGAACCATTGATGCCCGTTCCAACCTCACCGATCGTTGCACAGAAATCTTTTTGGTCTCGGATACCATTTGCCCAGCTGGCGTTGCTGGCCTCAATCATCGCTCTGGCTTTTCCAATCTTCCATGGGTCATCGACACACTCCCAGCAGATGTCCCCTCTGGCGCAGGCAGTGCCAGTAACTCCGCGTGCACCAACGGCTGAAACTCTTCCAGCAAAACGGCAAACTGCCAACACCGATGTATGCAAAAGATGGGCCGGTCAAAGTGCCGTGGTCAATGGAACAGTATACTATTATGGTGGAAGAGCCACAACGTCTGCCGACCAGACCACTGATCAATGGAGTATGTGTTACGGAGACGATACCCCTTCACAATCATGCTGACTATTTCAGACAATGACTTCATTTCCCTCGACTTAACGAAATCATGGCAGATTGGATCACCGCCCTTGACGGGTCTCCCAACACCCTCCGGGCCACCTGCGGTGTCCCTTGGACAGCTTTGGGCATCAACTGACAATCTGTACCTCTATGGTGGAGAATTCTCCGACTCACCCGTGACATCGCCGGTGCCTTTTTCTTTATGGTCCTACGACATCGCAAGCAGTAAATGGAGCGAACATGAGAACCCCACATTCGAAGACGGCTCAGCGGTGCAAAGAGCGGCGGAAGGCGCTGGTGTATCGGTACCAAGTCTGGGCCGAGGCTTCTATTTTGGTGGCCATATGGACTTCCTCACCACCGCAGGCTGGTCCATAAGCATAGCAAGAATCTACTTACCTTCGATGCTCGAGTTTACGATGCCGGGTTTTAGCAACCCCAATGTGCAATCAGCATCGCCTGCAAGCAGTGATGGTGCATACCGCAACATAACTGTCAGCAACTCTGGCGGCTTTCCAGAAAGAGCAGATGGAGCGCTCGTCTATGTACCAGGCTACAGCAAGGACGGTATTATAGTCGATCTTGCTGGAGGAACGAACCAGAGCTTCACTCAGCTAAACGTCATTGACGTGTACGATATTGCAAGCTCGACTTGGTACAAACAAGCAACGGAAGGCGCCTACCCCGATGTTCGTGTCAATCCGTGCACCGTCGCGGCCAGCTCGGCGGACGGATCGTCGACTCAAATTTATATGTATGGTGGACAGGATCTAATACCTGCCGGGTCGCAGACACAGTACGACGATATATGGATTCTGACCATTCCCAGCTTTACCTGGATCAAGGTCGACCAAGATGGCCAGTCCACGCCTCCAGCTCGAGCTGGGCACATGTGCGAAATCTGGAACGGTCAAATGGTAGTAATTGGCGGGTACGTCGGACAGACACTTTTATGCGACAGCCCAGGTATTTACGTCTTTAACACCTCTGCACTCCAATGGCAGACCCAATATACCGCCTTGGAAAGCAATGGTGACGCCCTTAACCGACAAGAGGCCCAGAAAGACGACCCGAATGCCCTCCAAGGCAGCTACGGCTATCAAGTCCCCGATGCAGTTCAAAAGGTCATAGGGGGCGACGCTGTCGGTGGCGCAACAGTCACGGTGCCTGCCCAGACCGCGACTGCCGGTCCCCTCGCAACGGGTAGTCCTGCAACGTATACCGTTACTGGTACAGATGGGAGTGTTGCCACACAAACAGTCTCGCCCGGTTCTGGAGACGGAAGCTCTTCGTCCAACAGTGATGACGGTGAGCACTCCGGCCCCAACATCGGCGCTATAGTAGCGGGTGTTGTCGCCGCTCTCCTCTTTCTCGTCGTGCTCTACCTCGCCTTCTGCGCATACATCTACAGAAAGCAACTCAAACTTTACAAGAACCATGCTGCGATGCTTCAGCATGACGTTCTGAATAACAATACGGACGACTTCACCCCTGGTTTCGTTGTATCACGGCCAGGTAACAGATTCTCGACCTCAGGTTCGAACGAAAAGAGCGGCTCGAGTCACGGCGCGGGCGACCCCACCTCATCCGACAACCGCAGCACACGCTCTGGACTGGCCAGCAGCAGCGGCCAGAACAGCGCAGGACGCAACGCCGAGATCATGCAGCATTATCCTTATGAGAGTGTCATGGCGCTGAAGCAGGCCGCGGGTCGTGGGCCGAATAGCGCTGGCAGCACAGAAGACTTGATCAAGGGCCAGGAGCCGAGCTTTCTGGGTGTGCTGCTGAGCCCAAGGAGGAGTTTGCGTGTTGTTAACAATTAGATGGAATGAAACTCGCGAAAGACGAGATTACGGGTCAAGCATGAGAGTGGATATCAATATGAATAATGATTGTACATACAATTCACGAGATCGGTCTAGAAACTGCACGCAAGGGGAATTTTGGAGGGGCTCTAATGGTTTGTGTACGATACTGGGGCGGAGGGTGCAATGTTGTTTTGTAGATACCCCCATCGCACAATGCGTGGAAAAGCAGAGCAATCAGCTGTGCAGCATCGCGCGAGCGCGGCATATATAGGCGCTTGATCGCCGTAACGATTAGATTACCGCTGTTCTAGCACGGTCATCACAGCAGAGCAGCTGGCTTGTTTCGAGTTATCGGACCTGGTAGCACTAGTGTCTTACTTGACCTGCGCGGCTACCGTCTTTATAGAATAGATACCCCTTTGGACTGGACATAGTACAGAAACCGGCACGTAGTTTGCATAATCTACGTGTTCCTCTCTATGCGATCATAATGGAAACATAGTATGAGTCGTAAGGATGAGCAGCCTTTGTGTTTTCTTGTTCAGTCACGTCTGCTATTCCACCGCTTGTGCAACGTTGCGACACATCCCATCGAGTATGACCGGACGTAGTTGTCTCCCAATACTGCGTTCTCACCACGACGCTTCGAGCATTGACCTCAGTCGTGGCTCCCTTCTTCACTAGCTCTTGGCTACCCGTGCCCGAGCTTGCACCTGACACACAAAGTCCTCCATAAGTAGAAATGGGCCCGAGGCCGTGCTGGACCCCGGTACTGCGACAGTTGCTCGTGTGACGCATAGTGCGCTTGTTTCTGTCATTCAATGTAAGACAGCTTGGGGCGCTCATGTGATCCGACTACCCAGAAGGGGTACGGCTCCTGGCTGATGCTTGTCGTACCGAAGAGTGTCGTGGAACCGTTGCGCGACTGTTGGACTGAGCGAGCAGACAGCGTAGGTTTGAACAAGTCGAATAGATCCACGAGAAGTGCTTCCGAGACACATGACTATGTATCAAGGCAACACCAACGAAGTGACGAGCTGCTGCAAGAATTGCTACAGACCATCGCCCAAAGCAACGTGAAAAGGTTCTCATGGTTGCTGTACTATGGCCGTGTCGATTGATGACTAGCCATGGCCTCACCAGCTCGAGCGTCGGAACCAACATGCAGCCATCGCCATTTCCTTTGATGCTATATGACGGGCTGAGCGCCATGTTCACAGTTCGATGGAGCTGTCGGTTCTTGGTCCGCACAAACTGGGTGCGAGTCACGCACTGCAACACCTTGCTTACTGGAGAACAGTTCCAAATCATTGGGTGAGTGACGAAAGGAGCGTACCCGGCTTCTCTCGCCACTTGCGATGAGGAGTCTTTCTCAGCCCGGGGTGGCGTTTAGAAGAGGCCCAAAGTTCAGACGCTTACTGTTCCGTAGACTTCCATGATCTGGTGGACTGAAAGCATCGTTCGAGTGCATCATTATCCTACTCTCACATCTCAATAGAGATATCGCAGCGGTGAGACTTATCTCAACCTAATGCCTCATCCGGACACTTTCGTAATTTGGAGGTGCTGTTCTTCTAGCTCGGCGGCCCTCTTTGTTATTCGAGCTCTCGCTTGGCTCACGCGATCCTGCTCCTTCGTCTGTTCGATATAGGATTTATAGATGCCCTTAGCTACGAGATATACAGTATAGGGAACAACAATACAGCCTCCGTAGAACAAGACCGTCACTGCCCACCATATGACTGGTCTCTCCCGACGAAACTTCGCCAACTCATAGTTTGTGATTTTCCCTGATCTGTCGCTCTGGTTATCGGGGTCATAAAAGAATAACATTGTCTCACGAAACCACACCCGATGCTCGCCCTCGGCTTTGCTTCTAGGTGCTAGTGGCAGGTGTATCTGTTTACTTCGCCAATGGCATGAGTGGTGGAAGGAGCGGGTTTTGCTAGGCTGTTGGAAGAGATCGGAGCATGAAGAAGCCCTAGGCGATGGCCCCAAGCCTAGACCTCTTAGCCCCGGAACAAGATATTTCCGATGGCGTGGCGAGAGCTGTTGTGACTGGAATGATCGAGCTCGGCATTCCCAAGGCAAACATCTTGGATTCTGGTAAGGTAGTTGTGATGGTAACAGGTCAAAGCATGATTTCGTAATGCTGCGTCTCAGACGTTGGTTGCAAGTATTCATCATGAGCGCGTTGACCAGAGTGAGATGATCGAGCGGATCCTAGCTTCTGAGCGGAACGATCTGTCTTCACGAATAGAAGATTCGGTACGTGGTCAATGGACTCAGAACCGCGCAAGGTTCATGTCAAGAAGACGGATAATACAGAAACGCATTGAGACCGGTAATGCAACGGCCTCACACTCCACTTGATGGATCGACGCGTAAAGTACTAACTTTGGCCACACAACTTACCTACTAACACCTAGAAATGTTTCTCGAACTGCATGGGTATCATGATCATCGCAGCATGTCGATGACACAAACATGAACTAGCACAGGTATGCCAAATCATCAAACATGTTGCAACTTGCAAGCTGCTGAAACGCGGAGCCAACGGTTCATCTCAGACATCTGGACCTCCTGGTGGACCATGTTCTGAGATGCGATGGTCATCATTTCTCCTATCTGGCGCAGAAGTCTTCAACCGAAGTACTTGACGTGCACAGATCTCTGGATAGACAAGAGCGTCACTGGTCAAATCCATCAAATACCGGGCGCCCAGAACAAGGCTTCCAAGTCGTCTGTATTGCCACTAATGCGACGCGCTCTTCCCCGAGACCTACCTTTTGAAATGCTTTCTTACTCGGTCAGTATTTCTGGTGACAGTTGTTTGGCCGGGATCAATTGTCAATCCGAGTCCTTGACTCGGGTAGTGTTCTTTAAACCTCGTTCGGTGACAGGTAAGGTATTCACTTTGATGGATAATTATCCCTTTCGACCGGCGTCCAAGCGACGCTCTCATTCAGACGCGAAATATCGCCCCTGATCTCGGAATTTCGTTTCCATCTGGGTGTTCACAATGGCTGTTCATGTGATGGTACGAACCATAGGTTTGACTTGCATCAATTGCTGTTTGCGAGAGTGATAGAGATGGGCAGCCAACCTAGGATCTTCCGATATTTGGCTCACAACGGAGTAAGTGTTGCTTTGTACTGGTGAAGGCTACAATGCAAGTGCTTCTGTTAAAGTCCGTACAATGGCGCGGACAACCAACGCCATTGTATGCGGCGACAGAGGAATGAAGTGAGCTCCGATTGCATGCGAGTGAAAGTGCACGGGCGGCGTTAGGCCTGGGGTCAGCGCCGCATGCTATATAATATCGATTATCCCTATGCCTCTGATTTCCAGTCTTTCTCTCGGTATGTACCAGTCTTCTTGGTTCCTAGTTGTCAAACCCGACAGAGTCTTTGATAAGTCCCGAACACTCTACGAGAATCGAGAAACCTGTCTAGGTTCGCGACTATCTACTTCGCACTGCCCCTCAATCAGAGTTTACTAGACGTGGACCTGACATTTATCTACCAAGACGTTCTAATCCAACTTTGAGACCCCTCGAGCTACCTCACGAACAGAAACCGGAAGAAGGAACAGTATGTTTTCTCGTCTCTTTGGGTCGGGGGATCCTCATCGACACCCTCACCACCAATCCCATAGACACGTACATGATTTCGATGGGTACGGAGGGCACGGGACACACCATCATTCGGGCCACTCCGCTGGACACGGCGCACATCATCATTCGCATAGTCTCTTCGGGCACGACCATCTCGGTCATGACCATGGCGCTGGCCATGGAGGGCATCATCATTCGCATCATGATCATTATAGACACGATCACATCGGTAGCCACTGTCATAGCCACGGTCACTTTGGTGGCCATGGATCTCACCACCACTCGCACAACCGCCATGGGCACAATCACTTCGGACATGATCACGGTGGAGGACACGCAGCACATCATCGTTCGTTCGATCATCACAGTGGACAGCGAAGAGACTTGTACGACGACTACGGCCACAGCAATTTACGACAGTCGTATCATGACGATGGGAGGCAGCCACACCACCATCACCATGGCAGACAAGATGCGTTCCACGACGCTAGACCTTCTCATCACAATTCTCGACACGGTCACTCAAGCAATTGTCCCCACAGTCGTGAGAATTACACCTACGAAAGTCCGTACACCTCTCACCGACACTCCCGGCCCATGTACTCCCCCCCTGGCAGTGACTTCGGAGTATCTGACCGCCGCGATTTCCATGGGCGACGGCACCACGGAGGTGACGAGTACATGATGTCCGGCGCACGACAGGACTCACCGCCTGCGACTGCCTCCCACTCTGGTTCACGTCGATCTTCCGGGCTGAGACGTCTTGGCTGGTTTGATTAGAGCCGACGGTCGACTCGTGAGTCTCTACCATCAAAGAAAGCAGGATGCGTAGCTAAGATTGAAGCGTTCTTGATTTACTGTGAAGCGGCAATGTTTCGGCGAACAAAGAGCAACAAAGGTGGCTGAAAGTTGGAAAAGAAACCAGAAAAGGGGAAATGTAGTGTGCATGGGCACGAACCAACAACAAGGCCAACACCGATCAAAGTGAGGGGAGCAGGACTATCATGTTTTAGAAATTGATGAAATGCTGTGTACATGGTCAAGAAAATAGAATAAGATCACAAGCAGTACGACATCCACTTGAAAACACCTCTGGATGCAAGCAAATCCATCCCACCTTCGTAGCCTCTACAGACATTTCACGTTATTCACATGACTTACAAGCCGCTAACCTAGGCCCCATGTGCCATACTCTTTGTAATCCTTCGTGCTCGAGAGCAGTACCGCTTTGATCCCAGCTCAGATCCGTACTGCGAGCGTTTGCCCGTCAACACCGAAAGCCTTGCGAATGCTTCGTCCAACATTTAGCTCTAAGGAGGCTGTGTGACCTTCGAGCCACTCACGCCTGCCTGCTTGAAAATGTACTATAGCGTCGCGCGGATACCATCGTGGTAAAGTGTACGAGACACGACGGTTCGAACGCCCCGTGCGCGGGTCAAATAACATGCACGCTGAGCGACTGAATGCGATCTCGGCACGTCTCCACGCGATGAACACGTCCTTTTTGATTCCAGATTATGTGGGCCGACTCCTGTTAGTAGACTGTATATCAGCAGTATTATAGATCTTCGTTCTATCCCATTGTTCTCTTTTTCACACCAACTCACACATGTCTCGCAGTGCCTAAGTATACCGCATCCTGCTGGATACTGGACGAGGCTTGTTCGTGGTCGTTGACGGCATGGCAGGATCTAGCATCATTACCGCCCACCTACAACGACAGATAACCTTCGTGCTTCATCGCAAATTTCTCCTGGTGCTCCTTTAGGCTGGCCCACTGCACTAGCTCTTCTTCCTCGATTTCTTCCTGTGTCTGACCAGCGTAGGCGCTGATGCCAGCAAGATGTTCTTGCCCTTGCGGCATTTGCTGGCCAGCCTGATACTGTCCTCCACTCTGGTACTGCTGCTGATCGATGCTAATGTGAGGAGTGAAGCCCTGATCTCCACCTTTTGTCAGAGAGGACCCAATACGTTCAAGTTTGGCGAGGATGTCGATGAAGCCTCTGAGATACTCTTGCACCTCTTCGTTGTCAAGTGTCGGCATACGGGACATTGGGGATCGATTTTGCGAAAGGAGGGTTGATGCTACTTGTCGGATTTTATGGCACTGAACGGAGGGTGTTAACACATACGTCGGCGATGGGGAGGTTAGCTACTCACAAAAGAATGTCCATTTGGTTCCATGTTCACTTGATTGACTGATTTCAGCAGACGTGCCATATCTCGGACGATGCCTTCACGTTCAACGGCCATCTGCTGTTCACCTTCATCGACGTCCAAGGAGTCAGACGGCGTATGGGCTGATCGTGGTGGTTGAAAGCGATTCTCGAGGCCAGTGGCCAGATGGGACACGGTGGGGGAAGATTGGCGTGATAGCTTGTTGTCCGACATAGCTTGTTGTGACGCTAATTCCTGCTCGCGAATCTCGTAAAGATTCCAATAGCGTTCGACTAAGTAGCTACGGGTGGCCAGCTGCGTGCCATGGATGTTGGCTTTTTGCATCTCAAATTGAACGACCTTCCTCGGGTAGGGGGTTGTACGTCGGGTATCATGTGGCGGAAGAGGGCCAAGGTGGTCTGCCGATGGGTCGCGTCGACTGTTGAAAAGATGGCTGTATTGACTGATATCGTCTTGGCGAGGTGGCCAGTCAGCTATATCTTGCCTCTTCTCCAAGCGCAGTTCAGGTGGCACCTCCTTTGTGATAGCTTTGACGTCGCTAATAGCGGTACGAATAGACATTCTTTGGCGGTCCCAGTCGTAGAGGACGTCAGAGCCAAAAGCCATCTCTGCGGCTGTCATAGCGTAGAAAGCACGATAGATTTTAACGTTGTAGTTGAAGCCCGTGATTTCGGACAGCTCGTCGGGCGGCTGGCCAAGATCTTGATCGGGCGTGATGTACTTGTCATCAACTTCTAGAGGCATAGGTGGAAGAGGCTCAGAACGGGCGTGAGGCATTAGGATATCGGAATCTCGGCCACCCAATTGACGCAGGGTCATGGTACCGACGAAGCAAAGCCAAAATAGACGGCGGCTAACTTGTTGGTCGACTAGGTTGACACCAGGATCGTAGGTGGCGGCATTGTCAGCTTTCTGGTGGTTTGTTACCCGCAAGATGGCGACGGCTTCGCTGCAATAGAGGCGCCAACGACGGGCGTCAAGGACGTAGGCGGCGGAGAGGGCTGCCATGTAGCTGCCGCAGGCATCATAGAGGTTGAGATCGTCTCGGTCGATGAAGCCTTTGCCGCGTGCTTCAGTGAAGACAGAATGACATCTGGTGATTAGAGCCGAGGCGTTTGGGAATTGGGCTCTTGCTTCTGGAGAGGAAAATACTTGCTTAACTCGTCGAGGGAAAGATGTGACCAGAGTCTCGATCATGGCGGCAAGCAATGCCAGGAAAGTTCTGTCCCTCAGATCGTCTCTCCTCCTAAGCTGTTCTCTGAAGGTGGGCTCGTGAGGAACGGGGACGACGGGGTGGATGTAGGTGAAGTAGTCGTCGACCAGCACGTTGAGGGTGGCCAGGTCACAGATCATGTCAGCCGACAGCTGCTGAGGCATGGGTGCTGAAAGGGCAGCAAGTCCATAGGCAGCGTCGCGTGTTGGCGAAGCAGCCATGTGGGTAGCAGCTTGAGCTTGAGCCTGAACCTGAGCCATGGGGTCGTAAGAGTAGGAGCCATCTTCGAGACGTTGGCGCTTGATGGCCTCGGCATGCCTATTGGGAGGGCCTCGTCGTCGACTGGGGCGATTGAAGGTACACGGGATATCGAGGGCAGCGCAAGACTTGCAAGGTGGTCCGCTCTCATCACACTGCATGGTTGTTAGCTGTGCTGGCCAGCGTCTGCCGAGGTAGGGCTACCACTTACTTTGACCTTTCGGACACTGCAGCTGTCGCAAGCCTTGCGCAAGCGTGGCTTCACCTCGCCAGATCCCTTAGATTTGCTGGCGGACTGAGGCCCTGCCACTGGCGACGACTCGACCGACTGCTCAGCATAGATGGGCTGCGCCTGTGGAGGAAGTGGAAGCGCAGCTGCAGGTGGTGGTGCAGGTGCTGGCGCATCTTCATAGCGGTAGCCAACATCGCTGTAGTCGCCAGGTGGAAGAGGATACACTGACTGACCACCTGGAGCTGCCTGGTCCGCCATCGCTGGGACGTGAAGCCGATAACACACTCGGTCTATCTTCGTGGGATCTTCGGGTATTTGGTTGATGATTCGGGCTGAGAAAGAGACAACCACGGCAGTCGCGCTAGTGGTTGGGTAGCTAGGTGCAGGCTACAGCACTCCCCAGTGTCAACTTTCTAAATTGAACGATCTATTTGTTCGTTCCGTCTGGAGAACGAGAAACGTATCAATGTCACAATTTCCTCAAGTAAACCGGTGATACGCGTTGCTGTGGGTGCAGCGACGTCTGAGGTTGTACGTGTTAAGACGGGCCGTGATAAATCTAGTCGAAGGACTTATTTCGGCTTTTGAATACACAGAGCATGGCGCTGAACGAAAGCATGACGGTACATTGTTGACCATCGACAACTTTATATTTCTACGAGTTGCGACATTGCTGCACGTTTGATGCGGATATAGCAGACGACGAAAACGATTGTGCTCTGACACCATCACAAGAGACGTGGCTGCGGCGCATTGGGATTGAATCTAACAGCTGAAATGCTGTTGGCTGACTGTTCGCTGCTACCATTGATGATACACATCATCGTTGGCGTACCAGAGCGACGACGAAAGACATACTCAAACCCGTAAAAGTTCTCATGTCAGAGACTCAGCGCTGTCAGGCATGATATTGGGGTGTTGGTCCGAGATTTTACGAACCCTCCATGATCCGCAACTTGTGGTTGCAGCAGGAGTACTCGAGGTAAGCTGGACTATCATCTTCAATCTTTCCGTTCGATTTCCCCTCCAGCGATCATGGTGTTGTGAAAGATAGAGTGAATACGAAGGATATTTCAGTTTGTAGAAGAAAAAAGGAACGACGATCTGCCCAGCTGTGAGAAATGTTTTATGTTGCAGCAAGACCCGCTTTGGTCTGGTGTCCGATCAGTCTGTCTGCCTTGCTGCCTCGCGAGCCTGGCAGCCCACGTTCTGACGCGTTGTGCTTCCAAGTTGTGCTTGTGCCATGTGGCAGCACGCGTGAGGCACTTGTTTACTTCTGGTCTGATGTGTGTCGGCACGTTCGAGCACTGTCTGAGTTAGTCGCATTGGGTCGCAGTCGGTATATGCAATGCGAAGACGTCGACGAACCCTGGCACCTCCCTCGCAATGGGCGATCAACACCGGATGAGCCGCATCGACACCGCGCTTTCGCAGCTGTTCGATAGTTTCCTGCCTGTCGACCCTTCGACCATCAACGACAAGCAGACTCTGCGCTGGCTTGACGGCCTGATACAGAATGCCACCGAAACTGTTCATGCGGGCCAGGATGCTGCCCCGCCCGATGTCAATACTGCACAAGATCTGATCAAGCGAAAGTTGCTGAGGGAGAATGCTTCTCCTGAGAAGGCCGCCAGGTTCAGCAACCTCTACTCGAGGCTGTTGTCTATGCCAGTGCTCAGTCAAAAGTGGCGCATCCTGTACCTACTCTACTCCTTGTCCGAGACAGACCAGCCCGAAAATGGCCTCCGAAGCCCCCTTGCACCCGGCGACCAACAGCGCTTCATGAAAGAAAAAGTCCAGAAGCACTATCATGAGCGTAACGATAGTGAAGAGAGCGACCAGCGCTCACTGAGAGCCTCCATCGAGCCCAAAACACTTCACACATCGCCCAAACGGCTTCCGCCTAAACCTCCAAGCAGGGACCAGGAGCCTGCGCGAGCAGAAAGGGACCGATCAGCTGAAGACACCAGACAGCGCCCTGAACCAGCGGTAAATACGGTCGATCAATCCTCCGAGCTTGACCTGCTCAGGGACCTGCCTTTCAATATGCAAGGCCTCTCCTCGGGAAGCTACCAGTTCGTCTCTACAAGCGCAGTCAAACTGCCCACGAATCTGCCTATACCGATACTGTCCCTTCTGAACACGCTCGCCGAACCATGTTTGCTGTATAAAACGCTCTCGAATTTCGTCAATTCTGAAGACGGCGGTCTGGTCAATCAGAGTCTGCGTGCCGCTATCGGCGGCGAGCTACGATCCTACCTCAGTCTGGTCGCCACTCTGGAAGGAGAAATCAGAAGAGCTTTGACGGCTATCGAGACAGGCGAGGACAACAAGAAGAATGTGCGCGCTACTGGCGTTACCTTGAAGAGATGCGTAATCTGGACGAGAGATGCCACCATGGGCTTACGTCTAATGGCTTTGATTGTGGAGGACTCGCAGCAGAAACGAGGGGGCCAGATTATCACTCTGATCCATAGCCTCCTGTCGTCCCATGGTGATCCTTTCGTGGCCGGATTCGCTGAAAGATTGCTTGTGCACGTCGCTCGTCCTTTCTATGATATGCTCCGACATTGGATCTACGATGGCGAGTTAGTCGACCCCTACCACGAGTTCTTCGTTGCTGAGAACGACCCTAATTTGAAGGCCGACATCGACCCTCGACGGGTAGCCACATCAGTCTGGGAAGACAAATACAAACTTCAAGCAGACCTAGTCCCCTCCATCATATCCCCTGACTTTGCAAGGAAAATATTCTTGATTGGCAAATCCCTCAATTTCATCCGGCATAATTGCGGTGATAGCGATTGGGTAATACAGTACTCTCAAGCCAACTCGAAATCCCTCGACTATGCCAACACCTCGCATGCAAATCTCTCTGCCAGCATCGACACCGCCTATCAAAGCACCATGTCCCGCCTGACCTACCTCATGTCCCATAAGTTCTTGCTGCAAACACACCTTCAGGCCTTGAAGAAGTATCTACTTCTTTCTCAAGGGGACTTCATTGATCTCTTAGTAGAATCACTGGCGCCTAATCTCGATCGCCCTGCGCACTCTCAATACAGACATAATCTCACCTCCCAGCTCGAACACGCAGTCCGCCACAGCAACGCCCAATACGACGACCCGGAAGTCCTTCGCCGCCTCGATGCTAGAATGATCGAGCTAAATCGGAACGACACAGGCTGGGACTGCTTTACTCTGGAATACAAAATCTCTGCACCCTGCGATGTGGTCATCACTCAATGGGCGAACACTCAATACCTCAAAATCTTCAACGTTATGCTCCGGGTGAAGCGCGTCGAGTACTCACTAAACAGCACATGGCGGAAATGCATGACTGGCGCGCGCGGGGTGCTCGCGTCGTCTGCAGTCGACGAGAAGCTCAGAAACGATTGGAAGAATGCACGTTGTCTCATCGCCGAGATGGTACACTTTGTCAATCAATTACAGTACTACATCCTCTTCGAGGTCATAGAGTCATCATGGGAGACACTACAAAAGACGATCCAGAGACCAGATGCGACACTAGACGACCTGATAGAGGCCCACACGAGATACGTTAACACAATTGTACAGAAAGGTTTGCTTGCATCCAGCGCCGAGCGCGAAGATGGATTCCTCGTTCAACTGCACAAAATGCTAAAGTGCATGCTCAACTACCGTGAAGTTGTGGAGTCACTATACTCTTTCAGCGTAGCAGAATTCACAAAACGGCAACAATTCACAGCACGTGTCGAAAAGCGCACTGCAGCCGGAAAATGGGGCATAACAGAGAAGGACTTCGATTCCCGAGCATCGACGCCCGCCACCGGACGCAGAACAAATCGCTATTCTGCAATGTCTGACGATAATGCTGATGCGAACAACGACTCACCGATGCTCCTTCCCTCTAATACGGGCGACGACGCGACACTCCTGACAGGCATGCGTAAGCGAATGTCGGAACTAAGTAGCGACTACCACGTGCGCATCAATGCCTTCCTGTACGATCTTGCACACCAGCCGGATGTTGATTTACGATTCTTGGGTGTAGTCATGAACTTCAACGAGAGCTACAAACCTACTAACCCGCGGCGGCAACGGAGAAGAGAGAAGGCCAAAGAGGCCGACAGGAAAAGCTATGATATGACTGGTGTTAGTACTGCGCATATGTCGGCGAAAGGGGATAGTTCGAAGGTTGAATGAGGTGCGAGAGGTGTCTAAAGTTACAAGATGATACCCGGAAGCCATAAGGGACTGTAGACCAATGCTGTGTCACTTGGAAAGAGAGGTTCCAATAAGCAATGTCACGCTAGTGAGGGTCTGGTAGCCCTTCAGAGCTTCAGCTTCTACACTACATGCTAGATCGCGAAACCTGTACAGCCTCACAACAGAGCTTGCTGCACGCACTTAGCTCAATTCCGTCAACAGCCTCTGCCTGGCAAGCGTTGAACAGTCAATGGGCGCGAATAATGCCGGCGTTTGATTGATGCGGGACAGATCGCCTGAGTAGAGCGGGAGAGGCGTAGTGCCTTACCATGAAGGCCACGTTCCGTGGGAGTCGTGCCTGGAAGAGTGTGGGAGCTGCAGCGTATCCGAGCAGGGCCCATGCCGAATGACGTAGGCCGATCAGGACTTCCGTCCACAAACAAGCACAAACAGTGAGCCCGGTATCTCAGAGTGACTCCTGTTGTTCCTGCTGCTCTTCTGCATTGGCATGTCGCTCCCGAGGCTCGCGTTCTGCTTTGCTGGCCCTGCCACAAAGTGACCCCGGACAATGCTGGTGTGATGCGAAGTCCATGAAAGCTCGACCGGACGAGCTGAAGACGTGTGACACGGTACTGAATGCCTCTTCTTGAGCGCTGATAAAATAAGTCTAAATATTGATGTCCAAGACTCGGCGGTACTTCCCCGCGAGGCGCTACCCTGGTCAATAAGTGCTTCTAGTGGAATACGATTGGCTCCAGCCAGGACGTCACCCAAGTGAGTGTCACACAGCAGCTACGGTGCGACATGCTCATGTCGTTGAAATGGATCCGTGACGAGACGTAATCACGATCTGCTGTGAAAACAAAAAACATTGAACAGCAGGAATTGCATTTCCATCCAGCGGCATACTGACTTTGGAGTTGCCTGTTTCTGACACTCCTTTCTTTCTGGCCTTTTACCTACCAGTCTAGCCTTACCCACCAAGGTTCAATATCTCAACTAACAATCCCACCACAAGATGTCGGCTACGAACTCCAGCGCAAGCAGCATGAGCGATCAGGCAAGTCAGACGTCTGAATCAGAATCGTTGATTTCTGGCTGGCACCATGTCAACTTTCTGGTGCCGCCTCAGACGCTCCAGCTTGCTGTACAATTCTATGCCGGCACTCTTGGTTTGAAACAAGCTACTGTGCCGGAGTCGAAGAAGTCATATCTGGCGTGGTTCGACCTCGGCAGCAGTGGGCAGCAACTACACATCAATTCGCAGCATCATCTCGAGGATGTTCACTGGAAAGCGCAGGGCGACTCGGCAAGGCATGCGTGCTTCAGAATACTCTCAGAGGATAAACTCGATCGGCTACATGAATTGGTATGGCAGATGCATAAGGAGGGTGGAGAAGGCGCGCCTGTGCAATGCGATAAGGTAGCGGAGAACAACAACAGGAGCGCTTCTGCCGATTTCCCTAAAAGGTTCTTTGCACGGGACTATGCCGGAAACCGCCTGGAGTTTACATTATAAGGCTGTGGTTTATCACACTCCAAGCTACGAGCTCGGTCACAATGCAGCTTTGACATCTGAGACCCGGTTCGAGATCTGGGCTTTGAGGAAACCAACTAGGACACGCCATGCTGGAAATTGTATCAGACGGCGGCGTAGTACACACCTGCTGCAGAGTGAGATATACTTCCACTATCACTATATCAGATATGGGTAACGACTTCAAGGAATGTTCCTAAAATCTGTGCATATCTTCATCTATGGCTGTCATTCCTACATGAACCTCAGCCTGGGCTGTCCCTCGTGCGCCTCTCCATACTCTGAAGGACAGCCATTTCCGTCAAGATACAGTCGGCGCGAGTAGATTTGGGGAGGCGTGCGTGCTCGATTTGAGCTTCACGCCAGGAAGAAGAGTAGCAACTGCCTCGGGTGGTTGACTTGATTTCATACTCTTGCACCCAGCAAGTACAACAAAAATTTACGCCAGGAAGGTCCCTTTAATGGCAACCGCCACCCACTGTTGCAATTTGCTTTTCTTCAGCTTTGACCGCTGCCACGTCCGTCCTTCTGTGCTGACGTTCCATTCGTCTGCACCATACACATTCTTGCAGCGTTATCATCATTCTCAACAGCATATCGTCTAGCATAGTTTGCTTGGTGGAGGTATCGTCTATCTCGCCATAGCCTCATCTTCGGCCTCCCACGGCTCGTTTTTCAAACGACCCATTCCCATCCTCTTCCAGACACAGTACATCCCGATCAGCAAAGCCGTCCTCTCCACTACCTAATCTAACCAAATACACAACGAGACTCTTCCAAAATGGCTTCCCCAGCAAACAATGTCAACAACCCAGCCCCACCCCTTGCTGACAACCCAGAGAATCAGCAAGCAAGCTTAACTACCGAGCACTCGACCTATTCACCGCCTGAAGGTGCTCCTCCAAGGCAAGGGGAAGATTCTGATCCACCACTGCCACATGAGAGGAAGCTATCAGAGAATGCTCGACTAGCAATTGAGAAGAAAGCAGAAGCGAAGAGAGCCAAAGCTGAGGCCAAATATTACGCCAGAAAGGAACGTATCGAGCATATGTTCACTAGCAATCCGGACCACCCCAAAGCCCTCAGAAGGCGAAACAAGCTCCACAAGAGGCATGTGAGGAAGCTCAGCAAGATCGACAAGAAGTACAAAAAGGAAATGGCAGCCAAGAAGGACAGGTTCGAGCACCCAGAGAAGTATGCATTTGTTACCCCAGGAGTCACTGGTTCCGGAGGCGCGGGTGCTGCATACAGTGGTGGCGGAGCATGCTGACTGAAAATCAGGATAACCCACAAGAAGAAGAAACCCAGAGTCCATGGTATCTCTCCATATACTGTTGGCAATGGAGGAGTGAGTGCTCCAGCGCCAGTCATGCCTGCGGCTGGTGTGGTGCCAGCCATGGCTGGTGGATCGGTCTGTGCCACCAGTGGTGGTACATGTGGTACCGGTGGTTGCTGAGTACCCTAGATAATCATGGCCCTGAGCGAATCCTACAAGTCTTGACTTACGTTGCTTGATTGTTTTGTACGGAGGATTGACAGCAACTAGCTATTGTTATGAACAGATGGTATGTCTGTGGGTTGGTGTCAATTGAACAAGAATTGAATGTATTATCTTTAAAACCTTTGGAGCCAGCACTGTGGACGCAGTGAGCTAATAAACACACTGACCGAGTCTCCTCAGCTGCTTCAATTCATCCGATCAAAGAGTCCAAATTCGAAAATGGCGAGCTGAAGCATAGCCAGGTCCACTTTCTGAAGCCAACTGTGCCCATGACTTCGTGATACGCTAGTGCGAGCAGCAAGCACTTTACGCGCCCTTTGACGCGTCGACCCCTACAGTAACTAAACGGCGAGTGATATCATCTCATCGCACTCTCCCAGATGAGCACAATGTGAAACCGCAACAAGTCTCACGCCCTGATCTGATGGCTCCGGAAAACGACAAAGAAGAACAAAACGGCGACGTCGACGACCTCCGTCAGACCTGGAAAACACTCTACACTACCACCCTCCCCCGCCTCGCTCGCACAAAAGATCCAGCGCAGCCACACTGGCCCGTGACGCTCGACCACTGCTTCGCACGAATCATCCTCGATAACACAATTGGGCAGGGTGAACGGCAGTGGGATGAAGTTGTTGCTCGGCCTGCGGTCAAGAACATGAGTGAGAGTCAGTTACGGGATGCGGTGGAGCTGGGAGGGAGGATCGCGGACGGGAGTGTTGATGTTGTGGAGTTGGATCGGAGGAGCTTGGCGGTCAGAGGGAAGGAGGAAGGGAAGTATGGAGGGGCTCGAGGGGGTGTGAAGAGGAAGAGGGTCGCGGAGGAGGGCTCAGCAAGCTCGAAGACGAGGAAGAGCGGCGTGGCCAAACAGCAGTCTACGCTTGCGTTCACGAGTCCTGGGCGCAAGGACGAGGAAAGAGGGCAGTTGCCTTCACCTGCGGCATCGAGTGCAGAGCGCCAGGACAAGATTGACAGCAAAGCCAGAAACGACCGGTCACAGCTCGAGAGGAAGCTCGACGTCACATCTGACCTGCCGCGCTCGCAAGTCGTCGAGACCTTGCGCAAGATACATGCACATGCAACTCTCACGCCGTTCCGCAAGCGTCTGTATATATCGCTGCTCTCTGTGCCTAAGGGTACATACACGACATACGCGGCTTTGGCAGAGCACCTGGGCTCAGCTGCGCGCGCCGTCGGTAACGGCATGAGAAACAATCCCTTCGCGCCCGAGGTGCCGTGTCATAGGGTGCTAGCCAGTGATGGGACACTGGGCGGGTATGGAGGCGATTGGGGACGGGAGGGGAAGTACACGCCTAAGCAAGAGGCGAAGGTGAAGCTGCTGGGTGAGGAGGGTGTTAAGTTTGATTCGACGCGGAGGGTCAAGGGGCCGGTATGGAAGGGGTTCTGGGATTTGTGTGACTTTGAAAAGGAGTATGGGGAAATTACTTGAGTATTGGACGTTCTGAGGATATGGTTTGGGGAGCATATTGGTATTTACGAATTGAACGCATGTACATCATGGCATACATGGCCTTCTGCTTGTGTGACTTTGTATCGCCTGCTCACTTCTTGTAGGCCATCGGACACGATCCCAAGTCCAGCTTTTTGACAGGGGCACCGGGCATGATATCGAAATCGAAGATGTCGACGGGAAGCCCGATTGTTGTGCAAGTGTTTGGGATCTGGGTCGGTCAGTCAGCATTTCCTCTCAACCGCCCCCTCAACCAGTCAGTGACTCACATCCACAATGCCTGCAATATGTCCTTGGATCGGCGCACAACTGAGGAGTAGGTAGATCTGGTAGTCATCGTATCCATAGCGTCGTAGATACTCGATGACTCGCAAGCACGTCTGACGGTACGCAACAGTCGCATCATTGTAGTGTTGCTTGCCGTGTTCGTCGACCGAGAAGCCCTGTTACATGTGTCAGCTGACGAATGTCTTGGAAAGGAGGTGGCTGACCTCGAAATAGATGTATCGCCCTGGCCCGAATTGCGTCTCCACAGGCCCAGGAATGTATATGGGTGATTTGCCATTCACCATGCCCAGCTCTTTCTGTCCACCTTTCATGACCTTGAAATTGATCGTGATCTCGCCAGCGATTTCAATTGCACCACCTGGCAAGTCAGCGATGGACGAAAATGAGACGAGCTGAGCTACTTACAGAACGAAATCTCGCCGTCTCCCTGACTGAAGTGTAGATCTCCAACACTGAATTTCGCACCCTTGACATGCACAGGCAAGTACACTTTCGAGCCACGGCTCAGATTCTTGATGTCGCAGTTCCCGCCATGCTCAGGTCGGCCTGGTACTGTGCGTGCTCCCTCTTTCCCGACCTTCTCTTTAATATCATCCGAAGCGCTGCCGGCATGGACTGAGGTAGGTAAGGGCGGTAGAGCAACGACACGTTCTTTGGGAAGCGAGGTAGTGTCAATAAGTTCTTGTTCACGGCGGTTCCATTCAGCGAGGATTTCGGGGGAGGGTGCGCAGCCTAAGATGCCGGGGTGGATTAGGCCAGCGAACTTCACACCTGGGATATGTCGAGAGGTGCAGTGGATGCCTTCGAAGTCCCAGATGGCTTTAGCTCTGCCATTCAGGTCAGCGAAGCTACATGCTGTGGACGTGCCCTTACGCGTCAGGATAGATCTCATCCAGAAACCCGCCTCCGTTCTCCTTGTGGAAGACGCCTGTGAAGCCCCACGGCTGGTCTTGGAACGGCTGAACATCCATGATCTCGATGAGAAGGACATCTCCTGGCTCGGCCTCTTCGATTTCGAATGGACCGGAGAGGTAGTGGACTCGCGTAAGGTCAACGTTCAAGATATCGTCGGCACTATCATCGTTCTTGATTTGCCCGCCGGTCCAGTCGAGACACTCGATCTTGACCGTCTCTCCATTCTTGATGGTGCCGCAGAATGGGACATCAGGATGCCATCTGTTGTGCAGGCCAGGTTGCTCACTGGCTGGCTTGTCAAAGTCGACCTTGAGGGCTGTCCTGATCTTTCCTGGCATGCTGTAAATGTCTATGACCTTGGATGGCAACGTGCAATGGAGATTCGGGCACTGTTGAGTGTCTTGGGAAGCGGCGGAAGCTGATACATGATTCTCGAGCTTGTCTATCTGTTTACATCTCGTAAACTTGCGGGGATCAACTCGCGTAAACCCCTCACTCGGGCGGATGCTGAAGCTTGTATAAAAGATAGGCAAACATGTCCGTTCTGCACCGTTCGCACCGGGTGATTACAATTGTAACTGGCCGGCACTTCGGGGTAGCGATAAGCAGTCAAGAGTCGTTATCTGTTGGAGGTGCCATTTCGAACTAGACCTGATTGGGAAGCTGTGGACTTGTCCTGCACAATTCACTGTTCGCTTTGCGGTCGAACATAGGATGCCTTGGAGAAGGGTCCAAGGTGAACATGTACCTTCCCTTCTTGTCTGGGACTTTTTGAGCTTTTCGTAACATTGGTCAAGTCGAATCTGCTCGGTCGGTTGGCTGACACCGCACGGAACTCCAGATCCAGACGAGCACGAGCCTGAGTATTACCTCATGTAACGTGGGTGCTCTTTTCTAACAACGAATTCAATTCCTAGGCTTGGTGTGTCCAGACGTCGGTCGAGACTCTCGTTTGACATGAGCAGGACCAAGGAATTAATGACTTGGCCTTCTACAACTGCTATAAGTTGTATGCTCGCTGGCAGCTCGAGGCTGTGGAAGGCTTAGGAGCATGGAACCCCGCCCATAACCCCCTGACTCAGTTATAGTCGTTACTGGATCGGAGCCAGCGCTCAGAAGTGATGCCGGCCTGTGAGGAGAGCCCGGCACTTACGTATCACCTGTCGTGGGTCCATCGCTGGTGAGTGAGCTCGAGGTTGGTGTGCTGACGCCTGAAGATTTTCTGGGGTCCTCACTGTCCATCTGCAAAGTCACAGGACCGTCGTTGACGAGGGCGACCTCCATCATAGTTTGGAACACTCCGTCCTTGACTCTAGCGGGCTGGTAGGACCTCTGGATAGTGGACACAAAATGAGCATAAAGCTCTTTGGCAACTTCAGGCTTCGCAGCGCCATGGAAGTCAGGCTTGTTGCCCTTTCGAGTCGATGCGTAGAGAGTGAATTGAGAAACACAAAGCACTTCGCCTTGAATGTCCTGGACGTTCTTTTTCCATTGGCTTTCCGAATCGTCAGGCCATAACTTCATCTTCAAAACTTTACTGGCCATGGACTCGACGGTCTTCTGGGTGTCATTGGGACCTATGGCAGCCAGGACCAACACGCCCTTCCCTATGGATGACACCACATTCGCATCGACCGTCACGGATGCGCTGAGGCACCTTTGTAGCACCGCTGATGATTTTTAGCTGCGTATATTCTGACCTGCTAGTTTGCTTACCTTTCATGCCTGATTCTTGCTGAACGGACAGTAAGATGTGTACTTTCCGACCGTTGAATTTCTGGGAAGGAGCCTAAAGAGGAAATGATGGCCGGAGGTTCTCGGGGCGGATATTTCCCCGACTCCGTGATCGACTCCAACGTGACCGTAGCGTGCCAGTGGATGAGATGGTACTCGTATAGTGTCGGACGACCAACCATACTCGCTTCCAGCCTCGTCTACACAAAGCAACTTCTATTGCGCACGCTCACTAAGCAACCCAACCCATCGCACGTATGCGACCTACACAATGGCGAGCCGAAAGTTACAGCAGGAGATCGATAAGACATACAAGAAGGTGGACGAGGGCATAGAAGAGTTCAACTCGATACACGACAAGATATATTCATCCCAGAATGCCTCCCAGAAGGAGAAACTCGAGGAGCACCTCAAGCGCGAGATCAAGAAGCTACAGAAACACCGAGATCAGATCAAGTCATGGGCGGCTGGCAACGAAATCAAGGACAAGTCCGGCCTGTTCGAACAGCGGAAGCGCATCGAGAAAGTCGGTAGCCCTAGCTGGGTGCCTGTGTGAGCAAGACTAACAGTGTGCAGTGTATGGAGTCTTTCAAGGCAGTCGAAAAGGAAATGAAGACGAAAGCATTCTCGAAAGAGGGCCTATCGCAGAACATCAAGCAGGATCCCAAGGAGAAAGAGCGCGACGATCTATGCGACTTTTTGACCGAGAAAGTCGACGAGATCAACATCTTCCTGACAGAAGAACTCGAGGCTGAAGCTGCCGCACTGCAGGCTGGCATGAAGAAGAAGCAAAAAGACAACCAAAAAGCAGAACGCCTGGCCGAAATTGAGACCGTCGCAGAACGCTTGAAATGGCACGAATCGAGATTACAGCTGCTTCTACGTTCTCTCCAGAATGGCAACGTCGACAACCAGCAAGTGCTGGATATCAAGAGTGACATCGAGGAGGTAGTCAAGGACGGTCGAGAGGCCGATTTCGACGGAGATGCCTACGAGGGCATTTACGACGACTGCGATCTGGACAGTGAAGAGGCGCAATTCGGCCTGACTGGGGACGCCGACCACATATCATCTCAAGATGCACAATCCTTAGCGGACGACCCCCCAGAGCCAGAGCCACCAGTGGCTGTAGCTCCTCCCCCGAAGAAGAAACCAGATCCACCACCTGCGGCACGGAGACCGTCCACCCAGCTAAAGTCGCCCCTACCCTCGTTAGCAACATTGAATTCCATGCCTCCGCCGCCGCCCATACCGAAAGACACGAACATGAAGCCAGCACCCATACCAGCAACAGCCACACTGAAGTATGCCTCCGCCGCAGCCGCAGCCGCAGCAAGCGATAAGAACGGCGTAGGTATTGCTCCGTTGCCTCCCCCGCCAGGTCTCGCACAGGACTCTCCTGCTCCTACCAAAGCCTCGTTGGCCACATCTCCAGGCTCAGTACATGCACAGCCAGCAGAAACAACATCTTCACCTGCTCCGGCACCAGTCGATGAAGCTCCACCTTCCGAGCAAGGTCGCCCGAAGTCCGTGTCGCTCAGCTCTTCGAGTGCGCCTGCTGCGAGCCAACCGAGCAGTGTGCCAGTCACTCCGGCTATGGATAAGACCGAGGCCATCGCGGAGCCGGTGATAGCCGACGAAATACCAACCGCTAACGGCGAGCCGCAAGAAGAGGTGGAGTCGATATACCATCTACCACCAGGCCTGCAAGACTTGCTCGACTCATTCGAATCAACAAAGACTCGTGCGACACAACAACCGGCTCAACTGCAACGCATTTTGCAAGCAGCACATGAATCATGTCCGGAACCTGGCGATCTGGATCGTCCGCAGCACTACAGACCCTCGTACAAATATGCTACCCCAGCTCACTACCCGCAAGATATTCTGCCGATCTTCGATGATCCAGCACTGTACGAAAACCAGCGCATGGAAACCGACACTCTGTTCTACATCTTCTACTACAAGCAGGACACGTACCAGCAGTACCTCGCAGCCAAAGCACTGAAGAATCAAAGCTGGCGCTTCCACAAGCAGTATCAAACCTGGTTCCAGAGACACGAGGAACCAAAGCAAATAACGGAGGAGTACGAGCAAGGCACCTATCGCTTCTTCGACTATGAGAGCACATGGTATGTCGCGACATTGTCCTGTCCTTTGTCAGCACCGCAAGCTAACCACATTTCTACAGGATGAATCGGAGAAAGGCTGACTTCAAGTTCGTCTATAAGTTTCTGGAAGATGACCTGTAGACTGGGTCCATATGAGGCAGTTTTGCCCCTCAGCAAAACACTGCTATCAGTGTTCTAACACAATCGAACTGTTCAAGCCACCAGAAGCTCAAGCACCAACATGTGCAGGCATATTGACCAGCACACAGTTTCCAGTCGCACGTCGTGCCACCTTGACAACATCGGCTCGCGGTCACATGAGCGTCTATACTGCTGATTGACCAGTTCTTGCCGTTGAGACTCCAGAGTTGCCTCACACTGGTTTAGCACAAATCACGTTGCACGAAAATGGGGGTGTGACTCCATCAGGCAATCGGCACTAACGCATAGAAGCTAGCGTGACCACCTGGGCTGCGCTCGCTGTTTCGTTCCTTCCGTGTCCATTTGCCTAATACTTCAGTCGTTGCCTGTTGCTTCACCAATGGCATCACTGTCCTGTTTCGCTTGAGCACTGCCACATTGCAAGCATTCTCAACACTCACCGTTTCAGCATCAATCCGCCTTGAACTTTGAGGATGCCGCTGTTGTAAGCCGCGTTTCTCATCACGACATATTCGACTAGTCCCATCCCGTTACTCCACACTCGCTGGCCATCTAGGCGTGCTGTTGCGACTAAACACGGCACATCTTTGCCAATGGTATCTTTCGTTGCGTATTCAAATGCTGCGAAGTTACTTCCTGTCCTCTCCTTACGGCTAGTATTTGTCGACCTGACCACATCAGCTTTCGAGGCTACACAGTCCTCTGCGATGCTTCGTGTCTTCTCTCAGCCCATCGAACTGTCATCCAAAATCTCTGTACTCGCCTGTCAGGCAAGCGTGGCACAATCACCCCTCAATTGGCAGTTCAGATCCTGTAATATTGTTGACCTTGCCTACAGATCTAGCCGCGGACACTTTCGCCTTGGCGGACAACCCCCGGGAAGGGCTGTGCTCGATCCACTTGCCGGTAAGCTTCAAGTTAGCAGAGCATACCAGATAGTCGGACAACGGTGGTTGCCCTCAACCAGAGATCAGTCTGCTCGCAAACATGTGCTCCAATACTTTTTCTGTGAACCACACGTGTGTACAATAGATACACTTCGTCAGACAGCCGGAAACAATCTCCATTTTTGCTCCAGCGACTGCCTCTACGGCCATTGGTCGCTCTGCTCTGTTGCACCATCGCACTGGGCCAGCCTTGTACAAGACCGGGGATTTTTGTCCTTTCCTCGGCGCAGATTTGGTCCAGATGTGCGCTGTTGAAACAAGGCGTCTGGACTGCCTACTGCAAAGGAGATGCATAAGAGCCTGGTATAGCAGCCGTCAATCCTCTTCTGGCGTGTATATACCAACACCAAAATAGGAAGGCTGTCAGTGGCTCTCTGAGTAGATACCTTTTACCGCTGGGAAGGTAGCTTGTCTTTGGTTTCGACCTGCAGTTTCAATCAGTTGCCAGCCTACCAACCATCAAGTCTTACCTACTCTGACCATCATGTCAAAATTTTATGCTATGTCATGGGAAGAGGATGTCGGAGGCCTCACGTTCAATCCCGGGTATACCGCAACCAGCACGGCTTCGACGTACAACCAGTATGACCCGCGGACCATCGCGCCACATCAGGTACTTCGCAATCCATCACTGTATTATGAACAGGATATGGGCTTGCGAGGCTCGAGAGGGAGCACCAGCTCTAGCAACAGTGACGAGGCAAGCTACACAATTTCCACATCCTCGTCGAGGCCACGAGCCCCTCCTCAACAATCGTTGTAAGTACTGTCAACTCTGCTGAAGCGTCTCTCAACTGACATTGCTTTCTCAGGGACTTCCGCCATGGTGTCTCTAGAAGGACTTCTAGTGGGATCGACTTCGATGATCGAACCCGAGTACAGGCCCCTAAGCCGCAACGATTCTACTGCGACTTCCCAGGCTGCGTCGACGAGTACGGCAACGTCAGATCTGTCTCACGAAAAGCAGATATGAAGCGGCATATGCAGTCGGTACACGGCGATCCACACATTGACTGCGAATACAGAAAGTGCGACAGAAAGGGTGACTACGGGTTTCGCAGAATGGATCATTACCGCGAGCATCTTCGAGGGTACCATAACGAGAAATCCGAGTCAACTGCGAAAAGACGGGGCTCATAGTTTTAGGGGCGACTGTGATGGCGGTGGCGTCCATTTCAAATGCAAAGGCATTAGGGTTTGATCTTATGTTTTGCCGGGTGTGCCAAATGTCAGCAAGGCATTTGGTATTATGAGATTACAACCTTCATTTGAATCGATTGCGCGCGTTTGGGAAGATAGATTGTATTTTTAGTGTCGAGAACTGGATGTGGGTAGGCTGGATACACTCGCTGAACATCTGCGGGACGTCAGGCAACTTTGTTTATGTCATGGTCACTCCCGCTACTGGAAAGGATAGACAGGCTGACGGTTCGTGGGTAGCGTGTGCCAGAAGCACTTCGCAACGTAACAAAATCGGCTTAGCGATAGCTTTCGCGTTACGTATCCCAGAGTCAAAGCATCCACCTACACTTGCCTCATTTTGAGGTCAAGTTGACCCGTTGCCAGTGGCTACTGGCCAGTGAACCTTACCAAGTTGTTAGACAGTACCAGAAAGGCACCGCATGCAATGCAGACAAGGGTACAGCCTGAAGAACCTCGCCAGATTTGCCTTGCAGGACGTCAAAGTTTATGCCTTGCGGACAGCCTAGCGCAAACCGCAGTCAGATGCGTGGAATTCTTGGCTTACTGCAGTGTCGGCCCTCAATCGGTTAATGCAACCGCTTACCGCAGGAAGAAGCGGCACAAAGTCGCAATCTAGTCATGTCGCATGGCGCGCAGAAGCTGTGAAGTGCTAGCATGTCAGAGATGACGGGAAGCAGTAGAGAAAAGGTCCCCGAGCATCGCTTTCTGCAGTGTCTTGGCAAGTCTCGCTAATGTCCCTTTGGCCCGCCGTACTCTCGCGTCTGTAGTACTTCGATACCACAGCTGAACCTCCTTCTACACGCCCACACAGTTGAGCTCATCTGATCAGCCATCTGATCACCTTGTTATGGCTCTGCCAAATCTGCGCCGGCTCTTCGTAGAAGCTCGTACAGAAGCAGAAGAAAACGAGTACTCCAGGAATGCTGTAAGCAGTTCGCTCTTCCACTAAACCAGGAGCGAAATCATGCTTATTGCGTATCAACAGTTCTATAACCTGGTACTTTTCATATCATCCGTGGCTGTGTTCAGCTTGGTCGCTCAACGTATGAGTACAAACAACGCCGTCAAGTGAGCTTGCCAGCTGGATTTAGCCAGCCAGGTCGGCCGTACCTCAACATCACTGCCGAGGCCAATGGAAGGGAAACGAAATATAGTCTTATCCATCTGACCTTCTCACGATGGTCTCTGCGGCTGATGCCACCTCTCAGTTGAGCCGGTCACGAGCGCAACTTCGCGAGAGTTCCTACATACGGACCTTTTACCGCACATCACCACGATCGCGAATGCACAGGATACAGACGATGGTGTAACAATCAATCCGTCTCCTCACCATCCGAACTGAGGAAGTCATAGTTTGCCGCTCCTCTCACCAACCTCCTCTTCGGTCTTCCCTCATCTTCGCCACTTCCATCCTCATCGCCACTATCGCCCTCGCCCTTGCCCCATCGCTCATTGCCCTCTTGGACGGCCTCGATATCAGCCGCCAACTCTCTGGCCTCCTTGATCTGGGCAGCTTTCTCGTTCGAGTATCGACCTGTCATACCGACATCGGACAGCAACTGCTTCAAATGCGCGATCTTGGCCTTAGGTGTATCGAAGGGCTTCAGTTCTTTGCCCCAGACTTTGCGGATGCCGCATTTTACAAGCCAGCCTTGAAGACGTTTGATCTCTTCTTTGTTTGGATCGGGTTCGGCAGCGGACTTAGACTTCGTGGAGGTTGAAGATCTGCGTTGCTTCGTGGAGGATTTTGTGTCGCCATTCTTGGCCTTTGTTCTCTTTTTGACTGGTTCGGGGTCATCAATGACGGAGGACAGCTCGCTCGAGGTATCGTCGTTATCGTCTTGGGCTTTGGTAGCTGGCTCGGCATCTGCTTCCTCCTCCTTGTCACCAGCAGGCTCAGAGGGCGCATCTGACAACTCAGACTCGGAACTTGCTGGCTTCTTCGCCTTTGCTTTAGGCTTCTCTTTCCTCGGCGCAGCTTTCTTGACACTCTTGGCCGGCTTTGCAGCCTTCTTGCCAGCCTTCTGCTGCTGCACTTTCGTCGTCTTCTTCTTCTTCGGCGCCTCCTCCTCGCTCTCCTCATCTTCTATCTCATCACTTTCTGGCGGCTCACTCAACGCCGTACTACTCTCCTCTTCCTCCTCCTTCACATCCTCGATTCGACTCTTCTTCTTCGGTCTACTTTCCTCCGCACTCGGCGACGATCTCTTCTTCGTCTTCGAAGCCCGCTGCTCCTCGTCCTTCCGATCAAATTGATCCTGTATGATTTCCTTAGACCGTTCCTTCCAGTCTTCGTGCTTGAAGAACCCTTCTTCGATGCCCAGGTCCTGCTCAGCCTTTGCTCTTATCCTTCTCACTGACGCGTCGGGATCATCGTAAAGGGCCCGGACCGCATCTCGCAGGCTCGTCTCGAGCTCCACATCTGTCGGCATTGCAATCGCCTGTTTGAAGGATTAAAGTACAACGTTGACAAGTAACTCGTTCGCTGCGCAGTCGACAACAGATCGTAGAAACACGCGTTTTCGGAAGCTTGATTACCAGCACCGTACTGTTGATTATACGACCTCGAGATACTCCCGCCGCATCATAAGCTCTTGCTGCAGCTGCGACGCGTGACGACGCGTTTCCCCGCGTGTCGGAAAGTCAAAGCGCAGCGACGATCAACAGACCGGATCAACTTCGGCTCGGCGGACGAATTGGCGACCATGCCAGGCATTAATTAATTGTTGACGTCGAGGTCGAGGCGATTTGTCAGTCGCCGCGCTGACCAGGCGAGCTGTCAACACCCTTTACTCTACGTGACACTGCCTTCAAGTTGTAAAAGACTTGCAAAGGATCAACGACGATGCCGGGCCTACTAGAAGAGCAGCCAAAAGGAGAAGACGGCGACAAGAAGGCATTCCCACACGCCGGCGCAAGCACAAATACGGGCGGGACCGGTGCGCCGCTGCCAAAAGGCGTGGTCTTGGATAAAGACGGCAAGCCGTACGCCGGCCAACTCCTTGTAGCAAGGTCGCGCAGTCAAGCTGACACCAGCACAGATGTAGAACCTGCACCTCGTCCGCCGCGTGGATGGCCATGATGAAGTCCTCGACCAAGACTCCAGCTGCACCCTCTACAGCGCAGTCCTCAACACCAGCGTCGCAACCCACCCCGTCCACGACGACCACGAATCCCTCGTCTTCTCTGACCACGCAGTGTCCGCCAGATGTCGAGACCCTAGGCAACCACACCTGGACCCTGCTGCACGCCCTCACAGCTACCTACCCCGACCCTCCACCTCCGTCACATCAAGCCAAAACTTCCTCGTTCTTGCATCTCTTCTCCCAGCTGTACCCCTGCTGGGTCTGCGCCGAGGATTTCCAGAATTGGATGAAGGAGCCGCAGAATGATCCCGAGCGCAGCGGGGCGTTGAAGAGTCAGGACGGCTTCGGACGGTGGATGTGTAGAGCTCATAATGCGGTGAATGTGAAATTAGGGAAGGAGGAGTTTGACTGTAATTTGTGGAAAGAGAGGTGGAAAGATGGTTGGAAGGATGGGAGGTGTGACTGATTAGTGTGTAGGGAGATGGATGCAGTAATGATTTGACGAAATGCATGGCGATGGGAGCATATGTTTGCACGAGCGGCGGTACTCCTCAACTCTGGTTGTATAGATTGTATACATAGTGTACAAACATCTGAAACCTTTCAAGCAAGGTACTCTTCCTCACATCATCCACCCACTGGATTTTGGTTGTATATCAAGCATAACCACCATGGACTATCAAAACCTCCTGACTAGATCGCTGCGTATCTGCTGCACTTGGAGCTACAGACATGTCTCAGGCGACCTAGAACCATTAAGGCATTTCGTTCGTGGATGATGAACCTCCGTCCCCATCCATGGTATGCTTCGTACATGCCGTGTGCCCAGAGCTAGAGGCGGTTCTCGGCGTCACTAGTCGCCATCAACCTCATCTGAATCTGCTATGACGCGCTCTTCATCCTGCTTGTCCTTGTCGTCCTCGTAAGCCTCGTCCGTCATGTCGCTTAGAATGATTGGGTTTTCGACGCTGTTGGTTTCGGTTCGAGACTCAAGATTGGACAAGATGAGATCGTGCTCGTCTGCTGTTGCTTTGGCAGCAGCGAGGGCGGCCTTCATCGCGGCTGTGTCTGGAATAGTCAGCTCTCGACATGTTGTGTAGAGTATCTTCCTATGTGGGTTGTAGGGCAGAGGCAGCCCAGGCGGAGTATCCTGAAGATACAACTCGTTCAACATCGCCCATCTAGGATTGACCTCCTCCACTGTTGAGGGACAGTTTACATCCTTGGGGACAAAAAGCAGACATGTATCAGCGATAGGATCAGACTCCAAATATGTTCTGCCAGCTGCTAGTCTCTCTGAAGCGCAAAGGATGGCATAGGTCTTGAGGCCGGGACGTAGCTTGGGTGAGTCGAGGAAGCGCTCAACAAAATTCGCTCGGTGCGAGTACGAGGTGAGATCATCTAGCGAACGGTGGCAAAAACGCCCTACGGAGGGGTCCGCGATCGTGAGGTTCTCGACGCCACTCAGGAAGTTCTGAAAAGCAGGCGTGATGTCGTTGGTGAAGTTTTGAAGCTTCCTTCGGCATAGCCAGTCGCCAAGCTGAATGTTCTTGACGATGCTTGTATGGTAATGCCCTATGTTCTTTGCAAACTTGTTGAGAGCGGGTGCACTTCGAAATTCAAAGGTCTGGCTTTTGTAGAAGAACTCTTGTACCTCGCGTCGGATAAGTCTGTTGACATGAAGCAGATTGATGGTAGTTGTGTCGACCTCACTAGCAATATCGTGCTGTGAGAAGACACTGACGGTGCCCTTCCCAATGATAAGATAATCATAGACCATGAAGCGTAATTCCGGCGACAGAGTGAGCAGGGTGGCTTCCTCCTTGACTGTTACCGTCTCTGCATTGTATGAAGATTGTGAAGAAGCCATGGCTTTGTTCGATGTGATGGGCAGCTTGATAAGGTGTACTTGGATCAATGACTCGAGGCGAAACTTGGTAGGCAGCTTCTCAGGATTGAAGAACAAGCTTAGCTGACGAGGCCCTTAGTGTATTGAGCGGGATCATCTGTCTGTATGTGGAACTGTTAAACGTAGACAAATCGGCTCGGTGTTTGGGACTAACAGAGTAAGAAGAAAAGAAAAACCGTTAAGATCTTAAATACAACATCGTAAAGTCGCCAAAGTGCAAGAACCGCACGATATCTGTGACAGCAAACTGCAGTTGTGGTCACTCCGTCACTGCTGTCATGCACATCAACTCACATGCATTCGCGAAGAGTGCAGTCACAATTTCACTTTGGCCGCATAATTCAGCGGATAGGCACCATGTTCAGGCAACTGGAGAGACTTTGTGCATGGCGGACAACACGTTCTGTACCAGCTTAGATCTGCTCCAGGAGTAGCCGAGTGAGGTGACAGTAGTCGAACGACTTTGGTGTAGCATGAGCGAACAGAGGGTGCCCGAAATGAAAATGTTCCAGCAGCTGCATGATCGTGCCTTCCATCGCTCGCCGACTGCGTTGCAGCACTTGATACCCGTCACCCTCGTAGCTTTCTACGGAGAGGTAAAAGGCGTACACGATCGACCATGACCGATGGTTCTGAAGTGTTGGTTGTAGTGAATACAGGCCGAGTAAGCTAGAGAGACTGAGGTGGGGTGCAGGTCTACGGGCAGCTAGGATCTTGTGGAGTGTCGCTGTAGCCGCTCCAGTAGTACCGTAGTCAGGCAGTGATCAACTGAAAGATGGACCATCGTCCATTGTAGGTGTCGCAGGTTCCAATTCCGTATGATGAGACAACAAGCATTCACAAGCGTCATGGTGATTGAGAACCTGCAAGCACATAAGTCTGTGGGTACTAGGCGAGCGTCGGAGGCCGCGTGCCTTCCATATGCTCCATTCAAGCGTTGTTTGGTGTCCAGAACAAACAAATTGTCTCTCTCGTCTCCAGCTCTGTGTCAAGTCATTCGTTAGTCATGAACTTCGGCCGAGCATTATTAGTGACAACAGTCTCTCATAGATCCCGGCAAAGCTCATAGAGCAATCTGTCTTCTTTTGCCAACCACCTTGGTCGATTCTCGGCACTCATAGATTTCACAAGAATAAGAACGAAGCTCAAGACACGTAAGAAAGCTCATAAAACCGAGGCTCACTTCCCACTCATTGGACCCAAAGCATATCGGCAACAACACTTTGCAGAGCCCTGCCCTTCTCCTTCAACCCTTCACCACGAAAAGCTAGCCTTCGACTCCGCCTAGCCGACGACTGCACGGAAAAACAAGACTCCGAGCGTCAACATGTGCCACACCATCGTAACAAAGTCTATACATTGTGACGACCCTACGCACAGCAAAACTCGACATGTAATCTGTTCGAACATGTGGGGCAAGCCATATCATCGAGTTGTCCGGTGCAGGAACAAGCGAGTAATGCAGGACGAACATGCCGAGGAGTGCGAATATTGCGACTGGCAGGAGATCGGAGAGACGACACCACTCGCTGAGCCATGGGGATTCGTGTCTGAGTCTCTGGATCCGTGCCTGACATCCTCTCCAGGAGAGTGGCCATGGTCGGAGGCCGGAGATGGAGACGATCGGTCGGACGACTTCGTTGATGAGGGTACCGAGATTTCGTTCGAAAATTACTCGAAAGAGCCTGCAAAACATGAAACACCACATAATGTGCCGCTGGTGTCTGGTCCGGGCGATGTGCATGAGATAGGAGGGCGACGGGAAGGGCCGAATTAGTGATGTTCGAGCTCCTGTCGACAGTAGATGTGCAAGGCTTGGTCAAGAGCAGGTAATGACATATCATCAGGCGCATGTGGCAGCATCATCACCGTGCTGCAGCGCTGATGCTGTTGGACGTTCTCCAGGCTTTCATCTTTCGTCTCGGACCTAGACCAGGAACCAATCATATTCTTTCACTGACCCATATTGCCCCTTTGCAACCATACTGTATGACCTTGGTCAACGGCTCATATGGTTGTGCTTCCTTCGCATCATGCTCAACGGCGTGGTCGAGGTGTTCCAGCTCTTCGTCACGAATTCTCTTCACATCCTCAATCAAGACTGCAAGCTCCGGATCCAGCTCTTGGCCCTTCTCCTTCAACTCAGTCAACCACTTGAACAATTCTCGCACCTGACTGTTGTAGTGGTTGCCGATTTCCGTCTCCACAGCCTCCGTACACGCCATGGCAGCCTCTTTACCCATCATGCCAGTGGTCCAGCCGAGGACCGTGGCAGCTGCTTGCCATACTGGATACATTGCTGTCGGCCGTATCCGGTGTTTCGCCAGCAGCTCGTTGAAGGTCTTGAAATGTCCGGCCTCCTGATCATACATGTGTTTCATCAAAGGTTGCAGGTTGGGATATGCCTTGACTATGGGTGGCGTCTGAGCAGTGTAGATCAAGGTTGCAGCCAACTCGCCAGCCTGGTTCACCCTCAGGGCGCGCTCCAGGAACTGCCTCTGTTCTGCTGACAGGGTTATGCGCTCACCATGTGCGGGTTCTGATGCTTGTCCATTACTACTCACGGCATGCGTCGATGCCGCCCGAAGAGAGCTGGGACACCATCGGACAGGGCTTTGATAGCTGATCTTGTTCTGGAGCGTACGTCTGACAATTACCCGTCCGCGCGTCGAACCTCGTGTAATGATAGGATTCATTTTGCTTCGCAAGAGACGAGAGAATGATACGATGTCTGACGGCGTTCTACTATATCACTGCGAGTCATGGATGACATGGGCAGGTGGCTGTGCGAGTCAGGAAATTTTTGGTGTTGGACCACGCCTCGTGCATGCCTTTGCTTCCTCTCGCGGCTGCTCCAACTACGTTGCCCAAGTTTGGCAATATCTTGCACATATCGACATCTGCATTTGAAATCTAGTCTGATTTAGTCACAGTATAGGCTTTGTGGGTGAATTTGCGCGACCGCAATCACAGATCTACAACCGGTCCTGCACACTGCTCTCCTGCCATCTGTCGTCTCACCTCACCCACACCTTGACTTCACCTCTGCTTTCAACATCTGCCACCTGTGTTTGTTCGTTCACGCGACTGTCACTCCAAGTTTGCTCAACCATTTGCCCTTGACACTTATCACCTATAACAGCCTTTCATCATGGCCGACATAGATGCAGAACTGCTTGCTTTGGCTGGCGGAGATTCTTCTGGCGACGAGAGCCCCGTGTCGCCTCAACGAAGGAAGTCATCGTCCTCTGCTGCGTCTCTAAAGGAAGGTACTCCTCCGCCGTCTAGGAAAGCTACAGCGAGAAAAACGGTGAAGGGACGCAGACGCAAGGATTACTCAGACGACGAAGACGGCATGTCTGCGTCAGAAGCATCAGCTTCGGCTTCCATGTCCCAGTCCGAATCAGAGGCAGAGTTCGAACCCAGCGATGACAAGCCTATGTTTCCCTACGAGCGCCTCTACCACAGTGCTGCAGATAAAGAAGAGATCGACGCGAAGCCTGAGATTGAACGAGAAGCCATTCTTGCTGAACGAAACGAAGCATTAGAAAAGAGAGAACAGGATGTCACACTTAGACGACTTTTGCAGACGCGGGCCAAAGAAGAGGCCAAGCACGCAAAAAAGCGCAAAGCCAGTGCCGCAGAACTCGATGAGAAGGATCAACGGAAGAGTTCAAGGCAGCGCACAAAGGTTGGAGGCGAAAACAAGAGTGCAATGGCAGCTTATCGGAAGCAACGTGAGGAGAAAGCACTACAGGCTGAGCAACGTAAAAGCGGTGCCCCTGCGCCAAGAAGAGATCCTCTGCTCGACGATTACAGCGACGATGACGCAGAGGGCGAGTCTGACGACGACAGAGACAGAGGCTACGAGTACGACTCACGTAGGCGTCGGAAGCGGACTCCAACACCAACCCGTGATGACCCGCCCGCCGAGCTCAACGACATTCAGCGCGTACGCATCGGCCGCGAAAATTTTGCTCAAGTGGCATACACCCCAGGTTGCGAAGAGACGCTGACAAACTGTTACGCCCGCGTTTGTCTTGGTCCCGGGAAGATAGGCGGCAATGAGTACAGGTTGTGTTCGATCAAGGGTTTCCAAGAGGGTCGGCCCTACGCCATTGAGGGCCCGAATCGGAAGCAAATGCTTGTGAATAGATATATTCTGGCCGCGCATGGGAAAGCAACGAAGCCATGGTCCTTCTTGGAGTGCTCTAACAGCAAGTTCACGGAGGACGAATGGAGAAGGTATCGAGCAACCATGGCGAATGAAGATTGTCGGATGCCGACACGGGGTCAAATTGTGAAGAAGCTGGAAGACATCAACAAGTTGATCAATCACCGATTCACAGACTTCGAAATCTCTCAGAAACTCAAGCAACAGAATGCTCTTATCGACCAGGTCAATCGCACGTCCGAGCGGAGATCGATCAAGGAGAAGATTATGGACGCAGAAGAGAAGGGTGATGACGAGGCCATCAAAGAACTTGAAGACAAACTGATGAACCTCGTGCCCATGAAACTTGCCATGGGAACCAGTTTGAACGCTGGCACAGCAGCAAAGGCAAACACGGAGGCAGATCGACTCGCCGAGCTCAACCGTCACAACCAGCGACAAATGACCGAAAACATCCAGAAAGCAGCGATGTTGAAGAGGCGCCAGTACAAGAAGGCACAAGCACAGACACAAGAGCTTTCTGGTGCGGGTGAGAAAGACAAGCTTACGGTTCCAGGGGCATCACAGACTAAGAGTTTGGATGACGACCTTTTCGGCAGTGCAAGTGACATCTCGAGAGCTGGCACACCTGTCAATGGTGGAAGTCGTGCGGGTACACCGGTGGCTTCGAAGCTGGGTAATGGAGCGAATATTTCTAGGAGTGGCACACCGTTGTCTATGAGAGCTGGTGGTGAGAAGAAGGGTCTGCCAGTGATCAAGAAGACTAAGAGGGACGATGAGGTGCTTGCAAGCATGGACTTGGGGATTGATATTGATATCTAGATTAGAATATACACCTGCTCTGGAGCAACGAATACTATGTGCTACCACCCTGAGAGAAGATCAACGAGGCAATGACTGTCACAGTTTTCTCTACGCTGGCCAGCACAATCGCAGATACTCACGTCGCTGCTATTGCACTCTTGATCATCTTGAATTGCGCGAAACAACAATCTGACTCTGTCTCTAGATAAGGCTGTCGTATTTGATAGGCTCGGAATTGTACACTAACCCGCATCCCCTCCCTGAGAAGTTCCGCCTGTGGAGGTTATCGATAAGCGAAAGTCTCCGACGGTTAGCCACGGCCGGAAACATCATAATTGTGTGAGGCGTGACATGATGGTAGAGTGTCATTCCTTCATTCTGACCTGTGCATTCTTTGTTCACTTGTAATAAAACTGGTGTCTAGTGATTTGTTCTGCATCTGTCGACCTTGATTCGCATATAAACGTATCACGCAAAATCTTTCCACATACACTCGCAGCAGCCACCTATACCACGACCGGACCAGTCAGACCTGTCTTCACAGCGTCTTGCGCACTATTCGTGACATCCAAGTACTTCTCGTGAAGCAGATTCCACTATGGCTGACGCCGCCCCTCCTCCTACCCCGAGACCATTCAACCATGGCATACGACCGGACATCACCGCGCAAATCGGCAATACTCCCCTCGTTCGTCTGAACAAGATACCACAGTCGCTAGGCCTGGAATGCACTGTGCTGGCGAAATGCGAGTACTTCAATGCTGGTGGCTCCGTCAAGGACAGGATTGCCCTGCGGATGATAGAACAAGCAGAGAAGAGCGGACGGATAAAGCCAGGTGACACGTTGATCGAGCCTACAAGTGGTAATACTGGTATCGGCCTTGCCCTTGTTGCGGCAGTGAAGGGGTACAAGACGATAATCACGCTACCGGAAAAGATGTCGGCAGAAAAGGTCTCAGTTCTCAAGGCTCTGAATGCGACGATAATACGGACACCAACCCAAGCCGCCTTTGACAGTCCCGAGTCACACATCGGTGTTGCGAGGAGGCTGGAGAAGGAGATACCCAACGCGCATATACTGGATCAATACGGAAATCCAGACAATCCAGCTGCACACGAGCTAGGGACAGCTGAAGAGGTCTGGGAACAAACCGAAGGCAAGATCACAGCCATAATAGCAGGTGCTGGTACCGGAGGCACAATCACGGGTCTGGCAAGAGGGCTGCACAAGCACAACAAGAATATCAAGATCATCGCTGCGGATCCCCAGGGTTCGATACTAGCACTTCCGTCCATGCTGAACGAGGAACACAATGGCACGTCTTACAAAGTGGAAGGTATAGGCTACGACTTCATACCCGACGTCCTCGATCAAAGTGCCGTCGACAAATGGTACAAGACCGATGACCGTGAGTCGTTTCACTACGCCAGGAGACTCATCTCAGAAGAAGGCCTGCTCGTTGGTGGCTCATCTGGATCATCACTCTCCGCACTAGTCAAGGCGGCGCAAGACCCCGACATCAAGTTCACCAAAGACGACGTCGTAGTCGTCGTATTCCCCGACTCGATCCGCTCCTACCTCACTAAGTTCGTAGACGACGATTGGCTCGCCGCGAATGACCTCCTCCCACCAACACCACCACCAGAGCCATCTTCACCCGTTACCGAGAAAAAAGAAAAGGCTCAAGATCCATTCAAGGGCGCCACGGTCCGAAACCTGCGACTCAAGCCCGTCCAATCGATCCCGTCCGATCAGCCCTGTGCCAGCGCCATCGAGATCATGCGTGAGAAGAGCTACGATCAACTCCCTGTCCTTGCGCCCTCTCCATCCAAACGTCTCGTCGGCCTCGTAACGCTCGGCAATCTCCTTAGCAGAATCAGCCACGGCCGAGCAACAGGTAAATCGCCCATCAGTGACGTCATGTTCGACTTCACCAAAATCGGCGAGGTCATTACCAATCCGCAGGATGTGGAGAACATGGGTCTTGAAGCGGGCATTGAGAACGGGATGGCGGAGGAAGGACATGACAAGACGGAGAAGAAGGACGAGAGTAAGAAGGACGAGAGTAAGAAGGACGAGAAGAGCAAGGACAAAGGGAGACGCTTTGTGGAGATCACGGTCGATACGCCGTTGGTGGCGCTGAATAAGTTCTTCCAGTGGCAGGCTGCGGCGATTGTTACGGAGCGAGAGGGTGGGAAGGATGGGACGTTGAAGCCAGTGGGCGTCGTTACAAAGGTGGATTTGTTGACGTGGATGTTGAAGGAGGAGAAGGTTTGAGTGAGTTCGAGCGCTTTGGATTGCGTTCGAGTACAGGTGGGGATATTTTGAACAATAGCTGGCTACAGGACTTTCAACAAATATGTGGCAGCATGAACCTAGACGCATGGGTCTGGCAGCAATGCGGATGGTGGGGCGTCCATAGCATATGAGCTGGCGTCTGGGCAACGTATCACAGAGCGAGGCGTCCGGATACTTCTCGATGGCAAGTTTGAATAGATTTGATATACGTGAATGAAACTCGAGGTCATCAAAGACGGCATTTAGAACCTTGTTGTGTTGGTACTGGCCCCTAGCTAGTTAGGTAGTGCTCCAAAGTTTCCAGTCGCGTCATCAAACCAGTGAAGAATCGCGTGGCGACCTTGAGATAGCATCATCGTACTTTCTGGAGATTGCGGCAATGCTTCCAACACCGAGCGGGGAGGTGAAGCTACTATACTGAGACGCACGTCTTGAGCTTGTACAATTTTCGTGTTCCTTGCGAAATTGTCAGCAGCCCATTTGGACATGTAAAGGTTGAAGCCGGTCGGGGGAAGTGCTGTTGTGACCCTTGGCAAAGAGCCTCTGTGAAGTCCAGCTCGAAGGACTTTGCTGTCTGTCTAGGTTGGGTCTATGGCCGGATCTCCTCAATATGGGGGACCAGTGTATCTTTTGACTTCCCGTTGAGCTGTGTCAGACGCTTCAGCGGAGGCGAAGCAAGGCACAAAAGCGGACAGATGTCTGGTGACAAAGTTCTGGTAGGTTGTACTTGTCTCCGAATTTGTATGCTGACTTTGCGTGGGCGATCGTGCTATCATGGGTGGGGGGCTGTCTGAAACTCTGTCTCTCGCCTTCTGCCCTTGCCTCTACCTCAGTTATCGCGTCTGACCCTTTTTGCCCTTGCGAACGTTTGCGAGAGCTTTAGTGGTTCTGACAGATCTGTCGAGATCTCTGTCCGACCCGTATTGACCGCATTCGGCATAAAGAGAACCCCGAATTCTCTATGCGCCCACATGAAATCTTGAAACTGCTTTTTCTCTATTGTTTCGGGTGCTGAGGCTAGAAATCCTCTTAGGATGGTCTCTTTGAAGTCGCGCGTGTTCGAGTACGTCCAGGTCCAGATCTTTCCGATTAGTAAGAGGAGCTTTGTATTCTTGTCGGCGGTCCTTAGGTAGAAGTGTACACAGCCTTCTTTGAGTTTCTCGAGCATGACTCTGTAACTAGCCGTTTTGAGATCTTGCAGATCGTATTAGTCTGCCATGATGTATGCCGACTTCGCTTCCGTAGCGTCCACATAATGAGGAGCTTCGAGAGTGCACAGGTGCTCGAGCATCTGATCGATGCCTTGGGGTGAATCACCGTCGAGGTTGATCGTTTTTGATTCAGCTTCCTATAGGTTGTAAGCAATGACATGATCAAGGGCATGTTCTAGCTTGCCTGGAACCCCTCTCTACATGCTGCTTTGAAGGATTTGCATCTTGCACAGAGGATAGCTCGATGGACCTTCCAGATTCTGTCCCCAGATCTAGTCGTTAGATCGGTGTATTCATCATCATACATCAGGCTGCCGCGTGTCAATGTAACCCTCACTCATATTGGGATGGTCTTACTGCCTCGAGGCTTCTTCGAGAGTCTGTCCTTCGTCGATTTGACCCATCGCGGCAACAACGTTACTCTCGTTCATAGTGATGGCTTTCTGCAGTCAAACATAACGGAAGGTAGCGACAATGAGAATGTGTTGATCAAAGCCGTTTATAACGCAGTCTCTGGAGAAGGTTCTGATGTGAATGCTGCGTAGTGAACCAGCGTTTCGGTGAAGACTCGGTTAGACCACTAAAGCATGCAAGTGAAAGAACCACATATGCCCACCACTGACTGACGGGCGCAAGCAACTTGCTTACAGCATAAGGGACTATCAGAAGTCATGAATCAATGCAAGACATCTCCCACTGCTTCCTCCAGTGTCTTGCCCACCCTCCAAGGTACCCTCTCATTCCACCTCGGCAACCCAACATGGTTGTGCCAAGCAACCTTCATCCCAACATCAGACGCGCCAGGAACGTCCATAGAGCTGCCCGCCACAAAAAGTGCCTCATCCGCAGTCACGCCCAGCTTTTCCAGTGCGTCACGATAAGGCTTCGGATTGGGCTTGTAGTAACCACTTTCCTCAGCCGTAACAGTCTGATCGAATTCGAAATCTTTCACATTTGTTGCCGCCCTGACAGTCTTTTCACAATTGGTAATTGCCCGATGGCCCAGTTCATTCGAGCAATTCGTGACCACAGCAAGCTTATACCCTTGGCCCTTTAGCTGGGCGAGAACCTCAGGAACCTCAGGCCAGGGCACGATCTCATCGATCCTCTCCAGCAGCATCTTCGGAGCTGAAGAGGATAGTCCGACGTCGTCTGCTGATTGACGCACTAAGTCCTCGTACGGCTCGTAGGTGCCACACCCGTACGTGATTTCGAGGTAGCGCTTCCGCCAGGCTTGGCCGGTTGTGATACTGCTTTCTTCTCCAGGAATGGCCGCATCCCAGACGGTCCAGCTATCGAGAAGGGCCGTGAGAAGGTCGAAGATGATGGCTTTGGGCTTAAAGTCTGCCATGGTCTGTTACTTTGCTGCTATAGGTAGTCCTCTTACCGTCTCGTATGAGTTCAGTCAAGCTTCGGAAAATCGGAACGACTGGAAACTTGCTTGGAGAACAGTCATCATTTGAAAGACTGACCTCCATATATACCGTAGTGCCCTACCCAAATATGATTCATAGCTTATAGTTTACCCGAACGGCTTGATCTTCGACATTCCGATTCTGCCCGTACTGTTTGATCCTCCGGCTCTTAGTCTGGCGAACATATAGCATTGCTAAGCCCTCGGCCGAACAGCTTACAGCCTGGACTATGCTAGAGGTATGGTGTTGTCAAGCTCTGAAGGAGGGCATGTGAGTTCGGGACGATGTTGGATCTCGCCGGAGAAGCTGCTACGGTAGACTGGGGACCCTACTGTGCATGCAGCACCACTATCGGCTACGGTCAGCTCTGGAGCCTGAGTAGTAGTGCCCATCGACCACATCATGCTTGATGCCGATCCCAGCAGCCAACAGCCTTCGGCTCCAGCACATAGCTTGGTCATCAGTAGCATGCTTCTGCTGTCGCAAACTACGTCTGACCAAACCCTCTTCACGAAATGGCCACCATAAGTAGCCCAAGACCGCAATCACCTACTCCAAGCACGCCTCGAATCAAATCTCCTCCCACAGCAGACACCCCGACGTCCTCAACCAGAGGAAGCACCGAGCTCAATGTCCGTCCATCGCTCGGTCTACCGCGTCGCACCAATCGCGCAGCTCTCCGCGACTACTACAACTTGAAGTCCAAGCCTGGCGTAGCCTCAGAAGGCCTAACGAGAACAGCCAGCATAACATCCATAGCCTCCGACGTCTCGGCTGCCACTTTAGCAGATCACACGGGCACAACGTCCTCTATCACTGCACCCTTGGACACTCCAACTTTCAATGCCGAAGACTACATCTCACATCTTCTCGCAACGAGCACTCTACGAGACATCTTGAAGGTGGAAGCAACGCTCGTCTCGGAGATTAGGAATCTGGATGGAGAGCGGAAGGCGCTCGTGTATGATAACTACAGTAAGCTTATCAAGGCTGTGGGTACAATTGGTGAGATGCAGCGGGGCATGAACGATGGGAGCGCTGGGGGATTGAGGGAGGTTGGTGAGCTGGAGAGTAGAATCGGGGGTCTAAGGGAAGGGGTAAGGGAGCTGATTGGAGAAGAGCGTGACAACGATGCCAAAGAAAAGCGAGAAAGAAGAAGGCATGCCAGAAGGCTAGGGAGAAAAAAGGATGTTGTGAGGTGGGTGCTGGATGCGCCAAACAGGCTTGGGGAGATGGTAGACGAGGGCAGAAGGGAGGAGGCCGAGAAAGAGTGGAAGACCGTGCAGGGCTACCTTGAAAACTGGCTGGGAGTTGCGGGTGTTGAGGAGGTGAACAGGAGATGTGAAGAAGCCATGGCGACTTCCGATGAGGGCGACCAGCAACACGAAGGCTAGCATGAAACACGACTGTTAGGCTGTGACAGACGATGTCGTGGTATCATACGAGAACCATCCAGCAGCTGTGAATACGGCAAACAGAAGTGTTACAGCAGAGAGCAATGCAACAACGCTAAATCTATGAAACGCGACAGACAAACAGCACTGGCCTATCTGTGTCCAGCTTTTCGAAACGCACCGTCGAAAATCTAATCTGCCCCACATGCTCTGGATCGAAAGCGAGCTTGGCCGACTCAGTCCACAGTCTACTAATGTGCGATCACCGGCTGGCCCGCGACTCAAATCCAATTCCGCACACAAATTGGATTATCTATCTCGGCTCATCGTTAGGCGGCAGCCCCATGGAGCGGTTGGACACGCCAATGACTTCTCCCGGCGTCGCATGAGCCGGTTTGTGCTCTACATCGAAGAAATCTGGTCCTGTGTGCTCGCTTGCAAGGACAGTGCCATCCGCATCCCGATGTCGTGACGATCAGGGTATCATGTCTCCCTTCAGGAATCGAAACAAGGATATGCAAGTGTGTAAGATGTCAACACGGCATGAAGAAACAGAGAGAGCGTAACGGAAGGCATATTCATTCAAAGAGAAGCTGGCGCCCGAAGCGGCCGGTAGGTCCTGGCTTGCTGAGGACTACGCCGATCTCAAATCCGGCGTCTAAACACTCCTGGATTTGGTTTACAGTGACTGGCGTTTTGAGGCGGATCGTCCCAGCCAGCTCGTCGCACGCATCAATATAAGCAAGACCAAGGTGATGCGATTCCTCCGAGTCATCAATGTTTCGAAGGTGTATCCGTTCCGCATCTGAGGTGACTTTTGTACCAAATTTTGCTCCTATCAATGTCACCAGAGCTCCTTCCAGTGCTTCGAGGACATCTTCGTGACGCAGGACACCACCACTGATCGAAATGAAGCTCAATCCTTGTTCTCCGTCGTTTGTGGATAGCGAAAGCTGTTTCGTCCCATCCGGCATCGAGCCTTGGTACCAAAGAGGTACATCTTCGACGTACCCGTATAGGCGGAAGTGAGATTGCAACATATTACGATGTTCAGAGAGGGATGAGGAGGTAGTCGAGCGCTGGTACGGGACATGCGCGAACTTGATAGGCTCGGCCTTGGTCATTGCCATAGCGGCATCGAAAAATGGGGAAGATTTGGAGTTGTCAATGCACACGACTGACAGGGGCGCTAGAACCTGATAGAGTTGCACCAACTCTTGTGCAGATGCATTGGCTAGCCATGCTCCCGTTCTAATAACCCAAGGTAGACCTCCAAGAGATTTGTCAACCTTCACGAGGTGATCGATTGCTGCTTTGTCGGGTGCTTTGTTATTGGAATGTTCATCGCTCCCTATGAAATGCGATGCAACGAGGCTGTTGGCTGACGTGCTGTTCAGAGCTAGAGGATGTGTGTAACTTGGTCCCAACACGAATCTTCGCATATGTGCAATACTGATCGTGCCTGGACAACCGAAGCTGGGTGAGGAGTAATCCAGATCGAGGAATGCTACACCATCCCGCAGTGTACCATCTTGCATCGTTGTACCGGAGAGGGATTTGTTGATCAAGGAAACAGAATATGCGGCTGTGTTGCCTGACCGGTTGCCGCATATCAGGATCCGGGGTGCAGGTATCGCTACTGCGTTGTTTGCAACAGTGGGTATACGGCTCGTTCCATTCATGGAGGGCAGACTTAAGGAGCGGATGCTCGGTGTGTCGGAGGATTCATCATCATGACCAAGCACTCTGAAAGATAACGCGCTTCCAGCCGCAAGCCCAAACTTCCCCGGTATGTTCAAAAGGGATGGCGCGGTAGAATCCTCACGTGCTACGCTCTCCAGCTGGAATTCTGCAAACTTTGTTTGCGCTTGTATGGGAAGCGGAACATCAGATACAGGAGCGAACAAAGTGTGTGTCGAGATCGACTCGGTCAACGTTGCGCCATGAACAGACACCAATCCATCTCTGACCCATAGCTTAGTAATACCGTGAAGATAGCAACTCTGCGTCTGTCAGGAACGTGATGATCTTAATATGGGCGAAAACCTCACCTGGCCTTGCGAAAGCCGCACTTTGATCGTCTTGTCGTCAATCAGCTCGATCTCGCGGGAGCCGCTGAATTTCACTTCATTGGCATTGGCGAGGGGTTGAAACGAGTTGACGTTCGAGCTTGCAGGATCTTCTCCATCCAAATTTTCGATGGCAGCATGATTAACGGCTGCACTTGTTGCGTCGATGTGAGCCTGGTTCGTGCGCTTCTTCGCCTTAGCCTTCTTAACAACTGTTGTAGCCACCGAGAGATCGGAGTCCGAAGTCAGTGCTGAAGCGCTATCATTAAGACGGCGACGCTTTGCAAATGCACTTTCACGAGCAACTGCAGAATGTTAGCTTGCAACGCGGCTGTTTCTTGCGCACACACCTGTAGGCATTGCAAGAGGGACATGCTTCGACAACGAAGAACGTTTTGACAACTCTGCTAAGACTGCTTAAACTTGAAGGTTTAATCGAGACCTAGCGTAGAAAGTCCTGGTTGATGACAGGCACGGAAGGTCCAGCCGATTAGTAAACCCAAATTTTGGGAAGACCACCAACAGAATGTAACTTTTTTGCAGATACCTGAGACGATGCAACTAGCTGAAGATTGTCACCACTAGTCAGTTTGACCTATCCTGAAGTTACACAGTCGGCAGCATCAGCACAAGTGTAATGCCTTTTAAGGATATGCTCAGCGAAGAACGCATAGATGATACGAGCGGAGACGAGTCATCTACACCGGAGCCAGCACAGAAAACGAAGCAAAGACTCAACGGCGTAGGCAAGCCAGAAGAAGGTGTGTCGGAAAGCGACAATGCCGACTCGGCCGGCGAAAGTGATGCTAGCTCTTCATCAGCAAGCTCAAAATCAACCTCTGTTACGACGTCGAAACGGAAATCACATCCCAACGAGAACGCGACGGCCGGGTCACCATTAAAAAGACAGAAGCCCAGGTGAGGATTCTGAATGATGTAGCAACCCAGAACTGACTGGCATGCAGTTACGATAAGGTCAAAAGGATCGAACCAACGACCTATGTGCCTCCTCATGGCTACTCAGCCATCAGCATGAAAGCATCAGATATGGCAGCTCTTGATGTTTTCAACGCGCTCGAAGGCAAGCAGATCTGGCACATTTCCGCACCGAGTACGATGCCCGTCTCTCAGATTGAGTCGCTAGACATCGCTGGTGGATTGAAGGGGGCTGAAATCTTGAATCATAAGGGAATTGCTTACGAGCTGTCAAGTGCGAACATGGAAGATGCGACTGTTCTATTGCCTCAAGGCAGGAATGGCGAGTATGCGCCAGCAAGCGCAAAAGTGACTCGAGCATTTCGCATACAGGAATCTTCGAAAGCGACAGCGAACGGGCATATTGCTGCAAGTGAGCACCATGATTCCGAAGTCGATCAAACAGTGAAGTTTTTCGCAACACAGACGGGCCAAAAGCCGCCACCACGTAAACAGCCGGGCAATCTCAAGGCGCGCTATGTGCCATATGGTGCATCTATTGAGCAGCAGGATAGTTCTACCGATCACGTTGCAGTCCCCGATGAAGATGCAATAATGATCGACGCCAGTGTCAATACTGTAGTGGAACCTGAGACCGCTTCTCAACGTACACCGAAGTCTTCAAAAAAGACGAAACCTAAGATGCCGCCCACAGATGGCACTGCAGTTGACGAGATGCCATCAAGGCAGAAGAAAGGTCTTGCACGATCACCTTCCCTGGATATCCCCATGACGGTCGACGAATCACCCAAGCCGAAGAAGAAGAAGAAGGAGAAGAGCAGTAAAAATGCTGCATGACAGCAGCTACGACTGTCTGGCGTTCAAACAATGAGAAGCGGGCGCGTGCCGCAAGCCGTTACATGGGTAATCCAGACGTGCGCGCCAAAGCATTGGTCACTCAGCTTGTACGGACGTACCCCATAATATGCAGCTATTCAGACCGATCTCAGCGAGACAGTCCAGCTGTCCAGATGAGGATCAGCTACGAGCAGAGAGCCGCCTAGAGACTTATGCTGATAGGCAGGCCATCATTGGACCACAGAAGTCGTCAGACCGACTCGCGTAGGATCGGATACAGTCGTGTCTTTGGTAGAATTGTCCGCATGCATCTAAAAACGCACCATACTATCTCCGGCATGTTGCGGTATAGGGGGATAGGGATGTGCTCAGAAGCAAGCTACCAATGTCTTATGCAGATTGAGCATCGAGGTACGAAGATCTGTAGTTCCCAGTCTTTTGCGCGACTGTACGTCTGTGTTCTAGATCATCAGTCGTACATGCCGCTAGTGCGCTGCTCACACAAGGCTCGGTCTCCATTCTAGCGACCAAACCGTAGGAAGTCACCATTGTCCGAGCATCGCCGGGAGGTTGCAATGATCAGAGCCAATCATCGTTGACGAGCGTCACGACCTGAGACTTGTGCAGGAGGACATTAGCGATCGTCGCAGATCAATATCCCTCCAACACACTTACTCTTCCATGTCTTCTCGAGATGTTAGCTTACCTCAGAGTCGTGAATCTGGAACTACTCTATGGTGATCCAGGAAGGCGCGGTGAAAGCGTCACAAACGTCCCTTAGCATAGAACTGAAGCCTTTCGATGGCAAACGAGCTCAGAACGAACCGCCCCTTCAGAGACCACTGGGCAAACGTGACAGTACATCTGCAGACCTCGAACGAAGCCGAAGTACTCCATCTGAGGTAGTCCATTGTCCACTCCAGAGATGGAATGAACCACGAGGTAACATTGCTCGCTTCGCCGCAGCATTCTACTCGATGTTCGTAATTGGACTGAGCGATGCCGCATATGGGGCTTTGCTGCCATATGTATGTTCGATCAATCACCCTTCTAGATGTGGCTGTGGTACCTACGGTGACTGACACGCTTGCCAGCTCGAAGAGTACTACGATCTCTCCTACACAGTCGTCTCACTCATCTTCCTCTGTCCCTTCGTGGGGTACACAATTGCGGCTTTCACAAATTCCTGGTTTCATCATAAGTACGGCCAACGTGGCATTGCCATAGTAGCTCCTTGCTGCCATATCGCGGCCTGGGCCATTCTATCCTTGCACCTCCCATGGCCTGTGGTGGTTCTATTCACCTGCCTCGCTGGCTTCGGTAATGGCTTGGTTGATGCCGCATGGTCAAGCTGGGCTGGGCACATGGTGGCTGGCAACGTTCTAGAAGGCTGTCTACATGCATTTTATGCGTTGGGATGCACGTTTTCTCCTCTCATTGCCACGAGCTTGATAGTCCAGAACGGGCTGCAGTGGTATTACTTCTATTATATACTTACTGCACTCTCAGCTTTGATGTTGTTGGCGACTGGGACGGCATTCTGGGTTAAGACTGGGAAGGTATATGCTGTGGAGCATCCGAGGGAGGAAAGTGTGAGTAGCACGAAAACAGCATTGAAGAACAAGGTTACCTGGTTGTGTTGTGTCTTCTTTTTGATCTATGGTAAGAATGCCTACTTCGCTAGAACTGGGGGTCACCATACTGACGTGTGTACAGTTGGCGCGGAAGTAGCACTGGGCGGCTGGATCGTAAGTTTCATGCTTCATGTTCGTCGCGCCACTCCATACGCTTCCGGGATCATCGGTACGGGGTTTTGGGCAGGCATGACAGTCGGTCGATCTGGGCTGGGGGTCGTCACCCATTCACTCATCGAAGTCACGAATCGTCCGGAGAAGAGAAACTTCATTAGCAAACTCAGGCTCACTGAAAAGAGCATAATCACAGTCTACATCTGCTGCGCGATCGCAATGCAACTCCTGTTCTGGCTCGTACCCAGCATCCTTGCCAGCGCAGTTGCAGTCGCCTTTCTAGGGATGTTCCTCGGCCCGATATTCTCCAGCGGTATCATCATGGCGACAAAACTGTTGCCTGGACATTTGCATGTTCCCAGCATTGGGTTCAGCACAGCGTTAGGTGGAACGGGAGGGGCCATCTTTCCGTTCATTGTGGGAGCGATTGCGCAGGCGAAGGGAGTGGGCGTTATGCAGCCGATAGTCTTGGCTATGCTAGCCATGCTTTTGGTCATTTGGTTGTGTTTTCCCAGGTTGAAAAGCAAGCATCACGGAAGTTGAAAGAGACGCAGAAGAGCGTGTGGAGGCGTGGCAGGTAAGTAGAGATGGACTTCACGATATAACACAATAGGGCTGGCCGTACTACGGCCATCGAAGCGGCCACTTATGCACTTGTCTGTTCATGCGCACGCCGCACGGTGACGTCTGTCGTGTCGGCCGTCTCACATCGCAGGCGACTCATTTCCAGGCGACTCGATGAGAGGATTATTCCTATCTACCGTCTACCTACGTTGCCTTGCGCACCATGCTGTTCTGAGCAACCTTATTCCGTCGACTGGACTACACTACATCAGACCTTGCTGACTGCCACAACAACAGCATGCCACCCACCAGCTCCCGCCGGAGCGAGTGGAATCCGATCAAGATCATCGCTGGTGCATCCTGGTTATATCCTATTAAAGGCATACTCTACTTTATCGGTCATACTCGTTTCTGGCCACTATTTAAGGGTCGACTTCTCCCAGTCACTCTACTCTCTTTCTTCGTCTATGGCATTCTCTTCACTTTTGCGTTCTTGCCGCAGGTTGCTGTTCTAGCGATATTCCACGGTCCTGGAGCATGGCTCAATGGGGCGGTTCTCACGTTGGGCGAAGGCTCAGCCGTCATTGCGCTGCTGTTTGAGGCTTTCTTCGTCGACGCAAGTCTTCCCGATCCTCGAATGCTCAATGGCTGACCGATAGTGCAGGAAACTCTAGTCGACGTGTTTGATGCAGTCCTAATTGATTGCGGGTGTCAAGAGCTTGTGTCGTATGGTCGCATGCTCGACACCACAGCTCCGAATTCCGTCAAGATGCTGGGCAAGCCTACCATATCTTCCGTCTACTCGCCTTTCAGCTTGAGACAAATCATCGAATTTGTCTTACTGTTGCCTCTCAACTTCATTCCCATTGCTGGCGTACCGATGTTCCTCATCCTGACCGGCTATCGAGCAGGACCGCTGCAGCACTGGAGATGGTTCAAGCTACGAGATCTGACGAAGAAAGAACGAAAGGAAGAGATGAAGAAGCGAAAGCTGAAATATACATGGTTTGGAGCTGTGCATCTAGCACTTCAGCTAGTTCCTGGCTTGTCTATGCTGTTCCTCATCACGTCTGCCGCTGGAAGTGCTCTATGGGTAGCGAAACTGGAGAAAGAGAGGACGACCAGATTTGATTCAACGATACAGGCTGCGGACAGATATGAGGACGAGCCAGCTTGATTCAGTACATCAGCAAATGAATGCCTGATTCCTGCAGCGCGAGCAGTGCATCTACCCAGCAGGCGACTCGTTCAGGTGCTCGACACCTATTTGTCTTTCAGACTGCTAACCAGATCGATCAAACCCTCCAGACCACGGACGATTTTTGTAGGCTCTAAGCCCAATTTATCCTGCCAGCCGTTTCCGGTCCTATCAACCCATGCAGCATTCATTCCCACAGCACGGGCACCCACGACATCGAATGGATTACTGCTGACAAGCCACAGTCGGGATTCTTGACCAGCCATGTCAACGCATTCTGCAAGATATCTGTACACTTCGGGTCTTGGCTTGAAGCTTCGCATGTGATGCACAGATATCAGTTGGGAGAATGCCGAGCTGACAGGTTTGAGGTCGTTCGATGAGTGGACGGAATTGCTGATCATCTTCTGACTACCATTCGAGAAAACCACACATTCGATGTCTGGCGTATCCTTCAATGATTGGAGTGCCGGTACAACATCTGGAAAGGTCGACAGATTGTCATAAGCTTCCATCACCGAATTGACAACCTCTTCTTGTATGTCCACCTGATGCTCAGCTAGCGTGTGTAACAGGGATTTCCTCGTTACACTTTCGAAGTCTTCATACTGCTCTGTACTTTTGTTAAGTGGGTGCCTGTTAGCGTCCAATACCATATTATGACTTACTCATGCTATTCAGGCGCCAGGTGTACTCAAGTTGATATTTCCTCCAGACACCTTGCATAGATTCTGCCTTGTCGGCGCCATAATGCTCGGTCAGTGCTTTCGCTATTGATGACGTCGAGAGCAGTGTCCCGTAGAGGTCAAAAGCAAATAGTGTCTTCCCCATAGTCGCAAGTTGCTAGATATACTGAGTACAAAGGACAGATCAAGCTGCGGTAGAAGTCGTGTAAGAGTTCGAGCGTAAGACAACGGTTGTTGACTCACGAAAGTCAGCGGCGCATGGGTGGAAGTGACGGTCTAGTTGCCAACAATCTTGCACATAAGACGTGTCTGAACTAGCAAGTAGAACAACGTTGCAATGTTTCCGATTGAAATGGTCCCGAAACCAGATCGGGTCAAAAGGTCAAAGTTCCGCCTCGTGCCTGCGAATCTCCAATGCTAACCAGCTTGCCGAGCACGGATGTCTTTCGGTCTAGTTGCGCTAGTACTTCCGGGAGAGGGATCGACCCAGACAACGTCAGGAGGCCGGTGACAGACCATAACTAACATTTTGGAGGTTATCATGCACTACCCGAGGTCGATGAGCATCATAGGAGGGCTGGTCATGCTTTGGCCATCGAGCCGAGAAACTCGCATTTCCGCCAGGCAGCTCTTGTGTCTAGAGTGTTGATCTCATCAGGTCTTCGTCCTTCAGCTTTTTGACTACTGTCATGCACACACGATGTCTTCAGAGGAAGAGGACGAACCCAACCTGAATATATTCAGAGATTGTCTGTTCAATATCGTACTGGAAAAGTCGAATCCCGAGCAGAAGCAGAAACGGGCCAGAAGGACCCCTTCGTCCAGGACACGTTCCGCTCAGGCCGCTTCCAACGAAAACAACCTTCCTGAGTCCGCCATTGACCCGTCACAGCTTGTTGACTTCTCAGACTACCTAGCTGGTGAGATAGTTCCAAGTCTACCAAAGGACCTTCGAACCATCTCTCACCAAGCGATCCAAGAAAATGTCACGCTATCTGACAAGTGGTCCTTGCCACTATCGCTTAGCACTTACGAAGAGATCTCTGACCTCGTCCCGCCATCTGTGACTGACAGCCTCGAGGCGTACGGGCTCATCACACCACCCACGACAGATCTTCAGACTTTCCTTTCTCCAGTCATCGCAGCCTACCTCACCGCTGCAACAGCGGCACCGCCAAAATGGATAGAGACCAAACTTACCGCGTGTGAGATCTGCGAGAGAGACTGGGTGCCTATGACTTATCACCACCTCATTCCCAAAGCTGTGCATGCGAAGGTTCTGAAGCGTGGGTGGCACGAGGAGAGAGAGCTGAACAGTGTTGCATGGCTCTGTCGGGCTTGTCATAGTTTTGTGCATCGCATGGCGAGTAACGAGGAGTTAGCAAAGGAGTGGTATACCGTGGAGAGAATCTGCGAGAGAGATGACGTGCAGAAGTGGGCGATGTGGGTTGGAAAAGTGAGGTGGAAGAAGAGGTAAGAGACGAACGCGTGGCTATGTTCGTCGTGTGAAAGGAACTTGAGGCAGGGACGATGAGCGAACGTGTTCGGCAAGCGTTGCTGCCAGCACTTTCTTTTCGCGGTATTTTCATGATGGTGTAAGTGAAAGCGAGTCGAGCTTGTGACACTTCTCATCCTCTAAATCGCCTACACCTTTGTCACCGCTGTTGTCGCTTCTGGAACACTTCGCCGCCTTCATTCCTCACATCTCACGACTTCGCGACGATGGCATAGCCCTCGAACCGAGACCTTTGGTGCGCCACGATTGAAGTGCAGTCACAACCAGTCGCTGTTTAGTCCAACACGTCCTTCAGCCCGCCGCATACCTTCACTGGTCCCAAACAATCACCACAATACAAAATGCACCTCATAAACCCTTCATCCAGATTTTGTCCTGCCACGAAACCACCTGAGAACGACAACCGACATGGCCAGTCGACCGCCTCGAGAACGAAAGGCACCAAAACGGCTCGTAGACGAACAGGAAGACGCATCGTCAACCATTGCCAATGTTGGTCGCAGTTCAAGGCCTGCCAAGAAAAGCAAGACCAAGCATGATGCCAAGCAGGAAGCCACAACAGCTGGTACAGATAGGGCAATTGGTCGAATGAGGGGCAGAGGCCGCGGAAGTCGTGGCGGCGATCGTGGTCAAAGTCACGGCAGGGGATTGGGTGAAGCACTGACTAGGCCTGCAGGGCGACGGAAGGTTGCCACTCCAGAGAATCACGAAGACACTACCTTAAACCTATTAACCAGTCCGATTAATTACGGCGCGACAAATGGCGAGTCTGACCAGGACTACGATGACGAAGAGACATTTGATCCAGTGCCTCTAATCGACCGATCGACAACTGCTGCGAGGCGAAAGCGAAAGCAGAAAGGACTTCTGATACCATACGTTCCAACAGAAGATGATGCAACGATTGAACAGTGGTATGCCGATCCTTACCAACGTATAGACCCCGCGCAACCCGCGTACGATGAGTGGAGGAGAAACAATATCCAGCAAAGCCTACTATCGCGAGGTTTGTAGCCGCCACTGTCGTTTTGGGCCGTTGCTAACTAACGCACAGGTATCAACTTTGTTCGAGCAAGACCAGTTGCGAACTGGCTGATAAAATGCAACGGCCGCTTCATGCCTGCAGATGGCCCCATACGGCGAGCACCTGGCGAGAAGAGAAAGAAGAGCGATTTACGTCCGAGCTCTACTGAAACACCAGCGCAAGCTCTAGACCAGGGTACCGAGCCAAGTGAAAATGGCGAAATCATGGACCTGGATACAACCGCCGACCTCAAGCAAGAATGGGGCCTTAACGATGAGGATGACAACATTGACGAGGAGGACGAAGAGGACGCCGTGACAGATAGCCAAAGTCAACTACATGAGCTCACCGGATCTGATGCTGCCAGCAGCAGGCGACTCGATGGTAGGTCTCTACACAGCACAGGTCGTAGCAGGGCCACAAGTACCCTCAGCGATCTCACACGAGCAGCCATCACGAACGCAGCACATTCGCTCAGTCCAGAACCACACCAGCCTCATGGACGAAACGCAAAAGCGCATACCCATGGCGAGCGAGACATCGACAAGCAAATTGAGAATCTGAAGAGATCTCTCAAGAAATTCCAACTAGTATATGGTGATAATCTCCCTGAGCCAGACTATGGCAAATACGATATCGACCATGTTTGGAGCGCTGCGAGAGTGCCGAGAGCAGTTCCCAAGTCCGGGTTTCGCACGCAAGGCCATAAACACCTGCAGTATGCCGTTGTGCCCAAAGGCTCTACTGCCTTGACTAACCACGTGCTCGAACTTCAAGCCCATAGCCGCGTCGAAGGTCAAGCAAACGATGGCCTTCAACACAATCAGACACGCGCCCACGACCCCGGGGTTCTGACTGAAGATCCACATTTCGGTATGTTTCCCTTCGATCGGTCCGAGATCTATAGTCCCGACGAACAGGAAATGCTCCGAGTGCAGAGCACGCGGATGGAATTGCGAGACGCCAAACAGAAGGACGAGGAAGCAGTAAGACAATTTCACACCGAGATAGCCGAGGAGAAAGAGCTCGAGAAACAGCTCGTGTTGCAACAGCTCAAACAGAAGGTATTTTCATGGGAGACGGAATGGACGATAGCAGGAGTTCTGACCGACGAGAACGGTCTGCCAAATGGGAACTTCCACCGTGTACGCGAGGACAACGAGAAGTGGAAAAGACTTGCTGAGCGGCAAGCCATTCTCGATGCCGGAGGCGAGGCTGCTGATAAGATTTGGCTGGAGGAGAGGGAGGCGGCGTTGCAGGAGGAGGGTAGGGAGAAGAGACGGGAAGATAGGCGGCGTCAGTCGACTATGCAGAGGGCGAAAGCTGCAGGCTTGGCTGGTGAGGAGATGAGGTTGAGTGGGTGGGTTGCCGAGGAGTAGACGTTGGTGAAGTGGTAGCCTCGAGAGCCATATCAGTAAAGCTAGCAAGGATAGAAGTTGCTAGAGGACATACCAATCATTTGGAAAGCCAGTAGGTAGTGCCAGCAACATATCTGAGTAGGATTGGCTTGTGCAATACTACCTATGCTTAGGCTGACTGCACTGTAATGGTGGGTAGGCGGGATTAAGCATCGCCATGAAGGTATCTGGTGCATCAAGATCCGGTCCATGGCGTTGAGCAGAGACTTGTCCCGCTGTATCCGCGGCTGCATGTTATATGGCATTGAGGGCACACCGGAGTACAAGCCTTTGTTGCCAGCAAACATGCTACGCCGAGACAGTCTTGGAACCTGACCTCCTGCAATGGACGGAAATGTTGATTGACGCTGATTGCACGCTGCTGGCTCACGTTCGTTCCGGTGTTCATGTACGGAGCAGAAGCAGGTGTCGCCGTATCGAGCCGGGACAGGACTACGATGTGTGTTGACATTGCGTACATTGTGCTGCATACATGGCAGATGTCACTCCGCATGGAAGCTGATGGTCGCGAGATAGAGGTCCGGGTGCTTCAGTCTTGAAATCGAGTGGAGCAAGTAACCTTGGGATCGCATCGTGAGTTTAGATATTGGGCTCGAAGCATAGTCGTCATCTTGTTGGGAATTGGATGTTACGCCGGGGTCAATGGGTAGAGGCCGCGTAGTATCGAGCCCTGGCTTTGGAAATATCCGCGCCCGCAGCTTTGAAAATTCTGCTGATTTCCCCCTTATGCGGGCCTCCTCCGTCTGCCTTGGAGACGGCCTCTAGGGGACCACCCGTGAACCTCCCGCTTAGGTTCACATCTGCGCCGGCTCCCAGAAGAACTTTGCAGAGCACGGGTTTTCCGTACCATGCGGCATGTTCTAAAGGTGTTATCCGATCCCGCTTCCGGTCTCCATCGACGTCAGCTCCTGCTTCGATCAAACACTTACAAAGCTCGACTTTGTCGCCCATCACTGCGCACGACAACGGAGTCCATCCTCGCCCATCTCTCTTGTTGACCTCAGCTCCTGCTTCAACCAATGTTTTGCAGACTTTGGTAAAACCATTTAGCACTGCCAGATGTAACGGAGTCAGTTCACTCTTGTTGCTCTTTTCGATATTAGCTCCTGCTTCGACCAAGACTTTACAGACTTCGGTATGACCATCTAGGACTGCCAAATGTGACGCAGTCAGTCCACTGATGTCGCTCTTATCGATATCAACTCCTGCTTCGACAAGGAATTTGCAGACCTTAGTATAACCACTCAAGGCTGCCGGATGTAACGAGGTCTGTCTGGAAAAATTGGACTCAAAGACATCAGCTCCCGCTTCGATTAACATCTGACAAACCCCAAGATGATTACAAGCTGCTGCGTTGTACAACGGAGTACATCTTTGGTCGTTGAGGCTATCGACATATGCTCCCGCCTTAACAAGGAGCGTGCAGATATCTAGGTGACCTTCCAATGCTGCGGCGTGGAGTGCCCCACTCAGATCTTTTGGTCGAACAGGGGCCATCCTGGTGCTGTCGCCAAAGATAGCCCGCACTGACACGACGTCTCCGGCGCTTGCTGCTTCCTGTAGTGCTTCGCCTGGTCGCGAGGATCTTGCAAGAAAAAGCGCCACTCGAGGCGCTTTAGGGCGGTGTTGACGGATTTGCTCCGCAGGTGAGGGGCGGACGACGAGTGATGTGGCTTCCGTCCTGGTGTCTACGCTGGACCCTGAGGTACGTCGGTCGCAACATGTGTTGTAGTCCTGATTATCGTCAACTTGGGTCTCCTCGAAAGCTCCGGTCGTGGACTCTGAGGTATTTCCGTTTGATAGCGTGCTGGGGTACTCATCATCGTCACCTTGATCCTCCCCGAAAGCCCCGTTCGCGACGGCGTCTGCAAACCACTGAAAGATGAAATCTCTGTTCGTAGAAAACATTTCAAGGCTAATGCCGTGATCCTCTAGCTCCTTGCGGACCGTGCGCCATTGCGCTCTCTCATCAAGGGACAACGAGTCGACTGTCAGAGAACTGATGACGGAACCTTCCATACTGCCCTCACGGAATTCGCGCAGCAGATCGTTGAGTTTCTGCTCGACTCGAGCCTGTGATGTATTCATGAATGCAGTGAGCATGCTGATATGGGAGGTCAACTGGCTGCGAAACTCATTAACGTCCTCTGAATGCCAGTTCATTCTATTCCAAGTACGCTTGGTTTGTTGATTGAGGCTCTCATATTTGCTGGCGATGCTTTGTAGCTGCTCGAGGACCTCAGAACAACCACACATGATGACCCTCAGCCTTTCTTCGCGCTGTGGTGGCATCGGTGTTGCTGAGAAGGTCTCTCCGCATTCTTTGAGGACGGCATGCAATGACTGTAACTCTTGGGACATATCACACAAACTTTCAGGACCTCCTTTGCATCGCTTGTACAGTTGCCAGGCAACATTACTGACCGCGATGGTATTACCGACGCTGCAACTGAAGCCTGGAACGGCTGGTTGTGCGGACGGCGTACTTCTTACCGCATGGTCCCCATCCCGGCTGTGTACGACGCTCTTACCGCTGCCATCGTCCACGTCGGATTGATGGGTTACACCTGAACGTTCATTGATGCTAGACGGGAGTCCACGTTCGTGCGGTGGGAGAGAGTTGAGGATTGCGTGAGCCGAGTCCTCGCCCACGACGAGGATGAGTTGCTGTGCGCTGAGATGGCCTTGCAAGACCTGGTCACCCAGTACAGCAGTGGCATTGCCGGACAGCGTTGTATCCCTATAGACTCGTCCAGCTCCTGACGTGTCTACCTGATGACGACTGAGTTGCCCTGATGACCTTCCTGTAGCCACCCCAAGTGTCATGCTAACGGTTTCAAGTCGTTCGACTAGTCAGGCTGAGAATGAGCACTGCCTACCTGCGCCAGCCAGGGCTGACATCTTGTCAATCATATTGTTAGCTTAACAACTCCGTGCAGGGCTTACCCCACCGCGTCTTCTGCTCAAGCCTCGTAGTATGGCCTCCAATGCATTCTTAGGTTCATGATTGTTCGATCAGCTCGCTTGAAAAGAAACAAGACTATCATGTGGCCTTACATTACATTCATCCCTACTAATAAGGTAGGATAGTGAGACTCACGAGGTCGGTGCTACCTGTATGTCTATAGTTTGCCGTAGTCGGAAGCGCGGAATAGCTACAACGGAACGACCTACCCACGCGTGTGGCTCTCCGTGTTGGACCGTCAGCGACAGCAGGAATCTGACAGCATGATAACCTATCTTATTCTATAGAGTCAGCAATACGCGCATGTTCTTCTCGTTTTCCTATGGCCATCTCGCGTAAGGCTGTTGTATTCTGCTTGCCGAGGCACGGTTCACCTTGAAGTTGTGGCTGCCACCCCAACGCAGGGCACGAGACGTTCGGTCATTGGGCTATGGAATGTGCCTGTCTTTCGGGCTGGCAGCTTTCATCCGTTGACGTGATCATCCCAACGATGCGTGACGACAACGACACATGCGCTTAGACGAACAGCGTACGATATTGAAGCTTGGAGTAGTGAGAAGGATGAATGTGCAGCATGGCATGCTGTTACAGAGCAGGGAGCTCTAGGCTACAGGTGCTCCAATGCTTCAGTCACGCAAAGTTCGAATCGCGTCAGCAACCTTGTGGGAACCTGTGTGCGATGCCGTGAAAGAACATGAAGAACATGTTGACAACCTCGGCAGGCAATCTGGCGGAAACTACATCGAGTCCTGTGCAACCATCGAGCTGAGGGTGCTCGAAACAGTCACTCGCCTACTGGGCCTTCGTGAGAAGCTCGACTTTAATATCTTCTCGTCGGTGTGAAGCTCAACCTTTTGCAAGCACTGATTGCTGTAGCGTCTCGCGCTTCCAACTCTGCTCATGGCCTTCCATGACACTAACGACCTCCAGCTACTCGCTTACTAACATCAAGAAGACATAGAGCGTGTCAAAGTTTTCGAGGTGGAACAAGGACAATGCAACTCTAGACTTAGGTCATATTCTCTCGGCATTCAAGATCGCGACCCACGGGCACAGAGACAAAGCAGTCCAGCTGTCAGGACAGCGCACGGATGCGTTTAGGATGTGACGTTCCCTGCCTGCTCTCCTAACACGCGTCTGTGCTGGGGAAATGGGAACGTGAGTACCTTTATTATCGACCATTGTCAACTGCATAGTGCATCGCAACGGGTGCAGCAAGGATCTTACGTTCGGATCCTCAGCGAATTGGGTGAGAGGTGTAAGCATGTTGTTCTAGGACACCAAAGCTAGACAGAACGCAGTGCCAAGCTGGAACGACGTACAAAGCACCGCGGAAGAATAACCTTCGACAAAGCAAGTTGTGTGTGCGCGGTCGCGGCTGGGTCGCCTCGCCATGACAACCTGGCGAACAAAGCAATGAATCCGGATCCCAAGGCTTATAAGCTGTCTTCTCATCGTGATTGACTCCCGAGATCTATTCAATGCTACCCAGTGGACTGGAATGCGACTGTCATCGGCAGAAACCCATCAGGGCTACGAGGTGCGTCGACAAGATTAGGAGACATGTTTGATAAGGGGCTTCGCGTGGATGAAGAGAGGTGTATTGGATGAGACTGGCACTTTAGGTGGTGTGCGTTGAAGTTTGTAAACGAATAGCTACGATCTTGATATTGACACTGTTTCATGTGTAAGACAGATGATATCCTCTACCGACTTACTAAGCTCGAGATATTGATAACAACATCCCTACCACGTAGCCCTACAGGCACGAACGATAGCTTGTCAGATCTTTAAATAGTTGAAGTTTGTCTGATGCATGACCCCACTGTATGCGCTGACAGGCTATTCCCCAGTAGAACCCCAGATCATTTCCGTTTTTTCCCAGCCCCTTAAAAGATCCCCTGACCATACGCTTCACACAAGCAGCATCGCAAGTACAAATCATCTCCTTCTGTCTGTCGCTGTATCATTCACACTCCGTCGTGCCCCAGCTCGATGCACGCACAGAATCGTGGAGCAACCGCAATCTCCTTTGAGTTTTTCCTTTATTGGACATGATAGCCCCTTGTCGGATGGTAGGCATACCCGTATCGGCTCGATGTGCAAATTGGTCGCCCGAGTATTGGATAGAGGTGCTGTGGTTGCCTTTGTGGTGGAACGGAAGTCTCCAAACTGTAGAGCAAGGGTTTGACGTGAGATTGGAGGGCGTGAAGGTAGGCTAAGAGGAAGGACGAAGGGCTTAATGGGTACCCTGGAAGTGGTCGCGGACGGCTTTGGAAGCTGACCTGTCATATGCTTGGCTCTGGCAGTTGTGTCTGCATTGGTGCTCTTGTTGGTGGTCTTAGGATATGTTCTGGGCTTTGCAGGATCTTCCCCGAGCAGACTTCGGACCTTCGCAGCATAGTAGGCGTATTCATCTTCGAAGCTCTCGAAGTCCTCCCTATCGCTTGCTTCCTGTTCGGCTGGTTGAGGAAGTATAGAATGTATGACCTTCGTTTTCTTGGCTTGTGGTGGTCTGCTGTTGTGCTCGTTCTCGCTGTCGATGTCGTCGAGGGATCCGCGCTTTCGTTTCGTCAATTGGCGCTCTGTGTCGGTCAGGACAGTAGACTTGGGATCGCTAGATGTGCGCATTGGCTGTGCTTTTGGAGATATTCCAAGCGTGGAAGAACCCACCTCGTGAAAGACGGTAAGTGCGCCGTGTTTCCCAATTCCGCATCTCATGAAACACCCCCACTTGGATTGTCCCGTGCCTTGCCAGTTGACCAAGCAAGAGGTTCGCGATGGGATGAATGCGCATACCTTGCACAGCTTTAGTCGCTTGCATCCCCCTGACCTCGCACTCGGTTCAACCTCTTGCAGAATGAGGAGATTCGTGTGGCATTTCAGACATTTGTCCGAGCAATTGTAGAGTTGAGTCGTCGACAGAATAGGCCGCAGTTCCGACTCGGGACACACAGGGCAAACCTTGATATGATAGGAGCGTGCTGGTGTACTCTTCGGGCTAGTGAGTGCCATTATCGGATGCTGCAGGCTCGCCTGACTGATTCAGAATTGCTTGAAGCCCTGTTATATCTTGCTGAAAACAGCTCTATCTTGTCGTGAGCTAGAGGTGAACTTCTGGACCCGCTATCTGAACGACGGTGGTATTGGATTTCTCCGAGTTCTGATGCTGGCTGAGCGCATGCATGAAATTGTGTTGTCTCTTCTTCACTCCACCGTGGTGAACAAACCGACAAATCGCGATCGCAACCAGGAAGTCACCAGTGACTAATTTTCGCCTCCCGCCACTTCCAGAATGAGAAATGGCTTCACTGCAGCTACCCTCCTTCCTCGCCAGCGCGCGTGTAAGTGCATGCATACCATGACAGAGTGCCAGACATGACGTGATGGCTGCTGCTCAATTCACACTCAACACATCCACGACCCCACTCCAATCACCTTTGGCCCTCCTCTCCCAATACCCGTCTGGACCACCAGCTTTGAGCTTCCATATGGTCTCATCTCCATTGTTCACCTTGATAAAGAATTTCGGCGTCCATTCCTCTCCAGAAGCCTCCATCTCTCTCCTCCTAGCACGTTGTCCTTCCTCAATCTCATTCTTCAGTCTCTCAGCATCATCGTACTTGCCATCTTCTAGGGCGCGCTGATCAGCTCGTAATCGGCTATCTGTAGGGGGAAGCTTCCCCTCCTCCACAGATGTAATCTCGTTCAGCTCGGCCGCGAATTTTGTCATTCCATAGTGCTTCTCTGGTCGATCGACTAGACTTCCAACATGCCACATTTCCCGTCGTGCATCGACACGACCGTTGTCTTTGACTACGAGGTTCGACGTCCACGCACCCGTTAGTCCCAGGGGCTGCTCGACGCCATTCTGGTCCAGAAGCTGCACATCCACATCTTCACTACGTCCACTGAACATCCCTTTGGCTTTGAACGTGATGACACATTTCCACCCGGTTGTCTCGTTGATGACTGACATGGTTCCGACAGGCTCAATATACTTCTCGCCCGCGATGATGTTCCTTAGAAAGCACGTTGCCGGCATCCATGAGTAGCATTCACCGACCGTTGTCAAGACCACCCGTACCTTACCCTCTGTGATAATTTCGCTGCTCTTGCCCCAGAACTTCTGTGATGGAAGTGGTGATTGCGCCATAGCCCAGCCTAAACCTTCAGCGTGAAATGCGAGCTGAACAGGCCGGTGGGATACTTTTTCAGCTACGAAGCGGAAGTTCTTGTCCTCTCGAATGAGCTCGTAGGTCTCGCCCAGCATGGGATTGAATGGCTTTCTTATCGACCGTTCCTTCACTCGTGCGTTGGAGAACGAAGACAGCGCGAATGCTGTGACATGTAACATGCGCTCAGCAGGATCGCTGCTCTTGGATGCTGTGTCCAAGACTTCAGAATATTCGAGGTTCTCAGCCGCCTTCTGCAGTAACGAAGTTGGCTCGTTAGCCGAGACAGGCATGGAAATGGTTGATAGGTCTTTGCCCACGTTCCTTCGAAGAAAGCCAATTAGTGATGGAGGCAAAATTGTAGGTGACTGAACCGTAGCACGCCGTCTGACACGGCTGAGAGGCAAAGGGTTGAGAGATTTGCTTGGTGGTGGCATGACCGACGACAGGCTGCCGGAGCGGAAAGCTCTACCTCCCGCTGTCGACGTCTCATCCACATCGCTGCCCGAATCCGAATCTCCGGCTCTTGATCGTTTGTCCTCGGTATCACTTGACTCGTCGTCTTGAAGATCAAGCAGCTGTGCCTCACTTCGACTTGTAGTCACGTCTTCGGCATCGAAGTATTCCTGCGATTCCATACTCATCCGGGATATGGCCGACTGTGGCAGCAGAGAATTGTTTCTTGACTTTGCTTCTCCCATCAAGGACGAGAATTCTGCTATGACCGAGTCAAGGTTGTTCAGGATCTCCTTCATATTGTCATGACCTGGCGCAGGCGGTGGCAGGCTCGGACTCGTAGGAGCAAGCCCTCCCGGTGAGGGGACCGCCAGTTGTGCTGAGGTGCTTCTCTTGAAGATGGTCTTGTTTGTCTCTGTGCCGCTTGGCTTCCTCTTCCAGAATGCGCGCCTTTCTTCCGGAAAATAACCGTCTGTGAGTTCACGTTCAGGTGTTGACCCTGCACCGTCAAAGAAGGCCGCAGGACCGTTCAGCGAGTCTTGACACAGTCGCCGTACAGCATCACGCGTGCCTGAGATCTTGCTGAGCAGTGCATCCAGACGGTCCAAGTTGAGGTTGTCCCCATCTGGCGCCCGGATCATGGGTACCTGCACGTCCACGTCGAGGCCCGCACTCGCGGCATTCTCGATCAACATCCGCGAGGCCTTCTCCAGCGCCGCTTTCCACGCATGGAAATCGGTTGCATTGTTTGCCTTCAAATGCCATATCTCGGCGCCAGAGTCGATCGAGATCTCGCGTGTCTTGGCATTCGCTCCAATAGCTGCAAGCGACAGAGGAATAGCGCCTCGTAATGCTGACGAGTTGCGGTCATGGTAGTAAGAGAGAGTGGAAGAGGGGTAGTCTAGACTGAAGAACCGTCTCGCATAACCTTGATGTCTCTTTCTCCTCCTCTTCTGTAGTACACCAGTAAATATTTGGTCCGAATCCTGTCCCGTTGGTCTAGGGGTAGTCACAGTGAGTGTGGATCGCCGTGTCTGCTCGGCCGCCAGGTTCAGTGAGTCGACCGACTGCTTCTCTCTTGCACCCTGCTTGGGACTTCTCGATCTCAAGACGACTGTAGGGCTTCTAGACCTCAGGCCAATGGGTGGTGCCAGTGACATAGCTGATGCCATTGCCGGAGTTGAAGAATGGTGTACCTGCGCACCAAAAGAGATCTGATGCTGGTCTTTGGAAGGGTAGGTCAAGAGGAAGAAGGTGCATGTCTTGCCTGTGTTCTTGGAGAAGGTGTTGTCGAAAACAAGAGCGTAGTGGCCTCCTTCGCCGTTTGGGACATCGTATCGCCCTTGGTTGAACCTGTCTGCTTCACACTTGCCCAGCTTCACAGCTTGCTTCAGTCCCATTTGCTCAAGTTTCTCCACCACTTCTGGCTGAATGTCGTTTGGATCTTCTTCATTGCGACTCGAGGTCGCCGTGAGGGCAGGAAGCCCGGCGACGGTGGGGAGCGAGGCAAGCGCACCAGGGTGCTTGAAGAGCCCGAGGTTGATCGAGCGTTTGTGAGGCTGAACGGTCCATGAGATAGTAAAGTTGGATTTCGCATAAACCCATCGGAGGAGGTAGCTCTGGTAGCATATTAGCACAGGTTAAGTCGAACAGAGGAGCAGTTTCACCCTGCTATGTATCTCAATCTGCTCCATGTCGGTCAAGTGCACAGCAAAGGAAGGCAAGAGCAGAGGCAAGAGTAAGAATTCAATATCATTGCGCGTCAATCAGCAAGTGCATAAGGAGGAAAGCGTGGACGCAAACATGGCAGAGGGCAGTTCTACATCTTGAAACCAGGTCGATTGTTCGGATTCGTGTACAACGCGCCAGAATGACATGAATCCCGGAGCGGAGACAAATTCAGACCGAGTACGGACAGACCTTGGCCTCTACCGTAAGCACATGCCTGCAGGGTCCAGCTCCTGATCAAGCATGACGCGGGTGCTCGAGCCAGAAATAACAGCTTGACCCCAGCAACAGTACGACTTCTCGTCCGTAAAGTGATCACACTTGAGTCAAAAACAATACCTACTACTGAAGACAGCGAGAAATATTACGTAGTTGTGCCGCCTTGTGGGCACAAAGTCAGCTCCCGAAGAGCTAGCTCCACAACGTTAGCAGCGCCAGGCATCCGAGACGTCGGAGCTGCAAGCATGAATTCGGACTGTCCGCGTATCGCCGTTGTCCTTTACTAAGTAAGTCGCTGACCACCACCAAGAAGAGTGTTATGCACTTGAGAGCAGATGAGCCATATCCTCTACGAAGCGCGTTCCCTGATCAAGACCCTGAGATATCCATCGATGCTCGCTTTGATCTTCTCCCCGACTCCTCCTTCCGCCTCTTCGATGGTCGTGCATGACCTCCCTTGGGTCTGTATCCAGTATCTTCATCACGCTTCCTTTTCCCTTTCGCCGTGGGCTCAAGAGCGATGCCTTCGTCATCGTACAATTCGGGCTCGGCCTTGGGTGCCTTTGCTATGGATTCTCGCTTCGACTTCCGAGACCCTGCTGCAGTCTTGGTCTTGTCGTGGTCGGGGTCCTGCAGAAACACTTGTGGCTGGTTCTTGCGCAGCCAGTTGTAGACTGAGACAGGGTTTCGAATTTGTGCTTCTCTTTCTCGTTCTGCCGACTTCTCCGGGTGTGGGTATCCAATGTTGCTCGTTGCGTGTACTCTTGCGTGTGTATGTGTGCTTTTAGGGTCGAGGAACTCGTCCAGGCTGCGGAGGTATTGCTCTTCCTGTTTGCTGGTGAGGAAACCTCCTGCTAGGCTATTGTTTGCATCATCTGCGGTGCGTGGCGCCCGTTCGAGAGGGCCCCGCGGTGGTATGGAGACTAGATCGGAGTACGAGATTCGAGGCGCGAACTCTGCCGATTCCAACAAAGAGTGCTCGTAGTCATTGTAGATTGGTTGTTGGACGTCGCCCTTTTGAACATCGTATCTGCTCCGACGTAGTGTCTCTGCCGCTCTGTCGACGTCTTGGTGCTCGCGGGACTGCTTGACAGGGGCGGGATCTTTCAGGTCGAACCTCAGGCGGGATGGTATCTGAGGATGGGCATTCAACTCGAGCAGCATGGAAACGATCTGGTCGTTCTGCTCGGCGATGCGCTGGGAGATGTCCAAGATTCTCTGTTGATCTCTGAACAATGTACTGCTCTCCCTCATCTGCCGCTCGAACTTGACCATGATCTTCCTATACTTCCTCCGATACGATTTATTAGGATGATAGATTGTTGATAGCATCGAGGGTTGGTCTGGCTGCGCAGCCGGTGCAGGAGATGCCTCTTGCGACATGCTTGCACAAATAGCTTCGAAACCTGTTGTACTGCGAACTTTAGATGAGTTGGAACATGGTATGCATTCGAATACCCTTGGACACCAAACGCGACAGACGCGCTAGAGGACGAAATGTCCGGCCCGTCTCATCTTATCCCCGTGTGTCTCCACAAAAATTTTGATCCTCACCATCTCGACAACTCCTGTTTCGTTCAGATCAGTTGGAATGTTCAAGTGTAGAATCAATTCACCATGAGTGTCGCTACTGCGGTTTCCGTCTCGAGAGAGTCGAAGAGCACCAAGCGAAAAAGGGACGAAGAACTAGCAGAGCTTGAGGTCGACATCAATGCCGCAGAACCACCGTCCAAGAAAGCACTGCGGAAAGCCAAACGAGGGAAGACAGCACAGACAGATTCAGCAGAGGATTCAACGCCCAAAACCAAGGCTGTTGCACCTCATTCGAATGGAAACACGGAGATTGACCCCATGACGAACCAACAAAGGTCGGGATTCGGCATCTGGATCGGTAACCTTTCTTTCATGACTACCAGAGAAGACTTATTGAACTTCACAACGAGTGATGCTGACCACCCCATCTCGAAAGACGAAGTCACGAGGTTGCACATGCCAAGTGGGCCCATGAAGAACGGCAAACCACAGAACAAAGGCTTTGCTTACATCGATTTCGCCAGCCAAACAGCATTGAACCATGCGCTGGAGCTCAGCGAGAAGCTACTGGCAGGCAGAAGAGTGCTTATCAAGGACGCCAAGAGCTTCGAGGGTCGACCAGCCAGCAAGGAACAGGTCGCTAGTGGAAAGACACCAAGCAGGAAAGTCTTCGTAGGCAACCTGGCCTTCGACACGACCACCGAGATGCTGGAAGAACACTTCAGCGTATGCGGTGTCATCCAGAAGACCCAGGTAGCGACATTCGAGGACAGCGGAAAGTGCAAAGGCTACGCTTGGGTGGAGTTTGAGCAATTGTCGTCAGCTCAGGCTGCTATGAGAGGCTGGGTTGAGCAAGGTACTAGCACCAACGGCAAGCAGTCGAAGAGGAGAGTGTGGCTGAAGCAGATGAACGGGCGTCAGTTGAGGATGGAGTTTGCTGAAGATTCTGCAACGCGTTATAGCAAGCGGTTTGGCAAGGAAGCAAAGAAGGCGGGTGGGCAGAAAGGAGATGCTGAGGAGACTCAAGAGCCGATCACCGAGGTCAATGATCAGGCAGATTCCGCAGCGCCAGCGCGAGTGAAGCGAGACCCGACCACCAAGCCCAGGCGGCGGGCCGGCCCATATGAGGAGGAAACGGTCAAGAAGCTGACAGGTGCCATCACAGAGGGTACGGGGAAGAAGGTGGTGTTCGACTAGGATTGGACTTGCAACGCATCTGATGAATATAAACCAGCCGCTGTGCGTGTCATAACGTTCTGCTCATGCAGCCTCCAGATGCTTGAATGTTTCACAAGTGCGGGAGCTTGCTTAACGGGTCCGCAGACATCGTCTTCGCGACGTTCAGGATCGGGCAACTTTCGCAATTTTATTCTACTTGTCCGCGATCCAAGAGTTCTCTGTGCTGACAGCCACCAGGCGCCTGCCTCTCATGCAGCTATCAATGGTTATCTGTGTCCTCTGCTGCTCCTAGGTGACATAAAGTAGACAGCATCACCTTCAGATAATCTAAGTATTCGGTCGAGGATGGCACAACCTAGTAGTTGCGTCTGCATGGCAGGTGGAGAAGTAGACTGGCCACACGTCACAGGTTTGATGATCGACAGATTGAGGCCTAAGCCTCGAGCAACTCAGTGGCAGCGAATCCGGGGTGGAAAGAAAGCACGACCCTTGGCAAAGTCAGTCTTGCGACTCAAAGTCATCCATCACCGCGTACACTGGACAATTTGCGTTGCATATCATTATCACCACTGTTAATCACACTCTGTATTCCTGTAAACCCTTAGATTCGGACATGTGGCAGTGAAACTGCTTATTCAGAACATCATCGACACGTACGACAGCATTCCGGTGAGGCCATCTGCGCCGACACTGCGAACCATGACCGCGACTTCCCACGTCTCTTGAGCTCTTTCGCCCTCAACTCTCCTCCCATCCTATCATCCATCGTAACCATGGCTGCCCCGAAAAGGCGAAGCCTGCTCCCACGCAGACGACGCCACGACGAAGGCGAAGAAGATGGTTCAACCGTGGGCGATGCTCCAGAATACGCCTCTAGTGCAGGTTCTGTCACCTCGGAAGAGGACGGTGACGTGAGCAACATTTCTGTAGACGACGACCATGCGAGGTCGACATCCTCCCCAACCGTGGCCAAACAGTCGTTGTCAGTCGAAGTCTCGAGACCGGAGCAGACTTTCCAAACGACAGCCGACACCGAAGCTATGCTCAACGGCCTGAAGATTGAAGACGGCGCAAAGGTGGGGGAGTTACAATTCGATGAAGCGGTGGAAGTAGAGAACGAGCCAAGCCAGCAGCCAGAGCAGCGCAGCAGGTCACAGCCCACTCAGCCGAAGAATCAACGCATAGGAAGCCTGCAGACTGCTCACCCGCGGAAGGGATACTCTCAGCACGACGATAGGTCGAAAGACCAGCAGTATGCATTGCCACCTGCTCCACGAGGTCGTGGTAGAGGTTTCCCTGCTCCGAGCAACCGAGGGTAAGCTACAATCCTGCAGATCGGGTCATGTCGTGGGCTAACATACTTAGCAACTTTAGCTCCTTCACTCACGACACGAGCAAGCAATGGACGCATGACCTACATGAGACGGTCAATCAGCCTCAAGCCATCGCAGCACTACCAGCACAGTACTCGCTGAGACCGAGTGCTCAACCTGCAACAGCTCCTAATCGATCGTTCTCAACCACTACCGTGCTGGGTAATGTACCCGTCACTGTGTCGATTCCTGGTGTGGAAAAGAGGAGCTCCGCCTATATGATCAAGAAGCACTACACTCTCCTGCCCCAGCATCGACCGCCTTTACGCAGGGACAAACCCGTTAGGATATCCCTACCCAACGAGCATCCACGATACATCTTCCCGAGTACCGAGCGATCCTTCATCTTTATACCTCGAGCAATGCGACCGAACCAACAGCAATTCAGGGGTCGAGGCAGAGGAAGCTTTAGCGGAAGCAGGCGCACGAGCATCTATGGTGGATCAATGTACACTCCAAGCATCGGCATGAGCCGAAGACCATCTATTGCCGCGTCAGCTACTGGCAGTGGCATGCATACTCCCACCGGAATGCCGATGACACAATACCCTATGAGTATGCAGAAGCCGGTTGTCAGGATGCCGGCGCAAGGCCATTATTCTTTTATCCCTACCACGCAGAATGCGGAAGTGTACCTCGGCGACCAGTCAGCTATCATCCATAGTCCTCCAGCTACGCTTCCCATGCACCAGCCTACACCACAAAAGGCTGTCTCGATTGACAATATCGAGTCTCCGTCCATGAATGTGCCCCAACAGCAGTCTCAGCAGCCATTCCATCAGCAAATTCCGGCGCATATTCAAGACCAGACACAGCAGAAGATGCCACATATCCCTGAAGGTGCAGTTTATGCCCAGCCATTCCAGCCTTATCCTGCAATGCCACAGCAAGCATACTATGGTATGCCGTATCCCATGATGCAGCCAGCGGACGGCATGAACTATGGTATGGGCATGGGAGGACCGGTCGTGGCTCCGCCGCAACAGCCTGGACCGGCTGCTCCGCAAGGTCAGCAGCAGGCGCCTTCGGCCTACGAGTCAAATGGCATGGTGTACTACTACGATCCTTCGCAACGGTATGGGTATCCGCCCATGATGACCCCTATGCAGCCAGGTCCTTACTACTACCCTCCCGCTCAACAGCAGATGTTCTATCAATAACGACATCCGGTTTTTCACCTATACGGTGGAGCTTTGAAACCCTCCCGCGAAGGGTTTCGTCTTGACAACTCAAGCTGCTATCGCATGGCGTCTGGTTTGGCGACCCTAGATTCTTTGGATAATTCCCGCGGTTGCATTAACGCGGTCGTAGAAAGATCCACATGCTGTCCTATGACCTGAGAGGATATTTGTATAGCATTCTATGTACAATTCCAATAATAAGATGGGTCACTACGTTTTACCAATCCTGATTCCCAAATGCAGCTGTATGCTTATGGCTTTACTCACAATGGTCACGGATATTTCAGCCGAGCAAGGATGTTCTTCCTAGGAACCGAACGAGCCCTGCTCTTTCGAGCACCCTGTAGACGAAAACATGCAAGCTGAAGCCACATTGAGGAGCGCCCGCAGCATGCCCACGAGCCCAAAGGCCGCGCGAACTTCGATTGACGGACCAAAGTTGCAAGGTTCCTTAGCTTTTGCGGGGAAAGCAGGGATACTGCCCCAGTTCTCCACCGAAAACGAGTTTCTGAGTCGCCGAGGCACGCTCGGCAGCGTGAGTACGTGGATAAATGAACATGCCGCGCACGACACCTCCTCATGCCACGGCGCAGCTAGTTAATTAGAAGTTCGAGTCGTGAGAAGCCTGCAGGTCAGTCGTCGTTACTACACCCTGCTGCAAGACAGCAACCAAGTAGCTGGGCTCGTGTGCGTAGTCTCCCTTCTACCGAAAGTCCGTCGTCTCGAATCCATCTTGCTCTGTATCTGAGTTCTATCATCTTGCTGCCTTTTCCTCGACTTGTGGCTTTCTAGGTTACCGCCTAAACAGCGTATTTCTGACATCTAGCTACCTACCTACCTACCCACCCACCATGGCCGAACCCACCCCTCTCAAAAAAGCCACCAGCGCCGTCCGAACCACAATCTCCCTCCCCATAGCCCTAACCAAATACATCGCCAACGAACCACTCATCACAGGTCCTCTCCTCTGGGCTCTGACCCGCGGGCCCGCCGATCTCAGAGAACGCCTGCTCTCGCCGCTCCGCAACAACACGCCATCCCGCCTCAAGAGCCATCTAGGCGCAACGAGCGATGTCCGCGTGGCCAAGATCGTCACGCTGCTCAAGGTGCTGTTTGCGCTGGGCGTTGTCAAGCGCGCGAACCAGGCGCTGAACAAGCTGGCCATGAACGCGTGGTATCTGCCCGGCATGAAGCCGATGGCGCGGTGGAGGTGGGATGGGACCAGTGAGGTTGTGGTTATCACGGGCGGGTGCAGTGGGTTCGGGTATGAGATGGTGAAGGAGTTTGCGGGAAAGGCCAGCGTTGTTGTTATTGATGTTTCGGATTTGCCGGCTGAGCTGGAGAAACGTGAGTGTGGTCTTTCTGCGCTGTGGACGATGGAACGTGCGGTAGAAAGGTGTGACAAGGTCATTGCACAGATTTCTACTGAACGATGTTTGTGCAGAAAGTGTTTGAGAAGTATCTGCTGACTTATGCCATTCTAGTACCCGAGGTGTACTACTACAAATGTGACCTCTCCGACCTCGGTGCTATCGGCGGCGTCTGCACCGAAATCAAAAACAGACTTGGAAACCCAAGTGTGTTGATCAACAACGCAGGCATTGGTGGGCAGACAAAGGATACCAGATGCAGCCATACCAGATCTAACCAATCTCTCTAGGAGCCGGAAAGACGATCCTTGATACCTCGACCGAGTTCGTGCAGAAGATCATGGCTGTGAACTTGAGCAGCCATTTCGTGCTGATTCGCGAATTCCTGCCTGGCATGCTCGATGCAAAGAAGGGCCATATCGTTGGGATGGCAAGTATGGCTAGCTTCGTCTCCGCGCCTGGTCTTGTCGATTACTGCGTTACGAAGGTTGGTGCACTCGCTTTGACCGAAGGTAAGACACCCAATGATTTCGCTGGCGCTAGGTACTGACATTTTAGGTCTTCGTAACGAACTCCTTTCTCGCTACGAGAACGGCTTCTCGGTCGCTACGACTTCAGTCCATCCCTCTTGGCATGCGACAGGTATCATCAAGGGCTTCGAAAACAAACTCGCCGAACAAGGAATCGTTGTCGACCCACCATCTAATGTCGCCAAAGCTGTCGTTGAGCAGGTGCTGGCTCATAGAAGTGGGCAGATCTTCATGCCGAGGAGCGCTGAGAGTCAGTCTGGGACAAGGAGACTGCCAATATGGCTCCAGGACGTGGTTCTGGGTAATGTGCAGCTTAATCCGTTCAAGAAGAGGGAGTACTTGTTTGACTAGTGTCTTGGCTGGCGAGTCGGACGGGTACGAGTTGACCGAATGCGAAAGACACGCATTGTTGTTCAGCTGGATACACATGTCTAGGTGGTGCTCGAAGAGAATGAGACTTAGGCGTCTCCCGGCCTTTGTCCGTTCATGAATGCTGTAAATGCCCCCGGGTTTCTGGTCTGCATATAGACCGTGCCTGGACCGGTGAACTTGCAAGCAAGGCCCTCTCCGCTGGACATGCCAGAAATGATACCACCACTTGCGACTCGTTCCATGACATACTTGGCGTTCCACGCAACGAGGTGACCGTTGTCGATGATGTATCTTTCCCCTTCGACAAGATCCTTCCGGATGATGGCACCAAACGAGGACATCCAGAGGATGCCACTTCCCGAGATCTTGTACACGAAAAGACCTTCTCCCGAGAACATTGCCTTGCTGAAACTCTGATTCTTGTATTCCTTGACGACACCTTGCGTGCAAGCCAGGAAAGCGTCTTTGCCGACGCTCCAGGTCTCTGACCCACCTAATCTGAGCAGATGTATGTCGCCTAGTGACGGCGGAGCAAGTAAGACCTCGCCAGGGCCTGTGAACGTAGAGTGTGCTATTTCGCCACCTACTAGTATCTTCTTCATACTGAACTTGATATTTCCCTTCAGTGTGACGCTATGGGACATGGCAATCATTGCACCGGGCTTTGCTGAGATGGGACAGCCCATAGCAAGTTGCAGTGTGAGTATCGAGTTCGTGTCACGGTGGGATACACGGTACGAGCCGCCGTTGAAGGTGCCTACATCGTCAGAGGTTGTGGCTTTTGCGCCTGTGAATTGACCTTGTTGAACGCCTGACATGGCAGGCGACACCTCTTGTCCCTCCTGTGCTGCGGCTTCTTGGGCGCGTGCTCTAGCTTCAGGTGATTTCCACATGCTGCCCATCTCTTCTGTGATTTGGCCTAGACCTGCTGCCATCATTGCCCTTCGAGTGCCTTTCTCAGGTGGAGGACTCGCGCCTTGGTCGAACTGAGGCCGTGGTGGGGGAGTCGCGATCTGTGCATGGTTGAAGGTCGTCTGGAAGGCGGGCGCAGACTGTGGTACTGCGCCGTAGGAGGCTGCTCGTTGAACTTGAGGGTGATACATGTGTGGTGGACTGGGGTAGGCATCCTGACCGGAACTTGGGGGTGGAGAGGATGGAGGAGGGGGAAAGAAGCCTGCCGTTGCTGGAGGGGGTGGGTAGTCATTGTAACCGCCAGAGCTGGGAGGCGGTGGGAATGCTGGGAGCGTTAGTATTGGCCGACTGGGGTGGTTGCTGAAGCATACACGAAGAGTCTAACGGCGCTGTTCCTGATCAGTTGAGGTTACTGGCAAACGGCTTGCTTGGGATTTACCTGGGTAGTGCTTCTGCCGCGGTGGTCCTGGGAACGACATCTTGTGACGGAGGTCCGTGTCACTGTTCTGTGAGAAGCAAAAGCACGCTCGAGGATCACGATCGTGGAAGCTGCTGTAAGCAAACAGCACAGTTTGGGCTCAAATGACAACGAATCGCAGAGGCGGTAGCAAAGGGGAAGACTGGAATTGTGGTCAGCTCAGTTACCGCAGTGGTCAGTATGATCGTAGGAGAACAGCATTAATAGAGGATTCCTGGCAAGCGTACCGCCTTGGGTACGTTGCATAGCAATTGGACAGAGCGACACGGTGGGAGGATGTGAGGATTGGGTTGTGGTTGGCCAGAGAGCAGTCCTCGGCGGCTATTTTTGAGTTCAGCATCCACCACCATATGCTCCGCCTAGGACTAGCAGGGGACGACAAGACTTCCAGGCAGCCGAAGCATACCTAGGTATGGTCTGCGTTAGCCGGTGTCGCCATATGGCTCATTATTATTCGATACGCAGAAAAGACTATAACAGTGACGACGAGCAATGGCTAGCCAAGGCAGGACGTAAACAAAGCACTCAGAGCACGTTGAAAATCAATGGCATCGGTGAGACGTGTTTGACTGATACACACAACCAGAACCAGAGGAAGGCATGAATCTTGTATATTGAGATAGACTCGCCGCGTTTGATAGCCATCTCCCACAGACGCCGGCCATGGCAGTTATCTGTATCGTACATACTGACTACAGTCATAGCCTTTTGAAACATATCACCACATTTGCCTGCGAACAACGCAATGCCTTTCGTGCGAGAAATGGCAGTGGGCAAAAACCAAAGATGACCGTCAACGTAGATTCCATCCTGTCCACGCTTAACCCTGCATCCTCTTCCTCTTGCCGACTTGAGCGGTGAAACCAGACTTGATAGCCTGGACGGATCTCCTCGAGCCGCACGAGTTGCAAGTGACGAAGTACAGTCTGTTCTCACCCTTGCTGAGCTCTGTGTCTGGCGATCTGCAAGTCTTGCAGGTAACATATTCCATGATATATCTTCGCAGCACGTTCTCAATCTGCTTCTGCTGGAATCGACCCTTGATGACCAATCTCTTGCTTCCGTCAACTGAGCCTGATGTACCCAACTCGGCGAACAAGAACTGGATGACATGGTCATCGTTTCGCTTCATCCTCTTGCAGATCTCGGCAATGTTGGCGAAAATGGTCTTTTTGTTTCCTTCTCGTAGACATTGTGGTGGAGGAATCTTGTATGACCTGCTGCCAGAAGATAAAATGTCTGGGTTGAAGTGGTTGATGAGCTGGAAGAAACGGTCGAGTAGGAGAGGATATGCAATGGGAGTTTTATTGTCGTGTGACCAGATGCCGGTGCCCTTCTCCCAGTCGCCGTCTTGGTCTACAGCCTGCTCGTCCTCGGCTTCAGGGGCGCCTTCCACGCCAGCCTTTGCGAGCTTGGCCTCAAAGTCGTCGTCTTTCGGCTTGGCTGATTTCTTCTTCTTCTTCTTCAGCGAGGAGGGGTCGAACTCGCCATCGGCGGCAGGAGCCTCGCCGTCGGCGTCTTCGGTCTTCTTCGACTTCTTCTTCTTCTTGGCCATGCCGGCGAACATGTCAGCACCCTCCATCTGTTTCGTGACCTCCTCAACGCCCTGGTCTATCGAGGGCGAAGAGTGCTTCTCTGCGGTAGATTTGGTGCCATCGTGGGCTGATTCCGAAATGTTGCCGTTCTCGTCCATGATTGTTGCGCCTTCACTGAAGGCGACGGACTTTCTTGGTTTTCGATCTGCGAGTGGTGTTTCCTGAGGAGAATTAGTCACGTTGGGTTGCACAGGTAAAAAGATGCATCTGCAGGGTGGTTGCAGAGTGGGGCATCGCGTGACTTACAACTTCGGCCATATTGGCGACCGTGCTAGAATTGATAAATTGCCTTCAAGGAACGCTCGTAGTGACTGTGGATTTGTCAGTTGCTTGTGTCGAAGAGGTAACCGTCGTCTTGGTGGCACGTAGGCAATAGCTGATAATATGATTATGACTCAATTATGTGTGAGCCGATGCTCCCAGTCCGCCTCTCCAAAACCAACGTCACGTGTTCGCGGACCGTTAAGCCGTTCATTAATCCGAGCCACGATGGTACAGCACTGCACGTGGATCATTGAACAGTCGTCGCAACTACCGTACTGGTCCTCGAAACCTCTCGACACCCAAGCGATTTCTCTTTCCACCAGCGGCTTACTTAAAACCAGCTCCAGGAGCGCGTATCCGATATGGCTGACGATCTGGGGTCCTCTTCGTTCATGAACGTCTCCGAACCATCTTTGTCCCAACCTTCGATGGTCGATGTACCAGACAATACTACACTAGAGGCAGAAGAACTTGACGACCTGCCCTCTGAACCCGACTCTGACGATGGCACAGTCAGTGAAGAGGAAGGTGAATCAGACGCTGAAAGAGAATGGAAAGAGAGCATGCAACAGCTCGAGCTACTGCTGAGCATGGTGCTGGTACCCTACCTGGGAAAGTACTTTGGCAGGAAGTTTGCTTACTACGGCTGGAAGAGGTTCATGGAGTGGAAGTACCCCGTCGAGATCGTCTTCACCAACAAGACTGCTTTCAAAGCTGTTGGAGCTGTTGAGGCTGCTTTGTGAAGGAAGGTTGAGTAATCACGAGAACAAGTTTGCTATGTTGAATAGCTATCACTATCGATTGGAACGCTATACTCACGCAGACGCCAGCATGACCTGTGTGCAGCAAATCAAACCCAACTCGGGCCACCAAGAACTGTGCCGACGACACCATTGCTTAGCTGTACAGCATACCTCATGTCCACACAGCCCGATTCACGTACAACCACTAACCCGCACGCCCGTCTTCGTATCGATGTTGAAATGGACAAATGACGGGTCGACGGGTCCACCTGCTCATCTCCCATACCCCGGCTGTTCAACGATAACGAAGGAGGTTGACGGAGAGATAGTCTCTCTGGAACTATACCTTAGACGAGAAGGGTGGCACTGCGTCTGGGTCAGCATGTGCCGCTTCTTGGACCGGCAGACTTGTGCGGCCGAGCAGCTATGGTACCTGTCTCTTCTTCTTCTTACACTGGCCACAAGCTCCACCAAGCCTTTTGATCAGCTCTCGGTTCGCGAGTTCTTCAGCAGTCTGCTGTCGGTGTCTCCTTCTTGGTGGCATCGCCTTCATCCGGCCCGTCTCAAAGTCTAGCAGCCTCTCTACGTTGACTTGTCTCGAGCCAGCCAAGGCCAGGCTATTCATTAGTGGACATGGGTCAGACAGTACCCCAACTGAACAATTGGTCGCATGAGACCTTGCATTAGACAGAGGCACAAACTCAGAGTTCCAATGTGCAGGCATGGGCAATTGGCTCGGGTGAAGTTGGCTAGTATCAGCTCCTGACAGAGTGTCGAAGATGAGGTCTGCACGATGTGACATTATTGGACCTTGTCTAATCATCATATCCTCCGACGGCTCTGGAATCCACGATCCTATTCCTATCGTCTCTGGAGACATGTCGTAAAGGTTAGGACCAATGTGAGAGTGCCAGGGCCATGGAAGCTCTCTTTGGACGACTATAGGAGGTGGAGTGTGCTGGACTGTCTCCGGCCATGGATCCGATCTTGGAGCAACGAGGTTGTATGTTCGTGCAGGCAGCGCTTCGTCCAGTTCTGGTGTCCATGCTTCAAACTTAAATGCTGCCAAGTCTGGTGGTGCGCGGAGGCGTAACGACGGTTCATGCAGCTGGCCATGCGATCTGGCGTGGTGTTGTTGGAACGGGTGTCTCTGAAATGGTTGTTGCGAGCGACCTTCACGGAAAGACCATTGCTTGTCAGTGTTGTCAGCCTCTCTCATGCTCACAGGCAAGTCGCTACGAACGGCAGCTTGCGTGTCTTCGTTCGTTCAGGTGGTGCCTCCTTCTGCGAATGTTCCTTCCAGTCACAGTCAGCTAGACATCTTGTGCGGTTCAGCCAGGCACCTACCGCAAACGTTGCCCAGCTTCAGTACTAGAGTACTATTCTTGTTGGTTGAATCAAGGTTTTGATAAGGCCAAGCCCTTCGACACGCGATAAGTTCAATGATGAGCAGTCTGCTTGGTTCTCGAGGGTTTGGTTGTTTCAAGGATTCTCCCAAGCGTGTATGTAGACAATGAGTCCGTGGCGCCTGCAATAAACTCCCTCCATTGGAATGCTAGCCAAGCTAGCTTGAAGACCGATTATTGATGTTGGCAACAATCACTTCTGACAACCCATTCAAGCAGCATAGCTAATGTATATGTACAGTGAAGTCTAATATTCCTCGACCCGTGACACGTTATGCAACGAGAATCATAAGGACATTAGCCGTTGGTCAGATTATAAAGCCGCCCGGTACTTCTCGAGCGGGTGAGTGCTATCATCTCAGCTTCCAGACACCCTGGTCTTGATCTTGTCAATTCTGAGAGGCAACGACTCCGTATTCCTGCACAACCTCCTCTTTCACTGTCGCCTCATTCGGCACCGAGCATTTTCTGGTCAAAAAGATCCGCCATTACAACCGCATATGGCAGTTTAGTTGCTTCTTGCCACGAAACATCGCCAAAGTAGGGCGCCAAAGTTTACAATTGCCTATATGTTGGCAATCACATATGAGGTCATACGCGGTTTTTCGGTCCAACAGCAGCTCCATGCACTTCGCGGTCGAACCAGTCAAGAGGAAGACCCCCAGACCCGCTGTTGTTCGTACTTCTAGCTGAACGAAGCAGTCCAACCCAATTGGGAACCAACTAGCAAGGAGAGTGAGCAATACAGCACGGAAGCATTCTGCTACCCCGGACTCTGCCCCAGATGGGTATTAGGGCATCTACAAACCGAATCCTGATCTGCGCTGCCAGTGATCTCGTGTCACAGTTCTCGTCCGTGTACAAGTACACGACCTACATGTGTGGATCTTTCCAGACCTGCCGATCTTCCGCAGAACGCCACTGGCTTTGACGACCGAGTCCTTTATTCACAGAACTTTGGCCGGAACCTTTGCGCAAGGCACACATCCAGGCAACTTTTGCGTCCTCCCTTGGTCTCATGCCCAAAATCCCGCATCGCCCACTCTGACTAGAAACAGAACCGCTCAGACCCCTCAGACAAACCACACTCTGGTCCATGCTTTCCAGGTAGCATGGCGGCGCCAGTACTCCTATCCCGAGCTGCACCCTTTCCTTCTTGAGCTTTGTGTTAGCCTCATGACCAAGCTCAATACCCATCCCGCAAGCTTCGCCACCAATAGGCGCATGATTACGGCCACCTTGCTCGGATCGCAGGCTTGTGGAGTTACCTGGCAGTAACAGTGCTCGATCACAACCTTTTGTCGGCTTCCCTCCAGATGGTCGTGCTGCGTGGTGGCTCAGGTCGGCAGGCAGTAAACCCGCTAACCCAGCTCCATTACTTATGGGTCCGTGCTTAGTTGAGATCCTAGGCTTCATCAGAAGGCCAGCCCAGTCCCACCCCGGTTGGATCTATGTCAAGGACGCTGATTCCATGCCTCATCCCAACGCGAATGTTGCCTTCCTCACTACCTTTCGCTGGCCGTGTACGTGCCGAGCTGTCGCACCAGCGCGCCAGAAGAGAAGGCAATTTGTACAGGCTAGCGGAGGACTGGTAAGACGAGCACAAGGAACGAATCTTAGCCCTTCGACATACGTCGTGTAGTGGCAAGTATCATCAACAGGAGCAAGCAGAGGGATCTTCCATTGTTGGTGTTCGTTTGTACACAATTAATATTGAGCCTGTCTTGACGAAAGGTTGTAGCATGCACTTTGACAACGTGATGCGCCACATAGAACCCAAGCCGCACGTACCACTTTTGAACCACTAATACACTAATTGCTGCTACCCTTAGGTCTCATGCTATCGCTGGGCTACGTTACTGCTTTCGCCATGTCCTCGCGATCCTGCCTCCCAGGACACACCCTTGAGCACCAACTACACCATGCTCTCAACTCACCGCTGGCTTCTCGTGCGAGGTACTTGCCGCTCTCACGCTCATCTCGAAACTCATAGACTGTGGCACCTACCTTGACCAGTTTCTTAGACTTGCTCTTTAGATGACCACCAATACCTTCAATTTCCTGTCTGAAATAACCGGGCTCAGGGCGGGCTTCGTGGTCGTAGTCAACGGGAGTATTGGAGCGGCTGAGTTCGTATGCGCCTGGTGTTGATACTTGATCCGACGAGCAGTCAGTCTCCATCAGCGCCATTGCATCTCGGGTAGCTAGGCAACGTCTTCCTCGCCCGCATTTCTGACCTTGGTTGCCGAGGCCGAGGCCTGTTCCAAGGCCGCCCCCGAGGTGCGTCGAGTATCTGGATCTCCACTTCCAGACCCGTTGGTAGATGTTGTCTGCAGAGTAATTGGCATGACCGCACTGTTGGCACAAGTACACACCTCTGCTTGCGCAGGTGCACTCGTCACGCAGCCACATCTCTGGCATTCGACGCACGGTGTCGATGGTATGATGATGTTCGCCATCTCCATTCTCGGAAAGATCAGAATCTGATCGATGCGATCGTGTTGAGCTAGCACTAGAGGATGGTGTTGTGATATCCAGCGTTTCGTCAAGTGGCACTTGATGTAGAATAAGTGGTGCTTCTGAACATGACTCGCACAGTCTACGCATGCGACCTGGCAGTAGTCTGTTGCTGGGCGGCTTCTCGATGCAATTCCTACATACATTGACGCCACACTTGCGACACGATGCAACCAAATCTCGAGCACATCTTGACGTTTTGCCACTCAACCCAAGCGACGACTGGAACGTAGGTGAAGATGCGTACATTGAGACCGGAAGTGCAGGACCACCGGTACCCAGACTTAGCTGATCTTCGATAGACAGTTGTAGTGCCAAAGCCCCATCTTCGTCATCCTGCTTTTGTGCTTCGATCTCAAACGCACATTTCAATGAATGCTGCTTCAATTGATGGGCGAATTGGATGATGGAGTCGCGGACGTGTTTGCAGGTGGAAGAGAGCGAGTCAAGGTCTGTAAGATCGAGGTAGCTGGCGAGCTTCTCAGCGACACTGCATTGCAGGTTAGTAGGTCAATTCGAGAATGCACCCCCGTTGCGCATACGGATAGCATCGCAGAGCATGGGCTATATATGCTGAGGGATTGTTGCCAGCATTTCCACAGCTATTGTTCTGGACTGCTTCGTCTTCCACATCGTGATTTCTCGACCGAGAAGCGGTCACTTGGGTGTGCACGAGTTTCGATGGTTCGTCACCTTCGTCGAAATCGGCCCAAACTGCCATAGTGCCATTGAACAAGAAGGAAATTGCTATTGGAGGACAATCTCATGTACACGTGTCATCGTGGTGCTCGACGATACAAGCAAGCACACGGTAAGAACAGGGCGGACGGATGTCAAAGGGATGGTTCCAACGTCTTGGTTGGCAGAGAGTGGTGGGTGAGGGACTGCTTTGTCCGCAGCTGAACCTCGTCATCGACACCAAAGGGCATCACGCGCCAAAACGTTAAGCTGAAGATGCCATGTTAAGCGCCCCTCACTTGTTCCAAACTCTAATTTAGGGACGCTGTTTGCGCCCGGAACACGGGACAAGTTACTAAGTTGATCGACTTATCGTCCATAACTGGGGCAGCTAGAAAGCCATGAGCTAATCGTCAAGATCACAATATGGCTTAAGCTCAACTGGGTAATTGCCGCGACAGACAGGAATCTGAGACTGTCACTTGCGAGAATCACTTTCATATGCTCTGCGTACCGAGGTTTGGGACCAAGACGAGCTGGTGGCGGCGCAATAGACCTACCGCTGACCCTGATGTCGATATTTCCTAGCTAGAACAAATACGCTTTGCTATCTTCTTTTGCCATGCACATTACTCGCCCAGACGCTTCTTGTTCATAACTAACAAGCAGCACTGATCCGATCGCGAACATGGGTGCACAGCTCCCTCCTTTCAAGTCCACGCCCACCGAGCAGATCGCGGGCACTGTCGACGTACTGCGGAAAACATTCTTCACAAAGAAGACGAGGGATGTACAATTCCGGATCAAGCAGCTGCGCAAGCTCTATTGGGGTATCGAGGACAACAAGGACCTAATCCTGGAAGCATGTAAGAAGGATCTGGGAAAAGGCTTCTTCGAAGCGATGATCGCTGAAGTAGGCTGGGTGCAGAACGATATCATCTTCATGACCAATAACCTCGAGAAGTGGTGCAAGGACGAGTCGGCGCAAGATATGGACCTGGCCAACAAGTTCATGAGACCCAAGATAAGGAAAGACCCTCTGGGCATAGTTTTGGTCATTGGGTAGGCGACAGCACAAGAGGGTAAGCACAGGCTAACGAAGATAGTGCTTTCAATTTCCCAATACAACTCTCATTCGGTCCTATGATCGGTGCCATTGCTGGTGGCAACACTGTCGTCCTCAAGCCGTCCGAGAACTCGCCGCATTCAGCAGCCATCATGCAGAAGATCATGGAGGAAAGCCTCGACCCAGACTGCTACACATGTATTCAGGGCAGCGTACCAGAAATGAAAGTCCTGCTCGAGGAGAGATGGGACAAGATCTTCTTTACTGGCTCAGCGACTGTTGGCAAGATCATCACAAAAGCTGCTGCACCACACTTGACGCCAGTCACTCTTGAGCTTGGTGGACGGAATCCAGCCATCGTGACCAGGAAAGCAGATGTCAGGTTGGCTGCCCGAAGACTGCTATGGGCGAAGACTATGAATGCCGGTCAGGTTTGCATCAGTCACAACTACACGCTCGTGGACAAAGAAGCCCTTGACTCTTTCGTCACTGAGCTCAAAGCTGGGCTGAAAGAATTCTTCCCGAATGGCACGAAAGCAAGCGAGGACTATGGTAGAATGGTAAACCTGGGCTCTTTCAATCGTGTCAAGAAAATGCTCGATGGTACGAGTGGCAGGATTGTGGCAGGAGGCACCATGGATGCGGACGACCTTTACATCGAACCTACCGTCATTGTCATCACTGATCCAGAGGACTCCTTGATGCGAGACGAGTCGTTCGGTCCTCTATTGCCAGTCCTTGGAGTTGACAATCTTGATCAGGCTATCCATATCGCCAACCAGACACATCGGACTCCGCTCGGTATATATGCTTTTGGTTCCAAAGACGAGACCGACAAAGTCCTGGCCTCGACGACTTCAGGGGGTGCAAGTATCAATGATGGTATGTTCCATGGTACAATTGGCACACTGCCATTTGGCGGTGTAGGCGACAGTGGCAGTGGCAGCTATCGTGGAAAGGCTTCATTTGACTGCTTCGTCCATCATCGGTCAATCACGACTACCCCGGGCTGGACGGAACTCCTCCTTTCAGCGCGATATCCTCCCTTTGCCGGTACCAACAAATTCAAACAGCTGTCCGGTGTACTGCTGAAGAAGCCGAATTTTGATCGTGAAGGCAACACGAAGCTGGGCTGGATCACATGGTTGCTCACGTTGGGCACTGGCGGGCTATTTCGAGGTGCGCTGCGAGCGACGCTACTTGTCGCTGTTGCCTTTACAATCAGGATGCTGATGGATCGCAGGACGATAAACAAAATACTGCCATATGAGTCAGCAGGAGACTCCCAGCGACGGGCATATAGATGACTTCGTAGACGACTATGCCGTACTTAGGAGCGTGATCAGCGGACGCTACCTCACTCCTAACAGAATGACGTATATTTGTAATTTTACCTCGGACCCCAAATGAATAAAACTATCCCTGCACATCCAGCGTTACACACAGGTACTCAACTATCAGCACAAGCGCACCCAAATTAAGAGCAGAGCAACTCACGCAACTGGTCAGACTAGAACTATTGCGTGCGCAAATTGACCAGAACCCAATAACCACCATGAAACAATGGGTGACAGGGCAGGATGGTGTCAAGAAAATCAGACTCGAGGATACTAAAGCATCCACTGAAGCAGATCTCAAAGACGGCGAAGTCCTTGTTAAAGTTGGCCATGTATCCCTGAACTACCGGGACATCGAAGGTACATACAGTATTCGACCTCGGGTACTCGGGCCTAGATGCTAATCAACCTGAGCGGCAGTATGCGACGGCACGTACGGTCACCACGTTTCCATCCAACCCGGTGCTTCCGTCGTGCCTGGCTCTGATATGTGCGGAACCATCGTCGCGTCGAAGTCCCCCCAATACCAGCTTGGCACTCGCGTCTTGGCCATATTCAACCAGACACACCTTGCGGGCCAGGTCACCGAGCAAGACCTAGCTTCAGGTCTCGGCCTCCCATTGCCGGGTGTCTTGACACAGTATCGTATCTTCCCAGACACAGGCTTGGTCACTGTTCCATCACACCTGACTGATGCCCAAGCCAGCACACTTCCAATTGCAGCTGTGACTGCTTGGATGGGTTTCAACGGCTTCCAGCCTGTCGGTCAACCAATCAACGGCAAGGACAAAGTTGTACTTCTGCAAGGTACAGGCGGCGTGTCAATTGCGGGTCTGCAGATTGCTAAGGCGTTGGGCCTGACTACAATCATTACGAGTTCCTCGGATGAAAAGCTGGAGCGCGCAGAAGACTTGGGTGCCGATCATACGATCAACTACCGTACAAACGCGGATTGGGACAAGAAAGTCCTGGAGTTAACGCATGGCCGCGGCGCAGATGTCATTCTTGAGACAGGCGGCTCGCAAACGCTGTGGAAGAGCTTTGAATGCGTGGCTTTCGGTGGGTTGATCAGTGCAATCGGATATCTTTCCGGTAAGGAGGACGAGCCTGAGAAGAGGTGGAACGTAAACGTCATGGCGCTAAAGAGGAATGCCACACTTAAGGGGATCTTGAACGGTCCGAAGGATAGGTTCGAAGAGATGCTCCGAATCGCTTATGCCGAGGGTAAAGGTTTGAAGCCGGTGGTAGATCGCGTATTCGACTTCGAACAGGCGAATGAGGCTTTGCAGTACCTGGAAAGTGGTGGGCATTTTGGAAAGGTCGTCGTAAAAGTGGCGTAGGGCACCTTTCGGAATCTTCTCTCCAGCAGCTCGAACACTGCTATACACGACGCTGAAAATAAGTGTAGACCTTCATACTGATATTGCGAGTCGTGCCTTTGGCTCACCCTTTGATCCATCATTGCCTTCGTCCAAGGACACCTCCGTATCTTCTTAAGAATACGGCATAGTACAACGCCCCGAAAACCCCACCACCAATATGCGCCGAATGTCCGATTCCTGTCTTTGTGCCAGCCTGCATGAAGTAGGTGTCCAGCAGAAAATATCCTCCAGTCACCGCCCATAATGGCATTGGCAAGATTCCCATGAGACTCGCTCTGGCGGTAGGAGCAAACATCGTGACGCAAGTCATCAAACCAGATACAATGCCACTTGAGCCCAACCCCCTTGCTTGCGAGCCGCGCTGGTCGTACAAGAAGGTGGCGCTTGAAGCAATAGCACCGCCAAAGATCAATGCCGCGTAATGCCTGAAGGGTAAGAAAAAGAGCATGGGCGCGAAGTTTGACCACGTGAACATGTTGAAGAAGATATGTCCCAGATTCGTATGACTGAATTCGCTACCGACCCAGGAGAGGTAGTTGTTTGGCTGGCTAGCATTCAAGATGAGGTACTGTGACATTCGATCATGTAGGCGTGTGGGATCTGGTAGACTCGCGGACCTAGGAAGCAGGCTCAGCGCTTTCATACGATTGGCTAGATCGTTGGTCACGTCGTAGACAACACCACGACGGGCATAGTTCCATGTGCCAAAGATCCCGACTGCGGTCCCTATGCAGGTGTTTGTGAGAGCTTGGTTGGCTCGATAGGCTCGATAGGTTGCTGAGGATCCGCGATTCATGATCGGGCTACAGTGGCGCGGAATTGATGCTCGAGGGGTCGATGAAAGGGAGTGTAAGGCAGACCCAAAGGTTCAATGCTGCAGTAAATGCCAAGCAGGCAGGGGCGTTACAAGAGCTCTCTCCGCTATCGATTACAGCTGCACTATTAGGTCACACGAACGACCCTACCCCAGCGATTGCCAGCTCGCCGAAGACGTGTCATTTTCGCGTCAAGTGTTTTTGGTCGTTACCACCGTTGACAGATGCGATGGATTCAATGTAGAAGTCTCTTGGTTCGTGAGTTGTGCCAAAGGTCTGGCAACTGCCGACATGTTCCTGGGGTTTAGAGCAGGCACAGGTTCAACCGACTTATTTACAAAGTGCCAACATACAGCATCCACGATGATAATCCCGTAAACAGCGCACTTGCGCATCCACTGGCATTGCGGCAGTCAGTTGCAGCTCAATACTGATAGACTATGTTCACGATCGGGATATACAACCTTTCGTCTATAGATCTTGCGCCTTGATCTGTTGTATGTGGACTGTTTGTCATGATTGTTGTTGCGAGATTGCCACAAATCCTCAACTATCGGCGTTCTCGGTCACGGCAGCCCTTCCCGCTTTCTCATTCTCTTGAATACTGATGTTCCTCATGACGATCTCCCAAAATCCTGCCATCATGTCATCCCACATATTAGCATCATGTGCACCATCTGCACCACCCGCATCACCTGCACCATTTCCACTGTTCACCCACTCATCGGGTAAAGTATGCGTTCCTAACGGCAAACCGTCCCAGCCGAGGCCAGAGAACCAAGAGTAGATAAACCAGCCTATGCGAAAAGGTATGCGAACCAGTTCAGCTACGAGTGTGGTGATGTTGAAAAGAATGTTTTCAATGTCCGCCAGTGCTCCCCCTTGGCCAACAAATGTCTCACCTAAAATCGGCTCGAGTATGTGGTAGGTGTACCAATTGTCGGCCTCGTTCAGGTAGTACCATAGCGTTCCTCTCCGCTCAGTAAGAAAATCAAGCCGGTCCTGGAAACGGCGGATGATCTGCTGGGAAGGAGAGTATTCGTCCCACAACGCGTGTATATCATCAGGTAAAAGGTCGAGGATGAGAGTCCGAAGCTGCAAGATCGGGCTTGGGAACGTGCTACGAGGAAGAAGCTTGATCGCCTCATCGCACTCCAAAGGGAGCTCGATGATGCGGGCCGTGACTGGTTGAAGAGCATCATCCGGGTATGCGTAGGTATACTCAGGACTGAACATATCGGGAAGCCTGGCGTCTTCTGGATCATCGTGCTGGACGCCGGATTTGAGATCCGCTAATGTTGTGTCCTCGACCTCAAAGTGGACAAGTGCAGGATTCTTTACACCCCAGACACCACAAAGGAAGCCAGCCCTCGCGCAGTCGAGGTAGAAGATGTCTGTGTCGGATGGCAAAGGATGGACGTAGAGATGCTGGAGCAACGAGCTGAATGCCTCATCCCAGGGGCTAGCCATCCATGCGGGCAAAGATGTAACGTAGACCCAGTAGCGACGGGGGATGGTTGGGTCTGTTTTGCGGACGAGCCCATTTAGGCTCCCTATCATGTCCATACCAGTGGCCTGATCATATTGATGTTCGTTCGGCATGATGAGATCTAGCTTTTTGGCCCAGTCGAAGCTATCAAGAGAAGGGATATGGAAAGGCGCTTTCTGGTCAAAGAACTCGTGAATCGTGAGTGCTCCTGGGACATTCCAGTAACTTAGGCTTGACTTCATCTTCGCCTCGACTGTGAAAGAGTTGATGTGCTCCTCGATTTTTCCATGATTCCAGAAATGGAAGTTGACACCGCCCCCGATGCCGAAAATAATAGGGAAAATGGTGATTGGGGAGGTCAAAGCAAAAGTAAAGAGTGCCAGGCGGATCAATATGCGCAAGATATGAAGCACGGCGAACTTGACGCCCATCTTGCAGGATACAATATTGACTGAACTTTAGGATACAGCTTCATCGGTATCTATGTTTGTATCGCTGCAACCAGCCAGGGTGGACTATCGCGGTGGCGAAATACTTGTTAGCTGAGGTTTCAGAATTGGTGCCCCTAAACTAGAGGTGTTGCCTGCAACCCCTGAGCCTGCCTCAACTGCCTAAGTACAGTATCTTAATGCGATCTGCGCGTATGACGTAGCCGGTTAGTGTCACTGTTGACAGACTTAAAATAGCCACGACATCTGATTCGAAGAGTCGAGATGGTGCATCCAAGCATCGAGTTGGTAGCGAGATCAGACTCTGTCCTCAACTACCGACACATTTGATAGATTCAGCTGAAGGCATGACTGTCGCAGGCCCGACTCTACACAGCTGGCCATGTCCCTGATTGGCACATCCAAAAGGCACCTCAACTAAGCACAATTGGCAACCTACAATCCTGAGCCTAGCAGGAGGGAACAACCCAAGTGCAACCTGCGAACAGTCCTTTCCACTCGAGATCACCAGAACGTAGGGCGCTTGGTTATATGCTTTGCACTATCGGAAGGCTTGGCCCGTGTATCCGCGTGAAAGCTCAAAATCTACTGAGCAAGCTAGAGTTTCAATACAGGAGGTCCTACGCTCTACAGCCAAGTAAAAGTCAAAGTCCGACTGTCCGCGCCGAGTAGTGCAGTTGCTTCGAGCGGTTGGAACGTGGGATGCACGAAAGCTCAACAGTTAATGGAATGCTTTGCGAATATGGCAACGAGGGCCGCAGGGCTCGAAAACTAGTCTCACTATTTCGCCGCAATTACCTGGGCTTTTGACGCTTCGGTTACATTCGACTTCGCAATCAGCCTCAGTCTTTCCATTTCCTGCTCTCGCATCTGCGCTTGCTTCTTCAGCCTCTCTGGCACGACCCTTTCTCTGGGCGCAGCGATCTTCCACTCTCCAACACCATCAGCCTTACCAAGCTCTTTCAGTGTCTTTTGCTCAACAACCGAGTACTGCCCATCTCCTTTTTGCAGCTCGAATGGCTTTCTGAGACTTACAGGCGGGTTCGTGATGATCCGCACCTCCCTCAATTTGTTGTTGCTAGCACTGTGCAACATCAAAGGGTGCAGCAGGTATACGTCTCCAACCTGGCCTGTGACCTCTACAAACGCTTCGTCCGGCATATTTGCAGCGAGCTCGTTGAACCAGCGGAGGTCTTTCTCCAGCTTAAACTCAGGATCTGGCCGAGGTGTGAAGCGTGGCGATACTCCTTCAGGATGGTCGTACAGATGTTTGGCGACGTGACTGATGGCATGGGGACATATGAATGTGCCGCCACCGCCAGGTCGGATATCAGTGAAAAGTGGGATGACAAGCAGAGCTTGCTCCGGACTGTCGAGGTAATGTACGAAGAAATCACCATCCACGTGCCAGCCTTGCAGCTCTTGTGGACGAATATCACGACCAGCGTCCTCATCGGTACCGAGGTTAACGATCAGCCCATCGTTCCAGGTTCTGTTCCCTTCAGACACTTTCTCCTCTCCACCAACCAGGTTGCAGATTGCAGACCAGGCTTTGGGTGCAAAATCTTTGGCAGAGAACGTATTGTGAGAGGGCATGTTGACGCGCCCAGCGACCAGATTCGGAATGGCGGACCATGTTGACTTGTCTGAGGGTGAGACGCCAAGACGAGCCCAGACCGAAGACGTAATGCTGTCGCTGGCGTCGCGAGTGAAGCAGTCGGATATCTTGACGTATCCGTGCTGATGAAAGTGGTCGATGTCGGATGTGCTCAATGGCGAGGCCATCGCGAAGTCTAGTTGCTCAGAAGATGGCATGCCACGCCTGCGCACGGAAGAGCACGCCAAGACTCAGCGAAGTATGGTGGTCGCCGCTCGCTCATGCACGCAGAGGTTGCCTGGAGTTCAATCAACTAGCGCGGAGACACGGGCTGGGTCGAGTAAGTACTGGTGACTTCCAGCCAAAAGTAGTGGAAGCTTGTCTGCTGGCTTTTTGTAGCCACAAGCGTCTGGGCAGCCTGATGTTGGAGTCGTAGACCTTTTGCCTATCCCCATGAGGAGATGAGAGCTTTTAGCCTAAAACCATGTTGCGTTCCGTGCCAAGAGAACAGGTCATCGGTTGCTCTTTTGAGGCAACGGTATTGAGACGATGATGATGAAGGGAGCGAGAGATTCCTGTGCTGAAGGCATCTCACTGCTTGGTCTGTCGGTCGTATTCTACTTTTCTACGGAAGGATTGTCTCTACTGGCCACATGTCGTCGACACCATATCTATTCCTGTTCGAGTGTCCACCACACCGCCAAGCGAGGTGTTTTGTCGCGTACAGCCTGGCAGATTTCGCTTCAAGGATTGATCGGTATTCCGCATGCTGTTAGCGAGAGATCAAAGTCTGGAATGTCCCATAGATCGAATTGTATTCCCCCTTTCCAGTGATAGGTCCGATCTGATTCCTCGAGAAATATTTCTCGAGGTGTACAGACCCATAAGGTCGTCGCCCGAAGAACCGCGTCGTGACCGAGGAGAGATAAGTTCGTGCGTATTGTTTGAGGGATAATGGTGGCAGCAAAGGGTTCAGCTTAGGGCTGAACGCGCCAAGCTGGGCATCAGGCAGTCCATCTGTTCGTCATACAGTAGGTCAAACTGCGGATGCTCATAATCTGGTATGAAGGCGCGTCTATTCTATGACAAGCTACATGATCTTGGTCATTGTCTCAGCTGTACCGACATTGCCCAGCTGACCTACGCTCGATAATACGTGTTCCTTCGTGAAGCAATGCTGTCTTGGTAAGACCGCGGTTGGACTCCCTTAGCGCGATGAAGGTCGCGAATCAACGCGCTCGCGTGGTCTGTGCTCAGTTTCAGCCTGAAAGACCTAAAGCTTGCAGCTCTCTCCTCACCATGCTGCCTTCTGATTAGCACCACATCAACCACACCCGGACTTCTTGGCCAAAGGGTGTCGCATCCAAGCCAAATCCAGCCTTCAAATTACATTCAGATTCAGGCTGAATTGTCTTTCGGATATCGTTCGCGTAACGGACCACGCTTCTAGCTCACGGGCACACTTTCCCACAGCTACCGAAGGCCATAACGTCGACTGATTCGCGCTTTGGGTACGCTTGGAGCTGCACGGCTAGTATCAGACATCTGGACTATCGACGCTAACCCCAGAATCGTGCGCACCCCAGACGGGAAGCCAACATGGATGCGTCTAATCCCGATGCTCCGCAACCCATGTTGTTGCTAAGCAATCACAGCCCTGAGGTAGTCTCGCGTACACTTCTAGGCCCTGAAGAGGGGGTCATGAGTTTACTGCTTTCCCTCACATCACGTTCAGACTCCAGATTTGCAGAGCTCGAAATGGAAACAAGCGTTGAGCTTGGCTCGAACAATTAGCCTCAACTCATGCGGTCTACTGGAATACTGTCGTGCTGACGATCATGCATATATGAAGCTCATCCCATCAGTCCTCCATAACTTGTCAATATCCTTCCGACATAACCATCTAAAGCAGCAATACAGTCAGGATGGCGTCCAAGATTCACGAAATCAGGAAGAACACGACTCGTCAAGAGGAGCTCGAGATTGCTCGAGCCGAAGCACCAGAGCTCGCGAGAGTCAGCTGGACTGGAGACAGAGGTCTCAGGAAACTATACTTCTACGCAGCTATCATCTGTGTTGCTTCTGCAACCACAGGTTACGATGGGTATGCCTTGGTCGCGATCGAGTGAGACAACCACTGACGTTATGACAGCTCTATGCTGAACAACATTCGAATTCTTGCTACTTGGAAGGGCTACTTCGGCGATCCTCAAGGCGGCGAGCTCGGCTTGCTCACAGCCCTCTACAGCATTGGCAGTATCGCATCGTTGCCCATTGCACCGTTTATCGCCGATCGCTTCGGACGACGAATGGCGATCATAAGCGGATGTATTCTCATGGTGATTGGTGCAGCCATTCAAGGCTCTTCTCAAAACCTCAACATGTTCGAAGGTGGTCGTTTCCTTATGGGTTTCGGCAACACTCTTGCACAGCTTTCTGCACCCCTTCTACTCACCGAGATCTGCCATCCGCAGCATCGGGGCAGAGTCACTGCGATCTACAACTGCCTTTGGAACTTGGGAGCTATTATCAACACATGGCTTACATTCGGCACCAAGCGGATCCCAAACAATTGGTCATGGCGAGTCCCTACTCTTGTCCAAGCGTTTCCATCCGTCATCCAGCTTGCCTTTATCTTCTTCATTCCAGAGTCTCCACGGTGGCTCATTTCGAAGGACCGAGCCGATGAAGCTCTCCAGACACTGGCCAAATACCATGCAAATGGTAATCTCGAAGACCCCACTGTGCAGTTCGAATATGTCGAGATCAAGGAGACACTCCGTCTCGAGTTTCTGGCAAAGAAGACTAGTTCTTACCTCGATTTCATAAAGACCAAGGGTATGCGGTACAGACTTATGCTGATCATATCGCTTGGTCTGTTCTCCCAATGGTCAGGTAACTCTCTCACCTCATACTATCTTACCGATATCTTCAAGTCAATTGGTATTACCAATGAAGACACTCAGCTCGGTATCAACGGCGGTCTTACGATCCTCAGCTTGATCGTCTCCGTCACTTTCGCTATGCTTTGCGACAAGTTCGGACGTCGACCACTTTTCCTGACTGCCACGGCTGGAATGCTCCTCTTTTTCACCATCCTCACTGCCTGTACTGGAGTCTACCAGACCACAGGGGCTTCTGGAGCAGGTAAGGCCGTCGTTGCGATGATCTGGTTCTTCAGCGTTGCATATGCATTCGCGTGGTCAGGATTGCTTGTCGCCTATACGGTCGAAATTCTTCCATTCAAAGTTCGTGCCAAGGGTCTTATGATTCTCAACCTCTTCATTCAGGTTGCACTTACCGTCAGCAACTACATCAACCCTTACGGATTTGAGGGACTAAAGCCAACCTACAAGTTCTACTGTGTCTACAACGTCTGGATTGTCTTCGAGCTCATCTTTGTTTACTTCTTCTACGTTGAGACTAAAGGACCGACTCTGGAGGAGATCGCCAAGATCTTTGATGGTCCCAACGCCGAAGTTGCCGATGTCGATCCTGTCAAGGTTGGTCTCCCAACTGGACGGGGGAACTCGCTCACTACTGGCACTGAAAAAGACGTCTTCACAGTTGAGCACCGTGATGTGTGAGGAGGACAACAATTCCTGACAGCGAACGGCGAGATATCTAAACCGGGTTCTCAAGAGATTTGGTGCATAGGATAATGCGAGTTGAATGAAAGGACATGTTGTTTTTGCAGTGCTAGGGTGTACTCGTTTGTTTAGCACTGTAGGTGAATGATATTGAGTTTGCCGAGCCTCGTTTCAGTCGTGCAGAGGGCGATCCAGGTGTCACTAATGCATCGCAAAGGTGCACCACAATGCCTCCTGCCAGGGGCTTGATATGAGGCGGTCCATCCATTCGAGACCACATGTAGTTCTGTATATGAGCACTTCGCAGTGCCTAATCTAGTCCAGTCAACAATAGTTCAGAAAGCATGCCACTTGCTGTGTATGCAGCTGTTGTGCCCATAATTTGGCTTCTGATCGGTCGGGGAACCGTCTTCGCCATCTGCTATGCTTTCAACGTCCACAGTCCTCTGCACGTTGATCCTAGTGTTCCCGTGGTAACTGGACTCCGCTCCTCAAGACAGTGACCAAGCCCCTGGTAGGCTTGATAAACCGTTCAACCCGAATGCCGCTGACGACTCGTCGATACAGACATAGCATGTTGAGCTGGAGCGTCCAGATGAGGGTGATGTATGTGTACCACCCGACTATGAACTATTTTGAGCCGAGAGACCGCGTTTGGCTTTCCACAGGCCTCATAGCAAGCCTCTCCTCCACGGTCAAGTGAGAAATACCCCCTGTCCCGCCCACAATATGCGCCGCAGCTGTCATTTCAGTGTATGCTGCCTATGGAGACGAGTGAGTTGGCATGGTGCAAAACGACGATTGTCTATCTCATGAGACATAACCATATGAGGTAATCATCAAGTCTGTAGCTTCGCATACCGACGAGCTTAGTTCGAGAGAAACCCGGAGACCGACGAATATGACGCCAGCTGAGTAGAGGGTCTAAGGTTCTCTCAAAGCATCTCGCAACGACTCCGACATGATGCCTTTTCTGATGAGGACTTTCAGCGAATTACGACTGACTCGGGGTCGAACATAGAGAACAGTCTCAGGAGGCGGCAGATTATATCAGCATTTGCGTTATGATACATCAAGTATGCATTCGGCCAAATGAGGTATCGAATGCTCCTCTCCGTCCAGCGTTGCCGATCACGTCGATCGTGAAATGGGTTCTCAACGTCGTTAAGGTAATCATCATAGTCTACAATACTGAAAGTGAAAGGCTTGTTGAGTAGCTACATCCAAGCGAAGGGGTTCCAATCGTGTACCCAGCTGGTCGAAGCCTGTTTCTTGGGGGAGGAAATTCCGCTACTCCCATATATAGACAGGGATCTTACCTTGTCAGAAGGCTTGGGCTGACAACATCTGGAAGTTGGCCAACATGAGTTTGTTGCCGGGAACCAAATTGGTAAGTGCTGAGCCCAATCCAAGATATGGAGCGTCGCTAGTCAGTGCAGTGGTACATCGGAGATGACATTCCCGGCAAAACGAGAGAGCCACTTATCTACCTTGGCGGCGTGCCTCATATTACAAGACCTTGGAGGATTGCGCGAGGAAAAGATATTCGGCATTCAAGCTGTCTTGATAAGGCGGCGCAAGAGGGCTAAGGGAGGTGTACATTGAGTTGAGAACTTGTCATGATTGCCCATATCTGACAACAAGCTACGTAGAAAACTAATCGGCCTCTGACGGAAATAACTAGGTGCGCCACTCCGCAGCATCGTCCCGGGGTCTAGATTAGCTTCTTTGATGAAACACGTGATTGATCAGCGGTTTGGAAGATCCTTGCGCACGTAGTTGACTTGAGATTAGCCACAATTTGCCTGACAGCACTGTCACCGTGATTGACGTGCAGCTGTGCGCCGGCTGGTTCGTAAGCGGTCGGTGCCTGTTGAACTACCTGCGACTTCGCTAAAACAGGTTGGCTTTCCGGCGTAACCATTCAAGTACGTCATTCCGTGACAGGACTCAAAGTGGCTACAATCATCGTATTTTGCTACTACATCTCGGTTTCCAATGTGACCGGATGCCATCTGATTGACCAAGCCACTAGCGTATTTACAAAGACGGAAAAGAGTACCTGCATAGTAACCAGCCTTCCCTTCCCACCACACATCCTAGTTGCGCTCGCGTAAGAAGGAACTCTACTCCAAACAGATACCCAGGAATGCTCTGCACTTCAAAAATACCAAGAAGTGCCAAGGGATACTCCGCCCGAGCCAAGATAGCCAAGGGACTAATAGGGCCAAGTCGGACATTGGCTGAACCAAAGCAGGTGTTGGCGGGCGTCAGCAAGGCATTCAAGCTCATATGTCCATGGGTTTATTGCTGATCGCTTTCCCGCCTGGCAGGTCGGAGGCTGCTTTAGAGCCTCGCCATTGGCCCTATGAGTTTCGGAATATCCTAGATGACGGCATCGAATCAAGATATACATGCATGAAGCCTGGTCGACTGTCGCCCAGCAGGTGGCAGGGCATCGGGCCATGCAAGGTACAGACTGAATTGGGCCCAATCTTAGGTAGGCTGGCTTTTTGAAATGCATAAAGAACGCGCTTTCGCTGCTCATATCCTTACATTTTGCTTCACGATCAACAACATCCAAACAAACACTCCACAAACATGAAGTTCTCAACCGTTTTTGTCTTCGCTGCCACAGCTGCTGCTGTCCCTTGGGGCGACTGGAAGCAATGGAAGAAGCCAAGTACCAACTGCTTGACAGACGAGCAGGCTGCGTACATTCAAGAGCGGTCGCGCATTTTCCAACTCAAGGCAAACTTGACCGAAGCACGAGCAGCTGGAGAGGAGCTCTTTGCGGCAGATGAATACAAGCAGTATGGTCACTCTATCAATTCTTTGAGGGGAGACGCAGTAAGTTATTCGAAAGATTTCACTTCACAGGCTAACTTCATCAGCTTGGCACCCTCGTCGAGCCTGATGGACGAACATATGTCGAGAATGTTCTTTCTGCGGCACCGCTCGCCAGAATCGACAGCCTTGCGACCCTCCACAACTGCACACACATCATGGAACACTGGGACTTTTATGGCGTCGGTGGACCACAGAACGCCGACATCCCTGTCAGAGGCTTCTCGTTGACCAAGGTTGACCTCTCTCGTGAGTCGCAGCCAGTGGTATGGAGACAGGTTGAGTTCAACAGCATGCAATGGGCAAACAACACTGGTTTCACTATCGAGTCTCCCACCACGGGACCGTATGCCCCACAACCCGATGAATAAGCTGGGAGAAGTTGTCCTGGTTATTGTGCAAACTTTATAATGCTAGTCTAACAAGGTGTCTTTCACGACCAAAACCTTACGTACTTCGGATGTTCTTTCTCTTAATCGGCCATTCTTCCAACTTTAGTCCTGTTTGTATAGGTCTTCGCGGATGAGAGATGCATACCTACTTCATCAATGCTTGTTCCCACTGCTTTGGAAAAACCGTCAGAATGCTGCCAAGTGGCTATACTATGTGCTGGCAATAGTTAGGGGAACAATCTGTGATGGTGCCGGAATGAATTTCAGGATGGTAGGTCCTGGCTGAGCAGAATGCGAAGGTCAGGTAGGACTTCGAATTGGCAAGATACACGAATGACTCAATTTGAGGATAGCCAGGCAGGATCTAGAATTGTAAGGCGACTTGCCACGCTCTTCGAGATGCGAACGTCTATGCTTGCGCGAGTCAGTGCTCCAGCAGCTCGTCGACGGAGAACCGAACAGCAGATCACGTGCCGTGTCTCCAGCCTGATTGACTTTGCCGTCTCCGAAACCGGCGCATGTCACTTACGCTTAACATTTCGACGATGACTTCTACCCATCCCGCTACAACGCCAACGCTCAACCAGTGGCGCCAGCGCCAGTGAGAAACACACGTTGAGTAGACAATCTCCGTGCTATTGACGCAGGTCAGATCTCCCAGGGTTAGGGTTAGGGTTAGGGTTAGGGTTAGGGTTAGGGTTAGGGTTAGGGTTAGGGTTAGGGTTAGGGTTAGGGTTAGGGTTAGGGTTAGGGTTAGGGT